>Ga0213876_10000791_pt1 | contig 21470 bp, 21 predicted proteins | sample BarmaccomBMRX_R9_FD_160113 | JGI IMG/M metagenome (GOLD analysis project Ga0213876, IMG submission 160113) | Root-associated microbial communities from Barbacenia macrantha in rupestrian grasslands, the National Park of Serra do Cipo, Brazil - RX_R9 | ecosystem: Host-associated > Plants > Roots... | reverse complement strand
GATGTTCTTGACGACGGTGATGATCTCGTCGGGGTCACGGGAGGCCACCTCGACGTCGATGGAATCCACGTCGGCGAAGCGCTTGAAGAGCACGCTCTTGCCCTCCATCACCGGCTTGGAGGCCAGCGCGCCCAGGTCGCCGAGGCCCAGGATGGCGGTGCCGTTGGAGATCACCGCCACCAGGTTGCCCTTGGACGTGTAGTCGTAAACGGTGTCCGCATCCTCGGCGATCGCCAGCACCGGCACCGCCACGCCCGGCGAATAGGCGAGCGAGAGGTCGCGCTGGGTCGCCATCGGCTTGGTGGCCGTGATGGCGACCTTACCGGGCGTCGGCAGACGGTGGAAGGCCAGGGCCTCGTCGTCGGTGAAGGTGCGTTTTTCGGGTTCGCTCATCCGGCCTTGGATTCGTCTTCTCGCGCGCGGGCAAGGGCCGAGGCCCCCCGCGCTCTCGTTGGAGCCGCTCCCTTACGCGCCGGCGGCAAAAGTGGGAACAGGTTTCGCGTTTCGGCCGGACGGCCGAGGAACGCATTGGCTCTTTGTTGGGCCGCCGCGCCGCTTCTGCTAGCCTCGAGCTTGCGCGCCGCCGCTAGGCCTTTGGTAATGCGCGAGGAAGAGTCTTTCCACATGCCTGCGCACGCCGCCCCGCTTCGGATCGGGATCGCCGGGGCCCTTGGCCGGATGGGGCGGGCCGTGGCCGAGGCGACCGAGGGCCGGGCCGGCCTGGCGCTGGCCGCGGCCTTCGACCGTCCAGGGACCGAGGGGCAGGCGCTCGGCCAACTCACGCTCGCCGGCCTCGGAGCCGCGCTCGCCTGTGACGTGGTCATCGACTTTTCCACCGCCGAGGCCTCCGCCGGCCTCGCCGAGCGGGCCGCGGGCGCCGGGCGCCCGGCGCTGGTGATCGGGTCCACGGGCTGGGGCGCGAAAGAGGAGGCCCGGCTGCAGGCGGCGGCGGGGCGCGTCGCCATCGTCCGCTCGGGCAACTTCTCGCTGGGCGTCAACGTGCTGGCCGGGCTGGTGGAGGAGGCCGCCCGCCGGCTGGGGCCCGAGGACTGGGACATCGAGATCTTCGAGGCCCACCACCGGCGCAAGGTGGACGCCCCTTCCGGCACCGCGCTGCTGCTGGGCGAGGCGGCCGCGCGCGGGCGGGGCGCGCCCCTGGCCGAGACGAAGGTGACGGCCCGCGAGGGGATCACCGGCCCCCGGACCGCCGGGGCGATCGGCTTTTCGGTGCTGCGCGGCGGCGGGATCGTGGGCGAGCACCAGGTGACCTTCGCCGCCGAGGACGAGATTCTGACCTTCTCCCACTCGGCCCGGGACCGGCGGCTGTTCGCGCGGGGGGCGCTCGCGGCGGCGCTCTGGGTGGCGGCTAGGCCGCCAGGGCTCTACGACATGATGGACGTCCTGGGCTTTCGATGAGCGACATCCTCTCCCTGGACGCGGGCGGCCAACTGGCAGCCCTCTCCGGAGGTCGGATCAGCGCGGTCGAGCTCCTGGGCGCCGTCCGCCGCCGCTGGGAAGCGGTGAACGGGCGCATCAACGCCGTGGTGGTCACCGATTGGGAGCGCGCGGGCGAGCGGGCGCGGGCCATCGACGATCTCCGGAGCCGGGGCGAGGCGCTGGGCCCGCTCGCCGGGCTGCCGATGACCATCAAGGACACCCTGGACGTGGAAGGCATGCCGGCCTCGGCCGGTCTCGACGTGTTCCGCCACGGGCGCCGGCGCGACGCCTTGGCCGTAAGCCACCTCCGGGCCGCCGGCGCGGTGATCTGGGGCAAGACCAACGTGCCGCCCATGGCGGCGGACTGGCAGAGCTACAACGACGTCTACGGCGTCACCAACAATCCCTGGGACCTCGAGCGCACGCCGGGCGGCTCCTCGGGCGGGGCGGCCGCGGCGCTGGCGAGCGGCGTCACCGCCCTCGAGATCGGCTCGGATATCGGCGGCTCCCTGCGCATCCCGGCCTCCTTCTGCGGCGTCTACGCCCACAAGCCCACCTGGGGCATGGTCTCCCAGCTCGGCCACGTTCCGCCGAGGCCCGGGAGCCTGGCCGAGCGCGACCTCAACGTCGTCGGGCCGATGGCGCGATCGGCGCGCGACCTTCGCCTGACGCTGTCGCTGATCGAGGCCGGTCCCCTGGCGGCGAAGGCCCAGGCGCCGCCGGAACTGAAAGGGCTGAAGGTGGGACTGTGGCTCGACGAGCCGGCGTTCGCGCTGGATCCCCTGGTGCGGGCGACGATCGAGGCCTTCGCCGGGGAATTGTCGGCGGAAGGCGCGCTGGTGGTTCCCCTGCCCCCGCCGGTGGACGCAGCCGCGCTGCTGGACGCCTACCGGGTGCTGCTGGGCAGCCTCATCGCCCAGGACCTGCCGCCTTCGCAGCTGCGCTCCATGGAGATGCTGCGGGGCCCCGCGAAGCTTGCCCGACGCTTCGGCGCCCACGCCGATTCGTGGGCGGGCCTCGCCCTCGCCTATACGGCCACCCACCGCGAATGGCTGGCGGCCGACGAGGCGCGGGCCCGCATCGGCGCCCAGCTGCGACGGCTCTTCACCCAGCTCGACGTGCTGATCGCCCCCTGCGCGCCGACGGCGGCCTTCCCGCACGATCACCGGCCGTTCGACCGCCGGACCCTCAAGCTCTCGGACGGGACCCGCGCGCCCTACCTTTCGATGCTCTCCTGGATCGCGCTGGCCACGGCCTGCGGCCTGCCCGCCACCGCCATTCCGGCGGGCAGGACGGCCGGCGGCCTGCCGGTGGGGGTCCAGATCATCGGACCCCGAGGCGGCGATTCGCGCACCCTGGCCGTGGCCGAGGCGATCGAGGCGCGGCTGGGCGGCTTCGCAGCGCCGCCCTCGCCGGCCTCTTGAGAAAGGCCCGAGGAGCCCTTTATTTCCAGAGCCATGAACGACGACGAGGTTTTCATCGGCGGGGTCACCCGCGCCTGGCTGCGGGCCAGGTCCCAAAATGAGCGCTACGCGGTCTGGAAGCGCGCCAAGGGGCTGCATTCGGCCGAGGGCAATCACCTGGCGCGGGCCATCGAGCTCCTCGGCCTGCCCTACGCCGAGCCCGAGCCGCTGGCCGAGGAAGATCCGCTGATGGCGAGGATGCGCGAGATCGCCGCCTCGCCCGAGGCCCGGGCGGCGGCGGTGGAGGCCACCCTCGACGGCCTGCCGGCCATGGCCGGGATCGACGTCCTGATGCACGAAGCGCTCGGCGAGGACTACCGGCGCAACGAGGCCGCCGCGCCCACCGCCCAGAAGCTCGCCGCCGAGCTGATGACCCGGCTGGGCTATGTCGAGGCCGGCCGCAAGCCGCTGCCGGCGCGCTGTGTCGCCCGCTCCGGCGTGTTCTGGAAGCGCGGCTGACGAGCGCTCTCCGGACTTGGCGCAGGCGCCTCGCCGGGCGGCGGCTGCGGCCGTCCGCGCCGATGAGCCCTCTGTCACAGTCTTGTTACCGCCGAACCGCCTGACGGCCCAAGGCCTTGTCCCCATTGGGTTGTGGCCTGCGGGCTGGAATCAACAGAAAAATCCTCACGCGATTGGCGGGCGCCCGTTGACCACTTGGCAACCATGTGTCCCCATATTGTGGGCTTCGGGGGCGCGTCGCCCACAAGATGTTGTTGCCGGCGGGGCGGGTGCTTTCCCCTCAGGCGCGGATTGGTCTTAGGGTGGGGTGATGGTGGCGAGCGAGGCGAAGAAGGTCATACAGGGCGCGGCGCGCGGGACGCGGGGGCGTCCGCAGGAGCGGCCGCAGCTTCAGCTGGTGCGCAAGGTCGAAATCGATCGGACGCGCGATTCGCTGCTCACCGACTTCGGCCGAACCACGCTGGAAGACCGCTACCTGCTGCCGGGCGAGTCCTACCAGGACATGTTCGCCAGGGTCGCCACCGTCTACGCCGACGACGCCGACCACGCCCAGCGGATCTACGACTACATCTCGCAGCTCTGGTTCATGCCGGCGACGCCGGTGCTCTCCAACGGCGGCGCCCAGCGCGGCCTGCCGATCTCCTGCTTCCTGAACGCCGTGGGCGATTCGCTGGAGAGCATCGTCGGCACCTGGAACGAGAACGTGTTCCTGGCCGCCAACGGCGGGGGCATCGGCACCTACTGGGGCGGGGTGCGGTCCATCGGCGAGAAGGTGAAGGGGGCGGGCCAGACCAGCGGCATCATCCCCTTCATCCGGGTGATGGACTCTCTGACCCTCGCGATCAGCCAGGGCTCGCTGCGGCGCGGCTCCGCGGCCGTCTACATCGACATCTGGCACCCGGAGATCGAGGAGTTCGTCGAGATCCGCAAACCCTCCGGCGACTTCAACCGCAAGTCCCTCAATCTGCACCACGGAGTCTGCGTCACCGACGAGTTCATGGAGGCGGTGCGCGACGGCGCCAAGTTCGCCCTGCGCTCGCCCAAGACCGGCGAGATGGTCCGCGAGGTGGACGCCCGCACCCTCTGGCAGAAGCTGCTGGAGCTGCGCCTGCAGACCGGCGAGCCCTACCTGATCTTCTCGGACGCCGCCAACCGCTCCATGCCCCAGCACCAGCGCGAGCTGGGCCTCAAGGTGCGCCAGTCGAACCTCTGCTCGGAGATCATGCTCCACTCGGGGCCCGACCACCTGGGCCGCGAGCGCACCGCGGTCTGCTGCCTCTCCTCGGTCAACGCCGAGAAGTTCCTCGAGTGGCGCGACCATCCGACCTTCGTCGAGGACGTGATGCGGTTCCTCGACAACGTGCTGCAGGACTTCATCGACCGGGCGCCGCCGGAGATGGGCTCGGCTTCCTACGCCGCCTGGCGCGAACGGTCGGTGGGGCTCGGCCTGATGGGCTTCCACTCCTTCCTGCAGAGCCAGAACGTTCCCTTCGAGAGCGCGCTGGCCAAGAGCTGGAACATGCGGCTCTTCAAGCACCTGCGCCGCCACTGCGACGCGGCGAGCCGGCTGCTCGCCGAGGAGCGCGGTCCCTGCCCGGACGCGGCCGAGCGGGGGGTGATGGAGCGCTTCTCGCACAAGCTCGCCATCGCCCCCACCGCCTCCATCTCGATCATCTGCGGGGGGACCAGCGCCGGCATCGAGCCGATCCCGGCCAACATCTACACCCACAAGACCCTCTCGGGCTCGTTCGCGGTGAAGAACCCCTACCTGGAGCGGCTGCTGGAGGCCAAGGAGCGCAACACCCCGGCCGTCTGGGCCTCGATCCTGGAGAACGAGGGCTCGGTGCAGCACCTGGACTTCCTCACCGACGACGAGAAGGCCGTCTACAAGACCGCCTTCGAGATCGATCAACGCTGGGTGGTGGAGCTCGCCGGCGATCGCTCGCCGGAGATCTGCCAGTCGCAGTCGGTGAACATCTTCCTTCCTGGCGACGTCGACAAATGGGACCTGCACATGCTGCACTGGCAGGCCTGGGAGCGGGGCGTGAAGAGCCTCTACTACCTGCGCTCCAAGTCCGTGCAGCGGGCCGCCTTCGCCGGCGCCGACGCCGCGGCCGAGAGCATCGCCGAAGCCGCCGCCGCCCGCACCGACTACGACGAGTGCCTGGCCTGCCAATAGGCGCGCGCTGACGCCATGTGGAAGCGCGCGCTCGCCGCTGCGGCGATCCTCGCTCTGACAACCTCCGCTGCGATCGCGCAGGTAGGCAACGCGGCCATGCCGATCCCGCTGAAGATGCGGCGGGGAACCGACAGCCTGACCGTCCGGGGCGTGCTCAGAAAGGACGTCGCCTGCTGCAGCTACGCGTTCGCGGCCCGCGGCGGCCAGAAGCTCTACTGGAGCATCCATGGCGCCGCGGCCCGGCTGACGATCGGCTATCCCGACGGCCAGGTGGACGGACCAGGCCTGCCGAACCCGCTGCCGCTGCCCGCCAGCGGCCATTACGTCATCGCCGTCAGCCCCGATCAGATGGCCGCGGGCGCGTTCGGACCGTTCGTTCTGAAGCTCCGCATCCCGGCGCGTCGCTAGTGTGGTGAATTTGAAGTTCGCTCGATTGATGGGGCGGGCGCTGAAGCGAACTTCAAATTCGTAAACCAAACTAAATTCAAAGCTTTGCTAGTGTCCTTGTCGAGTCCGAAGCTCGCTCGGCGCCATACCTGTGGCGCGCGATTAAATTGCGCGATACAAATTCTCACTCTCGAGAGATCGGCGTTCCGCTGAACCAGGGGGAGATCATGCTCACCGTCCATCACCTCGGCGTCTCGCAATCCGAACGCATCGTCTGGCTCTGCGAGGAGCTGGGCATTCCCTATGAGCTGAAGGTTTACGACCGGGAGCCCGACACCCGGATGGCCCCGGCCAGCTACAAGGCGCTCCACCCGGTCGGCTCGGCCCCGATCATTACCGACGGCGACGTGGTGCTGCCGGAATCCGGCGCGATCATGGAGTACATCATCGGCAAATACGGGAACGGCCGCCTGGCGGTGGGACCGGACCAGCCGAACTACGCCGACTATCTCTTCTGGTTCCACTACGCCAACGGCAGCTTCATGCCGAGCCAGATGTTCGCCCTTTTGCTGGCCATGCAGGGCGGCGCCGAGAGCCCCATGACCAAGAGGTTCCTGCAGGAACGCACCGAACGCGCCTGGACGCTGGTCGAACAGCGGCTCGGCCAAGTCCCCTACTTTGCGGGGAACGAGTTCACCGCGGCCGATGTCATCATGGTGTTCTCGCTCACCACCATGCGCGCCTTCACGGGGCGAAAGCTGGACGACCTTCCCAACACCCGCGCCTACCTGAAGCGCGTCGGCGAGCGGCCCGCCTATCGGCGCGCGATGAAGAAGGGCGATCCGGGCATGGCGCCCATGCTGGCCTGAGAGGCGGGCCAGGCGACGGCGACGCCGCCCGCCGCGCCAGTCCGACGATTGGCTCGCCGTGCGGTTGGGGATAGCGTCCCCGGATTCGCGGATCAGGGGGGGTGCGTCGTTCGGCGACTGCCCGGGTCGGCGTGGTGGAGCGGGGGTAGAGCGTGCCAGTCATCGTCGTCGCGATCATCCTTGGGATTGTCGAAGGCGTCACCGAGTTCATCCCGGTCTCGTCGACCGGGCACCTGATGCTCGCCACCGCCCTGCTGGGCCTGGATCCCGCCCGCTGGGAGGCGTTCAACGTCATCATCCAGCTGGGCGCGATCCTGGCGATCGTGGTCCTCTACTGGCGCACCTTCTGGGCGGTGCTGATGGGCGTGCTCAAGGGCCGGGCTCAGTCGTGGCGCTTCGTCCGCAACGTGCTGATCGCCTTCCTGCCCGCCGCGGTGATCGGCTTCCTGTTCATCAAGCAGATCGAGGGCCTGCTGGGCGATCCCCTGGTGGTGCCGGTGACCATGATCATCGGCGCGATCGCCATCCTGGTCATCGAGCGCCTGGCGAAGGCGGGACGGGCGGTCGGCGTCGCCGAGATCCCGGCCGGCGTCTCGCTGGGCGTGGGCCTGGCGCAATGCGTCTCGATGATCCCGGGCGTCAGCCGCTCGGCCGCCACCATCATGGGCGCGCTCGCCCTCGGCGTGGAGCGGCGCACCGCCGCCGAGTTCAGCTTCTTCCTCGCCGTTCCGACCATGATCGGGGCGACGACGCTGGAGTTCGTCAAGCACCGTCACGAGCTCATGGCCGGCGCCAGCGGCGTCGGCTTCGCGACCGTCGCGGTGGGCTTCGTGGTCAGCTTCGTGGTCGCCATCGTGGTCGTGCGCGCCTTCGTCCAGTTCATCTCCCGCCACAGCTTTGCGCCCTTCGCCTGGTACCGGCTGGTGGTCGGCCTGGCGGCGCTGGGCTGGCTGCTCATGCGGCGCTGAGGGCCGGCCCCCCACAGGCGCCTCGCCGTCGCTCAGCTCGGAGATGCTGCGCTGAGGTGATAACTGATCGACGCGGGGACTTGTCGGAGGTCCGGCGGAGGCAGGCGTGGACGACTTCCGCGGCAAGGTGGTGCTGATCACCGGCGGCTCATCCGGCATCGGCCTGGCGCTGGCGCAGGCCTTCGCGGCGGCCGGCGCGGCGGTGACGGTGTGCGGGCGAGACCCGGGCCGGCTGGCGGCGGCGCGGGGCGGCGGCGTGGAGGCGATCGCCTGCGATATCACCGAGCCAGATCAGGTGACGGCGCTGCTCGCTCGGTTGCAGGCCCGCCATGGCAGGCTCGACATTCTGGTGAACAACGCCGGCTGGATGGAAGAGCGCGACTTCCGCGCTGCGCCGCTCGACGGCGCGGCTCTGGCGGCGGAGGTGGCGGCCAACCTGACCGCCCACGTGCAGGTCACCAACCTGGCGCTGCCGCTCATCGCAAGGGGCGGGGCGATCGTATTCGTTGGCTCGGGCTATGGCTGGGCGCCCTGGGCGCGGGCGCCGGTCTATTCTGCCTGCAAGGCCGGCGTGCGCGCCTTCGCCCAGACGCTGCGCCTGCAGCTGGCGAACCGGAACGTCGCGGTTATGGAGGTGGTCCCGCCGGCGGTGGACACCCCGGCGACGACGCACCGACGGGTGGCCAAGATCGCACCCGAGCGGGTGGCGGCGGCTACGCTCGCCGGCCTTCGCCGCGGCCGGCGCGAGGTGTTCGTCGGCGAAGCCGCGTTCCTGCCCTGGCTGCTGCGCCTCTCCCCGCGGCTGGCGGAGCGGATCGTCGGCCGGGGGTGAGGGAGCGCTCTAGGCATCGAAGATGATGCGGCAGGACGACGAAGCTGATGGAAGGTCCGCTTCGCGGACTTGAGCGAGCGGCAGATTTCGACCCAAAGGCGACCTTCAATCTGGCTTATCGAAGCCTTGCGTGTCCTTCGGCAGGTGGGCGGCGTAGACGCGCCCCCAGCCCTGTGAGCCAAGAGCGGCGCGGTGCCCGTTGCACAGCTTTGCGGAGACGCGTCTACCGTCCTTCTCCACAACCAGGCCTTCCTGCTCCCATCCCTGCCCGATCGCGGAATAGACAACATAGGAATACCGTCCGCTCTTTACCCTGACGTAGTCGCCTCCGCCGCTGCTGTAGGACAGCGTCCCGTAGGTCATTCGCCCCCGCGGCGCATTGGTCAAAGAAAGGTCGGCGTGACCCGACCCACCGAAAATATAACGGAGGGTATCAGCACTGTTGGCGGCACATAGCGAGGCGACCTTCGAGCCGACGGCGCACCCAAATACGGTAGCTTCGTCCTTGGCGCACAAGCTAGCTCTCGGGGGCATGGCGCCAGCTGTCGCACCGGGCGAGGCGAAGGAGGAGCCGACGCTCCACAGCGCACCTGCCAGGAATACACCTAGTCTTGCCGTCATCGGCGCACCTCCGCATGACCCGGTCCCGCTTCCTGGTAGCACGCAAACTGGCGCTTCCGCCCCAAAAGCGGACTGCGCCAAGCGGCTAGATATCGAGGCGCGGAAAGTGCCCCGTCGTAACGAGAAATAGCGGGCTGACGGCAACGTACTCTGAGGCCAAAACAGCGAGCCAAAAAGAGCCCCGAACACCGTGCCCTGTCGCCAGGGCAAACCCAAAAACTGAGAGGAAGACAAGACCGAGAACCGCAGCCGCGACCGCCACCGTTCGGCTTGACCACCTAGCGACAACGGGCAAGATCGCTGAGAGACCTCTGGGTGCTGGGTTAGCGATGTCGCTCAAGTTTCTCATCAAAGCGCAATGTGGGACTATCTTGCCGGAAGCGCAATTTCCGCTACCCACCCTTCTCGGCCCCGAGAACCGTCCGCTTTCCGGTCTGGAGTTATGCCCTGCGCAGCGGAGACCCCGCCCATCTGTCGGGCTTCCGGCTGCGGATAGGCCCGCGGGCGCGGTGGCGTGTTCATCCCCAGCCCATCCACAATATCTTGACGTTTCGGCGCCATTGACGGCTAGATGTTGTCGGCGCCCCCGCTAGGGTGCTGGCGATCGACGACGGCGATTCCCATCTGGATCGGTGAGCTCATGTCCCTGGCCAACGTCCGCGCTCTTCCCGGGCTTCTGACCCCCTCCTTCGGCTACAAGCCGTTCCGCTATCCGTGGGCCTATGACCTGTGGAAGCGCCAGCAGCAGGTCCACTGGATGCCCGAGGAGGTGCCGCTGGGCGAGGACTGCAAGGACTGGGCGGCCAAGCTCAACGACCGCGAGCGCAACCTGCTCACCCAGATCTTCCGCTTCTTCACCCAGTCCGACGTCGAGGTGAACGACAACTACATGGAGCGCTACGGCCGGGTGTTCAAACCGACCGAGGTGAAGATGATGCTGGCGGCGTTCTCCAACATGGAGACCATCCACATCGCCGCCTACGCCCTGCTGCTCGAGACCATCGGCATGCCCGAGAGCGAGTTCTCGGCCTTCCTCGAGTACGAGGCGCTGCGGGCCAAGCACGACTACATGCAGACCTTCGGGATCGACACCCACGCCGACATCGCCCGCACGCTCGCCATGTTCGGCGGCTTCACCGAGGGGCTGCAGCTCTTCGCCAGCTTCGCCATGCTGATGAACTTCCCCCGCTTCAACAAGATGAAGGGCATGGGCCAGATCGTCTCCTGGTCGGTGCGCGACGAGAGCCTGCACTGCGAGGGGATGGTGCGGCTCTACCACGCCTTCAACGCCGAGACCGGGGCGGTGACCAAGGCCGTGGCCGACGACATCGTCGACTGCTGCAAGACCGTGGTCGGGCTCGAGGACCGCTTCGTCGACCTCGCCTTCGAGGCCGGCGAGGTCCAGGGCATGACCCCGGACGACATCCGCGCCTACATCCGCTTCGTGGCCGACTGGCGGCTGCGCCAGCTCGGCCTGCCCGAGGCCTATGGGGTGAAGGAGAACCCCCTACCCTGGCTGCAGAGCCTGCTCTCGGGCGTCGAGCACGCCAACTTCTTCGAGGCGCGCGCCACCGAGTACTCCAAGGCGGCCACCCGCGGCTCCTGGCACGGGTCTGAGGGCGTCTGGGAGGAGTTCGACCGGCTGCTGGCCCGGCGGCGCGAGCCGGCGCAATAGCCGGCTCGGCTTACGACCGCGCGACGGAAGTCACCGCGGCGCGGGGCTGACGCATAAGACCGAGGATCCTCTTCAACCAGGCCCCCAAGGCGAGGCCGTTGCGCTCCACCAGGTAGTGCATCGGGATGGTGATGAGGACGGAAGCGAGGGCTGTGACCGAGAACAGCGCGGCCACCACGGCCGCGTGCGGCAGCCTGACCGGCGTCAGCCAGCCGGCCGCGGACTGCGCCATGTCCACGCCCAAGCCGTGCACCGCATAGAAGCTGTAGGAGATCGTCCCCAGCCAGGCGAGGGCCGGCTGCTGGAGGACGTTTCGGAAACCTCTGGTCGAGAAGACGAGAACGATGAGCGCCGAGCTGATCGTGGTCAGCAACAGCAGCCATTGCTTGACGACCGGGCCACGGTGGTGAGCCCAGTAGAAGGCGACGAGGGCGACGGCGAGGACGATCCAGGCGACCGCAGGTGGAAGCTTCAGGGCGGGCCGCGGGGTGGCGGCGACGAGGTAGCCGGCGAGAAACGTGTAGTACATGCCGTTCTGATAGGCGCCGCTCAAGGCGAAGCGCAGAAAGGATGACGCGCCGAGCCCAACGGCGAGCGCCCAGACGATCCAGAGTCCGAGTCGCCGCTCCGCCAGGAAGCAGAAGATCACCAGGAGGGAGCCCCATACCTCCATCTGCAAGGACCAGAACGCCCCGTTGATCGAGGCGTCCAGCAGCAGGGCGTTCCGGATCACGGTCCAGACGGGGAAGGGTCTTCCGTAGATCAGCCAGGCGACCAGGGAGAACAGCGCCACGGTGGCCACCACCACCGGGAAGAGCCGGAAGATGCGCGAGAAGAGGAACTCCCTGGGCCGTGGCGACCGGAGGCGCGCGCCACTTCCGCTCGAGCGAGGCTCTCAGCACGAAACCGCTGAGGACAAAGAACAGGATCACCGCGCCGTGCCCGTTCAGGGCTACGAACAGCGCCGACCGGGGGCTGACCAGGGGCGATCCGTCCGCCAGGTGAATCGCGGCGGCGTGGAAGAAACAGACGGTTAGCGCCGCTAGCCCACGGACGGACTGGAGGCTCGCGATGAACCGCGGCTCCCCGCCGGGGATGTTGTCCGGCTCAGTGGCTGGCCGGCGGGCCAACGCCTTCGTCAGGCCCGCCCTCGCGGTGGTGAGCGTCAACGCGAGTCCCAGGTGTCGAAGAAGGTGATGGTCTCGGGCGGCGGGCGCTTGGCGGGATTGAAGGTGTCGCCGATCGTGTAGGCCACCGGCAGCAGGGCGGCCTGGGTCACGTCGTCGGGGATCCCGAGGATCTTCGCCGCTTCGGCCTCGCGGAACAGGTGCAGCGTGGTCAGCGCCGTTCCGAGCCCCCGCGCCCTGAGGGCCAGGTTGAAGCTCCAGACCGCGGGATAGATCGAGGCGAAGAAGCCTCCGACGCGGACGGCGGGTCCCTCGGGCGGCCGTCCGAGCAGGCAGGGGATCACGTGCACGGGCGCCTCGTGCAGATGGTCGGCCAGATACTGGGCGCTGTCGTAGACCTTGGCCGTCTGCGTCTCTCCGCGTTCGCGCGCCCGGTCCCTGACCTTCGGGAAATAGTCCGCGGCGGTCGCGCGGTAGAGGTCGGCGAGCGCCCGGCGCTTGGCGGCGTCGGTCACCACCAGCCAGCGCCAGGTCTGCTGGTTGGAGCCGGTCGGCGCCTGCTGGGAAAGCCGGATGCAATCCAGGATCACATCGCGGGGCACGGGCCGCGTCAGGTCCAGGCGCTTGCGCACCGCCCGGGTCGTGGAAAGCAGCTCGTCGGCGCATTCGAGATGGAGGGTCATGAGGGAGCATTTCCGATCAGGTCGTCGCACTCTGGGAGCGGCCGGCGGGCCGGGTCAAGGCGACGTTGCGAGAGCCTTGTCCTCGCGGCTCGAAAGCGTCGCGCGCCGCGGCTATAACGGGGCATGACCCGCCAAAGCGACGCCGCCGCAGTGGTGGCCCAGCTCTCGGCCGCCTACCGTCGGTCGGTGGAAGCCCTGAGAGGCGCCCTGACCGTCTTCCTCAGGGACGGCGCCCCGCCCGATCCGGGCCTGCGGCGCAAGGGCGCCTTCGCCTATCCCGCCCTCGAGCTCATCTACCGGGAGCCCGGCCCGCCGCGGCGGCTGCCTAGGGCGTTCGCGCGCTTCAGCCAGCCGGGGGTCTATGTCACCACCGTCACCCGGCCGGACATCTTCGAAGCTTACCTCACCGAGCAGCTCAGCCTCCTGATGGCCGACTTCCCGGTGGAGGCCAAGGTGCGCGCCTCGGGCCAGGAGATCCCCTTTCCCTACGTGCTCGACCCCGCCGACCTCGGGCGCGCGGACTTCACCGCCGCCGAGATCGCCCGTTATTTCCCCGCCACCGAGCTCGCCCTGATCGGCGACGAGATCGCCGACGGCTTCTGGGCCCCCGAACGCGGCGAGGACCGGCCGCTCGCCCTCTTCGACGCCCTGCGGACGGATTTCTCCCTGGCCCGGCTCGCGCACTACACCGGCGCGCCGCCCGAGCACGTCCAACAATACGTGCTGCTTACCAACTACCACCGCTACGTGGACGAGTTCGTCCGCTGGGCCTGCGGGGCCCTGCAGCGCGGCGAGAGCGGCTACGAGGCGCTCTCCTGCGCCGGCGGGGCGGTGATCACCGCCGAGGCCGCCGATCCGGAGCGGGCGATCGCCGACGGCGCCTGGCGCAGGCATCAGATGCCGGCCTACCACCTCATGGCGCCCGGCCGGCGGGGGATCTCGCTGATCAACATCGGCGTCGGCCCGGCCAACGCCAAGACCATCACCGACCATCTGGCGGTGCTGCGGCCAGAGGCCTGGCTGATGATCGGCCACTGCGGGGGCCTGCGCTCCACCCAGGCGATCGGCGACTATGTGCTCGCCCACGCCTACCTGCGCGACGACCACGTGCTTGACGAGGTGCTGCCGCCGGAGGTGCCGATCCCGGCGCTCGCCGAGGTGCAGGTGGCCCTGCAGCGGGCGGCCGAGACGGTCACCGGCGAAAGCGGCGATGCGCTGAAGGCGCGCCTTCGCACCGGCACGGTCATCACCACCGACGACCGCAACTGGGAGCTCCGGTTCTCCTCCAGCGCGCTCAGGTTCAACCAGTCGCGGGCGGTGGCCATCGACATGGAAAGCGCCACCATCGCCGCCCAGGGCTACCGCTTCCGCACCCCCTACGGGACGCTGCTGTGCGTCTCCGACAAGCCCCTGCATGGCGAGATCAAGCTGCCCGGGGCCGCCAACGCCTTCTACGAGCGGGCGATCTCGCAGCACCTGCGGATCGGCGTCGAGGCGATGAACCTCCTTCGCCAGGAGGGGCCGAGACTGCATTCGCGCAAGCTGCGCAGCTTCGACGAGCCGCCGTTCCGATAGGAACGACTCGAGGTGGCGACGCCGCTCCTTCGGTATCCCTCTCCCCACTCAAGTGGGAGAGGTAAGGTGAGGGGCCGGTGACGCCGCTGGCGCTGCCGCGCGCCCGGCCCTTCGCGCCGAGCCCCCTCTCCAACCTCCCCCGCTTCGCGGGGCGAGGGCTACTCTGTCGGCCGCACCCGGGCTCGACGCCGGCCTCCGCAAGGCGATAGAAGCGCCGCCGACCCAGCCGGCAACCGGGAGTCCAAGTCTTGCGCAGTTTCGAGCCGCCGCGGCGGATCCTCATGGGGCCGGGCCCCTCCGACGTGTCGCCGCGGGTGCTGGCCGCGCTCGCCCGGCCCACCATCGGCCACCTCGATCCGGCCTTCCAGGCGCTCATGGAGGAGATCAAGTCCGCGCTCGCCGAGGTGATGAAGGCCCCGGGCCACGCCTGCGTGCCCCTGCCCGCCCCGGGCAGCGCCGGCATGGAGGCGGCGCTCCAGAACCTGCTCGAACCCGGGGACCGGGCGGTGGTGGCGGTGAACGGCCAGTTCGGCGAGCGGATGGCCGAGATCGCCGCCCGGGCCGGCGCCGAGGTGGCGCGGGTGGACCACGACTGGGGCCTGCCGGTCGACCCTGAGCGGGTGGGCGCGGCGCTGAAGGCGGGCAAGACCAAGCTCCTCGCCTTCGTCCACGCCGAGACCTCCACCGGCGCCCGCAGCGATGCGGGGCCGCTCTGCGCCCTCGCCCACGATTGCGGGGCGCTCAGCATCGTCGACTGCGTCACCTCGCTGGGCGGGATCGAGGTGGACGCCGAGGGCTGGGGCGCGGACGTGATCTATTCCGGAACCCAGAAGTGCCTCTCGGCGCCCCCCGGCCTCTCGCCCTTCGCGGTCAGCGCGGCCGCCCGCGCGGCCATCGACGCGCGCGCCGCGCCGCCGCGCACCTGGCTCTTCGACATGGGCCTGCTCATGGGATACTGGGGCGGCGCGGGCGGGCGGACCTACCACCACACCGCCCCGATCAACGCCCTCTACGGCCTGCACGAGGCCCTGCTCGCCCTCCTCGAGGAGGGGGTGGCGGCTTCCCACGCGCGCCACCTCAGGATGCACGAGGCCCTGGCCGCCGGCCTGGAGGCGGCGGGGCTGGAGCTGCTGGTGGCGCCGGCCGACCGGCTGCCGCAGCTGAACGCGGTCAAGGTCCCGGACGGGGTCGACGAGGCCGCCGCCCGGGGCCGGATGCTGGCCCGCTACAACCTCGAGATCGGGGCGGGGCTCGGTCCGCTGCGGGGCCGCATCTGGCGGATCGGCCTCATGGGCGCCTCGGCCACCCCCTGGCACGTGCGGCTCTGCCTGACCGCCCTCACCGACGCCCTGGCGGCCCAGAACTATCCGGACGCGTCGCGCGCGGCCCTAGCGGCCGCCGACGCCAAGCTTGGCGACTAGCTCGGCCTCGGTCACCCCGGAAATCTCGAGCTGCTTCAGCCGCGAGCCGGCCCCGGCCGCCAGCCGCACCGCGCTCTTGGGCCGCCCCAGCGCCTCGGCCAGCAGGCCGATCAGGGCTGCGTTGGCCTGGCCGTCGGCGGGCGCAGCGGCCACCCTCGCCTTCAGGACCGGCCTTCCCGCCGCGTCGGTGGTCCATCCCTCCAGCAGGTTGCGTCCGCCTCGCGGCGTCAACCGCACGGTGAGGCGCGCCAGGTCTAGGCCAGGTGCAGCGCGAGCCATTCGTAGGCCGCCGGCAGCAGCGCCTGGTCGACGGCCTCCACCAGGATGATCAAGAGGACGGGGGTGATGTCGACGCCGCCCAGCGGCGGGATCACCCGGCGGAAGGGCCGCAGCAGCGGCCGCGTCACCGCGTCCAGGAACCTCACCGCCTGGTTGGCGAAGCGGTTGCGCATGTTGACCACGTCGAAAGCCACCAGCCAGCTCATGATGGCGTTGGCGATCACCACCCAGATCACGGCCTGCAGCAGCAGGTGAAGGATCAGGAACACGAAGTTCAGCAGCGCCGCCATCGCTCGCCCTTGGGGAGGTGGTCCAGGCCGCGGCCTCTATCCCGCGTCGCCCCGCGGGGCAAGCCGCACCCCGCCCGCGCCTTCGGGAAGGCGGCCTCCGATGCGGGCCGAGGCCGCCTTGACAGCCCAGACTCCGCATCCTTATGTGCCGCGCCCTTCGCCCAAGGCGAAGTGGGGCCGTAGCTCAGTTGGTAGAGCGCCTCGTTCGCAATGAGGAGGTCAGGGGTTCGACTCCCCTCGGCTCCACCAAAAACCGAAGGCACAGCATGGACTTAGAGTCCGCCTCAATGGCGTCCCAAGGGATGGCTGATTTTGCCGCTACCAAATGGCTACCAGCAGCGACACTTTCGCGGAAAAATCATCGAATGAGCGAATGCCATGGCGGCGTGGCATTCCGGCGATTCGTGGCACTCGCTATGGCGCCTGGACGGCACTTCGAAGGCGCTGTGGGTTGAACGTTTCCGATAGACGCCGCCGGTCGGGCCTAGCCTGCCAGTAGACGTGTTTGCTGGTAGACAGCCTGTCGAAGCCCGCCAGGACGGCTTAACTAAACCATTTCACGATTGGGAAAGGTACACCTCCATAGCGTGTGACGGCCGCTTGGCTCCATCTCCACAGCCTGGCGGCTAGAAGGCCCGGGCCCCCCAATCACCCGGGCCTTCTGCTATGCGCGCTCTGACCTAGGTCGGCCTGGCATGACCGGCATCCGACCGGAGATCGCGATCCGCGGCGTCTCTCTGCGGTGGTCGGCGAACTACTCGCCGCCCTCGCGCTCAGTCCGATAGCCGTTGACCTTCCAGTCCTTGCACAGCTTGCATCCTGCTCGGGCGTTCCGGGGTCTTCCGCGCTTATGGTGCATGGCGAGAAAACTACTCGGCCGTGCTTGCGAAGGCTATCCGGCTTAGAAGACGCGGCGGTTCATCTGCTACAACGTCGTTACGTGCGACAGTGTCACTACGTCCGACGGACGAGAGCTCGAACTCGCCGCGCTTCTGGCCCGGAAACCCGGGGCCGTTCCGCGAAGCACCCTGGTCGCCTGCTGAACGAACCTAAGCAAACCGCATTCGGCCCACGTGAAGCATCGACATTGAGGCTGTCAAAAGACCTGGCGAGCTCTCCTGCTGTTGGCCGAGCCTTCTAGCAAGCGCCCAATGGCGGCCTATGCCACCGGCGCGTCGCAGAAATCCGTCTCAGTCATCCACATTCGATGGAGCGCCACCGCCAATTTTCGCGCAACCGCGATCGAAGCCTTCGCGAAACCGCGGCGTGCTCGCACTTCAAGTCCCCATTCCTTCAGACGGGACCGCTTCTTTACTTTGACGAGAATTATTCGTGCCGCCAGGAAGAGGGTGGAACGCGCGCTAGCGTCGCCGCACTTCGAAATCCGGCTTCGTCGTTCGACCGGCCCGGACTGGTGAATCCTGGGCGTAAGGCCAAGATGGACGCCAACATCACGCGAGTTCGCAAAGCGTTCCGGAACGTCGATCGCCGACTTGTAGATGAGGGCTGTGAGGGCGGCGACACCTGGCGCAGTCATCAATCGGCGACAAACGGGATCGGCTCGCGCCATAGCGACGATCTCACCCTCGATCAGCTTAGCTTTTTCGACGAGAACCGCCCGCGCACCGAGAAGCGCTTCAGTTACGGACCGCAGCGGCTCATTGGCGTCTCTCAGGACAAGATCAACTCTGCGATGAAATGTATTTCGGAGTCCGCCGGCAGCAAGCTTGAGCCCGTACTGCAATAGCGCCTGCCGGATCAGATTTTCTGTGTCTCTGGATTTGCTCAGCAGCATCTTTCTGGTTGTGATCAGCAGCTTCGCATGCTGGCTTTGAGCCGACTTTATATGAACGGCCTTATAGATTCCGGCCCGCATGAGCTCGGCTATACCCCGCGCGTCGTTTCGGTCGGTCTTGTTGAGCCGGGCCTTCAGGACGCCGTGAGCATGGCGCGCCTCGATGCAGATCACGGGAAACCCGACCTTCGCGAGTCCATCGTAAATCCAGGGTGCGAAGGACATCGACTCGATCCCGATCCGCCGATAGCGCTCTCGCCTACCGCGCAGAAAGGCGATGATCTCCTTCGGATCGGTCCCAACCTCGCCCTCCGCCACCAGGACGCCATCAGCGTTGAGGATGCAGATCGCGGTGGTGTGCTTGGAGGCGTCTAGGCCGACGAACAAAGGCATGGCTGGCTCCTTCTTCGAGAGGCGAACCGAGTGTCGCCCTCTCCAGCCAGTTCATCTCAGAGTCGATTGGCCCTTTCGGGGCCGGGGACGCGCCAGCGCGACGCCCTAGCCGCGCGGCCCCTCGTCCAGGCCCTCGTAGAAGTAGCTCACCGGCACCTCCAGCGCCTGGGCCAGCGCCCAGAGCCTGGCGGCCGACATGCGGCTCGCGCCGCACTCGTACTTCTGGATCTGCTGGAAGCCGACGCCGATCGCCACCGCCACGTCCTGCTGGGTGCGGTTGAGCAGGCGCCGCCTGGCGCGCAAGCGCTTGCCGAGATGGACATCGATGTCCATGCGCCCCTTCCTGGCCCCAACGTCCCTGAGCGGGACTCGTCGAGGGAGAGGAGCAAGCTGCATGCCCCCAGCGGGGCGCTTGGGTTTACAGCCGGCCGCGAAGCAGCGAAGCTCCCGCGCCGGCGCAGAAAGCGCGGGTCGCGAGGGGGCGGCAGAATGCGGCTGGTGGGCGTTCTCTTTGTCGCGGTAGGCGCGGGGCTCTCGGTCCTGAACGGCTTCGTGATCGTCTTCAGCCACCGCACCTTCGGCGCCTGGGATCCGGTCTTCGGAACGCTGCTGGAGGCCCCGGCGGCCGCCAGCCTCATCGCCGGCGCCTGGCTGATCGGCCAGACCCCGCGCTCCATGGATTAAGACCGGCGATTCGCCCCCGGGCGGCGACGGCCGTCCTCCTCAGCCGAGCGGCGGAGCGGCGCGCAAGGGTGTTCGCAGCCGGAACAGCGCCCTTGCTCAGCCAGTCCAACGCTGTCCGTAGGACGATGGATGTGCGGCTGGCCTCCCGCTCCAACCAAACGGCCGCGCTGTGCGGCGCATTGGCGACAGCCGGAATGGCGATCCTGCTGACCCAAAGCCTCACCACTTCCGCGCCGCTTACGTCGGCGGCGTAGTCGGGCCGCCGCGCTCCGCAGGCTTTGCAGGTCACATGGCCCGCTACCCCGCGGCTCAGGCGCCAGTCGTGGCCCCGAACCATACACGCCAGATAGGCCAGGTACTTCATGAGGCATCGCCCCGGTCTGGCGCTAAAAGCACCGAGCCCGAGCCGAACGAGGCTCGCGGCCCGGTTCATTAGTACCCTTGAGCCTTGCCGCAAGCGAGCCGAATCCCCTGAGGCGTGAGGACGCCTAGCGCCTGCGCCTCACGGCCCAGACGAGTGCGGCGACGCCGAAGGCGAAGGCGCCGAGATCGGCCAACAGGGGACCATCCAAGACGATCACGGAATCCTCCTTCAAGAGACGAGGAGGATCATCGGCTCGGGATGTTGCGAGTTGTGAATCGCGGAGGGGCCCCTGCCTAGGGCTTGTGGCAGACCTTGTCCTTGGCGATGCAGCTATTGCCGCAGGGCTTGCCGACGGTGCAGTGGGGCGGGTGACCACCCGTGGTCGCCGACGCAGCAGCGGCGGTCGTCGCGGGAGCTGCGGTCGCCGCGGCGGCAGGCGGACACTTGATGAACTTGCCCGTTTTGGGGTCCTTGCACTGCTTGGCGTCGGCGGCGCCGGCCGCAAGTGCGATCGCAACCGCCGCAATCAAAGCAAGTGATCGCCGCATGGTAACCTCCCTCATGGTTGACGGAGCTACCTTTGCCGTAGACCACCCGATGGGCAAGGCGCCTTGGCGCTACCCGTCGAAGCGGCGTCGCCTCACCCCCGAAATTCGCGACCCACAGCGCCGCCGGTCTCGACTTCGACGTGGCGGTTATCCTCTGTGATCTGCCCGAGCAGCCTGAAAAGCTCATTTTGGTCTGAAGCCTTAGGTTCCCGGGCTCTGCGTTCTTCATGAGCGTCGCCGTTTGCTTGAGCTTTGCCCTTGGCGTTCATATCAGGTTCCGAACCGGGGATCGTATCGAGCCAACCCAAAGGGGGGCGGGTAGATGTGGAGTCGGTTCTCGCCCCGGAATGGTCGCGCCACAGTGAGTAGGCGGCTCGTGTATGGGGGCGCCTCGAAGTTCAAGTGGTCGGGGACCTTCTGATAGCGGAGGCGCGGTCCGGTCTTCGGCTGCATCGGCGCCATCCATTCCTGACGCTCCGGCCTCAAGTAAGCAGCCTCCAGCAGCTCGTTCAGCACATGTTGGGTCGGGATGAAGATGGACGTGAATCGGTTTGAGAAGTCGATCAAAGCCGTGTTGGGTCGAAGGCCGGCGGTGATGTCTCCCTCCAGGACCACAATCGAGTCCTCGTGACAGCAATGGCGCAATTGGCCGAACGCGTGGAATGGGTCGTGGAGGTGGTAATAGACCCCGAGACACAGGATGATGTCGAACGTCCTGCCGAGGCTCTGCAGGTCATAGACTGACCGACGCTGATCGAGTTCGATCGACGAGGTGAGCAACTCGCGCGCCAGGCGCACCCCCTCTCCTGAAGCCCAGTTCTGGGAAACATCGTCCGTGGCCAACACGTGGCTCGCGCCGCGCCCCTCGGCGTAGAAACTCCACATGCCGTCCCAGCAACCGACGTCGAGGACCGTCTTGCCCGCGAAGTCGATGCAATTGAGTTCCCGGCGGATAAAGTCCCAGAGCCCCCGGTGGGCGGCGGAGTCGGGCGTCTGAGACACAGCCCTGATCCCACCCGGAAATTCGAACTCGTGGTACCAGTTGACCGCGGCTACCCGCTGTTCGGCCTCGCTCATGGTCAGGGTCTGTCTCCTGGAAGAGGATGGGCGACGGCGCGATAGCACCAATCGGCGCTCAACGGTTCGCAATCAGCTCCCGCCGGCGTGTTAGCTGCCAAGATGGGGAGTCTTTCGCTCCGGGTGATATGCTGGCGGAAGCGGGGGCCCGTCAAATGACGCGAAGGCGCAAGAGGTTGCATTTAGCGCTTCTGACGCTCAGCTTTGCATTCATCCCCAACAATCCGGCCACCTTCTGGTATGTCGTCCCCGAGGTGGTCTGTGGGTGGTGGTTCACAGGCGAAGACCAATGGCGCTGCGATATGGAGCCGGTCGCTCCGCCTTGATGCGGTTGCGGGTTGGCC
>Ga0213876_10000790_pt1 | contig 21505 bp, 17 predicted proteins | sample BarmaccomBMRX_R9_FD_160113 | JGI IMG/M metagenome (GOLD analysis project Ga0213876, IMG submission 160113) | Root-associated microbial communities from Barbacenia macrantha in rupestrian grasslands, the National Park of Serra do Cipo, Brazil - RX_R9 | ecosystem: Host-associated > Plants > Roots... | reverse complement strand
CGGACATGGCGATCGGCCCTGCCGATGCCAAGGTCACGATCACGGAATTTGCCTCGATGACCTGCCCGCATTGCGCGGCGTTCAACGCGGAGACGTTTCCGAAGATCAAGGCGGCTTACATCGACACCGGCAAGGTGCGTTACATCTTCCGCGAGTTCCCGCTCGATATCAAGGCGGCTGCCGGCTCGATGCTGGCGCGCTGCATCGCGGGTGGCGATGCACCAAAATATTTCGCCGTCACCGACATGCTGTTCCGCCAGCAGAACGATTGGGTGGTGAAGAACACCACGGAGACGCTGGCACGGATCGGCAAGCAGGCCGGCATGAGCCAGCAGCAGGTTGAGACCTGCCTGAAGGACCAGGCGCTGCTCGACAAGATCGCGGCCGACCAGAAATACGCCAGCGACGTGCTGAAGGTGGACTCAACGCCGACCTTCTTCATCAATGGCGACAGGATCAAGGGCGAGACCTCGTTCGAGGAATTTCAGAAGAAGATTGATCCGCTGTTGAAGACCTGATCCCCATCCGACAGGAGCATCCGATGCTCATCACCCGCCGCGCCCTGGGCATGCTGTTGCCGCTGATCGGCGTTGCCGCGATGATCCGCGCCGTGCCCGCGAACGCGCTTGATGCGGCTGATGTGGCAAAGCCGGTGTCGCTGCCGGACATGGTGCTGGGTGCGGCCGACGCGCCCGTGACGATTGTCGAATATGCCGCGCCGACCTGCCCGCATTGCGCGGCCTTCGACCGCGAGGTGTTTCCGCGGATCAAAACGGAATACATCGATACCGGTCGGGTGCGCTATGTGCTGCGCGAGTTCCCGCTGAACATCAAGGACGTGGCCTGCCAGATGCTGGCACGCCGCATCGCCGATGGCGACGGCGGCAAATACGTCGCCGTCGTCGAGACGATGTGGCGCCAGCAGGATCGTCTGTTGGAAAAGACCACCGACACCTTGAAGCTGATCGGCAAGCAGGCCGGGCTTGGCGCGGAGGCGATCGAGGCCTGCCTGAAGGACCAGGCGCTGCTGGACCGGATCAATGCCGACCGCAAGTTCGCGATGGAGGTATTGCAGGTTCAGGGAACCCCGACCTTCTTCGTTGGCGGCGAGCGCATCGTGGGCGAAGCGCCGTTCGAGGAATTTGAGAGCAAGATCAAGCTGCTGTTGAAAACCTAGATTCTCAGCCTTTTTCCAATTGACGCGCGAATAGCCGGCGTAAGGCCCGCAAAAGCCTTGGGAAAAGGCCCGACCGCCGGTTGCCCTTGGCCCCTCGCCTCGCCATTGTCGCGCCCTTATGAGCCGCCTTAAGCGAGCCGCCCCACACCGACATTGCCTTCTATGGTATTGTCACGGCAGGGAGATTCGCGCCCGGGCAATAGAGAATCTGTGCATGAAACTCACGCGTCTTCGTCTCCACGGCTTCAAGTCCTTTGTCGAACCTACTGATTTCGTGATCGAGCCCGGCCTCACCGGTGTGGTCGGACCGAACGGCTGCGGTAAGTCCAATCTGGTGGAAGCGCTGCGCTGGGCGATGGGCGAGACCTCGCACAAGTCGCTGCGCGCCGCCGACATGGACGCGGTGATCTTCGCAGGATCCGGCAATCGGCCGGCGCGCAATCACGCCGAAGTCGTCATGACGATCGACAATGCCGATCGCACCGCGCCGGCCGCGGTCAACGACCGGGAGATTCTTGAAATCTCGCGCCGCATCGAGCGCGAGGCCGGTTCCGTCTATCGCATCAACGGCCGCGATGTGCGCGCGCGCGACGTGCAGCTCCTGTTCGCCGATGCGGCGACGGGTGCGCGGTCACCGGCGCTGGTCCACCAGGGCAAAATCGGCGAGATCATCCAGGCCAAGCCGGAACAGCGCCGACGCGTGCTGGAAGATGCCGCGGGCGTCGCCGGCCTCCACGCCCGCCGTCATGAAGCCGAGTTGCGGCTGAAGGCGGCCGAAACCAACCTCACCCGCGTCGAGGACGTGATCGGCCAGCTCACCGGGCAGATGGAGGGCTTGAAGAAGCAGGCGCGCCAGGCCATCCGCTACCGCGAGGTCGCGGCCAAGCTGCGCAAGGCCGAGGCGATGCTGTTCCACCTGCGCTGGATGGAAGCCAATACCGACGTGGCGGAGGCCGGCCACGTCCACGATCTCGGCATCCGCGCGATGGCCGAGCGCACCCGCGAGCAGGCCGAGGCCGCCCGCATCCAGGCGATCCGCGCCTCCGAGCTCCCGGCCCTGCGCGACGCCGAGGCGCGCGCCGCGGCCACCCTGCAGCGGCTGACCAACACCCGCGATATGCTGGATCGGGAAGAGGCGCGCGCCAAGGAACGCGCCGCCGAGCTCGATCGGCGGCTGACGCAACTTTCCTCGGACATCAGCCGCGAGCAGCAGCAGACACTCGACGCGCAGGTCGCGCTGCAGCGGCTCGAAACCGAAGACGCCGAGCTCAAGGAAGAGATCAAGCTGCGCATCGAGAAGCGCAGCGGCGTCGATGAACGCGTTGCGCAGGCGGAAGAAATACTGTCCGGCGCCGAACGCCTGTTCTCGGAATTGACCACGACGCTTGCCGACTTGACCGCCAAGCGCAACCAGCTCGAGGCCAGCGTCCGCAGCCACCGTGACCGGCTGGCACGGCTCGATCAGGAGATCGGCAACGTCCTCGCCGAGCAGCAGAAGCTGACGCAGGAAACCGACCGCCTCGGCGACCTCGATGCGCTGACGGCGGCGATGGAAACCGCACAGGAAAAACTCGCCGAGTGCGAAGCCGCAGCGCAGACCAGTGAGTCGGCCCATGCCGAGGCGCGCGAGACGCTCGAAGCTTCCCGTGCTCCGCTGGTCGAAGCCGACAAGCGCGTGCAGCGGCTGGAGACCGAGGCGCGCACGATCTCAAAACTCGTCAGCGCCGAGACCAAGAATCTGTGGCCGCCAATCATCGACGGCATCACCGTCACGAAGGGTTATGAGAAGGCCCTCGGTGCCGTGCTTGGCGATGACCTCGATGCACCCGTCGAGCCCTCCGCGCCGATGCGCTGGACCGATATCGCCGTCCATGGCGACGATCCGGCCTTGCCCGAGGGCGTCGAGCCGCTCGCGGCCCATGTGCAGGCGCCCCCAGAACTGTCGCGGCGGCTCCGGCAGATCGGCATCGTCGCCAAGGACCGTGGCGCTGCCCTGGTCTCGCAGCTGAAGACCGGCCAGCGGCTGGTCTCGCCCGAAGGCGATGTCTGGCGCTGGGACGGTTTTGTCACTGCCGCGCATGCCCCGACTGGGGCCGCGCGGCGGCTCGCGGAACGGGCGCGCCTCGTCGACATCGAAAGCGAGCTGGAGCTCGCACGCACGGATGCGACCGCCAAGCGCCAGGCGCTCGACAACGCCGAGGCCCATGTCAAGGCCGCCGCGGAAGCCGAGAGCGCCGCGCGCGAAGCCCGGCGCGCGGCCCAGCGCGAGGCGGATGCGACACGCGAGCGTCATGGCGCGACCGAGCGCGAGGTCAATCGTCACGCGGCGCGAAAATCGGCGCTCGAAGAGGCCCACAACCGCGTCAGCGCCGACCGCGCCGAGGCGGAAGCCGCGCACGAGACCGCGATTGCCGCGCTGGGCGACATGCCGGCGACGATAGAGACCGAGACCAGGCTGTCAGCGATTCGCGCCGACATCGACAATCACCGCCGCGCGGCCGCGCAGGTCCGCGCCGAGGCGCAAGCGCTGGCGCGCGAGGCCGAACTCGCCGACCGCCGCTTGCAGGCGATCATCGCCGAGCGCACCGAGTGGCAAAATCGCGCGCAGAGCGCAGCCTCGCAGGTCACGACCATCGAGGCCCGCATCACCGAGCTTCGGGCCGAGCGCGCCGAACTCGACAATGCGCCGATGGTGTTTGCCGAAAAGCGCGCTGCGCTGATCAGCGAGATTGAATACGCCGAGGACCATCGCACCGCCGCCGCCGATGCGCTGGCCGCGGCGGAGGGTGCGATGGCGGAGACCGACCGCGCCGCGAAAGCGTCGCTGGAAGCGCTGTCGAGCGCCCGCGAAGCGTCGGCCCGGGCCGAAGAGCGGCTGGAGAGCGCGAAGCGCCGGCTCGCCGACGTCGAGCGAGAGATTCACGACCTACTCGAAGTCGAGCCGCAGGCCGTCGCGGGCCTCGCCGAGATCGAGCCCGGCGCGGCGCTGCCGCCGCTCTCCGAGATCGAGGAGAGCCTGGAAAAACTCCGGCGCGACCGCGAGCGGCTCGGCGCGGTGAACCTGCGCGCCGAAGAGGAACTGCGCGAGGTCGAAGCCCAGCACACGGCGCTGACCACCGAGCGCGACGACCTCGTCGAAGCCATCAAGCGGCTGCGCCAGGGCATCCAGAGCCTCAATCGCGAGGCGCGCGAGCGGCTTCTGGTGTCCTTCGAAACGGTTAACAACCATTTCAAGCGGCTGTTCACCGAACTGTTCGGCGGCGGCGAAGCGGCGCTGCATTTGATCGAGAGCGACGATCCGCTCGAAGCGGGTCTCGAGATCATCGCAAAGCCGCCCGGCAAGAAGCCGCAGACCCTGTCGCTGCTGTCGGGCGGCGAGCAGGCGCTGACCGCGCTCGCGCTGATCTTTGCGGTGTTCCTGACCAACCCCTCGCCGATCTGCGTGCTGGACGAGGTCGACGCGCCGCTCGACGACCACAATGTCGAGCGCTTCTGCAGCCTGTTGCATGAGATGACCAACTCGACTGAGACGCGCTTCATCATCATCACGCACAACCCGATCACGATGGCGCGGATGAACCGGCTGTTCGGCGTCACCATGGCCGAACGCGGCGTATCCCAACTGGTCTCGGTCGCGCTCGACGAGGCAGTCAAGATTCTCGATCAGCACGTGGCGTAGGACGGGCGGCCTATTCTATTGCCGCCAACCTTGACGTCATCATCCGCGGAAGCGGATGATCCAGTAACCGGCACTGCCGGTGCGAGTCTCAAGCTTGTCAGACTACTGGATGCCCCGACTTCGCGGGGCGTGACAGCAACAACATGATCCCGCCCGATTTCCCTGCCGACTTGAAATCCGCGCTGGCGGCGAAGCTGGAAGGCGTGTCGCGACGCGAGGCCGCTGCGCGCGCGGCGCTGATCTCGCAAACCTATCGCGACGGCGGCACCTCACGCGGGATTCGCAGCGAGACGGACGCGCTCGCCTACGCGCTGGCGCGAATGCCGGCGACCTATGCGGCCATGGCCGCAAGCCTGAACAGATTGTGCGAGGTCCGTGCGGACCTTGCACCCGTCACGCTGTTGGACGTCGGCGCCGGGCCGGGCACGGCGAGCTTTGCCGCGGCCGCTGCGTTTCCGTCGCTGACGAGTTTCACGTTGCTCGACGACAATGACGCGCTGCGTACGCTGGCGCTTGAACTCGCACACGGCCACGGCCGTCAGGAGCAAACGGACTATCGAAAGGGGGATGCAGTCACCCTTCTCGCCAACGTCGATCCGGCCGATCTGGTGATCGCAAGCTATGTGGTCGGCGAACTGAACGAGCGCGCGCGGAGCAAACTCGCCGATCTTGCCTGGCACAAGACCCGCGACACGCTCGTGATCGTCGAGCCCGGCACGCCGGCAGGGTATCAGCGCATTCTCGCGCTGCGCGACCAGCTGATCGCCTACGGCGCCCACGTCGCGGCCCCCTGCCCGCACCAGGAAAAATGTCCGCTGGTCGCGCCGGACTGGTGCCACTTTGCGCAGCGACTGCCACGCCTGCGCGCGCACAAGCAGGTCAAGGGCGTCGACGTGCCGTTCGAGGATGAAAAGTTCAGCTACCTGGCCCTGACCCGGCAACTCCAGGCGCACCGGCCCGCCGCGCGGGTGCTGACGCCGCCTCATGTGGGCAAGATGGGAGTGACCGCAAAATTCTGCAGCGCCGATGGGACGTCGCGGCTTGCGACCGTTCCGCGCCGGGACAAGCGCCTCTACGCGGCCGCCCGGCGCTGGAACTGGGGTGATACGGTCGACGCTGGAGCACAGGGCCCTGGCCCAAGCTCCGGTGCCATGGGGAAGGAATTGTAATTCCATCTGCTCAATTTTGATTGTCCCAGCCAATCGAAACCAGGAACTAACGAACCTCAGCTACTCTGAGTGGTATTTCGCGCGTCTTAGTGCACCTCAGAATGAGGCTTTTGATGTTCAGGATCGTGTTGACCGTCGCGGCCATGCTCGCCTCGACCGGGATGGCCATCGGTCACGAGTCGGCGTCTCCTCCGCCGCCCCCCAAGGAGGACAACACGACCATGCCGAAGGTGGCCCAGACCAAGAAAGGCCTGGTGCTGGTCGATCCCCAGGGCAGAACACTCTATTATTTCGATCGCGATACCACCGGCGACAGATCGACCTGCGACGGCAAGTGTAGCGAAAAGTTTACTCCGCTCGCCGCCCCCAACAACGCCAGGGCCAGCGGCGATTTCACGCTGATCACCCGCAGCGACGGCAGCAAGATGTGGGCCTACCGTTACCGGCCGCTCTATCTGTTTCACGAAGACCACGCCCCCGGGGAGACCCACGGCACGGACCTCGAACTGCTCTGGCACGTCGCGCGGCCGGAGTAGGGCGAGAAATTCCGCAGAAGCCTTGGGCTCTTCGCCATCCCGGTGAACGTATCGCCTTCAGCGTCCGGCATGGCGATTGTGCTGATCCGCGTTCCCGCGAGCTGGCGGATGCCGATTTCGCTCGAACTGACCCGCCCCAACGCAATGATCTCGGCTCTGCGCAAGATCGAGGGCCGCGGCGAGTTGCCGGTGCAACCTCAGCGGTGGATGGAACTGTGCGTCGACAGTCCGCGCGAGAGCTTCGCCGACCTGTTCGCGACCCATCCTTCCGTGGAATCCCGGATCGCGGCGCTGGTGAAATATTCCGGCGGGGATGATCCCGGCCCGCTCGCGCTGCCAACGGATGCTGCACAGAGATGCAAGACCAACCCGCCGATCGGAGTGGCCCACAGCCGCCGCCTCTGCCCTCCAGACCCCGAGAACGATCCGGCGATTCGGAGGATATGCGGCCGGACGCCATGCGAGATGACGCACGGTCAGCGTGGCGGGATGACGCAGTCGGGCCCTGGGGCCGTCATTGATGCCTTTGATTTGGGCGTGTTTCCTTCGTGTCCAAAATCAGAAACTCTTCTGCCACTTCTCCGCCGAACTTTGCTAAACTGGAAAGCGAAGCAGCGGATTCATCACAGCGCGACTTGTTTGCGATGAGGTGAGAGGTCGCGCTCGACCTGATTGTAAGAGAGCATCATTTTGAAAAAACTGGTTACACCCTACCTTGCCTCCCTCCAAAGGTTTGATTTCTCCCTTGTTTCTGCCATGTTCGCGCTCAAAGCAGGAACGGGGCCGGCCCTGTGGGGGGGCAGGTTGGGGGCTTGCGAGGGGCCTACATGGCAAAACCAGCAGTAATCGTCGTGGGTGCTGACAAGGGCGGAGTCGGCAAAACCACTGTTTCGCGGACCCTGCTCGACTACTTCAACGCCAACAATGTGCCGACCCGTGCATTCGACACGGAGTCGCCGCGCGGCACCTTGAAGCGCTTTCATCCCGACATCACCGAGATCGTCGACATGACGGCGACACCGGACCAGATGAAGATTTTCGATACGCTGAACACGGTGAGCCCGTCGGTCACCGTGATCGACGTCCGCGCCGGCCTGATGTCGCCCTCGCTCGCCGCGCTGCGCGACATCGGATTTCTCGACGCGGCCAAGAACGGTCAGATCACCTTCGCCGTGTTTCATATACTGGGCTCCTCGATCGCCTCGCTCGACGAAATCGCCGAGACCGCGAGCTACATGGTCGGCGCCAAGTACTTCCTGGTGAAGAACTTCATCAACAACACCAGCTTCTTCGAGTGGGACCAGTCGACCTACGCCGGCTATTTCCACCGCATCAAGGACGCGACCGAACTGACCATCCCCAAGCTCAACGAGATGGCCTATGAGCAAGTGGAAGTTGCGTCCGTACCGTTCCTCAAATTTGTCGCGAACAAAGGCAGCCATGACCAGGCTGCGAATTATTCCTTCGTATTACGCGGCTATGTCCGCCATTGGCTTGCCAATGTCTGGAGCGAATACGACCGCATTAAGCTGACGGAAATCGTCGGTTCGAGCAAAATGGGCGCACGCAGCGACGAAAAATAGCCTTGCTTGCGAGGTCTGATTGGCGGTCGCGAGTGTGTGTTTTGAAATGATAAGCGCGTGATGACTGCCACGCCGGTTTATATCGTCTGTTCGCCCCGCCCCCAGGCCGGCAAGACCCTGGTGGCGCGTCTGCTGAGCGAATTCCTGCTGCTGAAGGACGGCAAGGTCGTCGCCTTCGACATCAACCTGAAAGAGCCGTCGCTGCTCGACTACCTGCCCGCCATCACCGAGACGGCGGAAATCGACGGAACCTACGGCAAGATGCAGCTGATGGACCGCGTGATCCTCGACGATCGCGTCGCCAAGGTCCTCGACCTCGGCTTCCACGCCTTCGACGAGTTCTTCAAGATGTCCGACGAGATCGGCTTCCTGAAGGAAGCCGCAAGGCGCAACGTCCACCCGATCATCCTGTTCCTGGCGAGTCCCGACCGCGTGTCGGCCCGCGGGCACGATATGCTGCGCCAGCACATCCCGCCGTCCCAGCTGATCGTCGTCGACAACGAATATGTCGTGCGCGGCGAGCTGCCGCTCGCCTGGGCGCGCGGCCGCCTGCTCTCGATCGGAGCGCTGCCGACCTTCCTGAAGACCTATATCGACCGGCAGAATTTTTCCTTCACCGACTATCTGCGTCAGGAAAAGGATTCGTCTACCGAGCTGCACGAGTGGATCCGCAAGAGCTATCTGAGCCTCCGCGATCTCGACCAGCAGCTGGTGCTGCAGCGCTCCTGAGCATCCTGCCGCAGTCATTAGGCGCTTCGGGCGGGCCGGCCCCATCTGCCGAGGGCGCACCGCCTTCGCGATGCGCTCCGGCCTCTCGGATGTGTCCGGCTAGAACGCCGACCAGAGATAGACCAGCAGCGTATTGTTGTCGCGGGCATTGGTCCCCATGTTGTCAAAATTGGTCGATGCGCCGTTGAACTTGTTGTAGGCGATGTACTGCACGCCGAGCCTGGTGTTGAACCACGGCCATAGCTTTGGCGCGTTGTTCTTGCCGAAGAACTGGTAGGCGATCTCGGCGGTGAAGCCGTCGCTGTTCGGCAGGAAGGTGCGATTGCCGGCGAACAGGATTGGATCGGCGGTGCCCCAGGTGTTGAAGTAGCCACCAGTCAGCACGATCTTGCCGTCGGTGCCGTAGGTCAGCGCCGCCTGCGCGCGGAACGTGTTCAACGTGTTGTTGAGGTTACCGGCCAGGCCCGCCGCCACGCTCGCCGGCAGATTCTGCTTCTCGTGCAGATAGGTCGCGCGCAGCGTGACCCAATAGCCGTCACCCTGATACTGGTACTGCGAGTCGAACCCGATGTCGGTGAACCGGTTGGTCCCGAGGCCCGGAACGAAATTGGCGATCGATAGCCCGGTCTCGGCAAAGAAACCGAAAGTGCCGATTTCCAGGATGTGCCGCCCCCACTGCTTCTCATACGCCGCCCTGAAATAGGGCGCGACGCCCTTGATCGGCTGCGTATTCAGAGGACTGACACCGAGCGAATTGAGCGCGCCCGGATTCAGCGTCTGATAGCCCGCGACCTCGAGATAGAGTTGGTCGTTGATGAATGTGTAGGCGCCAAGCCCAAGCACCTGCGCGGCAAAGCCTTGGTCGATCAGCGTCTTCGCGCCGGGGGTATTGGCGAGATTGGTCTGAACGAACGGATAGCCCCAGGCAGGCGTCGAATTCCAGGGATCCTGCACCGTCGGGTTGTTGTTCAGCGTGAGCCCGTAGACCGCCGGCATGCCGGCAATCGTCGTCGTGTTGGCATAGCGGACATCGAGATTGTCCCAGGTGTATTGGTGCGGCAGCGGCGGGCCGAAGGGCTGCGCGTTGTAGGTGAATTGCGCATAGGCGCCGATATGTTCGCTGATCGCACCGCCGTAGAAGATGCTCGCGGTCTGCACTGGCTCGATATTGTTATTCGGCTTCAAGTACGGCGCCGAGCCCGCCGTATTCATGTTCATGGCGGTATGGGTGAAGGAGGTGATCGCCTGGACCGACAATGGCAGCGTCGCATCCGGCGGCCGCTGAATGTTCTTCTCGTAGGGAGTGGTCCCGAGCACGCGCTTGTCCTCCGGCACCGAATAGCCGAGCGTGTAGCCGAGGATCTTGAAGCGGCGCCCGAACGGCGTCAGTTGCGGAAACTCAGTGTGACACATGCCGCAGCCGAGCCCGGTCTGCCGGGCGTAGCTTGGCAATGCGAAGGCTTGCTCAGGAACGAGGCTTGCTGCGACGGTAGCGATCAGAATTGCGGCCGCGACCAGCAGACGTGCTGGATCGAAGCCCCGAGAACCTGCCTCTCGTGGCATTTACGCACTCCCCCCGCATTGACGTCTTGCATGCGCCGCGTATCGGTCGCGTGCAGTCGCTGAGCTCCCCGTCGGCAAAGCTGCGGAAATGCTTTGTCGAACTCAAAAACGTCTGGACACATGGACGTCAATACGGGCGGGGGTTCGTCGGGATGTGGCAGGGCGCGGTGTTTATCTGTGACGGCGCGATGAAGGGAACAGCACGCAAGATTTGCCCATTGCGAAGCGACATTGGATGCGAGGCCTCATCGTCATGTCAAAAGCAAGATCGGATTCGCGCAAAGCGCGGAGGCGCGGACGGCATCGCCGCGCCGCAGGACGCGCCCGAGAAACAGCGTGGCGTCAATGCGTTCCCTCGCGCATCGCAGTTCCCTGCGACGATCTTTCGCAGCCTCTCCACGCCGTCCGCCTCAACATGGCCACGACATGTGCACCGCGGCAACGCATGCTTACCCGACCCAACGTTGCGGCAAGAGCTGGGCAAACTTCCGCGAGTTGCGAACGCTTCCTCGCAGGAACTTTGCAACGCGCCCAACGGAGCGTGGCTCAATGCCCCTCGAACGACATCAGCGTCCGCACCGGCACGTTCATCGCGCGCAGTTTTGCTGCCCCGCCGAGATCGGGCAGATCGATGATGAAGCAGGCCGCCACGACGTTGGCGCCGATCTGGCGGAGCAGCTTGACTGCGCCCTCCGCGGTGCCGCCGGTCGCGATCAGATCGTCGACCAGGATCACGCGCTCGCCGGGATGCACGGCGTCGACATGCATCTCCATCTCGTCGATGCCATATTCCAGCGAATAGGCGATCCGCACCGTGGTGTGCGGCAGCTTGCCCTTCTTGCGGATCGGCACGAAGCCGGCCGAGACCTGATGCGCCAGCGCGCCGCCGAGGATGAAGCCGCGCGCCTCGATGCCGGCGACCTTGTCGATCTTGGAGCCGGCCCAAGGATGCACCAGTTCGTCGACGGCGCGGCGGAACGCGCGCGCATCCGCCAGCAGCGTGGTGATGTCGCGGAACAGGATCCCCGGCTTCGGGTAATCCGGAATGGTGCGGACGGAAGCCTTGATATCCTGATCAAACGTCATCGGTAGCCTCTCAATTGACGGCCCTGCCGAGCCGGAAAGCATTTTCAACGATACGCAAGCCCACCTCGCCGCCGAGCGACATCAGCGATTCCGGGTGAAACTGCACGCCCGCGACCGGCAGGCTCTTGTGCTCGATCGCCATGGCGACGCCGTCGTCAGTCGCGGCGGTGACGACGAGTTCGCCGGGCATGCTGTCGCGCTCCACGTAGAGCGAATGATAGCGGCCGACCACGATCTCCTCGGGCAGGTTCTGCATCAGGCAGCCGCCGCGCACCTTCACGGGGGACGGACGGCCGTGCGCGGGTTGCGACAATTGCCCGAGCCTGCCGCCAAAATATTCGCCGATCGCCTGCACGCCGAGGCAGACGCCGAAGATCGGCAGCTTCTTGTCGAGCGCGGTGTCGATCGTGCCCTTGATGCCGAAATCCTCCGGGCGACCCGGTCCCGGCGACAGCACCAAAAGGTCCCAGGTGCGCTGCTTCAGCATCGCCTGCGCATGCACGTAGCGCACCACGGTGACGCTGGCACCGACCTGGCGGAAATAATCGGCCAGCATGTGCACGAAACTGTCGTCATGGTCGATCAGGAGCACCTGCTTGCCGCTGCCCGTGGCATCGGGCGCAAAGGCCGACAGCGGTTTTGGCGGATCGCCGCGCAGCGCCTGGAACAAGGCCGCCGCCTTGACGTGACACTCGCGATCCTCCGCGGCCGGATCGGAATCGAACAGGCAGGTGGCGCCGACCCGCACCTCCGCCAGCCCATCCTTCATGCGGATGGTGCGGATGGTGAGCCCCGTGTTGATGCTGCCGTCGAAATTGACGGCGCCGATGGCGCCGGCATACCAGCGCCGCGGCGTGCGCTCGTGGTCCTCGACGAACTGCATCGCCCACAGTTTTGGCGCGCCGGTCACGGTGACCGCCCAGGCGTGGGTCAGGAACGCATCGAGCGCATCAAAACCGGGCCGCAGCATGCCCTCGACGTGGTCGACGGTATGAAACAGTTTTGAGTAGGTCTCGATCTGTCGCCGCGCAAGCACCTTGATGGTGCCGGGGACGCACACGCGCGCCTTGTCGTTGCGGTCGACATCGGTGCACATGTTGAGCTCGAACTCGTCCTTTTGCGAGTTGAGTAATTGCCGGATCTGCTCGGCGTCACCGATGGCATCGGAGCCGCGCGCGATCGTGCCGGAGATCGGGCAGGTCTCGACCCGGCGACCATCGGAGCGCACGAACATTTCCGGCGAGGCCGAGACCAGAAATTCGCCCTCGCCGAGATTCATCAGCGCGCCATAGGGCGAAGGGTTGATCCGGCATAGCCGCTGGAAAACTTCCGCCGGCGAGCGCTCGCAGGGCTCGCCGAACAATTGCCCGGGCACCGCCTCGAACAGGTCGCCGCGCGCGAAGGCGGCGCGGGCGACCTCGACGGTGGCCTGATATTCGCCGGGGGCGTGGTCGGCAAAGCCCTGCCGCGGCGTGCGCGCATACACGCTGTCACCGCTCTGTCGCTCCAGGCCGTTGCTCGACTGGCTCTTCCAGGAAAAATCATAGGAGATGACGACGCCGCGGCCGGTGGCGCGGTCATAGGCGAGCAGGCGATCCGGGATGTAGAGCACGATGTCGCGCTGGTCGTCTTCGCGCGCGCGCTTCTGCTTGAGATCCTCGATCTGGAACACGAGGTCGTAGGCAAAGGCGCCATAGAGCCCGAGCAACGGATCGTCGGGCGCGCCGAACGCCGCCACGAGATTGCGCACCAGCGTCATCACGCTGGCACGGCGGGTACGCTGGTCCTCCTCGACCGGCGCGTCGCCGCGCAGGATGTGACCCGCCAGGCGTGAAGCCGTGGTCTCGGTGATGATGACGCAGGGCTCGCGCAGCACCTCGGACAGGAACGCGATCAGCACTTCGCCGCGCGCGTTCAATGCGGACAGCGCGAAATTGAAGCCGGCCGTCTCCAGCACCAGCGGCGGATCGGAAAAGCCGAGGTCAAAACTGTCATAGCGCCCGGGAACCGTGGTGCCGGAGGACAGGACGACGCCGCGGCGGCGATCGAGCAGATCGATCAGCGCGTCGAGCCGGTCGGCATGACCGGAAAAGATGTCCGCCGTTCGCACCACCCAGAGGCCACCCTGGGTGCGGTAGCGGCTCACGGGCGGAAGCGAAAAAACTGTCCTGTTCATGTCATCCTCTTAAGCAGACTTGCCGAGGGAGCGCCACACAGGACAAACGAACGGGCCGCCGCACTGGGTGGCGACCATCGACGATTTAAGGAAAAGGAAAATCGCACCGGCCACCTTTTAAAAGGTGTGCCACCAGAGACCGGAAGGGCGGGCGAGCGTGCGCATGGGCGGTACACACCACGACGGCGGCAAAAGGTCAAGGGGCGGAAACCGCGCCGGGAGCGATCGAATGCCGTAGCGTGCCCCGTCTGCCAATGCCGGATCTCAATGGTCATGCCGCGAAAGCGGGCATCGGGTAAGCGATGACAGAGGACCGTATGACGCACATACTGCAGCAGCATGAATTATCATTCTCGCGGCGCGTTGCGCCCGAGTCTTGATCGAACGGTCCCTCCGAAACAACAGAGGGCGCAGGGAATGCCGGGTGCTGGCCGCAACCCATGGCCCGCCTGCAAAAAAGTAAGCAGGCGGCAGTTACCACAGGTCCAGCCGGATCATCCGGCATTCCCTGCGCGATGGTTTTAACGCTTATAGCGCGCTCTCCCCAGGGACCGGGCTTTCTTGCCCCTGTCGCAGGCAGATCGTTCTACCTGCTTGGCCTCAGCGTCGGGAGGCCAGGACCACACGCCTTCACGTCCGCGTCGAGATCGTTCGTCCGCGCGCCATCGGCGCGCTGCAACCCGACACGTCCACCGCATCCCGCGCTCCACGTCCGTGACGATCGCGATCCGCCCCTCATGATGAGCGCGGGACGGCGACGATTATATTTCTGATTCGGGGAAGACGTCAAGTACTATTCTGAAAAACAAAAGAAGCCGGGCCGACGGGAGATCCAGACCGCTCACTAAGTCCGGAAGAGCGTGCAGTCTGCGGGAAATCATACTACAGACCCGGTGATCGACACGAAAACAACGGTGCCGTCTGACATGTGCAGCCGCAGCAAGTTGGCAGCTGTCCGGGGTGCACCGGTGGCGCGGACGCATTACGAACGGCAGCACGTGACCCGGAGCTGACGTCGGGTGAGGGCCGGGTCACTGGCGTGGTTGGGTGCTGCGCAACTGTAGATACTTCTTGACGACGTAGTCTTCTCCCGGGCCGTTCTCGTCGGTCAGTGCGTGCCCGGGATACTTTTCCCACGACGTGAAGACCACCCAGTTTGGAACGATGCGCAACGTGTTCTCGATGTAAGTGAAGTTCCGGACAGCTTCATCGAGCCAAGCCTGATTGCTCATGGATGCGGGTGGCGGCCCGGCATTGTAGATGACGCCGAGTGGTATCTTGACCTCTTGGGCAAAGCGCGCCACCGCTTGCAAGGATGCAGGCCAGTTTTTTACACCCCAGTTGATATCGACGTTGGTAAATGCCAACTCCTTACCGACTTTCGCGTGGAACGCCTCCATCCAATGCCGGTAGTCATCTTTCCAGGTCGGCTGATCGGTAATGGAGGGAAATGGCTCTCCGTCGCCGATGCTGGCATTCGGAAACACCTTTAGATATTCATGCAGGTTCTTCGCGACGCGGTCAGCGACATTGTCGATTGACGAGTGACACGCGTTCTTCCCATCGTAGTAGTGTCCAAACCATAGGGGCTCGTCCATGGCAATATAGCCAATCTCAGCCCCCGTCCGCTTTAGCTTCGCCGCGAGCGCTGCCACCATGTACGTCGGGAAATAGCCCTCTACGCCGCCGCCACACCCTGGAGGGCCATCGTCGGCCTGCGCGAGCATCTCGACGCCCAGCGCTATGTGCTTCTCCTTGAGGCGTGCGGCCACCTTGGCGAGCTCTGTATCTGGTATCTTCAGCAAGGCCTGCGTGAGAATGCCCACGACCTGAACGTGATTCATGAACTCTGGCCAGGGAGCATCGGGCTTGTAAAAGAGTGTATCCCAGCTCTCGTGACCTGCAGGTGAAGAGATCGCCCCCATGCTGAACCAGATTTTCGGCGCGGATGTGTTGGCGAACAGAACGACATGGGAAAGAGCGAGCGTTAAGATCACGGCGAAGATCAAAAGCAATTTTTTCATTGGCCTCCTCATGCGGTCCACAGCTGGGCCTTTCAGTGACGAAGTCCTTCGCGGCAGTGACAGCAATTCGTAGCGTTATGCGATATAGCATAAGGGTGCGGAATGACGGCAAGATGTTTGGAATTGGCCAAGGGTTGCCGAAATCTGGCAGCCCAGCAGGTCGGTTCTGGGTGCGACCTGCCGTAGTGCTCACCCTTTCGAGAAGGCGGCTCGTGACCCGGAGGAGACATTCATCCGATTTACGACAGGGCCTATTGTTGACCAACGCTTCGGACGACACACCAATCAAGAAGGAGAGATCAATGTCGAACTGGAAGGACGCGCGTCCCGTGTTTTTTGTGAGCGATGTCGAGCGCGCGTTGGATTTCTACGTGAGCCAACTCGGCTTTGTGGGGGATAAAATCTATGCGGAAGAAGGCCAAGTTCTCGTTGGTGGGGTCCAGCGCGAGGGTTGCGCGTTGTTGCTCAGTTGCCAGTGGCCGCAAAAGAATGGCCACGGTCGCTACTGGATCAAGCTGGATGTGCTCACATACGACGGGTTTCGCGCCGATCTCGAGGCTAGAGGAGTTGCTCTGAGGGACGACTTTTGGGGCTTTGACACGATGGTCGTTGAAGATCCCGATGGCAACGAGCTGCTTTTCCCTGTGCCTAAGCCTGAGGCTAGCTAACCGAACCTGATGCTCTGCTTGCCGTCCGGGGGCAAGCTGGGGCGGAGCCACCGGCCGCGAAACCTACGCAATTGACCCGTTAGAGACATTCGGCCGTTTGCCCCCTGGCATCACCCACCGCTACGGAGGTTGGCGCCATCCGGCGGCGCCGTCACGGGCGAACCGTAATGGCCCTCAGCACATACTGATTGAGGATTGTCATCGGCACCGAGCTTTGAAGCCGACTACTGTAGAGGCCCGCGTTGACCACGACCACGAGATCTAGTGACGGCACTATGAACACACGTTGCCCGCCCAGTCCCACCGCAGCCGCCCACTGTACCTCCCTCTTGTCGGCGAGCGATCGGCCGAGCCAGAAGAAATAGCCGTAGAAAAACGAAGTGAAGCCCGAGACATTGATCTGCGGAGCCGTCGCTGCCTCGATCCACGATGCCGGCACCACCTGCGTGCCGTTCCAGGCACCGTGCTGCAGTATAAGCTGACCGATTTTGGCGAGGTCGCGTGGCCGCAGGCGTAGAGCGCCGGCGGCGATCGGATCGCCCCGCGCGTTTCGGGGCCACTCCACATTAGTGATCCCGAGCGGCGCGAATAGTAGCGTGTTTGCCAATTCGTCGACCGACTTGCCGGTCGCCTTCTTCAGCACCGCGCCGATCACCTCTGTCGATCCCGAATTGTAATTCCAAACCTGCCCTGGCGGCGCGACGACCGCCTGCTGCAGCGCGTAGCGGTAAGGGTCGGCGGCGTTGTCCATGCGATTTTCGCTGTTCGCCTCGCTTGTGTACGGAGTGTCGTCCTCGTGCCACTCCAGCCCGGCCGACATTGTGACAAGATCGCGCAACGTGATCCGATCTTTCTCCGGTGTCCGCAGATCCTCATAGTCTGGGAAGAAAGAAAGCACGGGCTCGTCGAGGCTTTTGATCAGCCCGCGATCGATTGCGATCCCGAGCACGAGAGCGACGATGCTCTTTGTCACCGACCGTTCGTCATGCTTGATCTCTGGACCAAATGCAACCTCGCCGACCGATCGGCCCCAATGCTCGTCTGCTCCAGAGAAATAGTGTTCGAAGACAAGGGTGCCGTGCCGAACCACCAGCACGGCATGTATATTGCTCTGCTTCCAATCGTCGAGCCACTTCACCATCGGGCAAAGGGTCATGCTAGCGAGCCCGACGCTCTCCGGAGCGGCCACTGGCCAGTGGTCCTCGCCTGTGATCGGCATGCCACAATCGGTCTGCGCTTGGGCAAGCTTCGGCTGTACTGCAATTCCGATGAAAATGATCAACGCTAGAAGGCGCATATGTTGCTCCAGCACAATCCAAAATTATTCAGATAGTCGGTGGCTTCGAAAGATTAGCCGATGAAGGGCGATCGGGCGAGTTTAACTTCTGGTTGTGGCCCGGTGCTGCCGAAATCTGGCAGCGCAGCAAGTGGGCAGCTCTCTGGGGTACACCGGCCGCAGCGCCTGCCGATGCCGAAAGGCAGCCCATGACCCGAAGCCAACATCAGCTTGCATCCGGCTCCGTCAATCAATCGTCCATTGGCTCCGTTGGTGTGTCGAGCAGCAATTGATAGAAGCTGAGATCGAGCCACCGTCCAAACTTGAAACCGACCTGGGGCAGCGTTCCCACATGCCGGAAGCCGAGGCGCTTGTGCAATGCGATGCTTCCAGCATTGGTGGCATCGATGCCGCCAATCATGCAGTGAGCCTGGCGCGCTTTGACCGCCGCGATCAGCTGTTGCAAAACCTCACGGCCGAGGCCTTGACCGGGATAGTCTTTATGAACGTAGACCGAGTGCTCCACTGTATACTTGTAGGCCGGCCATGCCCGGAACGGACTGAAGCTTCCGAACGCGAGCAGCGTACCCTTGCCGTCCTCCAACCCGATAACAGGGTAGCCGCCCTTCACCTTGGCCTCGAACCACGGGATCATGCTGCTGGGCTGCCGGGGCTTGTAGTCGTAAAGTGCCGTGGATGTAAGGATCGCCTCGTTGAAAATATCCAAGATTGCGACGGCATGGCGGCCAGCCTCGCAAGTGACGACGGTGTGCGCGATCATCTGATATCCTGATCGGGTCGAACCATAGTGAGACCCACTTATAGCCAAGCTCTGATGAGACTCGGTAGTCCGCCAGGGTTCGCAAGGAGAGCTGTCGATGAACCAACGTTTGGCAAGCTGCACCTGTGGACGGCTCCAGCTTGGCTGCCAAGGAACACCAAACCGCATTTCGATGTGCCATTGCGCTAATTGCCAGCGTCGGACGGGGAGCGTGTTCGGCATTGCTGCCTTTTTTGACCGTGGAGCGGTGAGTCTCGTCCAGGGTGCATCGAAAACCTACACTCGGGATTCGGCCTCAGGGAAGCACGTAACCTTCCACTTCTGCCCAGAGTGCGGGTCAACGATTTTTTGGGAGCCGGAGCGCTTGCCGCACCTGATCGGCGTCGCTGTCGGTGCATTGGCCGACCCCTCCTTCCCCCAGCCGCAGCAGTCCGTCTGGACAGACATGAAGCACGCTTGGCTTGGTCTTCCGAAAGATATCACTCAGCGCGCGTGATCGGTATCGCCAGGATCGACCGCTCTTGGCCCTGGGCTGCCGAGAATTGGCACTGCAGCAAGTCGGCAACTGTCAGGGCTACACCGGCCGCGCCGCTGACGCATTCGGAAAGGCACCGCGTGAACCGCAGCAGCCCTTTGAGCCTGGGCGCCCTACTCCACCACTCTGTCGGCTGTGGCAAGGTGGACGGTACCGCACGCCCTGGCGCCTTTTGCGGTCTTGAGGTTGATCGAGAGCTCGAATTTGGAGACCTGATAGAAGGGGATCTCTCCCGGGTTTACGCCGCGCGGGATGGCGTCGGCGGCTTCGAGCTGGAAGTGGTGAAGGTGCAGCAGGGTCACGCCATCGGTGAAAATCCCGCTATCGGGATCGGTGACAGGCTTCGCCGGCGACATCGGCGCGGTGCTGACGAGGCAGGATATTTCGACTATCCTTCAACGCAGACCACCAATGCGGGCAGGACAGGACCCACGCGAGGAGATCGATGAGCGCAGTCAAAAACGCTCTGGCCCAGAAGAGTGGCGCCCTGATCCACGTTCGTTCCGGCGACATGGTCGTCGAAGCCTTGCGCCAGATGCGCGACAACCGGGTCCGGTCGGTGCTGGTCATCGACGACGACGTGCTGGTCGGTATCGTGACCCAGGGCGACTGCGCCATCAAAGTGCTGTTGCCCGGGCTCGATGCGAAGCAGACGCCGGTCGGCCAAGTGATGACGGGCAACCCGGTGACGGTCAAGCCGGACGATCCGCTGGACCGCTGCATGGCCATGATGGCTCAGCGCGGTTTTCGCCATCTGCCAGTGCTGGACTCGGGCAAGGTCGTGGGCGTGATCTCGGTCGGAGACGTCGTCAAGAACATCATCCGGGATTTGGAGCACAACGTGGACGATCTGATGGGCTACATCATGAAGGACGGCCCAGGGGGCTGACGGACGAACCGCGGTGCCGTCGCCCCCCCGCGAGGACAACCTGTTGAGGCTCCACATCTTGCGGAGGTGCTGCAACAGCGGCTGGAGCGGCCGTAAACAGGGAGCGATCCGGCCTCATGGCCGGGCGTTCGCGCGGGCCAGAGCAGATCCAAACCCAGGGCTTTCCCGAAACACCGAAAACGGCACGGGATCGGCTTGCGGCGCGGCGCCGCTCGACAGGCCGAGCCGCCAATAGCCGATGTCACACCATGAGCCAAGCTTGAAGCCGATATCATGGTGGACGCCGATCGCGTTGAATCCCAGCCTTTCGTGAAGGGCGACGCTGCCGGCATTAGGCAGAACGATTTCCGCGAACGCCGACCGAAAGCCCTGACGGCGCAATATCTCGAGCAGCGATCGATAGAGCTTCGTCCCGACGCCGGCGCGCCGGTGTGCCGTATCGATGTAGATCGTCGTATCGATGGTCCAGCGATAGGCCGGCCGCTCACGATGCCGGCCGGCATATGCGTAGCCAACGACCTCGCCTGCGGCGCTCTCGGCGACCAGCCACGGATACATCGCAAGCGTATCGACCATTCGCCGCGCCATCGTCTGCGTATCCGGAGGTTCGACCTCAAAGGTGACGACCGTGTCGCGCACATAGGGCGCGTAAACCCGCGCCACGGCGGCGGCGTCCTCGTATCTCGCCGTCCTTACAGTGATCTCGTCCATGCGCTGCTACTTCCCTTCCACCGAGAACGCGAGCAGCACATTGCCGGGCACCGAACCGTAATTGGTATAGCCGGAATTGACATAAAGCATGCCGCCGGCGACGACCGCGCCGGGGCCGTCGAGCGAGCCGCCATGGGCGGCCGCGCCGTTGACGGTGGTGTAGTCCTTCACCGTGTCGAGGTCCCAGATGATCTCGCCACTCTTCGCCGCGTAGGCGCGCAGATGGCCGTCGAGCCCGCCGGAAAACACCACGCCGGGAATCGCGGTCACAGCGGCCGATTGCGCCGGACTGCAGCCCGGCGTGTCGTTGCAGCCGGGATGCGGCGTGTGCCAGACGATTTCGCCGGTCGCAAGTTTCAGGGCAAACAATCCGCCACCCTGGCGCGGATCCATCTTCAACACGCCGCCCATGACGGTTTTCTGCGCTCCGGGCGTGCCTGGCGCCACGGGTACGAGGCCGATATCCGACACGGCGACATAGAGGTTCTCATCGTCGGCGGCCATGCCCCATTGCACGCCGCCCAGTGTCGAGCCCTGACCGACCCGGCGCTGCCACAGGATCGCGCCGGCATGATCCGGATCGAGCGCATGAACCACGCCGGATTTCTGCCCGGCGATCAGCGCACGCTTGCCGTCTCCAAGGTCGACCAGGATCGCAGAGGAGCCGAAGTCGAAGTCAGGCCCCTTCCCTTCGGGGCAGTTAGCGCGATACTGCGAGACACACGCGACATTGAAAGCATCGCCCCCGGTCATCTGACGCGACCATTTGAGTTTTCCGGTCGCAGCATCGAACGCGAGGAAGGCGTCGGACGTGTCCTGTGCCGGTTTCGAATAGCTGTCGCCCGTCATCGCGTAGACCGTGTTGACAGCCGCATCGATCGTCGGCGCGGACCAGATGGCGCCGCCGGCGGGGCCGAACTGCT
>Ga0213876_10000789_pt1 | contig 21526 bp, 17 predicted proteins | sample BarmaccomBMRX_R9_FD_160113 | JGI IMG/M metagenome (GOLD analysis project Ga0213876, IMG submission 160113) | Root-associated microbial communities from Barbacenia macrantha in rupestrian grasslands, the National Park of Serra do Cipo, Brazil - RX_R9 | ecosystem: Host-associated > Plants > Roots... | reverse complement strand
CGAACCCCTCTTCCTCTTCCCGCCGTGGTCGCCGTGTTCCGCCGTGGTCGCCGTGTGAACTCTTACGTTGTGCCCGCTTTCTTCCGCTGTGGCCGCCGTGTGACCGAACTCCGAACCCCGAACCCCGAACCCCAAACTCTACCCGACACCCGACACCCATTTGTAACTTGCACGGTGACCGATCGGGCCCATGATTATACCCCTGAAAGGATAATTCCTTATGACGATGACTGCCGAGCCCAGACTGACGGTTCCTGAAAGCTTTCCGCCGTTCAGTTTATCACGCCTGCTCAAGACCGTTTTTAATCCGAAGCCGGGGGAGCGGATTGCGATTCTGATCGACCTGGAAGACCCGCACGACCTCCAAGGGTTCAAGTTCCTGAAAAACCCGGATCTGGCCATTCAGCGGCATGCTTATGACAACTTTTATCAGAGTCTGAAGAATGGCGTGCTCGCGGAATTGGGCCTGACCGGCGGCGCCATGTATGCCTACAAGATCACGGGCGGCAGCAACCTTGAACTGCCGGACCTGGCCGTAGATTCGGAAGGGAGGGAACTCAGCCTGGAGAAGGATATCTATCCCCGTTACGACCTGATCCTCTGCATTTCCACGTACTCGGCCACGGCTCCGCTGACCGCTTTTGCCAAACGGTACGGGTTCAGGGGCGCCACCTTGCACGGGGTGAACCAAACGATTCTGCGTTCCGGCCTGGCGGTGGATTACAATGAGGTCAGCAGGAACGCGGAGAAGTTGCGTTCGGGCATGACCAAGGCCGATTGGGCCGAGATCGATTTTGTAGTCCAGGGCGAGAGGCTCACCCTTCACCTCGACCTGGGTAATCAAGAGGCGCAGAAGAGCCATGGTTTGTGTCGCGGCGGACCCGACATCGCCAATCTGCCTGCGGGCGAGATTTACTACGTGCCCACCGGTGCCTCCGGCCGGTTCCCTCTCAAGTACGAGGACGGCACCCTCGCGATCATGACGGTGGCGGAAGGGCGCGTCGTGGACGCCAGGTTGTTGAGCGGCAACCCTGAAACGGTAGAGGCGCACCGCCGAAAAATCGCCGGTGACCCTGCAGCCGGCGAAATCGGCGAACTTGGGTTCGGCACGCAACTCCTGCCCGTCTCGGGCCGGGATATCCAGGATGAGAAGATTCTCGGTACGATGCACATTGCGACCGGGCGAAGCGATCACCTGGGCGGGCATCTCACGCCGGATAAATTTCACGACGCCAGGAACGCCACGCACGACGACATCCTGTTCGCGCCGCACAAGACGCCGGAAGTCCAGGTGCCGCAGGTGCGCATGCATCGCAACGGCGAGACGGTGGTCCTGATCAAGGATTTTATGCCCGCCGCTTACATGGCCGGCCTGCTGCTCGCCAGCTGAGCGTTCTGTCCGAAACGCAACGGGATTTTCCGGCTACGCCGGAAAATCCCGTTGCAGGTTATGCCGTCGATCTACGAAACCGACGTTCTCCTCCAGCAATACCTCCTTTTCCATTACGGAACGGCGGAGGACCAACTGCCTTTTCCGTTCGGCCCGCAGGATGCCCTCTTTTACCCGGTCCGTTGCGTTACGGCATTCACGTCATTCTTCGTGGAACCCGCGCGCGCCCTGGATCTCGGGTGCGCAGTCGGTCGTTCCACGTTTGAGCTGGCCCGCTATGCCGGAGAAGCCATCGGCATTGATCTTTCACAAAACTTTATCCACGCGGCCCGGACGATGCAGCGAGAGGGCGAGATCAGTTTCTTCCGGCTCGAGGAAGGCACCGTCGCCACCCCGTTACGGCGTTCACTGCCGGCCGGCCTTGACCGTCACCGGTGCCGGTTTCAAACCGGTGACGCGACGCTCCACGATCCCCGCCTCGGCACCTTCGACGTGGTTCTGGCGGCAAACCTGCTTGACCGGGTCCGATCACCCCAAAGCCTGCTTCAGAACTGCGTGCGGTATCTCCGGCCGGGCGGCACGCTGATCGTCGCTTCGCCGTACACCTGGCTTCCCGATTTCACACCCGCTGACGCCTGGTTGGGTGGGAAGCTCGATTCCCAAGGGCGACGGCTTGAAACCCTCGCGTCCCTGCGCACCCTCCTGGAGCCCGGCTGCAGACTGCTTCACACCGCGGACCTCCCGTTTCTCATCCGCGAACACGCTCGAAAGTACCAGTGGAGCGTGGCGCAAGCCTCCGTGTGGCGGCGGGACGGGTGACTCGCAATTCCTTACGGACGCCATTCAGCGGGTGACACGCGCCTCGCGGCACCTTACGCGCGGGCGGCAGAGTTCCCGACGCCGCGTCCAGGAGTCGCCCCATTAATTTTCATTAGCGTTAGAAGGAGGTATAGCAAGATTGTATAATCAGCCCTGTCATCTCCTCACCCCCACCGAACTTTTCCGTCATGAGCAACGTCGAGATTGTTATCGATGCCGATTTTATCGTGTCGCAGGTTGACCGGCGTCTATTTGGTTCTTTTGTCGAACACCTGGGCCGGTGCGTGTACACCGGCATTTTCGAACCGGGTCATCCCACCGCCGACGCCCGCGGCTTTCGACGCGACGTGCTCGAATTGGTTCGAGAACTCGGCCCGACGATCATCCGTTATCCCGGGGGTAATTTCATGTCGGGCTACCGCTGGGAAGACGGCGTCGGCCCCGTTTCAGAACGGCCGCGCCAGCTCGATCTCGCCTGGTTCACCACCGAACCCAATACGTTCGGAACCAACGAATTTATCGACTGGTGCAAACTGGCCGGCACCGAACCGATGCTCGGCGTCAACCTGGGCACGCGTGGTCCCGATGAGGCACGCGCTTACCTGGAGTACTGTAACCATCCGGGGGGAACCGCTCTGAGTGACCTCCGCGCCACGCACGGCTACAAAGATCCGCATGCCGTTAAGTTTTGGTGTCTCGGCAACGAAATGGATGGGCCCTGGCAGATCGGTCAGGAAACCGCCACCGAGTACGGGCGCATCGCGAAAAGTACGGCAACACTGATGAAATGGGTGGATCCAACCATCGAGGTATCGGCCTGCGGATCTTCCGAGCCGTTCATGCCGACGTTCGGCGAGTGGGAGTACGAGGTGCTGAACCACGCCTACGAGGTGGCGGATTTTGTCTCGCTGCATATGTACTACAAGAACCCGTACAAGGACGTGCAGGAGTTCCTGGCCAGCGCCGACATCATGGACCGGTACATCCAGGATACCCTGGCGGTCTGTGACGCGGTCCGGGCCAAGCACAGGGCCGCGAAGCGGATCATGCTCTCATTCGACGAATGGAACGTGTGGTACAAAGCGCGCGAACCCCGAGACCGCGCGTTACCCGGATGGCCTGAAGCCCCGCGGCTGCTCGAAGAAATTTACGACCTGCAGGATGCCCTGATGGTCGGGGGCGCCCTTATCACCCTGCTGAACCACGCGGACAGGGTCAAGTCGGCTTGCCTGGCCCAGTTGGTTAACGTGATCGGGCCCATCTTTACCGAGCCGGGCGGAGCGGCCTGGCGGCAGACGATTTTTCACCCGTTCAAACTCGTCGCTCAGAATGCGCGCGGAACCGTCCTCCGGACGAAAATTCAATCCACGCAGGTAGAGACGAGAACGGCGGGTTTGATCGACCACGTGATCGCCACCGCGGTGCACGATGCAGACCGCAAAACCGTGGTTCTTTTCATGTTGAACCGTGAAACGTCCAAGCCGCTGGAAGTGAGCGTCGCGTTGCGCGGGTTTCCAGCCCTCACCCGCGGTAACGGCCTGCAGATCTTCGGAGATGATTTGCTGGCGACGAATACTTTGAAAACGCCCAACGCGGTTCAGCCGGCCCCTTACGAGGACTTTACCGTCAAGGGTGACGCCGTCCTGGCCAGCCTGCGTCCGCTCTCATGGGCGATGCTGACGTTGTCCTATTAATTAGGGAAAATTAGAGAAAATTTAAATTAAGGAAAAGTAACGCGTTTGACGACTGCAGGGCCTTGCTCTCTCAGCCCAAAAGTTCCAACATCCAGATTCGAAATTCCCCCTATGAAAACAACGATTTGTTGTCTAACCGCCTGCTTCCTCTCGGCAATTGCCCAAGCCGCGCCGACTACCCTGACTTTTTGGGATTTTCTCGGTGGCGGCGACGGCGTGCGGATGAAGCAGATCGTCAGTGACTTCAACAAAAGCCAGAACGAAATTCAGGTCGCCGAGTCGACCCTGACCTGGGGCGAACCGTTTTACACCAAGGTCCATACGGCCGTTGTCTCCGGCCAGACGCCGGACGTCATGACGTACCATTTGTCCCATTTTCCCGCCGGCATCCTCGCGAAGGATCTGCGGGCATTGTCCCCGGCGGAACTCGAGCAGGCCGGTCTCAAGCCCTCTGATTTCCAGCAATCCCTGATCGAGAAGTCCCTTGAGGAGAGTAAGAAGTTCGGGCAGACCGACCAACTCTTCGGTGTCCCGCTCGATATTCATACCCTGGTTCTCTACTACAACAAAACCGCGCTTCAAAAGGCCGGCCTGCTGGGTTCAGACGGCAAACCAACCGGGCTTGACGGCATCGACTCGTTCACGAAGATGCTCGCCGACGTTAAAGCCAAGACGCACCTGATTCCGGTCTCGGCAAACATTCACCCGCAGGATCCCGCTTCGCTTTGGCGCGTCTGGTACACCCTTTTCAGGCAGCAGAAGGGCGCATTTGTGAAGGGCGACCAGTTAAGCTTCGACGACGTCAACGCTCAGGGGGCGAAAGCCCTCCAGACGATGGCCGATTGGGCAAAGCAGGGTTTGATCCCGAAAAACACGTCTTATGCCTCGATGGTGGCCCTGTTTACTGCCGGGCGAACCGGGTTCATGTTCAACGGCAACTGGGAGCTGCCGACGCTCGTCGACTTGCAAAAGCAGGGAAAACTTCCGTTTGAGTACGGGATCGTTGCCTTCCCGAAACTTTACGACGCTCCTGACACCTGGGCCGACTCACATCAATTAGCCATTCCGAACAACAGCAAGACGCCGGCGTCTCCGGAGAGGGTTCAGGCCGCGCTGAAGTTCATTGCCTTCGTCGTTAAGCAGCAAACCTGGGCCGGCGGCGGCCATATCCCGGCCTACCTGCCCGTTCAGCAGAGTGAAGCTTACAAACAGCTGTCGCCCAACAACGAGTACAGCCCCCAGGCGGCCCAGGACGTCTCCTTTGAGCCCAGCCTGCCGATCTTCGGTGTGGGCGGTCCGACCTTCACCGCCATCAGCAACTTCCTGGTTCCGGCGGTAGACGGGCAGATTACGGTCGACCAGGGCGTTAAGCAGTTCACGGCCGAACTCCAGAAATTTGCGACGCAGGAGCAGCAACGCTAGCGCCGGCCTTTAAGGAAAAAGGGCGCTCAAGGGGCCGCACGGTCAGACGTTCGGCCCCGGCACCAGCGAGCGCAGGAACGAAGCAAGCCAGTAAGGACCGAGGCCCGTTATGAGCAACATTGACCCGCCCGGAAAGACCGCCCTGGCCGCGACCACCGCGACCGAACTGGACCGTCCGCAAACGCGCCCCCAAACGCCGCGCCGGAGGAAATGGCCGGTCGCCTGGGCTTTCGTCGCTCCCTTTCTCTTCTTTTACGGGTTGTTCCTGATCTATCCTGCCATCCAGGTCTGTTACCTGAGTCTGACCAACTCGGACATCGCCGGCCAGGGCGGGTTCATCGGAGTCAGAAATTACGTCGAGTTGATGCGCGACCAGGAATTTTGGGCCTCGGTCGCGCACACCGTCTATTTTGTTATCCTGACGGTCGTGCCGAATACGGCGGTAGGGTTCTTCCTGGCGTTACTGGTTGTCCGCTTGAAGCGGCTCCGATTGCCGATCCTGTCGGCATTTTTCCTGCCCTTCATCCTGCCGGTGAGCGTCGTGACCACGGCGGCACTCTGGATTCTGGACGCGAATTTCGGGATCTTTAATTTTTTTGCGGGTACGACCGTGGCGTGGTTTCAAGACCCCGGCTGGGCCATGCCCGCGGTGGCGCTGGTGACCATCTGGTGGACGGTAGGCTTCAACATGCTTCTTTTCATCGCCGGTTTGCAAAACATACCCGGCGATCTCTACGAGGCTGCAGCGATCGACGGTGCAAACGGTTTCCAGCGCTTCTTCAAAATCACTTGCCCGCTGATCTGGCCGGTTGCAAGCCTCGTGCTGGTACTGCAACTCATCGCGCAGTTCAAAATTTTTGACCAGGTGTACCTGCTCACGGGCGGAGGACCCTACAACTCAACCACGGTAGTGCTTCTCTACATGTACCGTGAGGCCTTTCAGCAGAACCGGGGCGGCTACGCTTCCGCAGTCGCAATCATGCTGGTCCTTATCATCATACTGGTCTCAGCCCTTCAGTTCCAGTTACTGCGATTCAGGCGTTCACAATGAAACCGAAGCGCTTCTCGCCCTTGGGCGCAATCTGTACCGTCCTGACGGTAGTTTTAGCGCTGATCTGGCTTTTCCCCGTTTACTGGATTGCGGCCACGTCCTTAAAGACGGAAACGCAAACCATCGCGATGCCGCCCACACTGGCCCCGTCCCCTCCGACGCTCGAATCGTTTATTTACGTAATTCAAAACAGCCCGATTTTTCGCTGGTACCTGAATACGGTGATCGTTGCGGGGGTAGTCACGTTCCTGTCGATTTGGTTTGCCTTGATGTGCAGCTATGCGCTGTCCCGGCTTGAGTTCAAGGGCAAGCCCTTGATTTATGCACTGCTTCTTGTCGGGTTCATGCTCCCGTTCAGCACGATGGCAATCCCGCTGTTCATGCTGATGAACAAGCTGCATTTTGTAAATTCTTACGCCGGACTTATTCTCCCTCAAATTGCAGCACCCTTGTCGGTGATCGTGTTCAAACAATTTTTTGACGCAGTTCCCGGGGACTTCCGGCACGCCGCCGTTATCGACGGGGCGGGCGAATTCAGGATTCTGTTTAGAATCTATGTGCCGCTTAACTGGAGCATCATCTGGGCGATGAGCATCGTTACCTTTATCGGCACCTGGAACAACTTCTTCTGGCCGTTCATCATCACCAACTCAACGCCGATGCTGACCATCCCGGTCGGCATGACCCAGGTTCAATCCGCATACGGTATCGCCTTCGCTAAAACGTCCGCCATCGCGGTGATGGCTTCTATCCCGACGGCGGTCGCTTACCTTATGTTCCAGAAACGAGTGACCCAGGGCGTGATGGCAGCGGCCGGAATCAAAGGCTGACCACACGGCCACACGGCCACACGGTCACACGGCGGGTGTGGCGGGCACAACGACTGAGTTCACACAGCGAACACGGCGAGCCACGGCGGACACGGCGGGAAGACAAATGCCACAAATGAGGGCCGCTGGTTAGGCACGCCGGGAACCTATGCCGTCTTTGGCCCGGGGCGGCGGTTGGCAGTAACCGGGAACTTTAGCAACCATCACTCTCGCCGCCGCCCCGGGCCAAAGACGGCGTAATCCTTGCCAGGGACTGAATTAAGGGTCGAGTATCGGGGTGCCGGGTAATTTTGTCTTCCCGCCGTGGCTCGCCGTGTGAACTCTTACGTTGTGCCCGCCGTGTGACCGAACTCCGAACTCCTCCGCTTCCCGCCGTGGTCGCCGTGGCTCGCCGTGTGAACCTCTGTCGTTGTGCCCGTCCAACCCGCTGTGGCCGCCGTGTGACCGTGTGAACTCCTACGTTGTGCCCGCCCAACCCGCTGTGCCCGCCGTGTGACCCGGCACTCTCCGTTCGTGGCATTTCCCAGCTATCGGGTAATCGCATACGCGTCGAAACATCCACCGCCGCTGCCGTTGATGCCGGTACCACCGGCAGAAATCCTGCGACGTGTTGAAAAGGTATCTTTCGCCGGTCGGTACTTCCACGATCACCGCAAGGTCATTCCCCGCCAACCGTTTTCTCCCGACGTAAACCCCACAAAATCGTTCATCATCCAAGAGCTGCAAAAGCTGGGAATATTCTTGTGCAGTCATCCCACACCGTTACGTGCGAACGCGGCACTTGCAACTCCGGGTCCGGGCCGCGGGCTGCCGGTGATTTTCAGCATGCTGCCTTGCTCGCGCGTCGTTCAGGCCACGGTGATCTCCTCGACCCATTTCGGCTGTTTCTCCAACCACGCCTCGGTGTAGCCGAGCGGATTTGGGTGCCGGTTCACCTCCTGTTCCTGCGCCGAACGCGGTCCACGGGTTTCCGCGGCGATCACGCCGGGGTCGGCCTTGAACTGGCGGTCGGCCGTCAGCAGGCCGTTGATTTCCTGGTAAGTGTCGGTCAACTGCGTGTAGCAAAAACCGGCCAGGTCGTCGCACTTGTTCAGCGCTCGCAGCAGCCCGGCGTACCGCGCGATGAAACCCCTCTGGCTGAGCACCCGGCTGTAGCCCCAGCCCTCCTGGTTCAAGGCGTACGCGATCCCGCCGAACTCGGTCAGCAACAGCGGCTGCCGCCGTTCCGAGCTCGAAGGTGTCAGGAGCAACTGGCGGCGGCACGGCCGGACGTGTTCGAGCGTAAAGGCAAACCTCTCTGCCGTACCGTAACGCTCGATCAGCACCCCGGGTTTGTCCGTGTAATCGTGCACCGTCATCAGATCGGTCTCCAGGTGTTCCCACCCATCATTGTCCACCACGAGGCGGGTCGGATCAGCCGCTTTGGTCAACTGGTAGAGCGCACGGCAAAAAGCCCGGGTCTGAGGATTGGTGGGAAGGTCCGGCAACCCCCATGACTCATTGAAAGGCACCCACGCGACGATGCACGGGTGCGACCGGTCACGGTTTACCGCTTCCAGCCATTCGGTCGTAACCGCATCCATCATGCGCTGTGAAAACCGGTAAGCGCTCGGCATTTCCTCCCACACCATCAAGCCGAGGACGTCGCACCAGTAAAGAAACCGAGGGTCCTCGATTTTCTGGTGCTTGCGAACCCCGTTGAATCCCAATCGCTTGGTAAGGATGACGTCGCGGCGCAGTTCCTCGGCCGTGGCGCTCAGTCCCCCTTCGGGCCAATACCCCTGATCCAGAACCAGGCGCATCCGGTAAGGAAGACCGTTCAGGATAAACGCGCCGTGCTCGAAACGTACCGCTCGCATGGCGGTATAGCTTTCAACGGCGTCAAAGGGAGCATGATCGCGCAAGAGGGTGATTTTTGCGTCGATCAATTCGGGATGCTCCGGGCTCCAGAACAGTTCACGGCGAACGTCGTACAAACCGCCGTCCGGCAGGTGAAGGGTACGGCGCAACGATTCCCCCTGCAGGCGGTAAGTATCCTCCAGCAGGGGTTCGCCCCGGATGAAGAGTTCCACCCGCACGGCGTCGCCGGGCTGCACCGGTCCATCCACCTGAAGGTCCAGCGTCAGGGAGAAATCCTCCAGGCAGGCCGTCCAATCCACGCGCCGGATGAAGGTTGACGGCGTCTGCTCGAGCCAGACGGTCTGCCAGATGCCGGTGGTGCGCGGGTACCAGATGGAGTGCGGTTCGAGTTTCCAGTCCTGTTTGCCGCGCGGTTGGTCCAGCGCCAAAGGGTCGTCTTCCGCGCGCACCACCACGGTCAACTCCGTGCCATCCCGGCAAAAGGAGGTCAACTCCGTGGAAAAAGGGGTGTGCCCGCCGGTATGCCGCATCACCGGGTGATCGTTCACCCACACCTGGGCCGCATAGTCCACGGCGCCGAAGTGCAGGAAAACGCGACTGGCCGGCGACGCGACGCTCACCCGCCGCCGGTACCAGGTCACCGGGTGAAATTGCTGGTCATTCACACCGCTCCGCGCCGTTTCCGGCGCGTAAGGAACCGTGATCTCGCCATCGAAACGCACTTCGGCGGGCACGTTCCAAAGCCGTTGCGGATCAAATGCGCAATCCCATGGTCCGTTAAGCGATTGCCATTCCGGGCGCCGGCACTGGGGGCGCGGGTAGTCGAGAGAAAGTACATCCATAATTGAGGGGCCGGCTACGGCGTTTGGGCGCCACGGACCCCGACGTAAACGCTGTACAGGGACGTCGTCGCCGTGATGAACAACCGGTTTCGCCGCGGCCCGCCAAAGGTTAAATTGGCCACCGGTTCGGGCACCTTGATCTTACCCAGCAACCATCCTTCCGCATCAAAACACTGGACACCGTCAGACGCGCTTACCCACACGTTGCCGAGCGCATCCAGGCGCAACCCGTCCGGCAAGCCGGGAGACACCTCGGCGAAAACCCGGCCGTTAAGCAGTTTCCCGTCCGGTGCGACGTCAAAAACACGGACGTGGTGTTCGCCATGCAGGGTGTGGGACCTCCCTGAATCGGCGATGTAAAGGCGGGATTCGTCCGGCGAAAACGCCAGCCCATTCGGCTTGTTGAAATCATCCGCCACGACGGTGAGCGCCTCCTTTTGAGGATCGAACCGAAAGACGTGGGCGCGCCCGTACTCACTGGTGCCCGCATACCCTTCGTAATCACTCAGGATCCCGTAAGGCGGGTCTGTAAACCAGATGGTCCCGTCAGATTTCACCACCACGTCATTGGGCGAGTTGAGCCGTTTGCCCTCAAAACGGTCGACCAGCGTCCGCACCGTCCCGTCCGGTTCGGTGATGGAGACGCGCCGGTTGCCGTGCTCACACGTGATCAACCGGCCGCTTCGGTCACGCGTGTTGCCGTTGGCAAACCCGGACGGTTGCCGGAACACGCTCACGTGGCCCTCGACCCAACGGCACATAAGGTTGTTGGGGATATCGCTCCAGAGCAGGAAATCACCGTCGCCGAAGTAGATCGGGCCTTCCGCCCACCGCATCCCGGTATGGAGTCGTTCCACCCAGGCGTTACCGACCGTCAACTGGATGAAACGCTCGTCGTAGAGTTCAAAATCCTGTCGCAGGCCGAAGGTGCGGGTCATGGCGATAACGCGAGGGCGGCGGTGACGGGATTTTCCCGGCCGGGGCAGCCGATAAAACGTCCGATCGGGATGGGCTTGAGGCGCTTGTTCCCTTCGGCCGTGCTGGTCCGCCGGGGAAGGCGAAGCGGTTCTGGCGATGCCTGAGTGGCATTGGCGTACTTATGCCTCGCGGGCCGACGCCGCGACAAGCATTTTTTAGGGCTTTACTTGAGTCCCCACGCCTGAAAAGTTACACCGTACCCGACATGGCCGAACGACGACTTGACGGCAAAACGGCGCTCGTGACCGCCGCTGCGCAGGGCATCGGGCGGGCTACTGCTGAAGCGTTTTCAAGCGAAGGCGCTCACGTGTTCGCTGCCGACATCAACCTGGCGGGCGTCCGGGAGTTGACCCGCTGCGGCTGCGAACCGGTCCACCTCGACGTGCGCGACGCGCAGGCCATCCAGGAATTGGCGGCCAGGATCGGCCCGATCGACATTCTTTTTAATGGAGCCGGCTACGTCCACGCGGGCACCATCCTGGAGTGCAGCGAGGCAGACTGGGATTTCTCAATTGATCTGAACTGCCGGTCGATGTACCGGATGATCCGGACTTTCCTGCCGGGAATGCTGGAGCGCGCCGGGGGATCGATCATCAACATGGCCTCCGTGGCTTCGAGCATCAAAGGCGTGCCCAACCGCTTCATTTACGGGTTGACCAAGGGCGCAGTGATCGCGCTGACCAAGTCGATCGCCGCCGACTACGTTGGCTCAGGGATCCGTTGCAACGCGATCTGTCCGGCCACCGTGGATTCGCCCTCACTGGCCGAGCGGATCTCCCGGCAGGCCGCCGGCGAAGGCCGCACCGAGGAGGAGGTCCGTCAGGCGTTCATCGCGCGCCAACCAATGGGCCGGATCGGTAAACCGGAAGAAATCGCCGCCCTGGCGGTTTACCTGGCGAGTGACGAATCGTCCTTCACGACCGGCCAGGCCCACATCATCGACGGCGGCTGGGCCCTCTGAGACGCCGCGTCCCGGGTCTCACGCCACGCGCGTCAGCGCTGGTCCAGGGGAACGTAAGGCCGGGGGTCCGGCCCGGCGTAGTCCGCGCTGGGCCGGATCAGTTTGTTGTTGTCCCGTTGCTCCTTGATGTGAGCCGCCCAGCCCGCCGTGCGCGCCAGGACGAACAGCGGCGTAAAATGCGAGGTGGGTATACCCAGGAAATGGTACACGGTCGCGCTGAAGAAATCAGCATTTGCAAACAGCTTTTTTTCACGTTGCATGATCGCCTCGATCTCGTCGGAGACCTCGTAAAGGTAACCGTCCGGCGCCTGCTCCGACAACCGGCGGGACCAGGCTTTGTTGATGGCGTTACGGGGATCTGAAATCTTGTAGACCGCGTGGCCGAAGCCCATGATTTTCTCTTTGCGGCCGAGCCGGCCGAGCACGTCCTCGCGCGCCTCCTCGCGGGTCTTGAGGTTCCGGATCAACTCCATGGCGGCTTCATTCGCACCGCCGTGCAATGGACCGCGCAGGGTCCCGATGCCGGCCGTGATGCAGGAATAGAAATCGGACAGGGTGGCGGCGCAGACCCGGCAGGCGAACGTGGAAGCGTTGAATTCGTGCTCGGCATAGAGAATCATGGACACGTCCAATGCATGGCCGGCCTCCTGGTCAGGCGGCCGCTGATGGAGCATGGCCAGGTAATGTTCCGCGAGCGTATCGCCCTGAGACTCAGTGTCGATCCGTTGTCCGGTAGCGCCGAAGTGATGCCAGTAAACCAGCATCGAGGGAAACGCGGCCAGCAACCGTTCGGCCATGCGGTCCTGTTCCTGAAACGTGTGTTCCGGCTCAAGCACGCCTAACATCGAACAACCGGTTCGCAGCACGTCCATCGGGTGAGACGTGGGGGGAATGCGCTCGAGCACTTGCTCCAGCGGTTTGGGCAGCGACGATGCGCCCTTCAGGCGTTGTTGAAAGGCGTCGAGCTCGGCCCGCCCCGGAAGCGCGCCGTAGATCAACAGGTAAGCTACTTCCGCAAATGAACTGTGAGCAGCCAGATCTTCGATCGCGTAGCCGCGGTAAGTCAACCCGACGCCTGCCTTGCCGACGGTGCAAATCGCCGTCGATCCGGCGGATTGGCCGCGCAAGCCGGAAGAGGCCGGGACAGCCTGGGCAGATGAAGAATCCGTGGCCATAAGCTAACTTTCTTTCCGGTATAACTCATCCAGTTTTTGTTCGTAACGAAGGTAGTCCAACACTTCGTAAAGCTCGCTGCGGGTCTGCATCCGGTCAACGACGCGCACCTGGTTGCCATCCCGGCGAATCGCGCCATAAACCGCGAGCGCGGCAGCGCTCATTGCCCGGAAAGCGCTCAAGGGATACAAGACCATCCGCACCCCGGCCTGACGCAACTCATCGAGACTCAGCAACGGCGTTTTGCCGAACTCGGTAAGGTTAGCCAGGATAGGCGCGTCGACTGCACGGCAGAACCGGGCAAAATCGGCCGCTGACCCGAGCGCCTCGGCGAAGATCATGTCGGCCCCGGCGTACACGTACCGGCCGGCCCGGTCGATCCCGGCCTCAAGACCTTCCGAGGCGACCGCGTCCGTGCGGGCCATGACGACGAATCCGTCGTCGCCGCGGCTGTCCACCGCCGCCTTGATCCGGTCCACCATTTCCCCGGCGGTGACGAGGGCTTTGTTGGGGCGATGCCCGCAACGTTTGGCTTGCACCTGGTCTTCCAGGTGGCAGCCCGCAGCTCCTGCACGGGATAATTCCCGGATGGTCCGCGCGATGTTGAAAGCCCCACCCCAGCCGGTATCGGCATCAACCAGCAGCGGCAGCGTCGTTGCACCCGTGATCCGGCGCGCATCCTCGCAGACGTCGTTCAACGAGGTAAGGCCCAGATCCGGCATCCCGAACGAGGCGTTGGCTACGCCCGCTCCCGACAAGTAAAGGGCTTTAAAGCCCGTGCGCGCCGCCAGCAGCGCAGCATATGCGCTGACGACGCCGACGATTTGCAACGGGCGCTCCGATTCCAGCGCGGCCCGGAACTGCGAGCCTGGGGAGGACACAGACATTACCGTACTATACTTAATCCTCGATGAAATCCTGCGGCAAGATTATCCGCCCGTGCCAAGGGAGGGCGCCCGCAGGCCAAAACGGCACCCTTAAAAACCTCGTGACGTGAACCGCCTTGCTTCCTAGACTCCTGATGCGCTTTTCTCTAAGCTGCCGCGCAAACCCCACGTCATGCCCGTCCAATATGGCCAGTGTTTAAACAAGGCTGGTTGTAGTCTTGCCTATACCGGCGAGATGATCCGGTACGAAGGCGAAGCCCGTTGCCCGGAGTGCGGCCAACCGCTCGGCCCGGCTGCGCCCCGGCGCAAAAAGCCGCCCTGGTTATCTGGTCTCATCGTGCTCGCAATCCTGGTAGCGGCTTCGATCGCATTCCTGGTCTGGCAGCGGCGGTCCCAGGAACCTTCCCACGCAGCCCCCTTGCCGGCCATCGTCGGCGAACCCGACCAGAACCATGCACCGGCGGTGGTCGACGGCAATACCACCAGCCTTCCCGAAATACCCAAACCGCCGGTCACCGGCTCCAGTCCGGCGCCGGGCGGCACCCCTGCGAATGTCGTCAATGAGCGTTCGGAATCCGCCGGGGCAACCCCGCCGGTCAGCGCATCTCCTCCGGCCGGCCCGGTCCTTTCCGCCAGCCCGGCCGCAGAGGAATCCGTAGTCACCAAACCGCCGACCTTGTCTGCGCAGCAGGTGGACACAACCCGGGCCGACGTCCTTAAGCGCATCAATGCCATGCCGCGCATGAGCGCCCAGGAAAAGGATCGCCTGTCGCAAAAAGTCGAGAGCGCGCACGGGATGGAACGGTTGAGAATCGTCCACTTCGACCTCGGCAAGACTACCTTAAGCAGGAGTACGGCCGACCAATTGGCCAGGAGTTTCACGGCGGGCGACACCAAGGAAAAACTGGCCGATCCGACCCTGGTGCTGGTGATCGCGGGGTACGCCGACAGCGGAGGCGATCCCGGCGTTAACCTGCGAATCTCACAAGACCGGGCTGACGGCGTAAGCCGGCTTTTGAAAAAGGCGGGAATCCTTAACGTGATGCACACCGTGGCGATGGGCAGCACCGACCTGCTCGATGGTAAACGACCCGAACAGAACCGCGCCGTCGAGATCTGGGCCGTGGTCCCGTAGCGGGGACAATGCCACAAATGCCACGAGCGGAAAGATGCCACAAATGGAAGGGGTTTGGAGAGCGGACGCCCCTTCCTGAGAGCAGACGAATGAGGAAGGAAGGGATACCGGCAGAGTCGTACAAGCCGAATGCCGCAAACGGGTAAGCCGGTCACTCGTGGCATTCTTGACATTCTACCGTTTCCGCCGTCCGCGTGTTAACCCAACGCCACAGGCCGGAAGGTGCCAGGAATGCCGCGAATCAGCGCCTTCCATCTGTGGCATTTTCTTCTCTCCGAACCTCTTCCATTGGTGGCATTTTTCCGCTTGTGGCATTTGTGGCATTTTCTCCAGCGCTCTCCTGATTTTCCACTTTGCTTCGGCGCCGCGCTACTTTACGTCTATCAGACCGATGTCCTCGCGTTCTCCCCAGCGGCTAAGTAAATCGGACTACGAACGGCTTGCCGCTTTCCGGTACCAACTCCGGCGCTTCCTGCGCTTCTCGGAGCTTGAAGCCGAAGCGGTCGGACTCACGCCCCGGCAATATCAGGGATTGTTGGCGGTCGCCGGCTACCCTGGCCGCGACGCGATCACTATCGGCGAATTAGCGCAACAATTACTTGTAGCCCATCACAGCGCGGTCGGGTTGGTGGACCGGCTCAGCGCGCACGGGTTGGTTGAGCGTCAACCGGGACCGCAGGACCGCCGGCAGGTGTTTGTCCGGCTGACGCCGCGCGGCAATGCCCTGCTCGAAAGGCTGGCGCACGCGCACCGGGCCGAGTTACTGAAACTCGGGCCGAAGCTGAGCGTTCTGCTGCAGACCCTCAATAACTCCAATTCAGATTCAGAGCCCGGCCGATGACGCCGGAGACGGGGCATCCGCCCGCATGGCAAGGCGTTTAAGTCACCCCATGAAGCCGGCTATCCCGTGGGGTTGCACCGGCAGCTTCATCATCGGCCTGCTGCTTAGCATCCTTTTGCTGGCGGCTATCTTTACCGCCCTGCGCTAACCTTACTCGCGGTTCAGGCTTTTAACTGGCAACCTGCGTCCTTTTGGCCACCCGGAAGGACCGCAAGTCCCCTTTTAAGCCGGTTTTTCGGCTTGGCATAATAGGTGCTCTCTGCACCTGAGCGCCTCGACACCTCCGCCGGCGCTACCCAGCCCAGCAACGGAACCACCATCCTATGAACGTAAGCCGCCCTTTGAGCATCGACGCGGACCCTTACCCCTACGAGTTCGTGCCCGTCCAAAGCGCGTTGTTGATAATCGACATGCAGCGCGATTTCCTGGAGCCCGGCGGCTTCGGCGAGATGCTCGGCAACGACGTTTCGCAGTTGCGCCGCACGATTGACCCCAACCGGAAATTGCTCGCCGCCTGGCGCACGGCCGGCCTTACCGTAATCCATACGCGGGAAGGGCATCGGCCCGACCTGAGCGATCTTCCACCCGCCAAACGAGTACGGGGCCATGGCACGCGCACGATCGGCGATCCCGGCCCGATGGGACGCATCCTGATCCGGGGCGAGCTCGGGCACGACATCATCCCGGAACTTTATCCCCTGCCCACCGAACCAGTCATCGATAAACCGGGCAAAGGCGCGTTTTTCGCAACGGATCTGCATGCCATCCTCCAAAATTACGGCATCCGGAAGCTGCTAGTAACCGGGGTCACCACCGAAGTCTGCGTCAATACCACCGTCCGGGAAGCAAATGACCGGGGCTACGACTGCCTGGTCCCGGCGGATTGCGTCGGGTCCTACTTTCCGGAGTTCCAGGAAGCGGGCCTGAAGATGATCAAGGCGCAGGGCGGCATCTTCGGCTGGGTGTCGGACTCCGCTCGAGTCCTGGCCGCCCTTCAGCAAACCTCTCCCGTCATATGAAACCACGCCTCCCTGAAAAACAAGAGCCCCTATGAAAAACGCCAAACCCGCCCTTTGGACGCCCGGAGACTGGAACGCCTTTTTCGGCTTCGGAACCAATATCCTCGTCAACCTGCTGGTCCTGACGGGGTTACTGCGGTTCGTCTTGAAAATGCCGGACGCCCTGGTGTTCGGCCGTATCCTCCCTGCAACGGGGATGATGCTGTTTCTGAGCACGATCTATTACGCGTGGCTCGCTTACCGCCTGGCGAAACGCACCGGGCGGACGGACGTCTGTGCGCTGCCTTCCGGCGTCAGCGTCCCTCACATGTTTGTCGTTACCTTCGTCATCATGCTGCCGATCGCCCTCAAAACCGGCGATCCGGTAAAAGGGTGGGAAGCGGGTCTGACGTGGGTCTTCATCCAGAGTTTCGTGCTCATGGCCGGCGGTTTTATCGCGCCCGTCATCCGAAAGATTACTCCGCGAGCCGCTCTGCTGGGTACCCTGGCCGGTGTCTCCATCACGTTCATCTCGATGCGTCCGGCCCTTGAAATGTTCAGGACACCGGTTATCGGCATCACCTGTTTTGCCATCATCCTGGCGAGCTGGTTCGGCGGGGTCCGTTACTTCCGCGGCATTCCCGCCGGTCTGGTGGCGATCGTCGTCGGTTCGATCATCGCGTGGATCTCGAATGCATTCGGCCTGGGATATGGCGGGCTGAGCCTCGAAAACCTTGCGCACTCGTTCACGAATTTCGGCTTCTCGTTTCCGCTGCCTGCCGCGGATCACGTATTTTCGGGTTTCCAGTTCCTGGGGGTCATCCTGGTCACCGCGATCCCGTTCGGAATTTATGACCTGGTTGAGGCCATGGATAACGTCGAGAGCGCCGCGGTCGCGGGCGACAGCTTTCCGACCACCAGGGTTTTGACGGCCGACGGCGTCGTCAGCCTGATCGGATGCATGATGGGCAACCCGTTTATCAACGCCGTCTATATCGGGCACCCCGGCTGGAAAGCGATGGGCGGCAGGATCGGTTATTCCGCGGCGACGGGCATCATGGTGATCCTGCTTTCCTGGTTAGGCATCATCTCGGTGGCGGTATCGGTGATTCCTGTCGTGGCCATTTCACCGATTCTTCTGTACATCGGTATGTTGATCGGCGCCCAGGCTTTCCAGGAAACCCCTAAGAGCCACGCGCCGGCCATCATCCTTGCGTTCACGCCGCATCTTGCCGCCTGGGGCAAGACCCAGATCGATAACGCCCTTGGAGCCGGCGGCACGAGCGCCGCCGCGATCGGTCTCGATAAACTCGGCCAAAACGGAGTCCTCTACCCCGGCCTGGAAGTTCTTGGGGGCGGTGCAATTTTGGGCGGGCTGATCCTGGGCGCGATCGCGGTGTTCATGATCGACCGGCAATTTGTTAAAGCCGGCGCCTTCGCCCTGGCCGGGGCGGTCCTGACCTTCTTCGGTTTCATGCATGGTGAGAAGATCGGCATCGGCCAAACGCCCGTAGTGGCCGTAAGCTACCTTGCCGTGGCGATCATCATGGTCGCGGTGGCGAAACTCACCGTGGTTCTGCCGAAAATGGCAGAGCCGCGGGAACATCCGGGCCCGGCGCCGCAACCGCAACTGGCGGAGTAAGCCGCGAAGGTCTGCCTTCCTGCCAACCGAACGGCTGCGGTGTTTCGCGCCGCGGCGGTTTGGTTCAGAGCAGGGCGCGCCTATTTTGCCGGTTGCTTTTTTCAATCCCGGGCAATAGCGTTGCAGCCGATCCCCCCTATGATGGCTCGGCGGAAGCAGCATGATCGCTCGGCGGGTGGTGTCTGGCGTTTCCCGGACGTTGGGGAAACCGCCGCCCGCCCGCCCGGTCAGGATCACCGTCGGTGACCGTCGTCAACACGCCCTCGATCGGATTTGCAACCATGGACCTGAACCTTAAAGGCAAAACCGCCGTCATCACGGGCGGCAGCATCGGAATCGGCCTGGCGGTAGCGGAAGCATTGGCCGCGGAAGGCACAAACCTGTTGTTGGTGGCCCGGCAACCGGAACGGCTCAACGCTGAAGCCGAACGCATCAGCCGGCGGCACGGGGTCCGGGCGATCGGCGTTGCGGCTGACGTCGCGGCCGCCAAGCCGGTTCAGGAGGTCGTCTCGGCCGCTGAACGGGAGTTCGGAGCGGTCGACATTCTGATCAACAACGCCGGTACCGGCAGTAATGAAACCATCATGGAAGCGCCGGATGAGAAGTGGCAATACTACTGGGAGCTTCACGTGATGTCGGCCGTCCGGCTGGCGCGGGGTTTGGTTCCCCTGATGCGGAAACGGGGCGGCGGCGTGATCCTGCATAACGCCTCGGTCTGTGCCGTGCAACCGCTCTGGTACGAACCGATCTACAACGTCACCAAAGCCGCCCTGATGATGTTTTCCAAGAACCTCGCCAATGAACTGATCAAGGAGAACATCCGCGTCAACACCGTCAACCCGGGGCTGATCCTGACGCCGGACTGGATAAAGACCGCCAAGCAACTTACCGCGGATAAAGGCGGAGATTGGGAGGGTTATCTCGCGCAGGTCGCAAGGGAGCATGCGCCCATCAACCGGTTCGGCACCCCGGAGGAACTGGCGCATTTCTTCGTTTTTCTTTGCTCGGATCGGGCAAGCTACTCGGTCGGCGCGACGTATTTCGTCGACGGCGGCATGCTGAAAGTCGTGTAACGGGTAGCGGGTAACGGGTAACGGGTAACGAGTAGCGAGTAGCGAGTGACGGGTAGCGAGTGACGAATGGCGGGTGTCGGTTCGAGTAAATGCCGCGGAGGGGTGACTTCGACGGCTCGTGCGCATGGCGTTGATTCCATACCGCCGTTGAAGAACGGGCGGGGGCGTCGAGGCCTCCAATTCACTCCCGACAGTTCTTCCTGGGCCGACGCGCGGCACTCTCTGCCGGGAACAACTTCGGCTTGCGGTCTCCCATGCGACACCCGCTACCCGTTACCCGTTACCCTCCTCCACTTGTGGCATTTTCCCCGCTGCCCGATACCCCCGAAGGGTCGACAAGCAAGCTCGCACGGGTAAGCTACTCGCTGACATGAGAATTCATCGTGCTCTGGTATCGGTGTACGATAAAGAGGGTATCGTGCCTTTCGTGCGCCGGCTGCACGAACTTGGCGTTGAGATCGTCTCGACCGGGGGTACGGCGGCGTTGCTGAGAGACGAAGGCATCCCGCACGTTGAAGTCGAAAAGTACACCGGGTTTCCTGAAATGCTGTCAGGCCGCGTCAAAACGCTGCACCCGAAAGTGCACGGCGGTTTGCTTTACCTGCGCAATAACCCGGACCACCGGCGGGAGGTCGAGGCGAATGGGATTCCGCCTATCGACCTGATCCTGGTGAACCTTTACCCGTTCCAGGCGACCGTGGAACGCCCGGGCATCACCCGGGAAGAGGCCCTCGAAAAAATCGATATCGGCGGCCCGGCAATGCTGCGTAGCGCCGCCAAGAATTATCAGGACGTGACCGTGGTCACCGATCCGCGCGATTACGACGTGGTGCTGAAGCAAATGGAGGAGCACGACGGCGCCACGACGTTGAAACTGCGCGAACAGCTCGCCATCAAGGTTTTTCTTACCACCTCCAAGTATGACCAGGCCATTTCCGATTACCTCAATCGGGAACAGGAAACAGCCGGGTCGTTCCTCACCTCCGTGCCCCTGGAGAGCCGCTTACGGTACGGTGAAAACCCCCACCAGAACGCGTCGTTATACGGTCACTTCCAGGATTACTTCCAGAAGTTTCACGGCAAGGATCTCTCGTTCAACAACATCCTGGACATCAACGCCGCCGCCAACCTGATCGACGAATTCGTGGAACCGTCGGTTGCCATCCTGAAGCACACGAATCCGTGCGGTGTCGGTTCGGACCCGGATTTGCGCGAGGCGTGGATGAAGGCATTCGCGACCGACAAACAAGCCCCGTTCGGCGGGATCATCATCGCCAACCGGCCGGTGACGGAACCTTTGGCCAGGGCCATCTCGGAGATCTTCAGCGAAGTGATTATTGCGCCCGACTTTGAGTCGGAAGCACGGGCCCTGCTGCAGAAGAAAAAAAACCTGCGCCTGATTCGCACGCGGGAGCGTGACGAGCGGGTCCAATCGCAACCGGACATCCGTTCAGTTCTCGGCGGCCTTCTTGTGCAGGATCGGGACAATGCTAAAGTCCAGGAACCCGAACGCCAGGTGGTGTCGGCCCGGCCGCCGACCGCAGATGAAATGAAGGCGATGCTTTTTGGCTGGCGCGTGGTGAAGCACGTGAAGTCGAACGCGATCGTGTACGCCGGCAAGGATCGCACCCTGGGCATCGGGGCGGGACAAATGAGCAGGGTGGATTCTTCCAAAATCGCCATCTGGAAGGCGAACGAAGCCGGGCTTTCACTCAAAGGCAGCGCGGTCGCCAGCGATGCTTTTTTCCCGTTTCCGGACAGCCTGATCGCAGCCGCCGAAGCCGGCGCGACCGCCGCGATTCAACCGGGCGGATCGGTTCGCGACGAAGAGGTGATCCGCGCAGCGAACGATCACGACGTAGCGATGGTGTTCACGGGTATCCGCCACTTCCGGCACTAGCGGCACACGGCGGGCACAGCGAGGAGGGCG
>Ga0213876_10000788_pt1 | contig 21533 bp, 20 predicted proteins | sample BarmaccomBMRX_R9_FD_160113 | JGI IMG/M metagenome (GOLD analysis project Ga0213876, IMG submission 160113) | Root-associated microbial communities from Barbacenia macrantha in rupestrian grasslands, the National Park of Serra do Cipo, Brazil - RX_R9 | ecosystem: Host-associated > Plants > Roots... | reverse complement strand
CGCCGCGCGACTCACCGAGAAGCTCGCGGCGATGAAGGTCGCGCGTGGCACCGAGGACGGCAGCCAGGTCGGACCCCTGATCGATGGCAAGCAACGAGACAAGGTCGCGGAGCTCGTCGACGATGCGGTGGGCAAGGGTGCGAAGGTCATGACCGGCGGCGAGCGGGTCGGTGACAAGGGCTACTTCTACGCCCCGACCGTCCTCTCGGACATCTCGCCGGACGCCGAGCTGCTTCGCGAGGAGATCTTCGGACCGGTCGCGCCGGTCGCGACGTTCTCGACGGAGGACGAGGCGATTGCGGCCGCCAACTCGACGGAGTTCGGCCTCGTCGCGTATGTCTTCACCCGCGACATCAAGCGGGCTTTCCGGGTCACCGAGGCTCTCGACGTCGGGATGCTTGGGCTCAACCGCGGCCTGGTTTCCAACGCCGCGGCCCCGTTCGGCGGAATCAAGGAGTCCGGCTTCGGCAAGGAAGGTGGACCGGAAGGTATCGAGGAATATCTCTCCACCAAGTACGTCGCCGTCGACCTCTAAGTCAACTCGCGATGATCATGTGCTTTGTGTCACGACACGCCGCAGCGACTGCCACATTCCGCATGATCATTCGGTGAAGTTGCGACGCGCAATCCGGTGTCGGCTTTTTCGCTCGGAGCGGGTGACCCGGGCTACTCTGGCGCAGCGGTCCCCGGCAGCCATCGGCGACCGCCCCGAGGGCGATGTTTTCACGGGAGAGGCAGTACGTGAGTAGTGCTCGTCAGGCAGCAGCGACCCCCAGCAAGTCGGCGGCCAGCAAGTCCGCAACCGCCACCAAGGGCCGCCGAAAGGCCACTGTCGCCGCCGTAGCCGACCCCGAAGCGCCCGCCGCCGACGTTGCCGAGGATGGCGCCACTCCGCCCGTGGTCGAGACCGTCCCGACCGGCGCCGCTGCGATCGACCCCGAGGCCGAGCCGTCTCCCAACGAGCTCGCCGAAGAAGAGGAAGAGGACGAGGCTGACCTCGTCGTCGAGGAGGACAACTCCGGCCCGTCCACCGACCTGGTCCGTGCCTATCTGAAGGAGATCGGCCGGGTCGCCCTGCTCAATGCGGAGCAGGAGGTCGAGCTCGCAAAGCGGATCGAGGCCGGACTGTTCGCAGCCGAGCGGCTGCGCCAAGCCGAGTGCGGCGAGCTCAAGATCAACAAGGCGCTTGCCAAAGACTACGACTGGCTGACGGCCGACGGCCAGCGCGCCAAGGACCACCTCCTCGAAGCCAACCTCCGGTTGGTCGTCTCGGTTGCCAAGCGTTACACCGGCCGCGGCATGGCCTTCCTCGACCTGATCCAGGAGGGGAACCTCGGCCTCATCCGTGCGGTCGAGAAGTTCGACTACACCAAGGGCTACAAGTTCTCGACGTACGCGACGTGGTGGATCCGGCAGGCGATCACCCGCGCGATGGCCGACCAGGCGCGGACGATCCGCATCCCCGTCCACATGGTCGAGCAGATCAACAAGCTCACTCGCGTGCAGCGCCAGATGCTGCAGGACCTCGGCCGCGAACCGACGGCGGAGGAGCTCGCCAAGGAGCTCGACATGACCCCCGACAAGGTCGTCGAGATCCAGGGCTACGCCCGGGAACCAGTGAGCCTGGAGCAGAACGTCGGCGACGAGGGCGACAGCCAGCTCGGCGACTTCATCGAGGACGCCGACGCCCCGATCGCGGCGGAGGTCGTCTCCTTCGGCCTGCTCCAGCGCGAGCTCGACAGCGTTCTCAAGACCTTGCCCGAGCGCGAGGCGGCTGTCGTCGCCCTCCGATTCGGTCTGACCGACGGGCAGCCACGGACGCTCGACGAGATCGGTCGCGAGTTCGGCCTCACCCGCGAGCGGATCCGCCAGATCGAGGCGAAGACGCTGTCCAAGCTTCGCCACCCCAGCCGGTCGCAGAAGCTTCGCGACTACCTGGAGTAGGCCGCCACCTCGCTCAGCTGGTGACGAGCAGCCGGATCGCCGCCACCGTCCCGACGACGGCGATCGCCGCGCGCAGCACCTGTGGTGACAGGCGCCGTCCGATGACCGCTCCGACCTGTCCCCCGATGGTCGAGCCGATCACCATCAGGCCCACGACCTGCCAGGCGATGGTCGTCGTGAAGGCGAAGAAGACCGCTGCCGCCGTACTGATCACACCGGACACGACGGTCTTTGCGGCATTGAGCCGGCGCAGATCGTCGTCGATCGTGATGCCGAACAGGCCTAGCAGGATCACGCTCTGCGCCGCGCCGAAGTAGCCCCCGTAGATCGACGTCAGGAACGTGCCTGACTGAAGCAGCACTCCCGGGTGCTCGCGGATGCCACCCCGGTCGGCGCGCCATTTGGCGATCCGAGGTTGAGCGACGACGAGCACCACTGCGAGCAGGATCAGAAACGGTACGACGTGGCGGAACGCCGAGCCGGGAAGCGCCAACAGCAGGACCGCGCCGATGATCGTGCCGGCGATCGCGCCAGGCAGCAGGACAAGAATTCGGCGCGCCTGACCCTCGAGCTCGCGGCGATATCCGATCGCGCCGGTCAGGTAACCGGTGATGAGACCAATGGTGTTCGACACGTTGGCGATCACCGCGTGGTAGCCGAGCGCGAGCAGCGTGGGGAACGTGAGCAGCGTCCCGGAGCCGACGATCGTGTTCACCATTCCCGCGATGAAGCCGACCGTGACGATGATCACGGCGTGCGAAAAGGTCACTCGCAGGAGCGTAGGGTGCGCAGCCGTGGCCGACGCTCTCTACCTCCCCTCCTCCGACCCGGACGTCTTCACGGCGACGACGTCCACGCAGGGACCGTGGGACCCGACGCTGCAGCACGGCGGGCCGCCGTCGGCGCTGTTGACTCGCGCCGCCGAGCGGGCCGAGTCGGGTTGGCCGTTCACCGTCGTACGCGTTGCCGTCGAGATCCTCGGCCCGATCCCGGTCGGTGAGGTGCGGGTGTCACACCACGTCGCCCGCTCTGGCAAGAGCGTGGAACTCGTGGAGACGGAGCTCTCCGCCGGTGGCCGGGCTGCCGCGAAGGCGCGGGTGTGGCGGATCCGCAAGACTGAGCTCGACGTCCCGCAGATCGCCGCCGTACCGACCGACCGTCCGGCGCTGCCGAGCGAGCGGATCGAATCAGAGCACTGGCCGGCCGGCTTCCTCGAAGCCATGGACTTCCGATATGTGGGCACAGGGGGGTGGTCGGTGCCAGGGCCGGCAGCCATGTGGGCAAACCTGCTCGTGCCGCTCGTCGACGGTGAGCAGATCACCCCGCTCCAGCGGTTGATGACCCTCGCCGACTGTGGCAACGGAGTGTCGAGCGCGCTGCCACCGGGATGGATGTTCATCAACCCGGACCTCACCGTGCACCTCGCGCGGTACCCCGCAGGGGAATGGATGTGTATCGATGCAGCGACCACGGTCGATCCGGCCGGGTTCGGCGTGGCCGCCTCCACGCTCTACGACCTGTCCGGGCGGGTCGGGCATGGCGCGCAGTCGCTGTTCGTCAGCTCACCCTGAGGAGTCGAGCAGTCGAGCGCGAAATCCGACATCCGGGCGGTCTCGGCTCAAGGTGACCGGGGGTGGATGTCGAGGTGTGACATATGCCGTTGAGCACCGAACTGCATGACACTTACCGCACCCGTGAGCTGATGGAGGCGCTGCTCGCCGACCCCCGCCAGCTCGGTCCTGACTTCCAGCCGATCCATTCCCTGACCGGCGGAAACCTCATCGGCTACAAGGCGACCGGCCGGGGCGCCACCGGTACCGAGCTCGCAGACACCCTTGCACTGCTCGACGGCGCCCGCACGCTCGGCTTCGTCGAGCGCATCGACTGGGCGTTCCGCGCGCTCGCGGTCGAGGACATGCTGCCGCGACCGTGGTTGGAGCTGCACCTGACACCGGAACCGGAGACCTTCGGTACGCCGGTAGCGCCGCGCTTCGCGGGCCTCATGGCACGGGCCAACCGCGAACTGACGATCGCCGCCGAGTTCCATGCCGAGGCGTTCGCGCCAGGCGCGCGCCTGGATGCGGGGCTCGCCGAGGCCCGCGAGTGGGGCTGGAAGATCGTTCTGGCTGACGTCTCTGATGACGCTGACGCGCTGGCCAAGGCCGCCTCGATCGACCCCGACATCGTCCAGATCGACCTGCGACGCGCCGGACGTGACCAAGATCACGGCGTCCAGGCGCTGCTCGACATCGCCGGCGCGGCGCAGGCTCAGATCATGGCTCTCGGCGTCGATGTTCCAAGCGCGCTTGAGCGGGCACAACTCATGGATGCAACGCTCGTCAGAGGCAACCTTTTCGGGCATCCGGGGCCACTTCCAGGGGCCTAGATCCCCCGAAAATCCACCGCTCGGGCACCCCGAGGCTGACATTTTTGTGCCCGTAGGGCAGAATGATGGGTCGCGCCGCGGAACAACACGCGGCGGGTGAACGTTGCACCGTCTGGCAGGGTCGCCATTGGGTGAACCGCCACGAGGATACGTATCGACGGAGCAGACGCAAAAAGTTCGATCCCGAACCGACTCTCGAGAATGAGGACGCAAGTACGCCATGAGCACTGCCACCATCGCCCGCCCCGACGCTGAGGGTCTGCCGGCGCAGGTCGAGGACCTCCTCGACGCGACCGACTCCGGCTCGCTGACGTTCGCCGAGGTGCGCACCGCCCTGGACGAGGCCGGCGTCGGCCCCGCCGAGAGCAAGCGCGTCATCGCGGCCATCCGTCGCCGGGGCATCACGATCGGTGCCGACTCCCCCGAATCCGCTCCGACCGTCTCGGTCGTCGAAGAGGACGAGGTTGACGACACCTGGGACCACGAGGTCCCGACCACTGACCTCGTGCGCGTCTACCTGACTGACATCGGCCGCGTCGCGCTGCTGACCGCCGAGCAGGAGGTCGAGCTCGCCAAGCGGATCGAGGCTGGCCTCTACGCGTCGGAGAAGATCCGCCAGGCCGACGCCAAGGAGATCGCCAAGATCCCCGTCAAGCTGCGCCGCGACCTGCAGATGGTCGCCGCCGACGGCGCCCGCGCCCGCAACCACCTCCTGGAGGCCAACCTCCGCCTGGTGGTCTCGCTGGCCAAGCGCTACCAGGGCAAGGGCCTCACGCTGCTCGACCTGATCCAGGAAGGCAACATCGGCCTGGTCCGCGCGGTCGAGAAGTTCGACTACACCAAGGGTTACAAGTTCTCGACGTACGCCACCTGGTGGATCCGTCAGGCGCTGCAGCGCGCCATCGCCGATCAGGGCCGGACGATTCGAGTCCCGGTCCACATGGTCGAGCAGATCAACAAGGCGCTGCGAGTGAAGCGTGATCTCGCCACGGAGTACGGCCGTGAGCCGACCTTCGCGGAGATCGGCGTTGTGCTCGAGATGACCGCAGAGCGAATCGAGGAGATCCTCGGCTACGGCCGCGAGACCCTCTCCCTCGAGACGCCAGTCGGTGACGACGGTACGGCGACGTTCGGCGAGTTCATCGAGGACATGGATGCCCCGATCGCGGCGGACGTCGTGGACTTCGGTCTCCTGCAGGACCGGCTTCGGTCGGTGCTCGGCACGCTGCCGGAGCGCTCAGCGGTCGTCATGCGGATGCGGTTCGGCCTCGATGACGGTCGCTCGCGCACGCTGGACGAGGTCGGCAAGGCACTTGGCCTCACCCGCGAGCGGATCCGCCAGATCGAGCGCGACACCCTTCGAGAGCTGCGTCGTAGCGACACTGCCGCGACCCTGAAGGCTTGGCTCTGAGCCTGCTGTGACGCTGGATCACCCCGGCGCGAGTTGACGATTCAGGTCGATTTGCGCTGGGGTGTCCTCGTCTCATCAGGTGAATGCAACCCACCCGGCGGTTCGCGCGTCAGACCTTCGGGTAACACTGATCAGACCTGGTTTCCCCTGGCCAGACTTCCCCTGCACGAGTCCGCCCGCCCCGTGACCGAGGAGAGCGCCAATGCAACCCACGCAGCCGTTGTCATTGTTCGAGCGCGAGATGCGCGACCAGGTTGCCGCCGCTGAGGCGTCCGTCATCGATGCACTCGCCACCGGTGACCCCATCCTGATCGAGGCGGCCCGCGGCCATCTGGACGGGCTCGTCGACCTCGCCCGGCGCAATGGTCTGGACCTGAAGCCACTGATCAACGACACGGTCACGATCGACCTCGCGGCCACGGAGCCCGAGCCGATCGACATCCTGGACCAGCCCGCCGCAAGTTAACGAGTCGTCCGATCGTGACGTCGCCCTGACCACGCTCAATTCGGACAACTCGCTGGTCTCGGCCAGCCCGGGCTAGATGTTGGCCTCGTCAAGAGGCGCGTCGGTGGCGAGCGAGCCGGCACTGTCTGCTCCGTCGGGCTCAGGCAGCGCGTCGAGCCCCACGGTGTACGACGTCATCGACAGCGACCCGTACGCGTAGCCGTCGATCAGGACGTCGGTGCCCGCCGTGCCTGCGGCCGCGAGCCCCGCGATGTAGAGCAGCGGGATGAAGTGGTCCGGCGTCGGGACAGCACTACGGAAGTCACGGTGCCCGTCGAGCTCGGCAACGCCGGCAGGCTCGGTCGTCATACGAGCTTTCGCGGCTTCGTCGAAGCGCTGCGCCCAGTCGAAGCCTTCGTCCGGCAGAACTGGATTCATGCCGCCGAGGTTGTGAACGACGTTGCCGCTGCCGACGATGAGGACGCCGCGCTCGCGAAGCGGCGCGAGCTTGGCGCCTAGCTCGAAGTGATAGTCGAGGCCCTCGTTGGCGTTGATCGCCAGCTGTACCACCGGGATCGACGCGTCAGGGAAGGCGTGGACGAGCACCGACCAGGTGCCGTGGTCGATCCCCCACTGGTCCACGTCGGCGCCGACCCACGTGGGTCGTGCGACGTCGCTGACCTCCTCAGCCAGCTCAGGCAGCCCGGGCGCCGGGTAAGACACGTCGAACAGCTCCTGTGGGAAGCCGTAGAAGTCGTGGATCGTCCGCGGGCGGGGCATGGCCGTCACGGCGGTCGCGTTGATGTACCAATGCGCCGAGATCACGAGAATCGCGCGCGGCCTCGGGACGGCAGAACCGAGCGCGCGCCAAGCGTTCGTGTACCGGTTGGTCTCCAGCGCGTTCATGGGGCTCCCGTGCCCGACGAACGCGGCCGGCATCAGGCCAGGCTGCATGGGATCCGAGCCTAATCCGCCTGACCCGACCGGCTCCCACGCGCGGGTGGGAGCCAGTCGGGCAGGAGCCGGCTACTTGACCTTGTAGTGGTAGGGCAGTGCGACGACCTCGTTGGCAGAGGAGCTGAGCGGATCGGTCAACGTCACCGCCTCGACATAGATCACGCCGCGAACCTTCGTGCCGACCTTTGCCCTCGGTTTGATCTTGACCGTGAGCGTCGTGCCGTCACCGACCGGCACGTACTGCGGCCGGAAGCGCTTGGTGACACCAAGAGCGGCGGTCCACAGGTTGCCCGTCTGGGACGTCACCGCCTTGTCGATCGTCTGCATCCGCGCACTCATGTGGACCTGCGCGTGCGCATCCGGTGCTCCCGAGGCGCCGTACGGGCCGACCTCGGACGGATCCAGATACCAGATGCCTGGGGCGATCTGCGGCTCCGAGAACGCGATCGACGCCGAGTGTGCACCCACGGTGCTCGTCGCTCCGGGTGTCTTCACGCCCGACATGATGTCCGGGTTGAAGCTGCTGCCCGGATAGATGTCGAACGTGACCGGGACGTTGGCCCGAACGTGTGCGAACAGGCCGTTGGTCTCCGGTGGCACGAGGTACGTCGGCTCGGTCGAGTAGTCCCCGGCAAGCGGCAACGGCACTGGGCCCTTGCCGGCGACGTTCACCAGCGGCGCCCGCGACACCCGCTTTAACCGCGGATCGACGAAGTAGGCCTGCGGCGAGATCCCAGCGTTCGCGATATGAATCCTGAACTTGTGGCCTTTGCCTCGCTTCAGCTTGTCCTTGCCGCTCGGCAGGTTGTCCGACACCGGGCTACGCCGTAGCGAGATCGCGCCGCGGAACGGCTCCACGAGCTCGCGCCCCGTCACTGGCTCGAGCAAGGTGAGAATGACCCGCCAGCGGCCGGGCTCGGGCGCCGCGGCGTACACATCGGTGGTCCGGGTCGAGATCGGACGCCCGAAGTTGTCGGTCGTCTGGTTGACGTTGAACGCCGTCAGCTGACCGTTCGGATCGACCAGACCGACGAGGATGGTGTCCCTCGGGTCGTCCTTCAGCGCGATCGAGGACCGGATTGAGTGGGTGCCCTTCGGGACGTCGAACTCCCACCCGTTGTGGAAGGTCAACCCGTCTCGACCGTTGCCCCCGGTCAGCACGCCGTGGAACTGCCCATGCGACCTGGCGAACGGAACCAGGGTGCGAACCGTCACGGGGATCGTCGTCGTACCAGCCGAGGACTTCACCACGACGGACCGATCCGCGTCGCCGGCATTCCCCGGCGCCTTGATCGACAGGGTCGCGTACTTGGTCTTGCCGGCCGGGATCTTCAGCGTCGACGGGGAGATCTGACCCGCCGGCCGGAACTCCGACGTCGTGGCGCTCCACCGGATCCGTCCCTTCGTCCCGTACAGGTCGTTGGCAGGATTGGTCTTCGACGTGAAGACGATGGCGGTCCAGTGGCCAGCGGGCGGGTTCGCCACCTCGACGTCGGCGTAGTCGCCCTGACCCTGCGGCACCGAGTAACCGGCGTACGTGCCATCCGGCTCGAGGAGAGCCACCTTCAACACCGAGGTCTGCCCCGTGTCGGGGTAGGCCGCGTTGAAGATCAGGCGGTTCTGGACACCGGCGGCTCGGGCCGGGACGGTGAACGGCACCGCCTCGTAGACCTGCTTGACGCCGGTCTCCCGTAAGAAGGTGCCGGTGTTGGCCGGACAGCTTCCGGTCGGATGGCCGGGCTGCATGCAGAACGAGCCGGTCTGGGTGGCCACCCGCTTGGTCAGCGCCCGGGTCGAGAGCTTCACCGTCTCGCTGCCCGATCCGTGGTTGGTGACGGACACCCGCCGGGTCACCTTGGCGCCGGGGTTGAGCGTCGTGTTGATCTGGTTCGGCGACAGCAGCACGCCCGCCGACTTCGTCCCGGTCGTGCCGGGCATCGACTTCGCGGCAGCGATGGCTGCCTTGACGTTGAGCAGGCCGGCACCGCCCTGGCTGGCCGGGGCCACGACGTCACGAGTCGTGCTCATCAGGATTCGCTTCACCAGGGCGGGCGACGGAGACTTGCCGCCGTGGGTGGCCGCGTAGGCCTGGATCACGTCCGCGGCAGCGGCTGCGGTGAGCGGCGAGGACTCGCTGGTCCCACCGGCTACCTCGAGGTCGGTTGGATCGCCGACCGCGTCGGTGCAGTCCTGGAACTTGTCGGTGTTCGTCGAGCACGGGACCCAGTTGCTGTCGCCGGGAGCGAGCAGATCGGGGACGTTGCCCTCGTACGGGTTGAACCCGCCGGAAGACAGTGACGACACGTTGTTGTTCACGTACTCGCCGTTGGCCTCCGGAACGTTGACGCCGCCGGCCATCTCCTGCTCGTACTGCCGGAACGTGGTCGAGCCGGCCACCGAGATGATCTTGGAGTCGGTGCTCGGCGAGCCCAACGTGTTCGTGATCCCGGCATCGCCGGTGCTCGAGACGACGGTGACGCCCGCGCCGACGGCAGCCCGGTTGGTCTGCACGACCGCGTCCTGAGCGGTGGGCGGGAACGGGTAGCCGCCGAATGACTCGTTCACGACCTTGGAGCCGTGATGTACGGCGTAGTCGATCGCCTGGACGAAGTTCGACGTGGTCAGCGCGTTGTCCTCACCGAACACCTTCAGGCCGAGCACCTTCGCGCCCGGGGCCGCGCCGACGACCTTGATGTCGCAGCCAGGCGGCAACGGGTTCTGGGGGGCCACGTAGTCCGACAGGTCATACACGTGGTTGCCCTGGGACGCGATGGAACCGGCATCGAGGAAGGCCTCACCGCCGGGTGTCGCCGCGTCAGTGCCATCACCAGAGAAGTCCTTCTGGACCAGCACCGGCGAACCGGCGGGCGACCCGCTGGAGGCAAAGGCTGGATTGCGCTGGAAGTCGACGTTGGTGGGATCGACGCCGTCGGCCAGGTAGGCAACGGTCACGCCGTGGCCGTCGTTCGAGCCGAGCTCGGCCGGGGTGGCGTGGATCGCCTGCAACGCCTCGGGGTCAAGCTCGGGTGACACGGCAGTCCCACACAGCGACGGCGCGGCATTTGGCGCTGCGTTCGCGCCGGCTGCGCCCTTGCCCGTGGCCTCGGCCGGTCGGCGGGCGGGTCCGTGGATCACGCTGTCCGGGATGACCCGGCGCACGTTCGGGTTGTTCGCGATCGATCGAGCCGAGACGCTGGAAACGTCGGCGACGATCGCGTCCACCGCGGTCAGCGACCTGATGTTCCTCGCACCTTCGCGCTGCAGCTGGTCTCGCACCGGCGCCTGCGCCGCCCGCGCCGCGGCGTACCGGGAGTGGCCTGCATTCGGCAGCGATGACTGGCCACGGAGGTACACGATGACCGTCTTCGTGCCCTTGAAGCTGAGCTGCTTCGCGTGTGCCGAGCGATGAGTGTCGTGCGCGCCCCGGGCGGCAGCAGAAGAGCCAACTGCGAGCGGGACACCCATGGCGAGAACGACGGCACCGGCAGCGGTGAGCGCATACCGGGGACGGGACGGACGACGTGACACTGTGCCTCCAGGCGCGAGCGGATCGCCCCTTCCTACCCCTACAGGACGTTCTTCGCCAACCAGTCGTTGAGGGGAGCCATGACGTGAAAGAACTCAACGATCTTGGTCTTGGCCTTCGCTGTGCCGAGCCATGGCTTGACCGGGAACTGTCGCCAACCGATCAATCCCTTGTGGCGGAGCAGATCATTTCGCGGATGATCCTTGTTGTAGCCGCGCGGAACGATCTTCAACGTGTCGTGCGCTGACACCTCGATCCCCTGCCCGATCAGATCGGCGACGATCTTCTGCAACGGCTCACCGGTCTTGTCCGCCGCAACTGCGTCGCGATATCGCGCAAGCTGCTCGGACTCGAGGTGATACATGCCTGACCCGACGCCAAGGCCGTCCGCCGACAGCGCGATGTACCCGCTGCGCTCGAAGCTGGCCGCGATCTGGGTCTTGTACGGCGTCTTGTCCTTACTGAAGCGAACGTCCCGATAGGGCCGGAAGATCTTCGCCGGACCGAACTCCGGCTCGAGTTCGGTAAGCAGCTCCTTCATGGGAGCCAGCACGACGTCGTCGTACGTCGATTTGTTCGCCTGCCAGTACGTCTTCGAGTTGTCGGCCGTCAGGCCTTCGTAGAACTCCAGTGCCTCTGCCGGCCACCCCTTGAACGCCATGCTGACACCCAACGCGAATCAGCCCGAAGCCGCAACTAACGTGAGTCCGTGTCATCGCTCCCGGTCTGGGCACTGCTGCTGGTCTTCGCCGGTGCCGCTGGCGCGATCTGGGTGGCAGGCGTCCAGCTGTCGAACAGTGTCGACGTCCTCGATGAGCGACTGCACCTCGGCTCAGCGATCGGGGGAACGATCCTCCTTGCGATCGCGACAAACCTGCCAGAGATCGCGATCACCGCGTCGGCGGCGCTGCAGCACGCAATCGGGGTCGCGGTCGGGAACATCCTCGGCGGAATCGCGATCCAGACGGTGGTCCTCGTCGTCCTCGACGCCTTCGGTGTCCAGGAGAAGCGACCGCTCACGTATCAAGCGGCGAGCCTGACGCTCGTGCTCGAGGCCGTGCTGGTGATCGCCGTACTTGTCGTCACGGTGATGGGGACGCAGCTGCCCTCCCACCTGTACTACGCGCGGATGACGCCGTCTGCACTGCTCATCCTCGTGCTGTGGCTGCTCGGCCTGATGATCCTGTCGCGGGCGCAGCGTGGGCTGCCCTGGCACGAGTCCGGCGAGGCGCCAGACAGCCAGCAGCCGCCGAAGGGCCACTCGCAGCAGACGAAGGAGAAGGCCGCGGGGTCGACTCGACGCGCCGCCCTGATCTTCGGCGCCGGCGCCGTCGTGACGCTCGTGGCCGGCGTGGTGCTCGAGCGTTCCGGGGACCAGATCGCCGGCCACATCGGGCTGTCCGGCGTGCTGTTCGGAGCGACTGTCCTTGCCGCGGCGACGTCCCTTCCGGAGCTGTCGACCGGCCTCACCAGCGCGAAGATGGGCGACTACCAGCTGGCGATCAGCGACATCTTCGGCGGAAACGCTTTCCTCCCGGTCCTGTTCGTCGTCGCCGACCTGCTCAACGGTCGCGCCGTGCTGCCGTTCGCGCATGACACCGACATCTACCTGACGGCGCTCGGCGCGCTGCTGACGTCGATCTACGCCGTCGGGCTCATCCTGCGGCCCAGTCGCAATCATGCGCGGATGGGGTGGGACTCCGTGACGGTTCTGCTGCTCTACGCGTTGGGAATCGCCGGCCTGGTCGCGCTGGCGCAGGGCTGAACACGCGTCTCGCTCCGGATCCGTTCCCGTTCCTGAACACAACGGACCCCAGCGGACGCCGGGCAAAGCGCTATTTGAGCGTGATGGGCCGCGACGGTGCGCCAGTTGTGTTCAGGACCGGGGAAACCGAGGCCGGACTACTCCCCGGCGCGGGCGACACCGACCGGGCACGAGACGCCGGTCCCGCCGATGCCGCAGTAACCATTCGGGTTCTTCGCCAGATACTGCTGGTGATAGCCCTCCGCGTAGAAGAACTCGCCGGCCGGCTCGATGTCGGTGGTGATCGCGCCGTACCCAGCCTTGTTCAGCCACGGCTGGTAGTCATCGCGCGAGACCTCGGCGGCTTTCTGCTGCTGCTCCGACGTCGTGTAGATCGTCGAGCGGTACTGCGTCCCCGTGTCGTTGCCCTGCCGCATGCCCTGCGTCGGGTCGTGGGACTCCCAGAACACCTTGAGCAGCTCGTCGTAGGACACCTTGCTCGGATCGAAGACGACCTTGACGACCTCGGCGTGACCGGTCCGCGCCGAGCAGACCTCCTCGTAGGTGGGGTTTGGGCTGAAGCCGCCCTGGTAGCCGACGGCCGTGCTCACGACGCCGTCAAGCTGCCAGAAGATCCGCTCCGCGCCCCAGAAGCAGCCCAGGCCGAAGTACGCCACCTCGACGGTGCCGGGATACGGCTCCTCGAGCGGCGTGTTCAACACGTAGTGAGTCGTCGGGACGTCGAACTGGCGCGAGTCATGGCCTGCCAGGGCCTCGTCCGCGGCAACCATCGTCGTCTTCCGGCCTGAGAACAGCATCTGCTCCACCTTCGTTAGCGTTCCGGTAACTCTCTAACATCGTCCACGTGGGAGAAGTTCCCGTTACAGGGCCGATGGACGGCGACGGTTGGGCGCTGTGCGACGCGGGTCATCAGCACTGGGGCATTCACGGCGCCGCCGGCTTGCTGCTGCGCGCTCCCTGCCACGACGGTGACACGCAGATCCTCCTGCAGCGGCGCGCGTGGTGGACGCACCACGGCAACACCTGGGGCGTCCCCGGCGGCGCCAGGGCGAGCTGGGAGACCCCTGAGCAAGCGGCGCTCCGCGAGATCGACGAGGAGGTCGCTGTCACCCTCGACGAGGTCGAGATCGAGGCCGTCCATCACGACGATCACGGCGGGTGGTCCTACTGGACGGTGATCGCTCGCCTCGCCGAGCCGTTGTCCGCCGCGCCGCGCAACCGCGAGACCGCTGAGGTGCGCTGGGTCCCGAGGAACCAGGTCAGTGCGCTCGCACTGCACCCAGGATTCGCGGCCACCTGGCCGCTCATCCAGCCCTGACGCCTTAAAGGCCGTCGGTGCCGTTCCAGTCGAAGGCGAAGTACGGCGGGCCGCCACACGGCGCCGTGACGAGACCGTTCGGCATCAGGAAGTCGGACTTCTGCTGCTGGCCGCAGGGCGCGCTCCGCGGTGCACCGTGCGGGTCCACACCTGATCGGTTCGGTTTGTCGGCGCGCGGTGGCGCGTTGGTGCCGAACACCTGAGTGTCGACGGTTCGCACGGGACCCACGTCGTACACGACGAGCGCCGAGCCGTCGAGCGTCCCGCCGGTCATGGCGGTCAGCCCCCAGAACGGGTCGCGCCACTTGCCCTCACGGCCCGGGACCAGCGCGGGCGTCGCGAGCTGGGCGCCCATCGTCCGGGCCTCGGTCTCGGCTTCGATGTTCGTGACCTGGTGGTCACCCCACGCCATCTGCATCAGTACATGGTGCTTCGGCGTGTTGCGAAGCGGACGCTCAGCCATGTGCGCGGCATAGCCCGCCGGGTCGCCGCGGTCCCACAGCATCTGGATCAGGTCGAGCGTGATTTGGCGCTGCGACTGATCCGGGTACGCGGTGTCGAGGATCCGGGAGTAAGCGAAGTGGTCGGGGGTCGCGACGTAGTCGCTCGATCGCGGCAGCAGGACGGCGTAGTCCTGGCCCGGTACGCCGAGCACGCAGCGTTGCGCGTCAGGAATCACCGCGCACACGACGCCGCCGTAGATCCCTCCCTGGCTGTTGCCGTCGTAGTACGCCGTCGTGCGGTCGATCAGACACGAGCCGTCGCCCGCCTGGAACGCCGCATTGGAGCAGAACCCATTCGGGTGGATCATCTCTCGGGCCAGGAACAGAAAGTCGAGCTCGCCCTGCTGCACCCGGTCGACCAGCGTGTCGAAGTTGGACAGGTCCGCCATGTCGGCGACAGCGTTGGGAACGTCCTGGGTCGCCATGCCGAACCAGTTCGTCGCGCACTCGAGCATGTGATGGTCGTAGGCCATCGTCTCGACGTTGCCAGCCTCGACCTCGCTGGCGCCGCCGAACAGACCATGCCCGTATAGCGATGGCCGTAGCAGGCCGTCCACCTTCGGCACGATGCAGATGAACTTGGCGTGCTGGTTGACGTGGACCCGCGCGGGAGCGCCGTACAACCCCGGTTTGAGCAAGAACTTCCCGGTCGGGACGCACGCCGGAACGATGTAGCAGGGCACCGTGAACCGGCCCTGGATCTCGCGCAGGACCTTGTCGTTCGGGTTGTCGGTCACCTTGTTGACCTGGAACTTCGGCGCCTCACCCTCGACCTTGCCGTTGGCGAGGTTGTCATCGCCCAAGGTGCGGAACGCGCCGTCGCGGATCGCGAGCAACCGACCCGTCGTGCTCCTCGTGCTGGCGGTGGTGAAGTCCCACGCCAGATACAGCGACTTGCGGTCGATGCCGGCGCGCTGGAGCTTGCGGAACACGTGGTTGAAATGATCGGTGCGCGGATCCTTCTTCGGGGCGGTCCCGTCCCGGTACGCCGCGAACGCCGGGCTGGACTTTGCGAGCTTTCCGTTGTCCTTGACAACGTGGCGCAACGCGACGATGTAGTGCGTCTTCGGCTTGAAGTTGATCGCTGGGTGAATCATCAAGTCCTGCTCGACGCTGCCGCGAGGCGCCTGTGACTGCTCGTCGGTGTACTTGTCCACCTCCGCCCACACCGGCCATCGCTTGCCGTTCTTCGCGTTGATGACGACGACGCCCGAGTTCGGCTTCGTGTATCTGCCGATGGTGTCGACGCGGGGCATCTTCGACTTGCCGACGTCGATGTTCTTGGTCATACCCGGGACGTAGGTCAGCAGCTGCGACCCGACACTGAAGCCGTCGTTGCGATTCCACGACGTGGGCGAGATCGGCTTGCCCGCAACGTCGCTCGGCATCGCGGCGCCGTTGATCTGGACCCGGCGTCCGGTGACTGACTTCTTGTCAACAACGGTGAAGTTGTTGTTGGGGAAGGGCAGCAGGCAGTCATGGCTGCCGTCGCCCGGCTGCCAGCCGCCGATCGGGTCGCAGTGGGCGGGGTTCTGCGCCTTGGTCGGAATCGGCTTCGCCGCCGGTCTCGCCGCGTGCCCGCCGGCGTGAGCCGGCATCGCGATGAGGGTCGGAACGCTGATTGCCAGACCTGCCAGGACCCGTCGTGCTCTAGCCATGCGGACCCATTCGCCATGCGCGTGGCGCGCTCCTGCTCCGCCGCTGCGGTCGTGCCACGTTGGTCGCGATTCGGTCTACAGGTACAGGCCGGGGGCGGCGGTGTCATCGACCCGCTCGGCCGCCACCGCGTGCACGTCGCGCTCCCGGAGCAGGACGTACATGCTGCCGTGCAGCTCGATCTCCGCGCGGTCCTCGGGGTCGTACAGCACGCGGTCACCGACCTGCACCGTGCGGACGTGTGCGCCGGTTGCGACGGCCTCGGCCCAGTGGAGCCGCTTGCCCATCTGGGCCGTCGCCGGGATGACGATGCCGGCGTTCGACCGGCGCTCGCCAGCGTCGGGGTCGACCGTCACCAGAATGCGATCGTGCAGCATCTGGATTGGGAGCTTCTCGCCGGCCATCACGCGACGCTACCGGTCCTGCGCAGGGTGATGATCGGTACGGCGCACAACGCAACCCCGCTCGCGACGACGAATGTCCAGCGCGCCCCGATGGCATCCACCGATGCGCCGCCGAGCGCGGATCCGCCCGACGCGCCGGCGAGGAAGCCGACGGCGAGCCACCCGAACGCCTCCGTCTTCGACGCATCACCCGCAGCGGACCCCATCCGGCTGTACAGCCGGGCGAGCGTTGGTGCCACAGCCATTCCGCTGCCGCACAGGATCACGGCCAGCACGATCGCGCCGGGCGCAACCGCCGCCAGGGCCAGACCACCAGCGATCACCACGATGGCGCGGGCGAGCCGCGCGTCGGTGACGGCCGAGCTCGAAGCGCCGAAGAGGATGCCGCCGACCAGGGATCCCGCGCTCCACAACGCGAGCACCACTCCGGCCCTGGCCGACGCGTTCTGACCACCGACGAAAGCAACCGTCGAGATCTCGGTGATGCCGAATCCCCCGATCAGGCAGGTGCCGACGCCGGCGTACACCAGAACTCGAGTGCCACGCAGGACGTGGTGGCGCTCCCCCGCGCCTCGCCGCGGCGGATCGGCGAACGGCGGTGCCGAGATGTAGGCGACGGCGCCCAGCAGACCCACCGCTCCACTGATCACTAGTGCTGCCTTGGCGCTCGACAGACCAGCGACGAGCGCCACCGTCGCCGGACCCGCGATGAAGATCAGCTCCTGCGCCGTCGCCTCGAGGCCGTAGATGACAGTCGCCTGCTCCGCGTCGAGGAACCAGGTCCACATGGCGCGGGACACCGACGTGATCGGCGGGGTCACCAGGCCGAGCAGCGCGCAGATGACGAGTTGTACGCCGTAGCGGTCGCCACCGCTTCCGGCGAGCGCGATCGCTACGAGGGCGTACAGCAGAGCAGCCGGACCGATGACCCGACGGACACCGATCCGGTCGACGGCGCGCGCGAGGACGATGTTCGCGATCCCGGCCGTCGCGACCGACACCCCAGTCGCCACGCCGGCGCGACCGTATCCGAGCCGAGGTGTGAGGAACAGGATGACCGCCAGCCCCGACATGCCTTGCGGCAAGCGCGCCAGGATCGCGGTGATGAGCAGCCGGGCAACGTGCGGCTGGCGGAGGACCGTCTGATAGCGCGTGAGGACCACTAGGCGAGCTTCGCGAGCCGCTCGTCGTCGGCCTGACGCTTCGCGTCGGCGGCGGCCAACAGGTCAGTGATCGCTGCACCTGGCCAGATGACGACGCCGTCGGCGTCCGCGACGACGAGGTCACCGTCGGTGACCGAGACGTCAGCGATGCTCACCGATCCGCCCACCCGGCCCGGCCCGTTCTTGGCGGAGGCAACGGGAGTCGTGCCGCGCGCCCATACGGGCAGGCCGAGTGCCGCTACCTCCCGCGAGTCGCGGATCAGTCCGTCGGTCACGACGGCGACGACCCCGGCTGCGATCAGCTCGCGCGCGACGAGGTCGCCGAGGATCGCCGTCCGGGACTCCGATGCGCCGCACACCACCAGCACGGTGCCCGGTGAGCTGACCGCCCGAGGCACGTCCCGCATCGGCTGGTTGTCGTTGGTCGCGACCTCAACCACCAGCGCCGGCCCCGCGACGGTCGATTCGGGCGAAAGCGCACGAATCCAGGTGGGCAATGCCCCGTCGCCCTTGGTGGCATCGGAGGCCAAGGTGCTGGACAGCCAGTCAGGCAGATCGGTCACGGTCCTATCCTGCCTCTCGTGGGTGACATGCTCGGCGGCTGCACCGCGTGCGGCGATTGCTGCGACCCGATCTGGTATCCGCTCGGCGCTGCCGACATCCGGCAGTCGGCGTCGACCACAGGCGCGGCAGACTTGGTGTTTGCGGCTGCTCACTGGCGTCCGACCGGGGGGCGGGCGGAGGGGATGCACGCCTACCAGTGCGACCGGTTCGACGCTGCGTCACGGCTGTGTACGGCGCACGAGGACCGGCCACCGATCTGCCGCGCCTATCCGATCGTCCTCAACGTGCTGCCCGCTCGCTGCACCGTGAGGCCAGTGGCCCATGGCTGACTGCCCTGAGTGCGGCCGACCGATTGACGCGCACAACCGTCACATCCGCCTGACCTATCCCGACCCGATCGCGATGACAGAGGACCGTGAGAACGCCGACGGCTTCTGGATGAGTCACGCCGACGCGAAGACGTCGGTGATGATGCAGGCGCAAGGCATCGGTGCCTTCATGCGGGCGCGGCTTCCGGTGCATCTCTTCGGCGGCTACACCGTGACCTACGACCTGTGGTTGTCGATCGAGCCCGCAGACCTGCAGTACGTGTCGCAGATCTGGGACAAGCCCGAGTACATGCAACTCGTCGTGGAGGGCGTGCTCGCCAACGCCGTCCCGCCCTGGGGCCTGCTTCAGGCGCCGGTGCGCGCGCGGGTCCGGGACCGCCGGCACACGCCGTACTGCGACTTCTCGAAGTACAACGACCTCGCGCGGGTCATCGCCAACGAGTGGGCGCACGAGGAGGTCCTCGCCGCCCTCGACGCCCAGGAACCCGGGCACGAAGGCCACGACCACTAGTCACCCCGCGACCGAGCTCAACCTCCCGCGGCGTGGCGGCGGACCCACTCGTACATCGCGATCCCGCTCGCCACCCCCGCGTTGATGGATCGCGTCGAGCCGGCCTGCGGGATGTGGAGTACGGCGCTGACCGCCTGTCGCGCAGCATCGGAGAGCCCAGGCCCCTCCTGGCCGAACAGAAGGACACAGCGAGCGGGCAGCTCGGCCGCCACGATGCTGCTCGACCCAGGGAGCAGATCGATCCCGACCAACGGGATGCTCTCCCCCGCTGCCCAACCGGCGAGCTCGTCGACCGACGCATGATGGCGCACGTCGACGTACTTGTCGGTCACCATCGCACCGCGCCGGTTCCACTGTCGCTTGCCGACGATGTGCACCGCAGCGGCCATGAAGGCGTTGGCATTGCGCACCACCGTGCCGATGTTGAAGTCGTGCTGCCAGTTCTCGATCGCGACGTGAAACGGCCGGCGCCGCCTTGCCAGATCGGCGACGATCGCCTCGTGTGACCAGTAGCGATAGGCGTCGACGACGTTCCGCCGGTCCCCCTCCGCGAGCAGGACCGGATCGAGCCGAGGGTCATCTGGCCACGGCTGAGGATGTGGTCCGACTCCTACTTCGGTCATCCCTCAATGATCGCGGTGTCGCTGCCGGCCCATAGCTGCGATGACGACGCCGAGCGCTGCCGCCACGCACACGTACAGCACGAGATACCACTTGCCCATGAAGACGCCGACGACGCCGGTCATCACCGCGACGATTCCGGCGAACAACAGAAGGTCGTCGCGCAACGGGTGCCGCCTGGTGTCGACGGGTGGCGCGCCGAGCACCCGGAGGTCGAGGTCGACGAGACGGTCGGCAAGGTCCGTCAGCCGGTTCATCTCGCAATGGTCAACCAGGGCTGGCCGCTTCGCAGGCAATCGCGGAGACTGGAGCCGTGCGCAAGCAGTACCACTTCCGCCCTGGTCCGATCGGCCTCGATGCGTGGGACGTCGGCCGGCTCGTCGAGCTCGCCGCCGACTCGCCGGTCGAGGACCTGCCACTGACCTCGATCGGCGAGCTCGACGCGGCGTTCTGGTACGACCACGGCTACGAGCCGACGGTTCGAAGCGTTGTCGAGCATGCCCGACTGATGGCTGCGGTCGACCTCCAACATCCCATCGTCGTCGATCCCGACGGCCTGGTGATGGACGGTATGCATCGAGTCGGTCGCTCCCTGCTCGACGGGCATGACACCGTTAAGGCGAGACGCCTCGCAGAACTGCCCGCGCCCGACTTCACGAACTGCCGGCCCGACGAGCTTCCCTACGACTGACGGAGGACGGATGTCCGACCAGCTGAGCGGCATGGACTCGGCCTTCCTGTCGCTCGAGACGCCCGAGTCCCCGATGCACGTTGTGGGAGCACTCTTGCTCGACCCCAGCGGCGGGGAGGGATTCTCCATCGACCGGCTGCGGGAGGTGATCGAGCAGCGGGTGCCGCTCATGCCGCCGTTCTGCCGGCGACTGGTGCAGGTCCCCCTCGACCTCGACCGCCCGTACTGGCACTACGACACATCGATCGATCTGAGCGAGCACGTCGTCTACACGCACCTACCCGCGGGCGACCTGCACGCGCTGGCCGACTACGTCGGCGAGATCTCGAGCGAGCTGCTCGACCGGTCCAAGCCGTTGTGGCAGATGCACGTCGTCCAGGGTCTCGACGACGGCCGGATCGCGATCGTCGCAAAGGTGCATCACAGCACGCTGTACGGCGCGGCGGGTGCCGAGTTCATCGCCGAGCTGCTGGACCTCTCGCCAGAGCCGCAGGACAAGCCAGTGCCCGAGCCCGCTGACGCCGGCTCGCCGCCAAGCCGCGCGACCCTGGCCGGGCGCGCCGTGATGGCGCAGGCGAAGGCACCGGTCGAGGTCGCCCGGCTGGTCGGCCGCGCCGCGCGGTCGGCTCCCGGAACCGTAAAGTCGATCGGTGACCTGATCAGCCGGCGTGGACGCGACGCTTTGCCGCCGACCGCGCCCGACGTCCCGATCAGCGGTACGCCGACGGCGCGCCGCTCGACCGCGTTCGGCGCGCTGAGCCTCGACCTGATCCGCGAGGTGAAGACGGCGAACGGCGTCACGATCAACGACGCCGTGCTCGCGACCGTCGCGCTCGCGATGCGTCGATACCTGGCGAACCGAGAGGCGGTGCCCGCCAAGCCACTCGTGGCCGGCGTGCCGGTCAACATCGGCGAGGGCGAAGCCGCTGGCACGAATGCGCTCACCACGATGCTCGTCGGGCTGCCGATGGACATCGATGATCCCGCGGAGCTCATCGCCGCCGTTCACGCCGAGAGCGTCAAGGCCAAGGAGTTCATCTCCGTCGTCGGTCTGAACGCTGTAGCCAACCTGGCGGACCTCACCGTGCCGGCCGCGCTGAACTTCGTCACGTGGTTCACCCGGAGCATCGGCGCCGCATCGCTGCAGCCCACGATGCTCAACCTCGTCGTGTCCAATGTCATGGGTCCACCGATCCCGCTGTATCTCGCCGGTGCGCAGGTGGACGCGATCTATCCCATGGGTCCGCTGCTCACCGGCGCGGGCATGAACATCACCGTGCTGTCGAACCTCGACCGGCTCGACGTGGGCATCATGGCGTGCCCCGATCTCGTCGACGAC
>Ga0213876_10000787_pt1 | contig 21553 bp, 17 predicted proteins | sample BarmaccomBMRX_R9_FD_160113 | JGI IMG/M metagenome (GOLD analysis project Ga0213876, IMG submission 160113) | Root-associated microbial communities from Barbacenia macrantha in rupestrian grasslands, the National Park of Serra do Cipo, Brazil - RX_R9 | ecosystem: Host-associated > Plants > Roots... | reverse complement strand
CTCGGGCACCGCGATCCGGTCGACGATCTCGGCGAAGAAGCCACGGACGACGAGTCGCGCCGCCTCGTCCTCCGGAATGCCGCGTGCCATCAGGTAGAACAGCTGCTCGTCGTCGAATCGACCGGTCGTGCTGGCGTGGCCGGCGCCGGCGACCTCACCGGTCTCGATCTCGAGGTTGGGCACCGAGTCGGCGCGCGCGCCCTCGGTGAGCAGGAGATTGCGATTCTCCTCGTAGGTGTCGGTGCCGGTGGCCTCTGCCCGGATGAGAACGTCACCGATCCAGACCGAGTGAGCCTTCGCGCCCTGCAGCGCACCCTTGTAGATGACCCGGCTGCGGCAGTTGGGCTGGTCGTGGTCGACGAAGAGTCGGTGCTCAAGGTGCTGGCCCGCGTCGGCAAAGTAGAGGCCGTACATCTCGGCGTTGCCGCCCGGACCGTCGTAGTGAACCGTCGGCATGATCCGGACGAGGTCGCCGCCGAGCGTCACGACGGCCGAGGTCAACGTCGCATCGCGACCGATGCACGCGGCCTGATGCTCGACGTGGACCGCGTCGTCGTCCCAGTCCTGAAGGCTGACCAGCTTCAGTCGTGCGTTGTCCCCCACGATGATCGACAGCATTGCGCCATATGTGGCTGAGCCGGCGTGGTCGACGACAACCGTGGCATCGGAGTTTGCGCCGACCTCGACGATCACGTGACCCCAGACGAGGTCGTCAACGCTGTGGCCGCGGAGCTCCACGAAAGCGGGCCGGTCGAGCGTCGTGTTCTTCGCGACCTTGAGCGCCATCGCACCCTTGGCGCGGGCGAAGGCGAGTGCCGACGTACGGTCCATCGGCGGCGGGACCTGGGTGAGCAGTGGATCGCCAGCGGGCACCTCGACGAACTCGACGCCCGCCGGCAGGTCGGTCGTCCACTTCAGCTGCGCGTCACTCGGCTCGTCCTCCAGCAGCCGCTTCATGCGCAGCCGTGGCGTGAAGCGCCACTCCTCCTCGCGACCCTGCGGGACCGGGAAGTCGGCCGGGTCGAAGGACGCGAGCCGTTCAGCCGCAGACAACAGCGGCGGCGAGCCCGGGCCAGACAGGCGCTCCCCGACCGGCTGGGTCGGGGCGGTTTCCACGGCCATCAGCCGACTGCCCCTTCCATCTGCAGCTCGATCAGGCGGTTGAGCTCGAGGGCGTACTCCATCGGGAGCTCCCGCGCGATCGGCTCGACGAAGCCGCGCACGATCATCGCCATCGCCTCGTCGTCGGTCATGCCACGGCTCATCAGGTAGAAGAGCTGATCGGCGCTGACCTTCGACACGGTCGCCTCATGGCCCATCTGCACGTCGTCCTCGCGGATGTCGACGTACGGGTAGGTGTCCGACCGGCTGATCGTGTCAACGAGCAGCGCATCGCACTTCACCGTCGACTTGGAGTGATGCGAGTTCTTGTTGACCTGCACCAAACCGCGGTACGACGTCCGACCGCCGCCGCGCGCCACCGACTTCGAGACGATGTTGCTGGACGTGTTGGGGGCGGCGTGCACCATCTTGGCGCCGGCGTCCTGATGCTGACCCTCGCCGGCGAATGCCACCGAGAGCGTCTCGCCCCGTGCGTGCTCTCCCACCATCCAGACGGCCGGGTACTTCATCGTCACCTTGGAGTTGTGGACGATGAAGCCCTGCGACACAAAGTTGCCGGTGCCCTCGACCTCGATGTCCCACGTCGGTACGACCTCGAGCGGCTCACTCACGGCCACCTCGACCAGTTCGAGCGACTTGTCAGCGCCTCGGGTCGCTATAGCGACCTCAGACGCTGACAACTCGCTACCTACGTGTGCGAGAACCCGAGCGGGCACGTAAGCCTCGGTGAGATGGTCCGCCCGCACGTACGCCTTGTGTCCATCGACCTGGCTCAAGAAAGGATGGTTGTCGGTGACCCGCAGGGACGCGTTCGCGGCGCTAACCTCTCGCACCGCCTGGTAGCCCGAGAACTTCTTGGCCACTACGCGGCGGTAAACCATCGAGTCGGACGAATCGTCGTAGGACAAGACACGGTCGCCGGGCACCAATCGATCGATCGGGACCTCTCCGACGTCGGTGGACACGAGTGATCCCTCAGCAAGGCAGCCGAGGTTGCCGTCGATCCACTCCATGGTCGCGCCCTCGTGTGCGATTGCGCGCTTGGTCACGAGGTTGTACACGTTGTTCGACCAGTTCTGGATCGTCGTGTAGCGGACGCGAGCGTCCTTCTTCACAATGATCTCGACGACCGCCGAGTGCAGCGAATCGGACGAATAGATCGGCGCGGTGCAGTTGTGTACGGCGAACCCATACGCCAGGTAGCTGTCGGGTGCCTCCACATCAAGGTTGTAGACCGGCTCGTGCGCTTCACGGGTCGACTTCTTCTTGATCGGGACGAGGAAGTAGTCACCGCAGTCACGCGCTTGCCTCGGCCCACGCCCGTCCTCGGTCCACTGCACCTGGTACAGGTCCTGTCGAACGACCTGGCGGCCCATGATCTCGCCGGGTCCGCCAGCTCGGCGGAGCTCGACGGTGGCATAGATCCCGAGCCTGGCGAGCATCGACTGGAGCTGGAACGCCCACACGCGCGACACCGTGTGGATCCGCTTCCAGATCGCGCCGCCTCGGGAAATCGTGTTGCCGTCACCATTGACGTAGCAGCGGATCAGCTCGCGCAGGAACTCGTCGTCCTGCGCCATCAGATCCGCAGAGAGCTGCTTGGTGGCTGAGCCCTTGCCGACGTGCTGCACCAGCGCGGCGTAACCGGCCTTCGTGTAGACGAGCACCCGGGCGGAGTGCTTCGCCTCCTCGTACAGGACGGATCCCTCGGCGTCGTAAAGCTCCTTGGTCGCGCGTCGAACCTCGTCGACGTAGTCGTGCTCGTCGAGGTGGAACGAGAAGCACAGCGACTCGCAACCATTGGTCAGGCTCGCGCTGCCCTCGGCCAGGTAGTAACCAGCAAGGCGTGCGAACTCGAGCGGCATCACGGTGCTCGGCTGGGGCAGCCTCGGCTTCGGATAGACGAGGAAATCGCCGTCTTCGACGTCCTTCGCGGGCACCCATGTCGGCTCGCTCGCGCACAACTTCTTGGTGTCGACTTCCGGCTTCCAGCCGTTGCGCGGAGCCCGCTTGACCGCGACAGCTGCGCGCGGTACGACGAGCAGCGGGTGCTCGTCGGTCACGCTGAAGGCGTTCGCTGGAGACATCGGCGTAAAGGTATGGAGGTTCCCGTTCAGGTCGCGCATCTGCGTCGCTGTGACGCGGTGCGGCCGACCGTCATGTCCGAGCACGTAGTCACCGACGCGGATCGACTCAATCGGCCGAAGGTCTCCATGCGCGGTCGTGATCAACTCGCCCGCCGGCAGACAGCCTTCGACGTAGTGCACGTAGGAGCCTTCGTCGGCGATGATCAGCGTCCGCTCGAACTGCCCCATGTTCTCGGTGTTGATCCGGAAGTACGCCTGGAGCGGGATGTCGACCTGCACGCCCTTCGGCACGTAGATGAAGCTGCCACCCGACCACACGGCGGTGTTGAGAGCCGAGAACTTGTTGTCGCCCGCCGGGATCGCTGACGCAAAGTACTCGCGGAAGACGTCCTCGTGCTCCTTGAGGGCGGTGTCGGTGTCGAGGAACAGGACACCCTGCTCTTCGAGATCCTCACGAATCTGGTGGTAGACCACCTCGCTGTTGTGGACGAGCATTCCCTCGGCAACGAAGTTGTGAGGACCTTCGACCTCTAGGTCCCAGACCGGCTCGACGGCATACGGCTCGATCGATGTGACCTGCTCGAAGCCCAAATGCTCCGAACAGTGCTTGCTGAACTTCGTTCCCTTGGCGCTGGTCGATGTGTGGATGTACTTCGTCGCATTCAGCCGAGTGACCCGCTTCGGATTGCGGCAACCAATCCGCTCGAGGCGACCGGTCAGCGTCAGACGCTGGCCGTACATCACTCGTCCCTTGTCGAACGGATGCTTGCCGTGAAACTCGTATGGGCCCCCGGCACGAATGCCACCGAGGCGCGCGAGATCGGCTGCTTGCTCAAGAAGCTCGGAACTCACGCTTGTGAGGCGCACGCAGGTCGACCGGCCGGGAGGCACATAGCCATCTGCGTCGATCCAACCGCCAAGAAATGCGAGTCGCTCGGCCTGCGGCAGGTGGAAGATCCACCGGGGAACGCGCTTGGTGTGCGCAGTGCCCGCGAAGCCCATGTCCCAGAGCCAGTCGACGAGCGGCTTCGAGTTGACCACAAGCCGCACGTCATCAGCCGCGATCGCCTGCAACCCAAACAGATCGTTAACGATGCGTGTGATCTCTGCGCGTACCTCGACATCGCTAGCCGGGACGGCGAACTGAAGTCGATGCGTACGCCCTGACGACTGCATCGATCCATCTCCGATGAAGAAGCCGAGGAGCCACATAAGGTCCGCGCTCGTCCGGCGTGGCCCAAAGCCGTTGTCGTGGCGATCACGGACCTGCGGAATCCACATGGATTCACCGAAGTCCGGGATATCTCGCGGCACGGCCACGAGGTCGCCCACCTTCAACTCGCCGACCGCCTTCCAGCGGCGGGTGTAGCGGCCACGCCGGCCGCCTTCCTTGATCGCGTGATCTAGGACGAGCAACGGGTGGTTGTCCGTTGCTCGTATTGTTCGGCCGCCGACCTTGATCTCGAAAGTCTGCTTCTCTCCGGTCTGCGCAGCTGCGCGAACCGGGGCCACCACGAAGCGCTCGGCCGCCTCGTCGTAAGCGAAGACCTCGTCCCCCGGCTCGATCTCCTTGATCGGGGTGGCGCCACGGTTGGCTGTCCACACCATCGCGCCTCCGTGGATGCACTCATACTGAGCCGCTACACCGGCGATGAGGCGCTGCTTCTCGGCCTCGGGGATGCCGAGCTTGTCGTAGGTGTTCTTGATGTCCGCCGGAAGCTCGTCCCATGACGTTGCCTGCTTCTCGGTCGAGCGAACGAAGTACTTGATGTTGTCGAAGTGGATGCCGGACAGGTCCGCGCCCCAATGCGGCATCGGCTTCTTCTCGAACAGCCGCAGGCCCTTGAGACGCATCTCGAGCATCCACTCGGGCTCGTTCTTCAACGCGGAGATCTCGCGAACGATCTCCTCCGAAAGGCCCCGCTTCGCGGTCGCACCGGCATCGTCGGAGTCCGCCCAGCCGAACTTGTACCGGCCGAGACCCTCGAGATCGGGGCGAGCGACGTCTGTCATGAAGAAGTCCTTCCGGACGTTGATTGCTTGTTGCTGATATCCGTCAACGGGATGTGCGTCGTGCACACGCCGTCACCCCGCGCGATCGTCGCGAGCCGCTGGACGTGTCGGCCGACGAGCCGCCCGATCGCCTCTGTTTCAACCTCGCACAGCACCGGGAATTCCTCGGCCACGTGCTGGACCGGGCAATGGTGCTGGCAGACCTGTACGCCGAGGGTCGTGTCGTGCACCGTCGACGCGTATCCGTCGTCCGCCAAGGCTTCTGCGAGGGCAGCCGGCCGTTGGTCGAGCGGCAGCGACGCGATCCGTTCGGCGTACCGCGCCTCCCACTCCGCCATCCGTCGCCGGGCGAAGTCCTCGACGGCGTCGTCGCCGACCGACTCGCGCAGATACCGCAACGCGTCGACCGCAACGGCGTCGTAAGCCGTCGGTCCTGAGGCGTGACCACGCTCCGACAGTGCAAATCGCTTCGCGGGTCGTCCCCGGGCACGGCGGCCGACTGGGCGCTCCTCGCGCGCTTCGATGATGCCATCGTGCGTTGCAGCGTCAATGTGACGGCGGATGCCCTGCTCGGTGAGGCCAAGACGCTCGGCGAGCTCGGCGACGGTCGACGGGCCATGCTCGAGCAGCGAGCCGACCACGCGATCCCGGGTCCGCTTGTCGGCTGCGGCATCGCTGCCGCCAGCGATCGCCCGTCCTGCCGTTTTCACAACGACATTATTGCGTAAATGGCTGACAGTAATCCAATCGAGGTCACGGTTTCGCCCCTTCCTAGACTCGCGACGTGCCAGCGGTTGAGGTCCTCGGCCTCGCCAGGCGCTATGGCTCGGTCACCGCCGTCGCCGACGTCTCGCTCGCGGCGGAGGCCGGCCAGGTCACGGCAGTCCTGGGCCGAAACGGTGCTGGCAAGACGACGACGGTCGAGATCTGCGCCGGTCTGCGTACGGCGGACGCCGGCTCCGTCACCGTCCTGGGTCTCCATCCCGGCGATCCCGCCCTGCGCCACCGCGTGGGGGTGATGCCGCAGGGCGGCTCGGGCGCCAGTGGGGTGTATCCCTCCGCCCGCGTCGGCGAGGTGCTCGCCCTGCACGCCGCGCTCCATTCGGATCCACTGCCGGCCAGGGCTCTGGTCGAGCGTCTCGGCCTCACCAAGGCGGCAGACACTCCGTGGCGGCGGCTGTCCGGCGGCGAACAGCAGCGCCTGTCCCTCGCCCTCGCGATCGTCGGCCGGCCGGAGGTCGTCTTCCTCGACGAGCCAACCGCGGGGCTCGACGTCCAGGGACGGCACCTCACGTGGGAACTGATCCGCGACCTCAAAGTCGCTGGCGTCGCGGTGGTCTTGACCACCCACTTGCTCGATGAGGCCGAGGAGCTCGCCGACCATGTCGTGATCATCGACGCCGGCATAGTGGTTGCCGCGGGGACGCCGCGCGACCTGACCGCGGGCGCCGGCGACGAACTGCGCTTCGAGGCGCCCGCCGGCCTTCCGCTCGGCGACCTGACGGCTCGGCTCGGATCCGGCGCCACCGCAGCCGAGCCCTCACCTGGTCGCTACGTCGTCACGGGTTCGATCACGCCGGACATGATCGCCACCGTTACCGCCTGGTGTGCGGAACGAGACGTGATGGCCAACCGCCTCACCACGGGCGCCGGGACGCTCGAAGCGGCTTTCCTCGCTCTCACAGAGGATCCGACGTGAGCACCGGGAGCCTTGATCTCAGTCCGGCCGGTCACGCCAGCCCTGCCGGGACTCAGCTGCGCGCGCAGACGGCGATGGAGCTCAAGCTCATGCTCCGCAACGGCGAGCAGCTCCTTCTCACGATCATCATTCCGACCGTCCTGCTGCTGCTGTTCGCCGGCGCGCCGATCGCCGACCTCCCGAAGCCGCGGATCGACTTCGTCGTACCGGGGGTGCTCGCTCTCGCCGTGATGTCGACAGCGTTCACCGGCCAGGCGATCGGCACCGGATTCGAACGCCGGTACGGCGTGCTGCGTCGCCTCGGTACGACGCCACTGCCCCGCGCCCTTCTGCTGGCCGCGAAGACGATCAGCGTGGTCTGCGTCGAGGTCCTCCAGGTCGCGTTGCTGTGCGTGGTCGGGCTGGTCGACGGATGGTCACCGCACGGGAACGCGCTCGCGGCGGTGGCGCTGCTGATGCTCGGAACTGTCGCCTTCAGCGCCCTTGGTCTGCTCATGGCTGGCACGCTGCGCGCCGAGGTCACCCTGGCCGCCGCCAATCTCGTCTATCTCGTCCTGCTCGTGCTCGGCGGGATTGCCTTCCCGCTCACGGACTTCTCCGACGGTGTGCGGCATGTGTTGGAGCTGCTACCGATCGCCGCGCTCTCTGATGGACTGCGGGTCGTCCTGCGCTCCGGCGGATCCGTGCCGGTGCACGACTGGGTCACCCTGCTGGTCTGGGCCGCCACCGGCGGACTCGCCGCAAGCCGCCTGTTCCGTTGGGAGTGAGCCCCCCGGGTCAGCCGGCGAGCAGCTCACGCAGTCGGATCGCGTCCCTGATGGCAGCCCCACCCGGGTCGTTGTTCGTGTAGACGACGCCATCGTGGCCGCGAAGGCGGTCCACCCACGGCATCAGATCCGCGTCGTCATAGCCCCAGTCGTGGCGACCGTGATGCAGCCGCAGGTATCGCCAGTCCGCGGTCTCCCAAAGCGGTGTCACCGCGCGGGCGTCGCGATCGGCCCACACGAGTGCCGCGTTTCGATCGGCAAGGATCCGCTCGACGGTGTCCGTGAACCAGGACGGATCACGCGGCTCGACCGCGAGCCGGACGTCGTCCGGAAACTCGTCCATCGTCCGCGCGAGCTGATCGGGCACGGCGTCAAAGTTCGGCGGTAGCTGAAGCAGCACAGGGCCGAGCAACCCGTGCTCGCGCAGCGGCTCGATGCGGTCCATCAGGCGCGCCACCGGCTCCTGCGGGTCCCGCAGCCGTTTGATGTGAGTGAGGTAACGGCTCGCCTTCACCGTCATCAGGAACCCGGGCGGAAGCCGGCCGGTCCATCCCTCGACCACCTCTCGCCGCGGCAGCCGGTAGAAGGTCGCGTTGACCTCGACCGTGTCGAACATACCGACGTAGTGCTCCAGCCACAGCCGCTGGGCGAGTTTCGGCGGATAGAAGGTGCCGCGCCAGTCGGCGTACTGCCATCCGCTCGTTCCGACGCGCAGCCGACTTAGCCGATCTTTTCGAGGAAGTTCAGCATGTCGTCAGCGTGCTCTTCCTCGACCGACAAGATGTCCTCGTAGACCCGTCGCGTTGTCGGGTCGCCCTGGCCCAGCCAACCGATGATCTCGGTGTACGACGCGATCGCGATCCGCTCCGCGATCAGGTTCTCGCGGATCATCTCCTTGAGGTCCGTCGACGTCGAGTACTGGGCATGTGAGCGCTGGGTCAACGAGTCGGGATTGAGGTCAGGCGTCCCGCCGAGCTGCGCGATCCGCTCGGCGAGGCGGTCCGCGTGCTCCTGTTCCTCGTTGGCGTGCACGAGGAACTCGGCAGCGACGGCCTCCGCCTCGATGCCCTTCGCCGCGAAGTGATGCTGGCGGTAGCGCAAGGTGCACACGATCTCAGTGGCGAGGGAGGTGTTGAGCACCTCGATGACGCGGTCGACGTCGGCTCGGTACGCGGACGTGACGGGACCCTTCTCGATCTCCTCACGGGCCTGCTTGCGCAGCGTCTCGACATCAGTCAGGAAGTCAGTCATGGCCTACCGATCCCCGGAATGGATCAGCGCGAAACGATCTAGTGATGGGCACCTCTTTAGACTGACGACGCCATGTCCACGTCGGTCTCCCCCGCCGCGTTTCGCCGCCTCGCGATCGCCGCCGCGATCGCGCTCGCTGCGATCGTGGTCACGGGCGGCGCAGTCCGGCTGACCTCGTCGGGACTCGGCTGCCCCGACTGGCCGCGTTGCACCGACACCTCGCTCGTCGCGCCAGCGTCGTACCACGCGCTGGTCGAGTTCGTGAACCGCGTCATCAGCGGAGCGGTCGGGATCGGTGTGGTCCTCGTCGCCATCGCCTCCTACCGCAGGTCGCCACGGCGGCGCGATCTGACCTGGCTGTCATGGAGCCTCGTGCTCGGCGTCGCGGCGCAGGCGGTGGTTGGCGGCCTCTCGGTTCGATACAAGCTCTCCCCGGGCTGGGTCATCCCCCACTTCCTGCTGTCGATGGTGATCCTCTACGCGGCGCTGCAGCTCGTGCACCGCGCGGATCCAGCGTGGGTCCCGGCCAAGCCTCCCGCAAAGCGAGAGCTCGTCATGCTGGTCCGTGTCCTGGTGGCCGCCGCCACCGCGGTCCTGGTGCTTGGCACGATCACCACGGGAACCGGCCCGCACGCGGGTTCCGGGGACCACGTGAAGCGGCTCAGCCTCCCGCTCGAGCGCGTCACGCAGCTCCACGCGGACTCGGCCCTGCTGCTCACCGGGCTGGTCGTGGCGACGATGTTCGCCGTTCGACTCACGGCCACGACAGTCCTGGTACGGCGACGGGCCACGATCCTCGCTGGAACGGTCCTGCTCCAGGTCGCGATCGGGTACACGCAGTACTTCCTCAACGTGCCGCCCGGCGTGGTCGAGCTGCACATCGCGGGCGCCACGGCGTTGTGGTGCGCGGCCGTGTGGCTACAGCTGGGATTCACCGCTCCGGTCGTGACGATCCCGGAGCCGGCCGTCGAGGATCAGACGAACTGGCTGACGGCGACGGCGACGAACAGCACCGTCAGGTAGGTGATCGACTGGTGGAACAGCACCAGCGGCTTGGCCGGCTCACCGCGGCGCACACGGCGATGCAGGCGGTGCGCCTCGAACAGGAACACAGCACCCATCACTGAAGCGGCGACCGCGTAGACCGGACCGGCTCCGAACGGGATCAGCGCGAGCGACGCAGCCACCATCGCCCAGGAGTAGAAGACGATCTGCCGGGTGACCGATGCAGCCGGCGCCACGACCGGCAGCATCGGCACGCCAGCCGCCGCGTAGTCGTCCTTGAAGCGCATCGCGAGCGCCCAGAAGTGCGGCGGCGTCCAGAGGAAGACCACGGCGAACAGCACGATCGCCGGCCAGCCGACGCTCCCGCGGACCGCCGACCAGCCGATGAGGACGGGGAAGCAACCCGCGGCGCCGCCGATCACGATGTTGGACGGCGTACGACGCTTCAGACCGAGCGTGTAGACGAACACGTAGAACGCGATCGCGCCGTCGGCAAGGCCCGCGGACAGCCAGTTGGCGCCCAGACCGAGCAAGAGGGTTGCTGCCGCGCCAAGCGCGATCCCGAAGCGGAGCGCGGCAACCGGCGGCACCGCGTGCTTTGCCATCGGGCGACGCTTCGTTCTCGACATGACCGCGTCGATGTCGCGGTCGACCACGCAGTTGATCGTGTTCGCGCTGCCCGCCGCGAGCGTGCCACCGAGCAACGTCGCCGCGATCGTCCAGGGATGCGGCATGCCGTTCGCAGCGAGGATCATGACCGGCAGCGTCGTCACCAAGAGGAGCTCGATGATTCGCGGCTTCGTCAACGCGATGTAGCTGCCGACGGTCGCCCGCAGCCCTGCTGCCCGATGCCCCTGATCCCCGTCGGCGACGGGTCCACCAGCCACGATCGGCGAGGCGGTGACCGTCACACGCATCCTTTGTTCGGGGCAGACGCCGCTGGGCGGCCGACACGGGCATGACGACTCCGGTCGTCACCGCAACGAATCCTAACGGTCCGCGGTACTCCGCCCGAGCGTGGGTAGGGCTTCCCCCGGCGTGTCCGAGATCACCCAAACCGTTACTCCCGGCGTTGCGACCTGCGGCGATCTCACTACGCTCGGCCATGATCAGCCGACTCGAGGAGCAGTGTGAGCGCATCGAAGACCCCGACGCTTGAGTGGGACGACACGGACAAGCTCGCCGTCGACGTGATTCGCGGGCTCGCGATGGATGCCGTGGAGTCGGCGGGCAACGGTCACCCGGGCACGGCGATGAGCCTGGCCCCCGCCGCGTACCTGCTCTACCAGCGCGTCCTGCGCCACGACCCGACAGATCCCCACTGGATCGGCCGCGACCGGTTCGTCCTGAGCTGCGGGCACTCGAGCCTGACCCTCTACATCCAGCTGTTCCTGTCCGGTTACGGCCTCACGATCGAGGACCTGAAGCTGCTGCGCCAGTGGGGATCCCTCACGCCGGCGCACCCCGAACACGGGCACACGATCGGTGTGGAGACCACAACCGGTCCATTGGGCCAAGGCATCGCCACCGCCGTGGGGATGGCGATGGCACAGCGCTACGAACGGGGTCTCTACGACCCCGACGCGGCGCCCGGCAAGAGCGTGTTCGACCACACCATCTGGTGTTTTGCCTCTGACGGCGACATCGAGGAGGGCATCTCCTCAGAAGCCAGCTCGCTCGCCGGTCACCAGCAGCTCGACAACCTCGTCCTGGTCTACGACGACAACCACATCTCGATCGAAGGCGACACAAAGGTCGCGTTGTCCGAGGACGTCGCCGCGCGATACGAGGCTTATGGCTGGCACACGATCCATGTCAGCGACGTCAACGACGTCCAAGCGGTGTACGACGCGTTCGTGGCGGCGCGCGACCAACGGTCGAAGCCGACGCTGATCGTTGTCCGCTCGATCATCGGCTACCCAGCGCCCGACAAGCAGAACACCGGCGCGGCACACGGCGCGGCCCTCGGCGCCGAAGAAGTTGCGAAGACCAAGGTGATCATGGGATTTGATCCCGCGGTCAGCTTCTACTGCCCCGACGAGGTGCTGGCACACACCCGCCGGGTGGTCGACCGTGGCCAGGCCCTGAAAGCGGAGTGGCAGAAGGACTTCGATGCCTGGGCGAGCTCGCACCCGAAGGCTGCCAGCGAGCTGAAGCGGATCAGCCAGCAGCGGCTTCCGGAAGGCTGGGCGGACAAGCTGCCTGACTTCGCCGGCGAGAGCGAGCTGGCGACGCGCAAGGCCAGTGGCGCTGTCATCAACGCCATTGCGCCGACCATGCCGGAGCTGTGGGGCGGCTCGGCCGACCTCGCCGAGAGCAACAACACCGAGATCAAGGGCGCGGACTCGTTCCTTCCGGAGGCTCATGGCGGGTCGCCGTACGGGCGCATCCTGCACTTCGGCATTCGCGAACACGCCATGGGCGCGATCATGAACGGCATCGCGCTGCACGGTGCCACCCGGGTCTTCGGCGGTACGTTCCTGACCTTCTCCGACTACATGCGCGGCGCGGTCCGGCTCGCCGCCATCATGAAGCTTCCGGTCACCTACGTCTGGACCCACGACTCGATCGGGCTCGGTGAGGACGGCCCGACCCACCAGCCGGTCGAGCACCTTGCGTCGCTCCGGGCGATACCCGGCCTCGATGTCGTCCGGCCGGCGGATGCGACAGAGACGGCCGTCGCCTGGCGCACGATCATCGAGCACAACGATCGTCCGGCCGGGCTGATCCTGTCGCGACAGAACCTCCCCGTCATCGACCGGAGCACCCACGGCTCTGCCGATGGTGTCGCGAAGGGCGCGTACACCCTGAAAGACGCATCGAGCGGCATCCCCAAGGTGATCCTGATCGCCACTGGCAGCGAGGTGGCCATTGCGCTCGCCGCCCGGGACCTGCTCGAGGAAGAGGGAACACCGACGCGAGTCGTCTCGATGCCGTGCCGGGAATGGTTCGAAGCGCAGGAAGCGTCGTACCAGCAGGAGGTACTGCTGCCCGAGGTGAAGGCCCGCGTGTCCATCGAGGCGGCCGTGGCACTTGGCTGGCGCGACTTCATCGGCGATCACGGCGAATGCCTGTCACTCGAGCACTTCGGCGCCAGTGCGCCGTACAAGATCCTGTACGAGCAGTACGGCTTCACCCCTGAGCGAGCGGTCGCCGCCGCGCACTCGAGCTTGTCCAAGGTCGGCGCCACGTCCGGCTCTGGCCCCACCGGTAACTGAACGGGAGCGCCCGCACATGGCCGACGCACTGAAGCAACTGACCGAGGCCGGGGTGGCCATCTGGCTCGATGACCTGTCCCGGGATCGCCTGGTGACCGGCACGTTGTCGGAAATGATCCGCGACTCACATGTCGTCGGCGTCACCACCAACCCGACCATCTTTCAGAAAGCGATCAGCGGCAGCGACTCCTACGACGGCCAGATCCACGACCTCGCGATTCGTGGGATCAGCGTCGGCGAGTCGCTTCGGGCGCTGACCGCCTGGGACGTCCGCGAGGCGTGCGACACCTTCCGGGCCGCGTACGACGCGAGCAACGGCGTGGACGGCCGGGTGTCCATCGAGGTATCGCCCGCGCTCGCGAACCAGACCGAACAGACCGTCGCCGAGGCACGGTCGCTGTGGTGGCTCGTTGACCGGCCAAACCTGTTCATCAAGATCCCCGCGACCAAGGCCGGCATCCCCGCGATCGAACAAGTGCTGGCCGAGGGCATCAGCGTCAACGTCACGCTGATCTTCTCCTTGGAGCGGTACGGCGAGGTCATCGACGCCTTCATGAGCGGCCTCGAGCGAGCCCGCTCCGCCGGCTACGACCTCGCGACCCTTGGCTCCGTCGCGTCGTTCTTCATCAGCCGAGTCGACTCAGAGGTTGACGCCCGGCTCGACAAGATCGGCAGCAACGACGCGAAGAAGCTGCGCGGAAAGGCCGCGATCGCGAACGCGAGGCTCGCCTTCAAGCTCTACGAGGAGAAGTTCGACTCCGACCGATGGCGTGCGCTGGAGGCCGCCGGCGCCAAACGGCAGCGTCCGCTCTGGGCATCGACCTCGACCAAGGACCCGTCCTACGAGGACACGATGTACGTCGTCGAACTCGTCGCGGCTGGAACCGTGAACACGATGCCCGAAGCAACCATCCGCGCGGTCGCCGACCATGGCGTCATCACCGGGGACACCATCCGGCCGCACTACACCGAGGCCGAACAGGTGATGAGCGATCTCGCCGCCGTCGGGATCGACTACGACGACGTGGTACAAGTGCTCGAGGATGAAGGCGTCGAGAAGTTCGACGCCTCATGGAACGAGCTCATCGAGTCCACCGAGGCCGAGTTGAAGCGGCTGGCGGGCGACAAGTGACCGGAGGCACCGACGCCGTCACCGCGGGAGGCGTGACGGTGACATCCGCAGGTGCGGACCTGCTCGCGGCACGTGACGCCGCCCTGTCCGACCTCGCCGGTGTCGCGGCAGCGCTCGTGGCCAAGGACGCCACGCTGTGGGGCCCGGACGCGGCGCCCGAAGCGGCGACTCGACTGGGATGGCTGGACTGCGTCACCGTGTCCCGCCCCCTCGTCGCGGAGATCGAAACGCTCCGCGACGAGCTGCGCGCCGATGGAGTCGACCACGTGGTGCTCGCCGGCATGGGCGGCTCGTCGCTCGCCCCAGAGGTGATCGCGGCGACCTATGGTGTCGAGCTGACCACGCTCGACACGACCGACCCCGGACAGATTGCGGCAGCCATGAGCGACCGCCTGTCCGCGACCGTCGTCGTGGTGTCCAGCAAGAGCGGCGGGACGATCGAGACCGACAGTCACCGACGCGCATACACGGAGGCGTTCCAGGCGGCCGGCCTGGACCCGGCGAGTCGAATCGTCGTGGTCACCGACCCCGACTCACCGCTGCACAAGACCGCGACCGACGCTGGCCACCGCGTCTTTCTGGCCGACCCCAACATCGGTGGGCGCTACAGCGCGCTGTCTGCCTTCGGCCTCGTGCCCACCGGCTTGGCCGGCGTACCGATCGGTGAGCTCCTCGACCAGGCTGACGCGCTCATGGGTTCGTTGGCAGGGGACTCGGACAACCCTGCCCTCGCCCTTGGTGCTGCACTCGGTGGCTACGGCACAACCGGGCATGACAAGGTCGTGATCGCCGACGCCGGCTCCGGCATCGTGGGCTTCGGCGACTGGGCGGAGCAGTTAATTGCCGAGTCGACCGGCAAAGACTCGAAGGGTCTGCTGCCGGTGGTCGTCGGTACGCCGACGTCACCGGGATTCGTCGAGCGAGCGGACACCCACCTCGTCCCCCTCGGCGGCGACCCGACCCCGATCGGCACCTCGGTTGATGGCCCGCTCGGTGCGCAGTTCCTGCTCTGGGAGTTCGCGACCGCGGTCGTGGGCAAGGTGATCGGCATCGATCCCTTCAACCAGCCGAACGTGCAGGAATCCAAGGACAACACCAGATCCGTGCTCGACAAGGCTGGCGATGGAGCGCTTCCTGAAGGCGACCCGCTGCTGGTCGACGGTTCGATCGAGGTACACGGCGACGCTGATCTGTTCGGTGGGGCGCTCGACGTCGCAGGAGTGCTCGACGCCATCCTGACCGCTGTTCCGGATCACGGCTACCTCGCAGTGATGGCCTACCTGAACCGGATCGCAGACAGTGCAGTCGCGACGCTCCGCGACGCCCTCGCCCAGCGGACCCCGCACCAGGTCACCTTTGGATGGGGCCCACGTTTCCTGCACTCAACCGGCCAGTTCCACAAAGGTGGGCCGCCCGTTGGCGCCTTCCTGCAGATCACCGGCGCCAACGCGTTCGACATCGAGGTGCCGGGGCAGCCGTTCTCCTTCGGCCGCTTGCAGCTCGCACAGGCGCTCGGTGACCTGCAGGCCCTCGACAGCCGCAGCCGGTCCGTCGTACGCCTGCACCTGACCGACCGCGCTGCCGGGATCGACCAGTTGTTGTCCGCCGTCGCAGGGGGCTGAGCAGATGACCGAGTCCAGAGATGCCGGCCCGGGCCTCCGCAATCCGCTCCGCGACCCTCGTGACCGGCGGCTGCCGCGCGTGCCCGGACCGTGCGCCGTGGTCGTCTTCGGCGTCACCGGGGACCTGTCGCGCAAGAAGCTCATCCCGGCGATCTACGACCTCACGAACCGCGGCCTGCTCCCTCCGGGTTTCGTCCTGCTCGGGTTCGCCCGGCGCGACTGGGACGTGGGTGACTTCGAGTCACTCGCGCGCAAAGCGGCCGAGGAACACTGCCGGACCGAGTTCCGGCCCGAGGTGTGGGAGCGCGTTGCCAACAACCTGAAGTTCGTCCAGGGGTCGTTCGACGACGACAACGCCTTCGACGAGCTCCATCACACTCTCGACGAACTGTGTGCGAGCCATGGGATCAAGGGAAACGCCGCCTTCTACCTCTCGATCCCGCCGGCCGCCTTCCCGGTCGTTCTCAAGCAGATGGAACGGACAGGGATGGCCGACAACGAGAAGGCCGGCGGCTGGCGTCGAGTCGTCGTCGAGAAGCCGTTCGGCCATGACCTCAAGTCAGCGCGCGAGCTGAACGATCTGGTCGATCACGTGTTCACCCCGGACGACGTCTTCCGGATCGATCATTACCTCGGCAAGGAGACGGTCCAGAACATCCTTGCGCTTCGGTTCGCCAACACGTTGTTCGAGCCGATCTGGAACTCACACTTCATCGACTCCGTGCAGTTCACGATGGCCGAGGACGTCGGGATCGGCAGTCGGGCCGGCTTCTATGACTCGGCAGGCGCCGCCCGCGACGTCCTCCAAAATCACCTTCTGCAGCTCCTCGCCCTGACCGCGATGGAGGAGCCGGTCGCGTTCGACGCTGAGGCGATCCGGATCGAGAAGGTCAAGGTCCTCAACGCGATCTCGATCCCTGACGATCTCGAGCACTATGCCATCCGCGGTCAGTACGACCAGGGCTGGCTGGCCGGCCAGCGCGTGCCGGCCTACCGCGACGAGGAAAACGTCCCCAAGGACTCCCGGACCGAGACCTACGCCGCCGTACGCCTCGGGATCGAGACCCGCCGCTGGGCGGGCGTGCCGTTCTACCTGCGTACCGGGAAGCGGCTGCCCAGGCGCGTGACCGAGATCGCCGTGCTGTTCAAGAAGGCGCCTCACCTTCCGTTCGACAAGACGGACACGGTCGAGCTCGGGCACAACCAGCTCGTCGTCCGGGTGCAGCCCGACGAAGGCGTGACGCTCAGGTTCGGCTCCAAGGTTCCTGGCTCGGCGATGGAGGTCAGGGACGTGTCCATGGACTTCCTCTACGGCGAAGCCTTCACCGAGACCTCACCCGAGGCCTACGAACGCCTCATCCTCGACGTGCTGCTGGGCGACGCGACGCTGTTCCCGAGGAACCTCGAGGTCGACGCGTCATGGCGCGTGATCGATCAGCTCGAAGAGTTCTGGGAAGGCAAGGAGCCGGAGAAGTATCGCGCCGGCGAGTGGGGTCCCCGCGGCGCCGAGGACATGCTGGCCCGCGACGGCCGGGCGTGGAGGCGACCATGACCGCGCTGTGGGACACGAACGGCGGAGAGATCATCAAGGCGCTGGTCGCCGAACGGCGAACCGCCGGCGCGCTGGCATCAGGCCTCGCGCTGACACTGGTCATCGTGGTCGACGAGAAGCGTGTGCGCGAGGCAGAGGACGCCGCGACTGTGGCAGCCGCAGCCCACCCGTGCCGTGTGCTCATCGTGGTGCGCCACTCGATCGAAGGCGAGGTTCGCCTCGACGCCGAAGTGCTCGTCGGTGGCCGACTCGGCCCGACGGAGGCAGTCATCATGCGGATGTACGGCCGCCTGGCCCTCCACGCCGAGTCCGTCGTCCTTCCGCTGCTCGCGCCCGATGCACCGGTCGTGACGTGGTGGCACGGCGTACCCCCCGAGGAGATCGCGACCGACGCGCTCGGGGTGCTCGCGAGCAGACGCGTCACGGACTGCTCACTGGCACCTGAGCCGCTCGTCGCTCTGGGACAGCGAGCGGCGGACTTCGTCGCCGGCGACACGGACCTCACCTGGACCCGGGCGACGTTGTGGCGCTCGCTGCTGGCGTCCGCCATGGATGGCCTCGATCGGACCGCACAGAGCGCAACCGTCACCGCAGAGACGGGCAATCCGACGGCCGCCATGCTGTGCGGCTGGCTGACCAACCGGTTGCAGATCCAAGCCTCACTCGTGGAGAGCTCAGGGCCAGGCATCACTGAGGTGGTGATCAACACGACGAGCGAGGACGGCGACGAGTACGTCGTGAAGGTCGAGCGTACGGGCGGTGGCGATGCCACGTTGACCCGCGGCGACGCCATCCCGCGCATCCTCCCGCTCCCCCGCGAGAGCCTGGGTGACCTGCTCGCCGAAGAGCTTCGCCGAATGGACACCGACCCCGTGTACGCCGAGGCGCTGTCGACGATCACCGGCGTGGCGATCGACGAGCAGGCCCGCGACAGTCGCGTGCTCGTGTGGCGCGACCCCGCACTGGCCAGCAAGTGAGCCGACGCGCGGCGTCGACCGCAGCTGGGCAATGGCTGTGGTGGCGGGCGTGAGCGCGCTCGTCGTCGTGCACCGCGACGCCACGGTTCTCGCCCAGGCGGTCGCGGCACGCGTCATCACCGGCCTCGTGGACGCGCAGGCGGCCCGCGGCGAGGCGTCCATCGTCCTGACCGGAGGCGGCATCGGGGTGTCCACGTTGCGGGAGATCGCGGAGTCCCCCGCCCGTTACGCCATCGACTGGCCCCGACTGTCGGTGTGGTGGGGAGACGAGCGGTTTCTGCCCGCGGGTCATTCGGACCGCAACGAGACCCAGGCCCGGGACGCACTACTCGCCAAGGTCGATCTCGACCCGGCGCGGATTCATCCCATGCCGGCGAGCGACGGTCCGCTCGGCGATGACCTCGAAGCCGCAGCGGACGCCTATGCCGAGACCCTGGCAGCCGCCACGCATCCCGAGGATCACAGCGCGTCGCCGAGATTCGACATCCTGCTCCTGGGCCTGGGCCCGGACGGGCATGTCGCGTCGCTGTTCCCAGAGTCGCCCGCGTTGTACGACGACCGCACTGTCGTACCGGTTCGAGGCGCGCCGAAGCCGCCCCCGATCCGCCTGTCCCTGTCGCTCGAGACGATCAACAACGCCCGCGAGGTGTGGATCGTCGCTGCGGGCGAGGAGAAGGCCGCTGCCGCGCGACTGGCCCTGTCCGGGGCGGGTCCGACCGCGGTGCCTGCAGCGGGCGTCAAGGGGCGCGTGAGCACCCGCTGGCTGCTGGACCGCGCGGCGGCGAGCCGCCTGCCGGCCGACCTCGCGCGCAAAGCCAGCCCATAGCGCTGGTTACTCGATGATGTCCGGCACGTTGTACTCAAGCGCGTCGAGGTAGATCGGCGCCGCCGACTTGGCCGTCAATGTCAAACAGTGCTGCTGACCGCTTCCGGCCGGAGTGCCATGGTCGGCCGCGGTGCTCCAGTGCTCAATCACGTCTCGGTAGTGGGTTCGGCGAGCGTGGAAGCTCACGGCGTGATGGTGCTTGCCGAATGCGTTCACACTCGCCGTGCCTCCGGCGCGGTTGCGAGGTGCGACGAGAGCGGCGCGATAGAAGTAGCCACACATCGCCACGGAGGCGCCGGAGCGGGTCGACTGCCGGTAGGCATGCCGGAAAGCCGTACTCGACCGGTGCCTGGTCCAGGCATGGGAGTACGTGACGGACGTCAGGTACGGCGGCGCCGGATCATGGTCGTCAGCCATGTATGGCACGAAACCCTGCCCGTACACCGTGGGTCCGGGTTGCCCACCCGAGTCGTACGCGGTCACCCGGAACTCGGTGAACTGATTCACCCGGAGCAGCGCGCGATATGACGTCTCCGTGCCGTAGTAGACGACGCCCCACTCGTTGGCGTAGGTGTTGTACTGCTCGAGGACGTAGTGGCTGAAGCCGAGGGATCCGGCATCCTGCATGGTCCACGAGGTCAACTCCTCGACGGCATGCGCCGACGCGGTGGGCGCAGTGCTACCAAGCGACGGGAACACCTGCCGAGGTGCCCGGGCAACCGGTTCGGTCGAGCCCGACGCATGAGCGGGAGGAGTGACCAGGCCGCCAGCGAGGGCGAGCGCCGTCAGGATGGTCGCGACCCGCGGCATCACTTCAGCGAGAAGCCGATTCCGATCACGCAGGCCGCCCAGATGAAGCCGCAGACGATCGTCATCCGGTCGAGGTTCTTCTCGACCACCGACGAACCGGACAGTGACGACGACACGCCACCGCCGAACATGTCGGACAGGCCCCCGCCCTTGCCGCGGTGGAGCAGCACGAGCAGCACCATAAGGACGCTCACGATGATCAGCACGATCGACAATGCGGTGGTCATCCGACCAAATCCTTCTCTTCCGGGAAGTGGCAGGCGACCTGGTGTCCGGGCGAGATCTCGAGCAGCGGGGGCTCGGTCTGCCGGCAGATCTCCTGCGCCTTCCAACATCTCGTGTGGAACCGGCACGCTGGCGGTGGGTTCAGCGGGCTGGGCACGTCGCCCTTCAGCAGGATCCGGTCACGCTTTTGCTCGCGCTCCGGGTCCGGAATCGGGACGGCGGACAGCAATGCATGAGTGTACGGGTGAAGCGGGTGCTCATACAGGTCCGTGTCCGAGGCCATCTCCACGATCTTGCCGAGGTACATGACGGCGACTCGGTTGGAGATGTGCCGGATCACCGACAGGTCGTGCGCGATGAAGACGTAGGTGAGCCCGAACTCCTTCTGCAGGTCGGACAACAGGTTCACGACTTGGGCCTGGATCGACACGTCGAGTGCCGACACGGGCTCATCGGCGACGATCATCGACGGCCGCAGGGCGAGCGCACGTGCGATACCGATGCGCTGCCGTTGACCACCTGAGAACTCGTGCGGATACCGGTTGTAGTGCTCCGGGTTGAGACCGACGAGCTCCATGAGCTCCTGGACGTTGCGACGGCGGTTTTCGGGGCTGTCGATGTTCTGGATCTTCAGCGGAGCGCCGACGATCGACCCCACCGTGTGCCGTGGATTCAGCGACGAGAACGGATCCTGGAAGATCATCTGGATCTCGCGCCGCAGCGGCCGGAGCTGGTGGGTGCTCGCGTGGGTGATGTCATGTCCGTTGTAAAGGATCTGGCCGCCGGTCGGCTCCAGCAGACGGGTGAGCAACCGGCCCATCGTCGACTTGCCGCACCCGGTCTCGCCCACCACGCCGAGGGTCTCGCCCTTGTTCACCGAGAAGGTCAGCCCGTCGACCGCCTTGACCGCGCCGATCTGGCGCCGGAAGAAGATGCCCTGCGTGACCGGGAAGTGCTTCTGCAGGCCGTTGACCGCCAGCAGAACGTTGTCGCCGCCGACGGGTGGCATCGTCGTGGTCCCGGTCGGGCGAGGAGTCGGCGCCGGCGCCTCGACCGGGGGTGGCGGGGCAGCGGCCTTTCGGGCAGCGGTCGCCGGTCGCCGCAGTCGCGCCAACCGCTCGCCGTCGCCGGCCGGCTTCTCGGTCTCGCTCACAGCAGGCTCGCCACGTCGGCCTTGAACAGCTCACGCCGTTTCTCGATCGGCAGATGACAGGCGACCAGATGACCGGGGTCGGTTTCCACGAGCG
>Ga0213876_10000786_pt1 | contig 21616 bp, 21 predicted proteins | sample BarmaccomBMRX_R9_FD_160113 | JGI IMG/M metagenome (GOLD analysis project Ga0213876, IMG submission 160113) | Root-associated microbial communities from Barbacenia macrantha in rupestrian grasslands, the National Park of Serra do Cipo, Brazil - RX_R9 | ecosystem: Host-associated > Plants > Roots... | reverse complement strand
ACGGCCTCTTCGACGTCTGCTTCGGTGCCTACAAAATCGCCGAGATAGACCTCAACAAACCTGTCAGCTATGTCTCCGAACAGGTGTCAACCATCTCCCCAGGCTGAACAATGCGCGGGCCATGACAGTGGGGCTGCTCAGTGCCCGCTCTTGGCCCGCACCGACTTGGCGGCCTGCTCGAGCACGCTGAGCACGCCGAGCGCCTCGTGGCCGTCGGTCAGGGGCTGGCGCCCGGTGGCGATGCAGGACAGGAAATGGCTCAGCTCCTCGCGCAGCGGCTCGCCCTCGGCAACCTTGGGCGAGACCGGCTCGGCCTTGCTGACCGACGGCGCCGCGGCCGAGAGCTCGATGCGGTGATCGTAGATCTGCAGCTTCTTCTCCCACGGCAGCGTGTCGTCGAACACCGCGTGCGCGTTGGAGCCGATGATGACGGTGCGCTGCTCCTTGGTCGGATTGAGCCACGACACCGAGATGCGCGCGGTGACGCCGCTGGGGAATCCCAGATGGATATTGGCGATGTCGGCGATGCCGGGCGTGATGATGCTCGTGGCCTCGCCCGACACATAGGTCGGCGTCTCGTTCAGCAGCGCCAGGATGATCGAGATGTCGTGCGGCGCGAAGGACCAGATCACGTCCTCTTCCGTGCGGATCTTGCCGAGCCCGAAGCGGCGCGAATAGACGTGCTTGATCTCGCCCAGCCGGCCCTTGCGCACCTCGTCCACCAGCGCGAGCACGATCGGGTGATAGCGCAGCACATGGCCGACCATCAGGATTCGGCCGCGGTCGCGCGCCAACTTGACCAGCGAATGGCCTTCGAAGAGCTGCAGCGCCAACGGCTTCTCGACGAAGACGTGCTTGCCCGCGGTCAGCGCGCGGCGCACATGCTCGCCATGCATCGCGGCCGGCGAGGCGATCGCCACGGCGTCGACCTCCGGGTCCTCGAGGATGGCCTCGAAGGTGTGGCCGGGAACGGTGAACTGGTTGGAGACTTCGGCCAGCGCGTCGGGCGAGACGTCGGCGACGGCATGCAGCGCGCCCAGGCTTGCCAGGTTGCGGGCGACCTTCTTGCCCCAATACCCGCAGCCGATACACGCGATGCGCGCAGGCGAGAAGCTCGGCAGAGTCGCGGCGGTGGCAGAATCGATCGGTTCGGCAACGGCAGAACGCGGGAGCCGCGATCCGCCAGCTTTGCCCCCCTCATGCAGCATGTGATCTACCCCCGACACCTAAGTACTCGGTCTATCCTTGGCCCCACCGAACACGCTGCAGCCCCAACTGCGTTTCGCCCCCTTGCGAAGTCCTGTCGGGGGGTAAGCTCTCACGTCCCGATCCGGGCCGCAAGGACCATAGGCCCCAGAGTGTTGATGGTATTTGGTCTTTTGGTTTTTTTTGGCCCTGCTATACCGGGAAGCCACAGGCCAAATTGCCTTAACTTTTAATGGTCCGGCCAGCGCCACTTCATGCATGTCCTTGTAGTAACTGACAACTTCGCGCCGGAGCGGAACGCCCCGGCGATCCGGACCTTCGCGCATGCCCGGCGCTGGGTGGCCGCCGGCACCCGCGTCACCGTCGTCACCTCGGCGCCCAACTTCCCCGCCGGCATCGTCCAGGACGGCTACAGGAACCGGCTGTTCCAGCGCGAGATCATGGACGGGGTCGAGGTCGCCAGGGTTTGGACCTATCTCGCGCCCAACCAGAAGGTGGTACGCCGCAGCCTCGACTTCCTGAGCTTCGCGGTCAGCGGCTTCTTTGCCGGGCTCGCCCAGCCGGCCGACGTGATCATGGCGACCTCGCCCCAGCTGCTCGCAGGGATGTCGGGGGCGCTGCTCGCCTTCGTGCGGCGCAAGCCCTGGCTGCTCGAGATCCGCGACCTGTGGCCGGATTCGATCGTCGCCCTCGACATGATGGCCGACAAGAACGTGTTCGTGCGGCTTCTGCGCTGGATCGAGAGCAGGCTCTATCGCTCGGCGCATCGCATCGTCACCACCAACGAGGGCCTGCGCGAGCGGTTGATCGCGCGCGGCGTGCCGGCGAACAAGATCGGCGTCGTGCCCAACGGCGTCGACGGCGCGCAGTTCACGCCGCGGCCGCGGCCGCAGGCCCTGCTCGACAAATACGGCCTCGCCGGCAAATTCGTCGTCGGCTATATCGGAACGCAAGGCCTCGCCCACGACCTGCAGAGCGTGGTCAAGGCGGCCGAGAAGCTCCGCGGCACCAATGTCGCGTTCCTCTTCGTCGGCGACGGCGCGCAGCACCAGGCGCTGGTGCGCCACGTCGAGCGCGCCAGGCTCGACGACTTCCACTTCGTGCGCAGCGTGCCGGCGGAAGAGGTGCCCGACCACATCGCCTGCTGCGACGTCCTTCTGGTGCCGATGAAGCGCACCGAGACCTTGAGCGACACCATGCCGTCCAAGATCTTCGAGATCGCGGCGATGGAGCGCCCCATCGTCATCGGCGCCGAGGGGATCGCTGCCGACCTCGTCACCGCGCACCGCGCCGGCCTCGCCGTCGAGCCCGAGAACGTCGCGGCGCTGACCGCCGCCATCGAGCGGCTCAAGGCCGAGCCCGAGCTCGGCCGCGCCATGCAGGACGGCTGCCGCGCGCTCGCCCGCGACTACAGCCGCGACAAGTTCGCCGCCGCCATGCTCGACGAGATCAAGCTCGCGGCGAAGGTGAAGCGGGCAAATCGTTAGAGGGCGGCGGCGGCGGCGGAATCCTCGTGTTCGAATGCCGAGGCCATGCGCTTGATCTCCGATCTGGACAGACCGGCGCCCAGCGCCTCTTCGCGCCAGCCCGCGCGCGCCTCTCCCACCTCCTTGACGATGGCGTGCGCGTCTTTCGGCTTGACCCCGAAATGCTTCGCGACATCGAGAGCGACATCGAGAGACGCGGCGTTCTCCGCCTCGTTGATCGCCAAGGTCAGGAACCGCGGCTTGAGATCGACCGGCATGGGATTGAGATCGTAAGCCGGCGCCAATCGCCAGCCGCGGCGGGTTCGATACAGCACGCCGTGATTGCGCAGATGGTCGTCCGTGTTGGAGACGAGGATATTGAAGACGATGCGCCGCCATAGCTGTGCGCAGTCCGCCTCGGGCGCAGCGCCGTGTTGGCGCAGCGCATCGGCGATTTCCATGTAGCTGTGCTCTTCGCCGTCGGCCGCACCGACGAGGCTCATGGCCGATAGGAAGGGGATGCGGACCGCGCCGTCCCTATCGAACCGGCGCAGGATCAGAACAGGCCTTTCGGCCACCGTCTGAAGACGCCATGCGGGAGTATCGATGCCGGCCTTGGCGGCCAGTCCAAGCGCCACCGCTTCCCAGGCCGGTACACTGATCGTGTCGTCGCTTTTGGGGAATTTCGCGATCGATAGCGTGCCGTCGTTGTCGATGACGGAAGCTTTCGGCCTTGCGCCGCCAAGCGAGGATCCCGGCGCGAGAAGCAGGCGAAGATCGTCGTCGGCAGCGACAGCATCGCCGCCGGCGTCGACCGCCATCGCGGCATCGAGAAGGCGCGGCAAGCGCACCAGCGGCGGGATGTCGTTTTCGCCGCCTTCGGCGAGGTAAGGTCCGCCTTCGGTCCGCGAAAACCGCAAAGCGCCCTGACGCGCGATATCGCTCACGCCCAACAGATAATCCGCTTCGTTCAGCGTGCGCGGAGGCCGCTTTGCTTCGCGCGCCCTGCGGCGCTCTTCGCGCTGGATCAGCCTGCGGCCCCAGCGGTCGGGGGCGGAATCGCCGATCGCGCCGAAGACCGCGCGGTTCGGCAGCGTATGGAGCGGCCCCGCGCCCAGTGCAAGCGCGGGTTCGAGCGCGAAGCGGCCGGGATTTTCGAGCCATGCCGGATCGTATTCGAAGGTCGCGCTCTCGCGCCCCCTGCTGGCCCGCGCCCAGAGCGTTCCCACGACATGGGTCCTGCCTTCCAGGTCGACGCTGACGAAGAGACGCGTCTCCATCACGGCGCCTTTCGCCCGCGCATGCGTATTTTCTGCGGCAGGTGGCCTTCCTCGAGCTGTAGACCGACCTCGTCCTCGCGCGCATCGGCGAGCTTTTCGAGATGCCCGGCGAGGCCGAGGACGAAGAGCACCGTCGCATAGATGCCGAGAGAGACGCCGGCGTCTCCATTCTCGACCTTGGCGAGCGTCGGCCGCGTGATGAAGGCGCGTTCCGCCATCACGCTGGCGCTGATGCGCCGGCGCAGCCGCGCGTTGCGGATGTCGCCGCCCAGCTTGGCAAGGATACGCTTGACCGGCAGCGGAAGGGGGGGCGTGGTGCGCATGCCGCTCTCCTGTATATTTTCTTATACAGTACAGGAGATATTGTAAACGAAAATATACAAAAGCGCGCGCTGGGAGCCGGCGATACCCTTCAGGACCCCTAGTTACTCCTGTTGATCACCGCGAGCGACGCCGCGGTGAGCGCGACCTTGCTGAGGATATCCGTGTAGGTCGACAGGAACGTCGTCAGGTTGAAGGGCTGCGGGTCGCGCGGCACCACGACGGTGGCGCCGGGCGGGATGCGCGTGCCGCCGCCGAACGACCACCAGCTGTTGTGGCTGGGCACCGCGGTGCCGTCGGGCATGATGATGAACACCATGCTGTCCTCGGCCGCGTCGGTCTCGCCGCCGGCAAGGTCGATATAGTCGTCGAGCGTCAGGCCGGGCTTCCAGGCGAAGGCGCCCTGGTTCAGCACCTCGCCGGTGACGGCCACGGTCGACGGCCGCTTGGGGATATAGATCGCGTCGCCGGTCTCGAGCAGCGGGTCGCGCTCGGGATGGGCGAGCAGGATCGCCGGATCGATCGAGATCGAGATGCGTCCCAAGGTCGGCTGATGCGCGAGCGTCGCCGCCATGGTCTGCAGATAGGAGAGGTTCGGCGGCGGGCTGCCCGTCGTGGTGGGCTGGGTCGCGAGCGTGGCGATCTCGTCGTTGAGCATGCGCGCTTCGCGCTGGTTGGCGTCGGCCTCGGCCGCCGCCGCGCTCAGCCGCGTGAACACCGCGCCATAGGCATAGGCTTCGTCGGTCAGGCCGCCCGCGCGCGCGATGACGGACGAGAGCTTCTCGTCGCGCGTCACCTCATAGGTGCCGGGATAGCGCACCTGGCCGTTGATGGTGATGCTTTCGCCGACGCGGTCCGAGAACACCGCGCGCACGGACACCGCGTCGAAGGGCCGGATCTCGATGCTGGCGAAATCGGTGTCCTTGCGCGAATAGGTGTTGCGCAGTGTGCGCGACAGCCCGCGCTCGGGATCGATGTCGGTCGAGGTGACGGTGACGCCGGAGAGGTCGGCCTGGCGCTGCATGCCGCCGGCTGCCGCGATCACCGAGGCCAGCGACGCGCCGTTGGCGGCGAGCAGCGGCCCGGGGTTCAGGACCTCGCCGTTCACCCACACCAGATAGTCGCTGGCGAGATTGGTCAGCGCCGTCGGCGTGACGCCGAGGCGGCCGGCGAGATTGTTGACCGCGTTCGGTCCCGGCGGCGGCGCCGCCACGGTGGTGGCGCCGGTCGAATTCTGCGCCGGCGGCGTCGCCGAGGGAGAGGCCGTCGCGGACGGCGCGGCCGAGCTGCCCGGTGCCGCGGTCGCGGCGCTGCCGGCCGGGCCATTGGCCTGCGCGGCTTGCGCCATCTGCGCGAGCGTCTGGCTCGACGGCGCGGTCGCGGTGCCGGGTCCGGTCGCGGTCGGATTGACGCTGCTCGGCGCCGAGCCGGGCTGCGCGCCCAGCTGCTGTTGCTGCTGCTGCAGGAGCTGCTGCTGCGCCACGACGCTGGGCGACTGGGCGGCGTTGTAGAGCTGGCTGGCCGCGACCTGCGCGAGGTTGGCGATCTCGCCCGTGGTGAAGACGTAGATCGAATCGTTGTCGACCAGCTTGATGTTCTGCGACTTGTCGAACACGCCCTGGATCGAGAACGGGATGAGCTTCTGGAAGTTCGTGCCGGGCTCGCGCCGCACGATCACCGCGAAAAGCGTATAGGCGTCGGGGCCCAGGTCGTCGGGATCGCGCAGCAGGCCCGACAGGGTCGAGGCGCCGCCCAGCGCATGCACGCCCGGCACCGCGACCTCGCCGTTCAAGGTCACGCGCGCCGAGGTCGAGGCGCGGTTGGCGTCGACGAACAACACCTCGCCGTTCGCCACAGTGCCCTCGCGCGGCAGCGACACCATGCGCGTGCGGCCGTCGGGCAGGAGCTCGATCTTCGACAGGCGCTTCAGGCCTGCGATGTCCTGGCCGCCGGCCAGCGCGATCAGCCCCGTGGCGTTGACGCGCGTGGCGCCGGCCGGAAGCTCGTAGATGCCGGGATGGCTGACCATGCCGGTGACGGCCACCGTCGGCCCGATCGGCGGCACCACGATGCGGTCGCCTTCGGTGAGCGCGCCGACGCTGTTCGACACGCCGCGGGTGATGATGCCGTAGAGGTCGAGCGGAATGCGCCGCGAGCCGCGCAGCACATAGACGTTGCGAAGCGAGCCCGTCTTCTTCACGCCGCCCGACAGCAGCAGCGCGTCGAGCGCGGTGTTGAGCGCGGTCAAGGTGCGCACGCCCGGCGTGTTCACCTCGCCCGTCACCAGCACCTGGATCTGGCGCACGCCGGCGACGGAGATGTAGCTCTTGGTGCCGAGGAACTGCTGCGAGATGCGCTGCGCGAGCTCGGCGCGAACCTCGCCAAGGGTGCGGCCCGCGGCCGTCACGGGCGGCAGGTTGAGCAGCACGATGCGGCCGTCGCGGTCGACGGTCAGCACATAGGTCGCGTTCTCGTGGCCGACCATCACGACCTGGATCTGGTCGCCGACGCCCAGGATATAGCTGTCCTGCGTGCCGCCGACCTGGCTGGCGGTGACCGAGCCCGCATTGCCGAACACGTCGTAGCCGAACTGGCGCAGCTGCACGCCGGCGCGGTCGCTGAAATGCTGCTCGAGCGTCGAGACCGTCTGGCTGACCGCGATGGTCGTGGCCGGCTGCATGGTCTGGGTCTGCGGGCTCAGCGCCTGGGTGCTCGACTGCTGCGTCGGCGTGGTGCCGGACGGCTGCTGGGCCACGCCCTGCAGGATCTGCTGGATGTCCGAGGCGCCCAGGGTCTGGGCCGAGACGTTGTCGACAACCGGCAGCGCCATCATGCCGAACAGCAACACGGCGCGCGAAAGAATCTTGAATCGCATATCCAGCCCTTGGCGCCGTTGCGGCGCAGGCGCGCCTTTTACCGCGCCAATTCGGGGCAGGGCAAGCGCAACGGCAGGCCTATCGCCTTGAAAAACCATCCGAACTCATCCCCAGCCCGGGGCTATGATTTGATCGGTCGGCAACCTTGCGTCCATGATCCGCGTTCCGACGGAAACGGCCCCGCCCCAACGTTCGAGTGAGACCATGAAAACTCCCCCCCTTATCCTTCTTGCTTCCGTCCTGGCCATCGGCATCTCGGGCTGCGACCGCCATGGCGGGTTCCGCGGCTTCGGCGGCGACCGCAAGACCGAGCGCACCGACGGCGACCGCGCCAATGGCGAGCGCGCCGGTGAGCGCGCCAATGGTGAACGTGCCGGCGAACGCAGGGGCCATGGCCTGCGCCGGGAATGCCGCAGCGAGCTCGAGCAGTACTGCGCGGCCAGCCAGCGCGGCCGCGAACGCGTCGAGTGCCTGCAGAATCACCGCGACAAGCTTTCCGACGCCTGCAAGACGGCGGTGGACGAGCGCGCCAACCGCCGCGGCGGCGGGCGCCGGCGCGACAGGGACGGCGGCGGCGCGGACGACAACGACTGAGCTGAAGGTTTCTAAGCTCGGGCAGCTTGCATCAGCGGCAACTCGTCGTCCTCGAAGGGGTTCTTCTGCAGATGCGCTTTGGCAAATCCGCTTCTCCAGAACAGTGTGGATCAGGGATCAAAACGGTCCTGGACATGATAAACTTCTTTGGCAGAGAAGAAATGCAGGATTTGCGCGCAAGAGATATTGAATTCCGCAATGTCGAGATCGAGCGTCAAGTGGAGCTGATCCGCCTGGGTCACATGGTAGAATAGAAGACCCAGATGGAGGCGCCCGGTTCTGTTGGTAGGATCGATTGCAAGACCTGCAAACTTCGGGGCTTCGGCATGGATTGAAAGCCCCAGTTCCTCGCGCACTTCTCGAACAACGCCGTTCAAGATCGTCTGCCAGGGATCAACTCCGTCCTTGTCCCCTTCGTCCACGTGCCCGCCGAATACGGATGTCCATTTGCTCACAAGCTCGCGCCGACTTGAATTGGCAGCGCGCTCGACGCAGAGCACTTTTGTGCCCCCCGTAGAAGCGGGCGACTGCACCGGACGAGATGCAAAGCACCTTGCCGCTCATGGCGCGCCGCTCAGCTTTTGGGAAAAGCAACCGAGCAGATCCGATGCAATTGCATAAGCTGAATTCTTTGCATCGTTGCCGCCGTTGGTATCGACTGCACGCACCGGATAGGCACCCAGTTCGCGCACAAGCGCCTGATACTTATCCAGGAGACTCGTCAACATAGCCTCATTCATGGCTGTGCCGGTCTTGACCGTCGGATCACCAAATGAGGCTTGTCCACGTTGTGATGAGACAGAAGCAGCTCGGAAATCGCGTAGTTGAGGCTCCAGGCGTTGAAGGCGACGAGATCGCGCTTGAGGATGTAGGGGGTTCTCTTGCTGGCCCCCTCGGTCGGCGCCCAAACCGTAAAGCCGGAGCGCTTGAAGAAATGCTGAACGATATCGATGTTGGTCGACTTTCCGGATTTCGGGCTGCCGGAGAACTCCACAATGAGCGGCGAGTTGAGACTATCGAGGCGCGTCAGAAGACCCTTGGCCTGGTCCCCCAGCTCCGCAAGCTGCACGTCGTTCGGCGTGGTCGTGATCGACAGCGGCTTCGCCATCACATCTCCTTCTAGCTTTGCGTGAGCACATATGATTCTGCAATCGCTTTCTCTGCTGATGGATTTTACCCACAGACAGCCAAAGAACAAGTGTGGAACATGCGGTTGTAATGCCCAGCCGCATCGGTTGGCTTCCACGGCCCCGCCCCGGTAGTGTCGCGCCATCATGGCGCCCTCGAACTACGTGCTCCTTACCAATGCCAAGCCGGACAAGGGCTACGACCTGATCCTCAAGGTCGCGGCGCTTCTGCCCGACGTGCCGTTCGTGGTGATCGCCAGCCAGTCGCCGCTGGGCGACGCGGTGCATGCCTATGAGACGGCGGGCCTGAAGAACGTCACGGCGATAGACCGCGCGTCCGACATGGCGCCGGTCTATCGGGGCGCGCGCGCCGTCGCGGTGCCCAGCTACCGCTTCCGCGAATCGTTCAGCCGGGTCTGCATCGAGGCGCAGCGCTTCGGACTTCCCGTGATCGGCTCGGACCGCGGCAACGTTCCCTACCTTCTCGAGCACAGCGGCGTCACCCTGCCCGAGGATGCGCAAGCCTGGGCGGCCGAGATCGAGCGGCTGTTCAACGAGCCGGACTACCACGCCGAGCGCGCGCGCAAGGCGAGCGAGAATTCGCAGCGCTATGCCTTCGCCGCCCAGGCGCAAGCGCTGGACAGCCTGGTCGCCGCGACCACGGCCCCGTTCCTGGTCGCGGTCGGCTCGGGTCTCGGCAACATGCTCCATACCACGCCGCTCATCCGCAACGTCGCGCTGCGCACCGGCGCGCCGGTCGACGTGGTCGTGGCCGAGGATCATGCGCGCAGCCTGTTCCTGGTGCACGACCCGCGCTACGTGAACGCGGTCTTCTCGCTCAAGCAGACCGTGCTGCGCCGCCGCTACAAGACGGTGTTCGTCACCCATTCCTTCGGGCTGGCGCGCGTCGCCTTCAACGCCGACCAGATCGCCTGGTCGCGCGACTGGGCGAACTTCGATCCCGCCGGCATGCACGAGACCTTGTTCAACCTGGAAGCCGCGCGGCGCCTGCTCGGCATCCGCTACGACGACGCGGACGCTTACGGATATTTCTGCGGCGACCTTTCCTGGCGCAGGCCGACCGAAGCCCTGATCGGCTTCCATGCCGGCTCGAAGACCGGGCCGTGGGCGACCAAGCGCTGGCCCTATTTCGCCGAGCTGGCGCAGCGCCTGCGCGCGCGCGGGCACAGGGTCGCCTCGTTCGGGACCGCCGACGAATACGTCGAAGGCACCGAGAACCGTACCGGCGGCTCGATCGCGGCGATGTGCGAATCCATGCTCGACTGCTCCTACTTCGTCGCCAACGACAGCGGCGTGATGAACATCGCCAATGCGCTGGGCATTCCCATGCTGGCGCTGTTCGCGCCGACCAATGCCGCGACGCGCCTGCCGCTGCGGCCGAGTTCCGAGGCCATCGTGCTCGACAAGGACTGCAGCCCCTGCGAGATCAAGGACGCCGAAGGCTTCATGCGCGGCCAGTGCCGCTGCATGGCCGACATCGCCGTCGACGAGGTCGAGGCGCGGCTGCTGGAGCGCGTCGGCGCCTTGGAGCCGGCATGAGAGAAAGACCATGACCCGCGCCGTCCAGGCCGCGATCTCCTTCGGCGAGGCCGCCGACAAGATCACCATCCTCACCATCAAGAGCGAGCGGCTCGCCGACGCCGAAAAGCTCGACAACGTGCGCAAGGAGCTCGCTCTCCTGGGCGCCGCCTTCCGCGCGCAGGCGCCGCAGGTTCCGGGCTTCGACGATCTCTTCGCCCAATTGAAGGCGGTCAACGAGACGCTCTGGGCGATCGAGGACGACATCCGCCATTGCGAGGCGCGCGGCGATTTCGGCGAAGGCTTCGTCGCGCTCGCCCGCGCCGTCTACAAGACCAACGACCGGCGCGCCCAGATCAAGCGCGCCATCGACGCGCTCCTGGGCTCGGAGATCCGCGAGGAGAAGTCGTATCGCGGCTGAGGCTTTCCTGCGCACGCTGTTCGACGCGGCCGTCGCGGCGGTGAAACCCGAGACGTGCGTCCCGCCCGCGCTACCCTGCCCACCGCGCGGCCGCACCCTGGTGCTGGGCTGCGGCAAGGCCTCGGCCGCGATGGCGCGCGCGGTCGAAGAACATTGGCCGGACGCGCGCAACCAGGCGCCCGACCACCCGCTCTCGGGCCTCGTCGTCACGCGCTACCGCCACGCCGTTCCATGCCGGAGGATAGAGATCGTCGAGGCCGGCCATCCGCATCCCGACGCGAGCGGCTTGGCCGCGGCGCGGGAGATGCTGCGCCTCGTCCACGGTCTCGGCGAAGACGATCTCGTGCTCGCGCTGATCTCGGGCGGCGGCTCGTCGCTGCTGCCCTGCCCCGCGCCCGGCCTGACGCTCGCCGACGAGCAGGCGCTGAACCGGCTGCTCGTCGACAGCGGCGCCTCGATCGGCGAGATGAACTGCGTGCGCAAGCATGTCTCCGCCATCAAGGGCGGCAGGCTGGCGCGCGCGGCCTGGCCGGCGCGCGTGCTGTCGCTCGTCATCTCGGACGTGCCGGGCGACACCGCGTCCGACGTCGCTTCGGGCCCGACCTTGGCCGACCCGACGACGGTCGCGGACGCGCTCGCCGTCATCGGGCGCCATCGCCTCGGGGTGCCCAAGCATGTGCTGACGCATCTTCAAGAGACCCCCAAACCCGGCGATCCTCAAATGGCCCGCGCCGGATACCGCATCGTCGCCCGCGCGCAGGACGCGCTCGATGCCGCCGCGGCGAAAGCCCGTGCCGCGGGCATGGAGGCCGTCGTCCTCGGCGACGCCGTCGAAGGCGAAGCCCGCGACGTCGCGCGCGAGCACGCGGCGTTCGCGAAAGACCTGGCCGCGCGGCGTCGCGCCGGCGGCCCGCCCTGCGTCATCCTCTCCGGCGGCGAAACCACCGTCACGGTGACCGGCAAGGGCCGCGGCGGGCGCAACGCGGAATATGCGCTGGCGCTGGCCCTGGCGCTGGACGGCGCGCCGGACATCCATGCCTTCGCCGCCGACACCGACGGCATCGACGGCACCGAGGACAATGCGGGTGCCGTGATTGCGCCCGACACGCTGACGCGCGCCCGCGCGCTCGGCCTCGATGCTCAAGCGCATCTCGCCGACAACGACGCTTACGGCCTGTTCGAAGCGCTGGGCGACCTGGTCGTGACCGGGCCGACACTGACCAACGTCAACGACTTCCGCGCCATCCTCGTCGCGTGACCGCGCGCCACCCTAGCGCGTGAACGCGATGTCCCATTGCAGGAGCTTGTGGCCGGTGGGGAACGCGTCGGTGCCGCCGCGATAGCTGAAGAAGCGCCCGTCCTTCGCGGCCCGCCCGGCGCGCGAATAGGTGAAGCCGGTGCGCACCTGGCTGTGCACATCGACGTCGAAGAGATGCACCAGCTGCGGCTCGTGCACGGCCTTGGGCATCAGGAAGACCCCGGGCATCTTCTCCTCCATCGTCGCGTCGGCGCGGTTGCAGCCCTGGGTCAGGATCACCAGGAAGTCGCCGACGTCGACCATGTTCCTGATCTGCCATTTCGAGCGGCCGACGACGGCGGGCATCAGCGTATCGGCGCAGACGCTGCGGAACATGCGGCTGCCCTGGACGTCGCCCTTGATGGCATAGAGAAAATCGTCGGTGCCCCAGATCACGTCGTTGTCCCACCAGGCGAGGTCGGTCAGCCGGAACAGCGTTTTGGGATAGAGCACGCCCCCGATCTCGACCGGCGTGCCGTAGGCCGCCGTCACGTCGTGCCAGCTCTCGCCGTGGTCCTTGGTGACCCAGACGCGCGACTCCAGCGCGCCGTCGCCCGAGGTCAGCCACCACTCGCCGGCATGACCCGGCCGCGCCTGGAGGAAATGGAAGTGGCGGATGTCGCGCGCCTCGAACACGACGTGCCAGGTGCGCCCGCGGTCGTGGCTGCGCCACACGCGCGAGGTGTCGCGCTGCTCCGGCGTCGCATTGGGGATCTCGTGCGGATATTCGGCATACATCAGCACGCCGTCCACGATGTCGACCGAGCGGCAGCCGTGCCACAGCGACGCCGCCAGGCGGTTCGCGGCCAGCACCGCGCCCTGCTCGTCCACCACCAGCACGTCGACCTCGCGCGGGCCCGAGCGGTCGGGGATGCGCTCGGTCACCTGCAGCAGGTATTCGCCCTCGCCCAGATGCTTGACGTGCACCACGCGCTTGTCGGCCTGGCCCTCGACCTTCACATAGGTCCAGCTTTTCCCGAGGTCGCGGCTGATGCCGAAGCCGCCCATGGCCGAGGCCAGCACCAGATCGGTCGCGCGCCCCTCAGCGTCGACGACGTGCTCGGCGAACTCCAGATGCGGGCGCGGCGGAATGGCCGGCACCGAGATGCGGATCTCCACGGCGCGCGCCGGGTAGCCGGGCGGCAGGCCCACATCATATGTGCGCGCATAGACCGGGATCTCGGCCGCCTTGACCGTCTTGCCGCTGACGCCGCGCATGGCGAAGCGGTTGCCGAGCCGCGTGCTCAACAGGAACTTGCCGACGATGCGCGGGATGGCGCGCACGCCCTGGCGCGCGACCGCGCCCAAGAACGACCTCCACAGATCGGCGATCCTCTTCAAGCCCATTCGGCGATCCTGTTCACACCCATCGTTGCGCTCCTCAGGCCGCGCCACTAAGTTCCGCCCCGCGCGGACGTGTCAAGGCAGCGAGTGGAAAACTTCTTCATCAACGAAAGGGTGCTGCCCCGGGCGGGCGACGCGAACGCGCTCATCGTCCATCCGCACGCCCAGCGCACCGGCGGCAACACCATGCGCCGCATCGTCTTCGCCAAGGTCTATGGCGGCGAACGCGTCTACAGCCGCATGTACCGCAAGGACCCGCCGGTGTGGAAGGAGGTGAGCGACGCCGACCTCGAAGGCGTCAAGGTGTTCTGCGACCATTTCGATTTCCGCAGCAACCCGAAGGTCACCCGCCCCCTTTTGCCGGTGGCCGTCATCCGTCACCCGCTCTATCGCACCGTCTCGCTCTATCATTTCGTGCGGCGCAAGAAGACGCATCGCGAGCATGCGCTGGCCCGCGACCTCGACCTCGAGGCGTTCTACGACAAGGCCTCGACGGCGAACCCGCGCTATTACCGCAACCTGCAATGCCGGCGCATCTGCGGCGCCGACGACGCGCGCATGGCGCTGGAATGGATCGACGAGAAGTATCTGGGCGTCGGCTATACCGAGCAGCTCGACGAATTCGTCGCGGCTCTCGGAAAAATCTTCGGCTGGCCCAGGCTCGACGTCCGCGGCGCCCAGCCCGACGCCGCGCGCTACGACGCGCTGATCACGCCGGCCTTTCGCGAGCGCGTGCTGGCGGACAACGCCGAAGACCTGGCTCTGTGGGAGACGATGAAGAAGGGCCCGCCCCACACGCTGCCCATCCGCGCGCCCAAGGACGAGGCGCGGACGATCGTCAACCGCGCGAAAGCCTGGGCGAAGGGGTTGTTGGGGAGGTAGGGGCGAAGGGGTTGTTGGGGAGGTAGGGGCGATCAGCGAGTCTTGACGAACTCGCTATATAACCCCCATATAGAGATGGAAATGGATTGGGGTTATCCCGGTCGGCAAGGGGCCTCGGCGTAAGCCGGGGCCTTTGGCTTTTCAGGGAAATACCTTGAGACCCCAGCCGTCAATCTCGCCCTTTGTCGACGTTCTGAAACGACGAGCGACAAAATGGTAAGCCGGGTTCGCCGCGCCGGCGTTGATGACGTGGCGCGCGATGGGATAAGCGGCCAGATCGGCGATCTGCAGCCCCGGCATGTTCTGCTGTTTGCTGGCGAAGACCAACCCGAACGGCAGCTTGCGCTTCCACATATTGCCGCCGTCGCAGACCGCACGAAAAGTTTCCGCCAGCTGGCGGTCCTCGACGGGGCCGCGCTGCTCGAACACGCAGTAGACAGTGCGGAGATCCGCTTTGCGGTCCAGCAAGAGACCGAAAAGGCTCTCGAGGCAGAACACGAGCGCGATCCCGTAGGGATCGTCGGGTAAACGGCAATGGGCCTTGTGCAGGTCTTTGCGGATCGCAGCAGCGATCAGGGTGACGACCGAGTTGTCGAAGAAGGCCGATATTCGATCCAGGAATTCGGTGCGCATCGCGGCCTTCTTTAAGATATCGAAAGGCCTCTCACGCTTTCGAATGCGGTAGGAATGCATCACCACCGCATCGTGTCCAAACGTCGCGAATTTGATCCGGGAAAACGCAGGTGCGTCCGCTTGCAGATATTCCTCGATGCGATAGACGCAGCCGCAAAGGACGAAAGCCGGAAACGACGGATCGATGGTCGCCAGACCGTGATCCCCGCTTTCATCGAAGTAGGCTACGTATTCCGCTTCCACAACGACGTTTATATACTAACGGAAAATAGAAGCAACGCCTCACCCACCAGCCCGCCCCGCCGTCAGATAGCTCCGCGTCGCGGCGCCCACCCAGTAGTCGAGGATCGAGCCGAGGTCGAGCGCGACGGCGCCGCGCGCCTTGGCGGCCTGGATGACGACCTTGCCGGCGTAGCCGGCGCCGACGATGACGAGGCGGCCGGAGAGATCGGCGGGGAGCCCAGCGATCGCGGCGTCGAGCGTTTCGGGCAATATCTTCGGGCCCATTTCCATGCCGAAGCTGGCGAGCGAGGCGTGGCGCGGGGGGATGACGATGGTTTGCGCGACGGGCGGCGGGAGCTTGGCGTGGCACGACACCGCGACCACCTCGTGGCCGTCGAACAACGCGCGATAGAGATCCCATTTTTCAAGGTCGTGTTGAATGTGCGCGGACGTCGCGAGCGGCGCCTTCAGCGTGCCCGCCGCGAGCGCCTCCATCACCGTTCGCAACCCGCGGCCGGCGCGGCCCGCGGAAAGGTATTCGCGCCGCTCCAGCCGCACGTCGCGCAGCAGGCGCTCGAGCGTCGGAACGCCCAGCGCGTCGGCATCGTCGATCGCTGCGCGCACGCGCGCGTTCAGCGCCGCGCGGTCCGCCTCGCCCAAGGCGCGGCCCCACCACACGACCTCGCGCTCGGCCGCGTCGCTTGGCGCGAAGCGCGCGATGTCGGCCGCATAAGCAAAAGCGTTGCTCTCGCCGTCGCCGATCCGGATGAACGACCATGGCGTTTTCGATGACAGCTTGTCCCGGACGACGGCGATGAACCGCTCGCATTCGTCGCGCCGGATGTCGGTGTCGGCGAGCGTGCCGTCGAGCGCATCCATCGCGCGCTCGAGGAACCCGCGCGCCGCGGCATCGACCGGCGCGTGACGCAGCATCGCGCGCGTGTTCCTGGCCGACACCACCGGCGTCTTCGCGAAGGCGGCAAAGATCGCGCGGCTGAGCCGGATGCCCAGGCGCCGGTAATCCGACGTGCCGCGGAAGCGCCTCAGATACGTCCTGATCAGCGCGCGTGGATCGCAGCCCTCCAGCCCGCGGCCGTCCAGGCCGCCCCCCAAATTCATCAGCCCGATGACGAAGTTCACGTCGCTGGCCCGCAGCAAGGTGCCGGCGAACAGCTCGTCCAGCGCGGCGCGCGCCTCGTCCACTTTGCCGTCGCGCAGCGCGGCATGGAGATACTTGCGCAGGAAATCCGCATTGTCCGGCCAGGCGCCATGCGCGGCGCGCCAGAATTCGCTGTGCCCGCGCCCGGGCGCGCGCTCGGCGAGCAGCTGCCCTTCGAGCCGCAAGCCGTTCTGCGGATCGCTGGCCTTCAGCTTGGCGATCAGCGCCTCGCATTCCTCGAAGCGGTGCGCGACGACGAGTGCCGCGCCGAGGTCGCGCCAATACTGCGTCACCTGCGAGAACTTGCCCGTCAGGATGCGCCGCTGCCGCACCGCCTCGTCGAGATCGCCCTGGGCCGTCGCCATCTCGGCCAGGACCTGGATCGCGGCCGGATTGTCGGGCGCCACCATCGCGAGCTTGTCGGCGCATGCCTTCGCTTCGCCGTACGAGCCGCGCGCGATCATCAGCCGCGCCAGCCGGATCAGCGCCTGGCTGCGCGAAGGTTGAATCTCGAGCACGCGGCGCCAGCCGGCGATGGCGCCGTCTTCGTCGCCATGCTCCTCGGCCAGCCGCGCGCGCACGGTGGGCCCGTTCTCGTCCGCCGGCCATTTCGCTATCAGCTCGTCGGCAAGCCGCGCGGCCTCGTCCAGCTTGCCGTTATAGACGAGCACCTGCGCCAGGCCGGCAGTCGCCGCGCGCTCGCCGGGCTCGGCCTCCAGCGCCTTGCGCCACAGGCTCTCGGCCAGGGCCCAGTTCTTCGCAGCTTGGGCGGTGCGCGCGTTTTGCCGCAGTTGCGCCGCGCCGCGCTTGTCGAAGGCCCGTTTGGCGCCTTCGGCGGCTCGCATCAACCGATCGTGAGGATTGGGCTTTTGCGCCACCCTTCGTCTCTATATAAGGCGCCTTCCGCCAGTTAAGGATAAATCACCGGTCGGTTGCAAGTTTGCGTTTGGATTCAGCAATATAGACCGTCCGCCGAAGGGGTCCCATGTCGTCGCGTCTGTCCCATCTGAAGCGCCTGGAAGCCGAGAGCATTCACATCATCCGCGAGGTTGCGGCCGAGTTCCGCAACCCGGTGATGCTGTACTCGATCGGCAAGGATTCGGGCGTCATGCTGCATCTGGCCGTCAAGGCGTTCTATCCGTCCAAGCCGCCCTTCCCGCTGATGCATGTCGACACGACGTGGAAGTTCCGCGACATGATCAAGTTCCGCGACGAGACCGCCAAGCGGCTCGGCCTGGACCTGATCGTCTATACCAACCAGGACGGCGTGGCGCGCGGCATCAATCCCTTCGCCTCCGGCTCGTCGCTGCATACCCAGGTGATGAAGACCGAGGCCTTGAAGCAGGCGCTCGACAAATACGGCTTCGACGCGGCCTTCGGCGGCGCGCGCCGCGACGAGGAGAAGAGCCGCGCCAAGGAGCGCGTGTTCTCGTTCCGCAACGCCCAGCACGCCTGGGACCCCAAGAGCCAGCGGCCCGAGCTCTGGCGCGTCTACAACACGCGCGTGAACAAGGGCGAGAGCATCCGCGTCTTCCCGCTGTCGAACTGGACCGAGCTCGACATCTGGCAATACACGATGATGGAGGGCCTCCCCATCGTGCCGCTGTACTTCGCCGCCAAGCGGCCGATCGTGATGCGCGACGGCGCCATGATCATGGTCGACGACGAGCGCATGCCGCTGAAGCCCGGCGAGACGCCCGAGATGAAGCTGGTGCGGTTCCGCACCTTGGGCTGCTATCCGCTGACCGGCGCGGTCGAATCCTCGGCCGTGACCTTGGAAGAGATCGTGGCCGAGATGTTCACCGCGCGCACCTCCGAGCGCCAGGGCCGCGTCATCGATCACGACGAGAACGCATCCATGGAGAAGAAGAAGAAGGAAGGCTACTTCTGATGACCGCCCCTCTGGACCTCAAGAAGTTCCTCGCCGAGCAGGAAAACAAGACCTTCCTGCGCTTCCTCACCTGCGGCTCCGTCGACGACGGCAAGTCCACCTTGATCGGCCGCCTGCTCTACGACTCCAAGATGCTGTTCGAGGACCACCTCTCGGCGCTGGAGAAGGACTCGCGCAAGTTCGGCACCACGGGCGAGGACATCGACTTCGCGCTGCTGGTCGACGGGCTCGAGGCCGAGCGCGAGCAGGGCATCACCATCGACGTCGCCTATCGCTTCTTCGCCACCGACAAGCGCAAGTTCGTCGTCGCCGACACGCCCGGCCACGAGCAGTACACCCGCAACATGGCGACCGGCGCCTCGAACTCCGAGCTCGCCGTGGTGCTGATCGACGCGCGCAAGGGCGTGCTCACCCAGTCGCGGCGCCATTCCTACATCGCCTCGCTGCTCGGCATCCGCCACATCGTGCTGGCGGTGAACAAGATCGACCTTGTCGGGTTCTCCGAAGAGATCTTCAACGACATCGTCGCGGACTATCGGGCCTTCGCCAAGGACCTGGGCTTCAAGACCCTGGTCCCGATCCCGATCAGCGCGCGCTACGGCGACAACGTCATCACGCGTTCCGACAAGATGCCCTGGTACAAGGGGCCCGCGCTGCTCGATCATCTGAACACCGTCGACGTCGAATCCGATCTCGACTCCAAGCCGTTCCGCATGCCGGTGCAGTGGGTGAACCGCCCCGACCTGAACTTCCGCGGCTTCTCGGGCACCATCTCCAGCGGCCGCGTCAAGCCGGGCGACACGGTCGCGGTGGCGGCGTCGGGCCGCACCTCGAAAGTCACACGCGTCGTCACCATGGACGGCGACCTGGACGAAGGCCGCGCCGGCGAAGCGGTCACCATCTGCCTCGCCGACGAGATCGACATCAGCCGCGGCGACGTGCTGTCGCCGGCGGCGGCGAGGCCCGAGGTCTCCGACCAGTTCTCGGCGCATATCCTGTGGATGGGCGAGGACGAGATGCTGCCCGGCCGCCAATACCTCTTGAAGGTCGGCGCCAAGTCGGTGCCGGCGACGGTGACCGAGCTCAAGCACAAGGTCGACGTCAACACCTTCGAGCACCTGGCCGCAAAGACGCTGCACCTGAACGAGGTCGGCAACGCCAACCTGTCGCTGTCGACGCCCATCGCTTTCGATCCGTACACGGAGAACCGCGATACCGGCGGCTTCATCCTGATCGACCGCTTCACCAACGGCACCGTCGCGGCCGGCATGATCGACTTCGGCCTCAGGCGCGCGACCAACGTGCATTGGCAGGCGCTGGACGTGAACAAGCAGGTGCGCGCGGACTCCAAGGGCCAGAAGCCCGCGGTGCTGTGGTTCACCGGCCTGTCGGGCTCGGGCAAGTCGACCATCGCCAACCTCGTCGAGAAGGCGCTGTTCGCCGACGGCCGCCACACCTACATCCTCGACGGCGACAACGTCCGGCACGGCCTGAACCGCGATCTGGGCTTCACCGACGCCGACCGCGTGGAGAACATCCGCCGCGTTGGCGAGGCCGCGCGGCTGTTCGTGGACGCCGGCCTCATCGTGCTGGTCTCGTTCATCTCGCCGTTCCGCAGCGAGCGGCGCATGGCGCGCGAGCTGGTGGGCGACGGCGAGTTCATCGAGATCTTCGTCGACACGCCGATCGAGATCTGCATGCAGCGCGACCCCAAGGGGCTGTACGAGAAGGCCAGGGCCGGCGAGATCAAGAACTTCACCGGCATCTCCTCGCCTTACGAGGAGCCCGAACGCGCCGAGATCGACGTCAAGACCGCCGGCCGGACGCCCGAGGACTGCGCCGCCGAGATCGTGACCTATCTGCGCAAGATGGGGATCGTGCCGTAGAGGGCAACGTCGGCGCGAAGCCTGCAGCGCGAGATCGCGACATACAGCGCTAGAATGGCGACAAACGCGTCCCACTCTACGGGAGTTCGCAAAATCTGATAGGCTGACAGCAGATTCGATGCTGCTTCGCCGGGCGCGCATCGCGTGAAACAGGTTGTTATTTTTGCCTCGGCCGCGTTCATCAGATCCTGAGCAGCCTGGAGAGACGCCATGGGTGTCATTCAAACTCCTTGCCCGCATTGCGGAGCAGTCAGTGTCGGGATGCATACTTTTGGAGTCCTACCGTTGAAGCCGGAGATGGCGGGTTCCGCCAACATTCTTCCGGAGTTTCTTGCTGCCGCCGCATGCCCGCTTTGCAGCGAACCGGTGTCTGCGCACTTGGCATTCACGAAGCACCCCGGAAACTCGACTCTAGTCGGTCAGCAAATAGGGAATTTCCAAAGCCATCCCCGCACGGCCGAAAGCTGGAACATGGTGGTCAAGGAAATATGGCCAAAGGCGGCAAGTCCCGTCGTTCCCGCCGACATCCCCGAACCCTCCAAGCGGGCCTTTCTTCAAGCCGAGCGAAACTACCTCCAGCGCGGGAACGAGGACGCCGCTGCAATTATGTATCGCAAGTCCTTGGAAGCCGCTCTCAAAACCAAATACCCTCAAGCGACCGGTCCACTTGCCAAACGCATAGACGACTTGGTCAAGGACAATGTCGTGCCTGCCGAGATCGGAAGCTGGGCACATGAAATCCGCATTGTCGGCAATGACGGCGCCCACGACGTAGACGGCATCACACGCGAGCTCGAGGCCATGCGCGGCTTCACTGATGCAGTGCTTCGCTACCTATTTACCTTGCCGGCCCAGGTCGCTGCGCGGCAGGTGGCGAAACCCTGACCGGCCAAGCAACCTTCCGCCCCTTGGCGCGTTGAAGGGATATGCGGGGACGGATCGCAGCCATTCTGATGCTTGGCCTGGCCTTGGGTGGCGTCCAGGGCTGCCAGACCTCGCGCTCGGTCTACCGCTATTTCGTCGGCACGCCGACCACCTTCATCGTGTTCTTCCCGGTCAAGAGCGCCGAGCTCACGCCCGAGGGCGCCGCCATCGTCCGCGACGCGGCGACGATCATCGGCAGGACCCATCCCGACCAGGTCATCATCGCCGCGGGCGTATCGCCCGGCGGCAACATGGAGATGTCGCAGCCGCGCTTCGAGGCGGTGCGCCAGGCCCTCGTCGCCGACGGCGTCGACCAGGACGTCATCGCCCGCGCCGCGATCGCCGACCCCAAGCTCGACACCATGCCCGCCAAGCAGCGGGTGGAGATCAGGCTGGTGAAGAAGGGGATGGCGCCGACGAGCTAGCTGTGAGCTTTCAATAGGTTGTCCATCCGGTTCCGGCCGAGGAAGATGAGGTTGCGAGGCTTCAACTTCTTCAGGAGAGGAACCGGATGAACGTGCACAAGAATGCCCGTTTGACGCCGCGCG
>Ga0213876_10000785_pt1 | contig 21620 bp, 23 predicted proteins | sample BarmaccomBMRX_R9_FD_160113 | JGI IMG/M metagenome (GOLD analysis project Ga0213876, IMG submission 160113) | Root-associated microbial communities from Barbacenia macrantha in rupestrian grasslands, the National Park of Serra do Cipo, Brazil - RX_R9 | ecosystem: Host-associated > Plants > Roots... | reverse complement strand
TGCTGTTCATCGCCTCCGAGGTGATGTTCTTCGTCGCCTGGTTCTGGGCTTATTTCAACTCGGCCTTCTTCCCGCACGACGTCTCGATCGTGCAGTGGCCGCCGCAGGGCATCACGACGCTCGATCCCTGGCACTTCCCGCTGCTCAACACGCTCATCCTGCTCACCTCGGCGACGACGGTGACCTGGGCGCATCACGCCATCCTGCACGGCGACCGCAAGGGCGCGATCCAGGGCCTGATGCTGACCGTGGCGCTGGGACTGTCGTTCACCTGCATCCAGGCCTGGGAATACGCGCATGCGCCGTTCACCTTCGGCTTCAACGGCGCGGCGCTTCAGCCCTTCACCGATCCGGCGCATGCGAGCCTGGCCGCGGGCGTGGGCAATCTGGGCGCGATCTACGGCTCGACCTTCTTCATGGCGACGGGCTTCCACGGCTTCCATGTGATCGTGGGCACGATCTTCCTGATCGTCTGCCTGTTCCGCGCGATCGCCGGCCAGTTCACGCCCGACCGTCACTTCGGCTTCGAAGCGGCAGCCTGGTACTGGCACTTCGTCGACGTGGTCTGGCTGTTCCTATTCGCCTGGATCTACGTCTGGGGCGCCTCGGCCGTCGTCGGTTGAGCACGGCCAAGGCAGCCGTTCTGGGGCGCTGTCCGCGATGCGGCGGCGCCTCGCTCTTCAACGGCTATCTGGAAGTGGCGCCGGCCTGCCGCGCCTGCGGGCTGGACTATTCCGTCTTCGATCCCGGCGACGGGCCGTCGGTCTTCGCGATCCTGATCGTGGGCGCGATCGTCTGCGCCAGCGCTCTGTATGTCGAGGTCGCCTACCAGCCGCCCTATTGGGTGCACGCGGTGATCTGGATCCCGCTCGTCTGCATCCTGGGCTTCGCGGCGCTTCGGCTGATCAAGTCGGCGCTGCTCGTCCTGCAATACCGCCACAAGGCGGGTGAGGGCAGGGTGGGCTAGCCGCGATGTTCTTCCGCCCGCTGCCCGCCTTGACCATAGCCTCGGTGCTGGCCTTCGTCCTGCTCGTGGGACTCGGCGCGTGGCAGCTCGAGCGGCTGCACTGGAAGCTCGACCTCATCGCGCGCGCCGATGCCAACCTGCACGCCGAGCCCTTGTCCCTCGAAACACGCACGCCCGATCATGTCGCCGCCAATGAATATCGCCGCGTCGCCGGCGAGGGCATATTCGACAATGCCAAGGAGGCCTATGTCTTCGGCACGGACGAGGCCGGCGACGCGGTCTATCACGTCGTGGTGCCGTTCCGGCTCGGCGACGGCCGCGTCTTCCTCGTCGACCGCGGCGTCGTGCCGAAGGAAAAGCTCGACCCCGCCACCCGGCGCGCGGGCCAGCCGGGCGGCGTCAGCCGCGTGACGGGCGTGTGGCGCACGCCCGATCCGCCGGGGACGTTCACGCCCAAGCCCGATCCCAAACAGCGCATCTGGTACGCGCGCGATCTCGGCGGCATCGCCAGGGCAGACGGCGTGACGCTGGCCGCTCCCGTGATCGTCGAGGCCGATGCGACGCCCAATCCCGGCGGCTGGCCCAAGGGCGGGCAGACCGTCGTCAACTTCCGCAACGATCATCTGCAATATGCGATCACCTGGTTCGGGCTCGCGGCGGTTCTGGCGGGCGTCTACATCGCCTATCATGTGTCGGCCGGACGGCTGGGCTTTCGATGAACTTCATCAGCACGCGCGGGCAAGCGCCGCGGGCGACCTTCAGCGAGGCGCTGCTGTCGGGGCTCGCGCCCGACGGCGGCCTCTACATGCCGGACGCCTGGCCGCGCGTCGACGTCGCGGGCGGCTCCTACCGGGACGCCGCGTTCGCGGTGCTGCGCGCTTTCGCCGATTTCGACGACGCCGCGCTGAAGGCCGATATCGCTTCGGCTTACGCGACCTTCGACGATCCGCATATCGCGCCGCTTGCCGAGATCGGTGAGGGCCGCTACCTGCTCGAGCTGTTCCACGGCCCCACGCTCGCCTTCAAGGACATCGCCATGCAGCTGTTGGGGCGGCTGTTCGCGCGTGCCCTGGCACAGCGCGGCGGACGCGCGACGGTGCTGGCCGCGACCTCGGGCGATACCGGCTCGGCCGCCATCGCAGCACTGGGCGGCCTGCCGGACATCGAGCTCTTCGTGCTGCACCCGAAAGGCCGCGTCAGCGAGGTGCAGCGTCGCCAGATGACGACGTCGACCCATGCCAACATCCACAACATCGCGCTCGAAGGCTCGTTCGACGACGCGCAGGCGATCGTCAAGGCGCTGTTCGCCGACGAAGCTTTCGCGCGGAAAACGCAGCTGACGGCCGTCAACTCGATCAACTTCGCGCGCATCGCGGCGCAGAGCGTCTATTACTTCACCGCGACAGCCGCGCTCGGCCGCGCCGCGACCTTCGTCGTGCCCACCGGCAATTTCGGCGACGTCTTCGCGGGCGAGGCGGCGATGCGCATGGGCCTCGACGTCGAGCGCCTGGTGGTCGCGACCAACGCCAACGACATCGTCGCGCGCGCGCTGAACGACGGTCTGTACGAAGCGGGCCGGGCAGAGCAGACCTTGAGCCCGTCGATGGACATCCAGGTCGCCAGCAACTTCGAGCGCGCGCTGTTCGAGGCGAGCGGCCGCGACGACGCCTTCGTCCGCGACGCGATGGCCGAGCGGCGCCTGGTGCTTCCCGCTGCCGTCCGCACCGCACTGGCCGCGCGCTACGAAGCGCACGCCGTCGGCGACGCACAGACGCTCGCGACCCTCGCCCAGGTGCACAAGGCGACCGGCCGGCTGATCGACCCGCACACGGCGGTGGCGGTCGCGGCGGCCGAGCGGATCGGGGAGCGCGGGGCTGGCCGGACGGCAGGGCCATCGGCTCACCAAAAGACAGGGCCGGTGGTGATCCTTTCGACCGCCCATCCGGCCAAATTCCCCGATGCCGTCGCCCGGGCCACGGGCCAAATTCCCCCGCTGCCGCCGGGGCTTAGCGGCCTTCACCAAAAGCGCGAAAATTTCACCGTCCTATCCCCCGATTTGGGCTTGGTTCGCTCGTTCATCGCGGCTAGAGTGCCGGCCTCATGAACATCGAAATCTCCCGTCTTTCCAATGGCTTGACCATTGTCACCGATCCCATGGCGCAGCTCGAAAGCGCGGCGCTGGGCATCTATGTCAACGCCGGCACGCGCAACGAGGTGAAGCGCGTGATGGGCGTCTCCCACATGCTCGAGCACATGGCGTTCAAAGGTACCGAACGCCGCACGGCGCGCGACATCGCCGAAGAGATCGAAGCCGTCGGCGGCTTCCTGAACGCCTATACCAGCCGCGAGCAGACCGCGTTCCACGCGCGGGTGCTCAAGGGCGACGTGGCGCTCGCCGTCGACATCCTCGCCGACATCCTGACCAGCCCGACCTTCGACCAGACCGAGTTGGAGCGCGAACGCCAGGTCGTGCTGCAGGAGATCGGCCAGGCGCGCGACACGCCCGACGACATCGTCTTCGACTACCTGCAATCGACGATCTATCCCGACCAGCCGATGGGCTGGCCGATCCTGGGCGACGACGACACGGTGTCGGGTTTCACCCAGAGCGACCTGCGCGACTACATGGGCGCCAACTATCGCGCCCAGGGCATGCTGCTGGTCGCATCCGGCGCGGTCGACCACGCTTCCATCGTGCGGCTCGCGGAAGAAAAGCTTGGCCGTCTGCGCGGCGGTGCGATCCCGCAGCCTTTGCCGGCGCGCTGGGGCGGCGGCGACATGCGCAAGGACGACGACCTCGAGCAGGCGCACCTGACCTTCGCGTTTCCGGGATTGAAGCAGACCGATCCGGATTTCTACGCGCTTCAGGTCTACACGACGGCGCTCGGCGGCGGCATGTCGTCCCGCCTGTTCCAGGAGGTGCGCGAGAAGCGCGGCCTCTGCTACACGATCAGCGCCTTCGCGCAATCGGCATCCGACAGCGGCATCGTCGCCATCTACACCGGCACGGGCGCGGCCGAAGCCGGCCAGATCGCGCCGGTCGTGGCCGGCGAGATGGAGGCGCTCGCGACCGCGCCCAGCGAGGCCGAGATCGGACGCGCCAAGGCGCAGCTCAAATCCGGCTTGCTGATGGCGCTGGAGAAGCCGTCGAACCGCGCCGAACAGATCGCGGGCCAGATGTTCTCCTACGGCCGCGTGCTGTCGCCGGAAGAATTGACGGCGCGCCTCGAAGAAGTCGACGCGAGCGCGGTGCGCCGCATCGGCGAGACGCTGATGCGTTCCGAGCGTCCGGCGATGACCTCGCTCGGGCCGGTCGGTGCGCTCGAAAGCTACGACACCTTTGCGCGGCGCTTCGGCGGCGCGGTCTCGATGCGCGCTGCAGAATAATGAACAGCGGTCCGATGGCATTCATGCGCGGGCTGACCTTTCCCGGCGGCCAGCAGCCGGTGATCAAGGGCAACGGCGTCTACTTGCGTTATCCGCGCATCGCCGATTACGCGGGCTGGGCCGAGGCGCGCGGCGAGAGCCGCGACTTCCTGGCGCCGTGGGAGCCGGCCTGGGCGCGCGACGAGCTGAGCAAGAGCGCGTTCCGCCGGCGCATCAAGCGTTACCAGAAGGAAACGCGGATGGATTCGGCCTATGCCTTCTTCGTCTTCCGCAAGGACGACGACGCGCTGATGGGCGGCTGCACCTTGTCGAACGTTCGCCGCGGCGTCACGCAATGCTGCGCGCTCGGCTATTGGATCGGCGAGCGCTTCGCGCGCCAGGGCTATATGTTCGACGCGGTTCGCGCGCTGGTGCCGTTCATCTTCTCGACCTTGGGCCTGCACCGCATCGAAGCGGCCTGCCTGCCCACCAACGAGCCGTCCAAGAATCTCCTGGTCAAGGCGGGCTTCAGTCATGAAGGCCTGGCGCGCGGCTATCTGCAGATTAACGGTGAGTGGCGCGACCACGTCCTATTTGCTTTGCTCGCGGACGACCCGCGGGTAGGTTAGCGCGCGTTTTTTCCGACTCTTCAACGAACGGCGTGATGACACGATATCTCCTTGCCGCGCTCGCTGCCTTCGTGCTCGCGACCTTCGCCGCCGCCGCGGCGGCGCCGCAGCAGCAACAGCAGCAGCAGAAGAAGGTGCAGGCCACGCCCGCCGCGCAGGCCACGCAGGCCGTGCCCGCCGCACAGGCCGCGCAGGCCGCGCCAGCTGCAGTCGATCTCGGCATCTCCGATCCGGTGATGGAGCTTCAGGACGCGCTCGGCCCCTACAAGATGCCGGCGAGCGTGCAGCCGAAATCGTCGAGCTGGTATTCGTTCAGCGCCACCAACAACTCCGCGCGTCCGGCGATCCGCATTCTTCAAGCCGGTCAGTCGTCCAGCATCGCGCTCGACGTCTTCCCGCATTCGACGCGGCCCGCGATCATCTCGCTCGCCAGTCCCGATCCCGGCGCCATCGTCGAGCCCGCCAAGGCCTATGGCGGGCGCTCCTATCGCGTGACGATCCTGCCGAAGACGACGGTCAGCCTCGCGGTCGAGATCGCCAATGCCGAGACGCCGCCGTCGCTGCTCGCCTGGACCGAGCCCGCGCTCGCCTCGCACAACCGCCAGATCGCGATCTTCATCGCCGCGGTGGCGGGATTGATCTTCGCGGCCGCGGCAATAGCGGGCGGGCTTGCGGTGATGACCGGCCACAAGCCGCCGCTCTGGGCCGCGATCACGCTGACCTTGGTGCTGCTCGCGCGGCTGGCCGGCACCGGCATGTTCGATGCCAGCCTGGCCACGCATGTCGGCGGGCCTTACGGGTTGACGGCGCTGTTCGCAGGGCTTGCGCTCGCCGCCGGCATGCGCCTCGCCGACACCATCGTGCCGGTCGAGGGGGCGTGGCCCTGGGCGGTACGCTGGTTCCATTGGGGCGTCATCGCCATCGGCATCCTGGCGATCCTGGCCTATCTCGGCGTGCCCACGGCCACGGTGCTCATCGACGTGCTGGTCGTGTTCGGCTCGGCGGCGATCACGGTCTATCTCGTGCATCGCGGACGCTACGGCTCGCAGACCGCGCGCGTCATCGCGCCCAGCTCCGCCGTCTTCGCGCTGGTGACCTTGGCCGCGATGGTGACGAGCCTGGGCGGGCTCGGCAACACGACCATGGCGCCCGATATCGCGGGCGGGTTCGCCGCGGCGGGCGCGGTGCTGCTGGCGCTGGCGGTCGCCGCGGGCGAGGGCATCGCGATGCTGCCGGTGCCGCACCGCATCGCGCAGATTCCGACCACGGCGCTCGCCGCCATCGGCGCGTCGCATCAGGGCATATTCGACCTGGAGTTCGACACCGACGAGGTCGTGCTGTCGCGCGAGGCGGCGTCGCTGCTGGGCTTGAGCGAGGCTGAGAGCCGCATGCCGCACAAGGCGTGGACGGCGCGCGTTCACCCCGACGACCGCGAGGTCTATCAGCATGCGCTCGGCGATTATCGCGAGCAGGCGGGCCTCGCCTTCCGCATCGAGTTCCGCGTGCGCGACGAAGCCGGCCGCTATCCCTGGTTCGAGCTGCGCGCGACGATGATGGGCAGCCGGTCCGCCGCCAACCGGTGCCTGGGCCTCATCGCCGACATCACCTTGCGCAAGGAGGCGGAGAGCGCGGTCGCGAGCCAGAGCCTGCGCGACGCGCTGACGGGCCTGGGCAACCGCACGGCGCTGAACGAGCGGCTGACGGGACTGGGCGACGGCTTCCTCGACGCGACGCTCGCGGTGCTCGACATCGACCGTTTCAAGTCGATCCATGCCAGCCTCGGCGACGCCGGCGCCGATGCGCTGCTCGTTCAGGTGGGCCAGCGCCTCGCGGCCGAGCTTGCCGAGGGCGTGGAGATCTATCGCTTCGGCGGCGACGCTTTCGCGGTGCTGCTTCACCGCCCGGACGGTTCGGCGCAGACGCTGGGCACCGAGCTGGTGAAGCTCTGCGGCCGCGCCTATACCCAGGACGGCCGCCAGGTCTTCGCGGCCGTCAGCTGCGGCGTCACCGTCGGCCACGACGCGCGCGACGCGGCCGATCTGGTGCGCAATGCCGAGCTCGCGCTCTCCCAGGCCAAGCAGGACGGCGGCGGCTGCGCCCGCGTCTATGCCCGCGCCATGGGTGCGCAGCCGCAAGGCGATGCCGTCGCGCTCGAGGCCGAGCTGCGCCAGGCGATCGAGAACGGCGAGCTCGAGGTGTTCTACCAGCCGATCGTGCGGCTGGCCGACGGCGCCGTCGCGGGCTTCGAGGCGCTGCTGCGCTGGCGCCATCCCGAGCGCGGGCTGATCGCGCCGTCGGAATTCATCGCCCATTCCGAGGCCACGGGCCTGATCGTCACGCTCGGCCGCTTCGCGCTCGAAAGCGCGGCGCACGACCTGGTGCAGTGGCAGCGTTTCTTCCCGCTCGATCCGCCGCTCTTCGTCAGCGTGAATGTTTCACAGCGCCAGCTGCGCGACGCGGGCTTCGAGACGTTCCTGAAGCAGCTCATGGAAATCTGTCCCGTCGCGGCCGGCACCTTGAAGCTCGAGGTCACCGAGAGCGCCGCGGTCGCGGGCTCGCAATCGGCGCTTCGGCGCATCCGCGCTCTGGGCGCGAGCCTCGCCATCGACGATTTCGGCACCGGCCAGTCGAGCCTGTCGCGGTTCAAGGACCTGCCCTTCGACACGGTCAAGATCGACCGCAGCTTCCTGTCGCGCCACGGCGGCACGCACAGCGAATCCGACAGCGCCGTGGTGCTGGGCTCGATCGTCACGCTGGCGCACGACTTGAAGCGCGAGGTCGTGGTCGAGGGCGTCGAGAACGAGGACGACGCGCGCCACGTGGCCGGGCTCGGCTGCGAATACGCGCAAGGGTTCTTCTATTCGCCGCCGCTGCCTTTGGCCGATGCGCTCAACTACATCGCGCGGCACTACAACCCGAGCACGGCTGCCAAAAGCTAAGCCCGTCCCGCATCCGACGACAGGCCGGTGATGTCGGCGCCCAGCGTGGCGAGCGCCGCCTTCCATTTCGCCTCGCAATCTGGGCCGAAGACGATCGCCTGGTCGCTCTCGCAAGGGATCCAGCCGTTGGAGCCGAGCTCGCCCTCGAGCTGTCCCGGTCCCCAGCCGGCATAGCCCAGCACGAACAGCGCCTGGCGCGGCCCGCGGCCTTCCGCGATGGCGCGCAGGATGTCGAGCGTGGCGGTGAGCGATATCTCCGACGTCACCGGCATCGTGCCTTCGTTGTTCGCGTAATCGGAGGAATGCAGCACGAAACCCTGGCCGGTGCCGACCGGGCCGCCGAACAGGATGGGCGGATCGGGCACCTCGTCGCCCACGGGGATGTCGAGCTTCTCCACCATCTCGCGGAAGGTCAGGCCCTCGAACGGCTTGTTGACGATCAGCCCCATGGCGCCCTCGCTGGAATGGGCGCACATGAAGATGACGCTCTTCTCGAAACGCGGATCGGGCATGCCCGGAAGCGCGACCAGGAGCTTGCCGAGAAGAAAGCCGTCGGCCGGGCGTTTGGGCTTGATGGACGCCATCGGCTGGAGCCTAACATCCCTTTGCGGGGCGCGAAACGCTGGGCTACAAGGACTGAAGACAAACACGCTTAAGGAGCGGTCATGACGATCAAGGTGGGTGACAAGATTCCGTCCGCAACATTGATGCAGATGAGGGATGGCGGGCCGAAGCCGGTCACGACGTCGGAGCTGTTCGACGGCAAGAAGGTCGTCGTCTTCGCGCTGCCGGGCGCGTTCACGCCGACCTGCTCGGCCAAGCACCTGCCGGGCTTCATCCAGCATGCCGGCGACATCAAGGCCAAGGGCGTCGACACCATCGCCTGCCTGTCGGTCAATGACGCTTTCGTGATGGGCGCCTGGGGCGACCAGCAGGGTTCCGGCGACAAGGTCGTGATGCTCGCCGACGGCAACGGCGACTTCACGCGCGCGCTGGGGCTGGAGATGGACGGCTCGCGCTTCGGCATGGGCAAGCGCAGCCAGCGCTATTCCATGGTCGTCGACGACGGCGTGGTGAAGGAGCTCAACGTCGAAGAGCCCGGCGCCTTCGCGGTGTCGAGCGCCGAGCACGTGATGAAGCAGCTTTGATCCGCAACGCGCAGTGCTGCTGCGGCGCGCTCTCGGCCAAGGCCGAGGGCGAGCCCGCGGTCGTGTCGCTGTGCAACTGCGTCGAGTGCCAGCGCCGGACCGGCTCGCCGTTCGGGCTGGGCGCCTACTACGCGGCGGCGCAGGTCAGCGTTTCCGGTCCGTTCAACGTCTATGAGCGGCATGTCGAGGATCGCTGGCTGCGCTTCCACTTCTGTCCAAGCTGCGGCTCGACGGTCTATTGGCAGACGGCGAACCATCCCGGCCGCACCGCCATCGCGGTGGGCGCCTTCGCCGATCCGCATTTCCCCAAGCCTGCGCGCTCGGTGTTCGAGCGCACGCGGCACGACTGGCTGAGCTTGCCGGACGATGTCCCGGGCTTCACGGCAGGAAGCAATTCGGCGCCCATCCGCTAGTGTCATCCCGGCGAGCATCGGCGCGAAAGCGTCGGTGCCAGGGAGTTCCAGCGACAGCGCGGAACGATCCACCTGCTCAACCGCGCGGCGTCTGGGTTCCCTTCCCCTCGCAGCACTGGCGTGCTGCTCGGCCGGGAATGACAGTCACGGGATCGCCCCGCGCGCCAGCGCATCGGCGCGCGCGTTCTCGACGTGATCCGAATGGCCCTTCACCCAGCGCCATTCGACCGCGTGCGGCGCGGCCGCCGCTTCGAGCGCGCGCCACAGGTCGTCGTTCTTGACCGGCTTCTTGTCCGAGGTCTTCCAGCCGTTCGCCTTCCACTTGCGCATCCACTGCGTCGCGCCGTCCATCAGGTAGCGCGAGTCCGTATGGATGGTGACGGCCGACGATTTCTTGAGCGACTTCAGCGCCTCGATCGCGGCGGTCATCTCCATGCGGTTGTTGGTGGTGAGCTTCTCGCTGCCCGAAAGCTCCTTCTCATGCGCGCCCGCGCGCAGGATCGCGCCCCAGCCGCCCGGCCCGGGATTTCCCGAGCAGGCACCGTCGGTGAAGATGTCGATTCGCGGCGTCGTCACAGCCCGTAATCAGAAGCACGCCTGACGCCCAGATGAAAGCGCAAACGCCGCGCGAAATCGCGCGGGTCCTTGGGCCGCACCAGCGCCTGGGGATCGCGGTGCAGGACGTCGTGCAGCCGCGTCAGCAGGAAGCGCAGCGCGGCCCCCCGCGCCAGCACCGGCAGCGCGTCGCGCTCCGTGGGCGACAACTCGCGATAGCCGCCCAGCAGCGCCGCTCCGCGCGCCGTGTCGTACCGGCCCGTGTCGTCGAAGCACCAGGCGTTGAGCATCACCGCCAGATCGTAAGCAAAGGCGTCATTGCAGGCGAAATAGAAATCGATCAGGCCCGACACCTTGCCGTCCACGAACAGCACGTTGTCGGGGAACAGGTCGGCATGGATGACGCCGGAGGGCAGGGGATGCGGCCAGTGCAGGTTTTCCAGGGTCGTTTCGATCAGCGCGCCGAGCCCCGCCTCGACCTCGTCGGCGCGCGGGATCAAGGCCGCCGCCATCTCGCGCCAGCCGTCGACGCTCAAGGCGTTCGGCCGATAGAGCGCGAAATCCGCGCCCGCCTCGTGCAGCGCGGCGAGCTTGGCGCCCACGGCCGCGCAATGTTCCGGCGCGGGATGACGCAGCGAAACGCCGTTCAAATAGGTGAGCAAGGTCGCCGGCCGCCCGTTCAGCTCGGCCCATTGCGTGCCGTCGCGGCGCTTGAGCGGCAGCGGGCAGGCGATGCCGCGCGAGGCCAGATGATCCATCAGGCCCAGGAAAAACGGCAGGTCCGTTTCGCGCACGCGCTTCTCGTAAAGCGTCAGGATGAACGCGCCGCTGTCTGTGCGCAGGAAGAAGTTCGAGTTCTCGACGCCCTCCGCGATGCCCTTGAAGCTCAGCGGGCGCCCGACGTCGTAGCCGGAAAGGAATTCCTCCAGCTCCTCGAACGAGACGTCGGTATAGACCGCCATCAGGAGGCCAGCGCGCGCGGCACGTTGAAGACGACGTCCTCGCGCGTCACCGACGTCTCCTCGATGGTGAGATCGAAGCGCTCGCGCAGCGCCGCGATCACCTCGTCGATGAGGATGTCGGGCGTGGAGGCGCCGGCCGAAAGCCCCAGCACCGTCACGCCGTCGAACAGAGTCCAGTCGATGTCGCCGGCGCGCTGGATGAGCAGCGCGTTGCGCGCGCCGGACCTGAGCGCCACCTCGACCAGGCGCAGCGAGTTGGACGAGTTCGGCGCGCCGATGACCAGCACCAGCCCGGCCCTGGGCGCGATGCGCTTGATGGCTTCCTGGCGGTTGGTGGTGGCGTAGCAGATGTCCTCGCGATGGGGTCCCGCGATCGACGGAAAGCGCCGCCTGAGCACCGCGACGATCTCTTCCGTGTCGTCGACCGAAAGCGTCGTCTGCGTGACGAAGGCGAGCCGCGCGGAATCGGCGGCCACGAAGGCACGCGCCTCTTCCGCCGTCTCGACCAGCGTGATGGCGCCGTCCGGAAGCTGGCCCAAGGTGCCCTCGACCTCGGGATGCCCGGCATGGCCGATGAGCAGCACGTGGCGGCCGGCCGCGAAATGGCGCTCGGCCTCCACATGGACCTTGGAGACCAGGGGGCAGGTGGCGTTCAGGTAGAACAGCCCGCGGCGCTTGGCCTCGGCCGGCACCGATTTGGGTACTCCGTGGGCGGAGAAGATCACCTTGGCGTCGTCGGGCGCCTGGCTGAGGTCGTCGATGAACACCGCGCCCATGCGCTCGAGCCGTTCCACGACGTAGCGGTTGTGCACGATCTCGTGGCGCACATAGACCGGCGCGCCGTATTTCTGAAGCGACAGCTCGACGATGCGGATGGCGCGCTCGACGCCGGCGCAAAAGCCCCTGGGCGCGGCTAAAAGCAATGTAAGCCTTCCGCCCTCGGGCTTCCCTTGCGCGCTGCTTTCCATTACGAGCCTATCTGGCTACAGTCCGGCGCCACAGCGTATGCTCGATTGGCGCATGCACTATTAAAGTCTATCGAAAGGCAAAAGAATGGCGGGACCGAATTCGTCGGATGCGACTTTGCGCCGCCGTCCTTTCGGCACGGCCGCGACGTTGGGTCTCATCGCGCTTTCGGCGCTGCTTCTGGCGGGCTGCTCCAGCGACAACCAGAAGGGCCTTTGCCCCAGCGCCAACATCCTGGTGCCGGCCTCGACCTTGACCGTGTTCCGCCAGAACGCGCCCGCCGATCCGTCCGGCGAGCTCTACACGGTATGGATGAGCAACGCGAAGACCGGCTGTGATTTCGACAAGCACGATCTGTCGACCGATTCGCGCATCCATATCCTGTTCAAGGCGACGCGCGCGCCGTCGGACCAGGGCGGAACCTACAAGGTGCCGTATTTCGTGGCGGTGACGCACAAGGGCAGCCGCATCATGACCAAGAAGCTGTTCGTCGCCTCCATCGTCTTCGCGCCCGGAGAGACCAAGACCGCCTTCGAGGATACGGTCGATTCCACCGTGATCCATGTCGGGCGCGGCAACAAGATCGGCGAGTACGAGATCGTGATGGGCTTTCAGCTGACCGAGGCGCAGCTCGACTACAACGTGAAGAACAACCACTTCGCGGGCCCATGAGCGGCTCCGTGAGCGGATTGGCGTCAGAGCTGAGCGCGATCGCGAGGCAAGCGTTCGCGGCCGAGGGGCTTTCGGAAAGCTTCGGCCAGGTGCAGGCGTCGGATCGTCCCGACCTGGCGCAGTTCCAGTGCAACGGCGCGCTCGCGGCCGCCAAGTCGGCCAAGGCCAACCCGCGCGCCATCGCGCAGAAGGTTGCCGACCGGCTCAAGGCGAACCCGATCTTCGCCAAGGTCGAGATCGCCGGCCCGGGCTTCATCAATCTCGACGTGGCCGACGCGGCGTTGACCGAGCGCGCGGCCGCTTCCGGCTTCGATCCGAAGCCGAACGGCAAATCGGTGGTGATCGATTTCGGCGGCGCCAACGTCGCCAAGCCCATGCATGTCGGCCACCTGCGCTCGTCCGTGATCGGCGACTGCCTGCAGCGCCTGTTTCGCGCCAACGGCTGGCATGTCGTGAGCGACGTGCACCTGGGGGACTGGGGCCTGCAGATGGGTCAGCTCATCTCCGAGATCGGGCATCGCGGGATAGCGCCCTTGTATTTCGACGCGGATTTCAAAGGTCCGTATCCGGAGCAGTCGCCGGTGACGATGGAGGATCTGGAAGAGATCTATCCGGCCGCTTCGGCCGCCTGCAAGGCCGATCCCGCGAGGCTGGAAGAAGCCCGCAAGGCGACGGCCGACCTGCAGGCGGGCCGCCCCGGCTATCGCGCGTTGTGGGAACATTTCTTCGCGGTCTCGAAGTTCGGGCTGGAGCGCGAATGGGGAAGCCTCGGCGTCCATTTCGATCTCTGGAAGGGCGAAGCGAGCGTCGAGCCGCTGATCGCGCCGATGATCGCGGACCTGAAAGCGCGCGGCGTCACCGAGGTCAGCGAAGGCGCGCTCGTCGTGCCTGTCGCGCAGGAGGGCGACAAGAAGGAGATGCCGCCGCTGATCCTGATCAAGTCCGACGGCGCCGTGCTCTATGGCACCACCGATCTGGCCACGATCGTGGATCGCGTCAAGGAGCAGGATCCGGATCTCATCCTCTATGTCGTCGACCAGCGCCAGCACCTGCATTTCGAGCAGGTGTTCCGCGTCGCGCGCAAGGCCCGCATCAACGGCAAGGCCGAGCTGGAGCATGCCGGCTTCGGCACGATGAACGGCACCGACGGCAAGCCGTTCAAGACCCGCGCCGGCGGCGTGATGAAGCTCCACGACCTGATCGCGACCATGACGGCCGAGGCAGCCAAGCGCATGGACGAGCAGGGCATCGCCAAGGACACCGGCGCCGAGGAGCGGGCCGGGATCGCCCGCAAGGTGGGACTGGGCGCGCTGAAATTCGCCGACCTGTCGAACTTCCGCCTGACCGACTACATCTTCGACCTCGAGCGCTTCACGCGCTTCGAAGGCAAGACCGGGCCCTATCTGCAATATGCCGCGGTGCGCATCCAGTCGATCCTGCGCCGCGCCGGCGACGAAGGCCATGCCTCGGCGCCGCCGGTGGTGCGCTCGGCCGAGGAACGCGCGCTGGTGCTCCAGCTGCTGGCGCTGCCCGAGGCGATGGCGGCGGCCGAGAACAACCGCGCGCCGAACGTGCTGTGCGAATACGCCTTCGAGCTGGCGCAGAAGTTCAGCCGCTTCTACTCCGAGCACCACATCCTGTCGGAGAGCGACGAGGCCGTGCGCGCGTCGCGCATCGGCTTGTGCGAGACCACGCTCGCGGCCTTGACCAAAGTGCTGGACATCCTGGGCATCGAGGTGCCGGAGCGGATGTAGCTCAAAGGAGGTTGCGCAATCCGCGCCTCAGCCAGAGCCGCACGTAGACGGATGCCACGAGATAGTTGATCCCGAACACCCACAGCCAACCGGCGAGGAGAATGACCAAGGCCTTTGTGGGCTCGTCGCGCAGGTTCCATAGGCTGAAGGACGCAGGGACGCCGGCTGCCACTGCGATGAGGAGCGCCGTCCTCACGGTCCGCAAGGAAAAGACGACGCGCTGTGCGCCGCCTTCGCTCCGGACCTCGAAGCGGCCCCCGCTGGAAAGCCAAATCGGACCGCCGTGCTTCATGATCGACTTGTCGAAGCGCAACACGGTGCCGTCGTTCACGATGCGGGTCTCGCCGGCCTCGTCGAGAAGGATGGCGATTCGCTCCAGCGTCGGGGCAGGGTCCGCGCCGGCATTCGACAGCCGGATGCTCCCTTCTATGCCGACCGGAAACATCGCCGTTTTCTCCTCGGATTTGCAGGAGTCTAGCGTGATTTGACTCCCCATTCCGCCCCCCTATGATGCCCGCCGACGGGCCGTTTCCGCCGCGAGGCGCATCGGTCCGGCCATACAATCGATCCCTCGCGGGAGACGTTCGCAATCGCCCAAGGCCGACTTGTCGGCCAAAGCCGAAGGCGAGGGCCGAAGGAGCAACCGCCCCGGAAACTCTCAGGCAAAAGGACCGCGAAGGAGATGAACTTCTGGAAAGCGAGCGGCGCCGCGGGGTGCCCTCCACCGAAGGGGTAATCCGGGCGGACTTCTTTTCGAAGACCGGCTCGGGGAAATCTCTCAGGTCCGATGACAGAGGGGCGCGAGTTCCGCGATGGTCGCGGTTCGCGCCGTCTTGAACCTTTGAACCGGACCGTCATGACCGACACGACCCTACGCAAGACCCCGCTCCACGCGCTGCACATGGAGCTCGGCGCCAAGATGGTGGAGTTCGCCGGCTACGACATGCCGGTGCAATACCCGACCGGCGTGCTGAAGGAGCACCTGCACACGCGCGAGAAGGCGGGGCTGTTCGACGTCTCGCATATGGGCCAGGCCTTTCTTGCGGGCGCCGATCCGGCCAAGGCGCTGGAGCGCGTGACGCCCGCCGACGTCATCGGCCTCAAGAGCGGCATGCAGCGCTACGGTCTGCTGCTCAACGACGCTGGCACGATCAAGGACGACTTCATGTTCACCAAGCTGGACGGCGAGGCGGACATGTACATCGTCGTCAATGCCGGCACCAAGGAAGGCGACTATGCCTATATCGCCGACAAGCTGAAGGGCGAGGCGACGGTGACGACGCGCTTCGACCGCGCGCTGCTGGCGCTGCAGGGCCCGATGGCGGGGCGGGTGCTGGAGCGCCTGTCGCCCGGCATCGACAAGCTCACCTTCATGCATGTCGTGCGGGCCGACGTCGCGGGCTGCCCCGCCATCGTCAGCCGCTCGGGCTATACGGGCGAGGACGGTTTCGAGATCTCGCTCGAAGGCAAGGACGGCGAGCGCGTGGCGCGTGCGCTGCTGGCGGAAAGCGAGGTGCTGCCCATCGGTCTCGGCGCGCGCGACTCCTTGCGCCTGGAAGCCGGGCTCTGCCTCTACGGCCACGACATCGACGAGTGCGTGAACCCGGCCGAGGCGACGCTCATGTGGTCCATCGGCAAGCGCCGCAAGACCGACAAGGATTTCGCCGGCGCCGACAAGATCGTGGGCCACCCGCCGGCCAAGAAGCGTGTCGGCATCCTGCCCATCGGCAAGGCGCCCGCGCGCGAGCACACCCAGATCGCCGACAAGTCCGGCCGGGTGATCGGCGAGATCACCTCGGGCGGCTTCGGGCCAAGCCTGAACGCGCCCATCGCCATGGGCTATGTCGAGACGGCCTTCGCCGCGGACGGCACCGAGATCGACCTGATCGTGCGCGGCAAGCCGATGCCGGCGCGCGTCGCCCCCATGCCTTTCGTCGCGCACCGCTACAAGCGCGCCAGCTAAAGAGGAAGCCGAACCATGAGCGAAGTCCGTTACACCGATCAGCATGAATGGGTGCGCGTCGACGGCGACACCGCCACCGTGGGCATCACCAAGTTCGCCGCCGAGCAGCTGGGCGACGTCGTCTTCGTCGAGGTGCCGGAAGCGGGACGCAAGGTGAACGCGGGCGGCGAGGCGGCCGTGGTCGAGAGCGTCAAGGCGGCGAGCGAGGTCTATGCGCCGGTGGGCGGCGAAGTGACCGAGGGCAACGCGGCCCTGGCCGACGACCCGGCCAAGGTCAATGCCGATCCGGAAGGCGACGCCTGGTTCTTCAAGATGAAGCTCGCCGATAGCGGCGAGTTCGCCAAGCTGATGACGCGGGCGCAGTACGACGAGTTCGTGAAGGGGCTCTGATCGATGCGTTACCATCCGCTCACCGCCGACGACCGCGTCCGGATGCTGGGCCGCATCGGGGCTGCCGGCATCGACGCGCTGTTCCGCGACGTGCCGGCCTCGGCCGTCGTTCCGCTCTCGGCCTTCGACCTGCCGGACACCAAAGGCGAGCTCGAGGTCGAGCGGGTGATGGCCCGCATGGCCGCGCGCAACATGTCGGCCGGCAGCGTGCCGTTCTTCTGCGGCGCCGGCGCCTATCGCCACCACGTGCCGTCGGCGGTGGACCATCTGATCCAGCGCTCGGAGTTCCTCACCTCCTACACGCCCTACCAGCCCGAGATCGCGCAAGGCACGCTGCAATACCTGTTCGAGTTCCAGACCCAGGTGGCGCTGCTCACCGGCATGGAGGTCGCCAACGCCTCGCTCTACGACGGCTCGACCGCGACAGCCGAGGGCGTCTTGATGGCGCAGCGCGTGACCAGGCGGCCCAAGGCGATCCTGTCGGGCGGCCTGCACCCGCATTACGCCGAGACGGTCGAGACCGTCGCCGGCCTGTCGGGCAAGGTCGTCCGTGCACAGACGATGCCGGGGCAGGCGGAAGACCTGGCCTCGATGATCGACGGCGAGACCGCCTGCGTCGTCGTGCAGAGCCCCGACGTCTTCGGGCAGATCCGCGACTTGAAGCCCATCGCCGAGGCGGCGCATGCCAAGGGCGCGCTCCTGATCGTCGTCGTCACCGAGGCGATGTCGTTCGGCCTGCTGGAATCGCCGGGCGCGCAGGGTGCCGACATCGTCGCGGCCGAGGGCCAGGCGATCGGCAACGGCTTGAACTTCGGCGGGCCTTACGTCGGCCTGTTCGCGACGCGCGAGAAGTTCCTGCGCCAGATGCCCGGCCGCCTCTGCGGCGAGACCAAGGATGCCGACGGCAAGCGCGGCTTCGTGCTGACGCTCTCCACCCGCGAGCAGCACATCCGCCGCGACAAGGCGACGAGCAACATCTGCACGAACTCCGGCCTGTGCTGCCTCGCCTTCACGATCCACCTCTCGCTGCTGGGCGAAGAGGGGCTGACGCGGCTCGCGCGCCTCAACCACGCGCGCGCTTCGGCGCTCGCCGACCGGCTCGCCAAGGTCAAGGGCGTGAGCCTGATGACGGACTCGTTCTTCAACGAGTTCACCATCCGCCTGTCGAAGCCGGCATCGTCGGTCGTCGACGCGCTGGCCGAGAAAGGCATCATCGCCGGCGTCCCCGCCTCGCGCCTGATGCCGCATGAGAAGGTGCGCGACCTGCTGATCGTCTGCGCCACCGAAACCAACACCGACGAGGACCTTGAGGCCCTCGCGAAAGGCCTTTCCGAGGTGCTGTCATGACCATGAACCGACAGGGCCGTCCCTCTGCGCCGGGAACGGTGGAAGAGAACGAGCTGCCGACGATCTCCGGCGACCGCGGCCTCGACCACGAGGAAGGCCTGATCTTCGAGCTCGGCCGCGAGGGCATGACCGGCGTCGACGTGCCCGACGTGCAGATGAGCGAGACGCGGCTGGGCGGCCTGCGCCGCAAGGGGCCGATCGGGCTTCCGGGCCTGTCCGAGCCCGAGGTCGTGCGCCATTACGTGCGCCTGTCGCGGCAGAACTATGCCATCGACAGCGGTCTCTATCCGCTCGGCTCGTGCACGATGAAGCACAATCCGCGCCTCAACGAGAAGATGGCGCGGCTGCCGGGCTTCGGCGACGTCCATCCGCTTCAGCCGCAGCAGACGGTGCAGGGCGCCTTCGCGCTGATCTCCGAGCTGATGCGCTGGCTCACCACCCTGACCGGCATGCCAGCCGTCGCGATGTCGCCCAAGGCGGGCGCGCATGGCGAGCTCTGCGGGCTGCTCGCGATCCGCGCGGCCATCGAGGCGCGGGGCGAGAAGCGGCCGCGCATCCTGGTGCCTGAGTCCGCGCACGGCACCAATCCGGCGACGGCGGCCTTCGCGGGCTTCACCGTCGACGAGGTGCCCGCGACCAAGGGCGGCCACGTCGATGCCGACGCGCTCGAGGCCAAGCTCGGCCCCGACGTCTGCGCCATCATGCTGACCAACCCGAACACCTGCGGGCTGTTCGAGCCGCGCATCATCGAGATGGCGGAGGCGGTGCACAAAGCCGGCGCCTATTTCTATTGCGACGGCGCCAACTTCAACGCCATCGCGGGCCGCGTGCGGCCGGGCGACCTGGGCATCGACGCGATGCACATCAACCTGCACAAGACCTTCTCGACGCCGCATGGCGGCGGCGGGCCGGGCGCGGGCCCGGTGGTGCTGTCCGAGCGTCTCGCGCCGTATGCGCCGCTGCCGCTGCTCATGCATGACGGCAGCGAGTTCCGCATGATCGAGCATGCCGATGCGGCGTCGGGCGGCGCCAAGCCGTTCGGGCGCATGTGCGCCTTCCATGGCCAGATGGGCATGTTCACGCGCGCGCTCGCCTATATGCTCAGCCACGGCCGCGACGGCGTGCGCCAGGCGAGCGAGGACGCGGTGCTGTCGGCCAACTACATCCTCGCGTCGCTCAAGGACGTGATGAGCGCGCCGTTCGGCGAGGGCCCGTGCATGCACGAGGCGCTGTTCGACGACAGCTTCCTGGAAGGCACCGGCGTCACGACGCTCGATTTCGCCAAGGCGATGATCGACGAGGGCTACCACCCGATGACGATGTACTTCCCGCTGGTCGTGCACGGCGCGATGCTGATCGAGCCGACGGAGTCCGAATCGAAGGAGTCGCTCGACCGCTTCATCCACGTGCTGCGCACCATGGCGCTCGAGGCCAAGGACGGCAAGAAGGAGCGCTTCGAAGGCGCGCCGCGCCTGGCCCCGCGCCGCCGCCTCGACGAGACCGCCGCGGCGCGCAAGCCGGTGCTGCGCTGGCGGCCCAAGGACCTGCCCCAGGCGGCCGAATGACGGGCGAGGGGGCCGAAAAATAAATCTCATCGGCCCCCTTGAACCGTCACGGTCGAAACCCCAGATCACCCAAATCCCCACAAGTGCAAGGAGACCCCGGGCGGCCCCAAGCCGTCCAGCATTCCGCGCGTTCTTGCGGCGGCCGCTGCCGCTGCGAACGCGCGCGGAAAATAAATTTCGCGCCTTGATGCGCTGCACAAATTCGAACGTGCGATTCCGTCCGCGCCCGAACCATGTCCGAAACGACCGGCGGAAAGCGCGATTTTCGATACAGATGTACAGAAGAAAAAAAGTGCGGGTCGATGCGCGCTCGCACTGTGTCCGAAACGACCCTCGCGACATCGACTTTCCCGTACAGATGTACAGAAAAAGACCCCGGGCGGTACATCCGCGCCCGGGGTTCGAGTTGGCGTCTTTCGGAGGCTAGACCGAAACTCTACGAACAGGTGTGCACCGCGAGACCGGCCGGGACCTTGGTCTCGGCGTCGCCGCAGGCGGCATCGAGCTGGCTCTGCGTCAGGCCTTTGACGCGGGTCAGGTCGGTGCCCTTGATGGAGGTGATGGTCATATGGGCGCCGGTCAGGTCGGCGCCGTCGAGATCGGCATGGGCGAGGTTGGCGCCCGACAGGTCGGTGCCGCGGAACGTCGCGCCCGAGAAATTCGCGAAGGACATGCACATCAAGGTCGCGTTGGCGGCGTCGAAATCCGCGCCGTGGAGGTCGTGCGCCTTGACGCAGGTGTTGGTGAGATCGGCGCCCTCGAGGTTGCAGGCGACGCAGTCGACGATGCCGCCATGGATGCGGGCGACCGCGTCGGCATCGGCGGCAAGGGCGGGGCCGCAGAGCAGGGCCAGAGGCATGGCAAGGGCGAAGGCGAACCGGAGCATGGGGCGTGTTCCGCTGTGAAACAGATGTGGGATAGGTCGCAAACCTCAGGCCAAGGCCAAACCGGCGGACGACCGGCGCAATTCACCGCAAGAACCGGGTCGATCGGGGCGGCCTGCCGGGCGAGAAGAGCCCGTAACCCTGGAGTGTCCGCCATGTCCTTTCGCGCCACCGGCCTCGCACTGTCCCCTTTCGAGCCACTTTTCGCCCTCGACGATGCCGAGCTCGCCCGCCGCGACATGCGCCGCATGGTGGCCGACGCCAAGCCCGGCTTCCCCTGCCGCGTCAGCCTGGAAGACGCCGAGCCGGGCGAGACGCTGATCCTGCTGCCTTTCGAGCACCAGGACGCGCAGTCGCCCTACCGCTCCTCGGGCGCGATCTTCGTGCGCGAACGGGCCGGCGAGGCTTTCGACCGCGTGGACCAGGTGCCGCCGGTGCTGCGCGGAAGGCTGCTGTCGCTGCGCGCCTATGACGGGGCCGGGCTGATGGTCGATGCCGACATCGTCGAGGGCCGCGACGTCGAGGCCGCGATCGAACGCTTCTTCGCGCGGGACGATGTGAGCTACCTGCATGTGCACAACGCCAAGCGCGGCTGCTATGCCTGCCGGATCGACCGGGCTTGAGCGCTACACTTCGCGGAACGGATGGCTGTCGCGGATATGGGCGTTGAACCAGGCGCCTTTGGACTCGGCCGCCATCAGGTCCTTGTATTCCTGAGGCGTGACGTCTTCATAGATGTAGCTGCGGCGCTGCCGGCCGCGGAAGGTCGCGAACAGCGTCCGCGAGCGCGCGTCGTAGCGCACGAACGACAGGGCGTCGGAATCGACCACCGGCATGGGAGGGGAACGCGCGGACGCCGGTTTGGGTCCGGGATGACGTGCTTGCGTGGGCTGGCCTGCGCGTCCGGCGCGCTACTTCACGCAGCGGGCGCGCAGATGGACGTGCTCGGACTTGGGCACCAGCCCGTGGTTTTCGGCGAAGACGAGGGCGACCTCCTCGAACTCAGCCTCGACGCAGTCGCCGTGCTCCAGCGTGATCGTGTAGCTGTGCACGACATGGCCTGAGCGGTCGATCACTTCCACGAGCTGTCTTGCCATCTA
>Ga0213876_10000784_pt1 | contig 21623 bp, 25 predicted proteins | sample BarmaccomBMRX_R9_FD_160113 | JGI IMG/M metagenome (GOLD analysis project Ga0213876, IMG submission 160113) | Root-associated microbial communities from Barbacenia macrantha in rupestrian grasslands, the National Park of Serra do Cipo, Brazil - RX_R9 | ecosystem: Host-associated > Plants > Roots... | reverse complement strand
GACTTCAACTGGAGCGCGCTGCGGCCAGTTGCCCAGAGTACCCTCGATGCACTCCCCGATGGTGCGCCACTGACCTGAGCGACACCGCGCGCACCTTCGCTCAGCTGGGTCCCTCACGCGACTCCCGCAGCCGCAGCGCGGGTCTGCCACATGGCAGATCCGCACGCGGCTGGCCTGCCCCTCCGCCGCCGTTGATCGCCGTCGCATCCCCGTCCCCCGCTGCCGACGCCAGCAGAGCGACCTGGAACTCGGCCTGGAGGCGCTGCTCGGCCAGGAGCCCCACCGCCAACGGCGGCGGCGGCAGCAGAGCTGAGCACAACCAGAGGGCTGGGCCGCGTCTGCCAGCGCACGGCACGCTGGCGTGGATGGCTAATGGCGAGGTGGGCGGGGGCCGATGCCATGGATCCGTCGAAGGGCAAGCTGCTGAGGGATATTGAGTTGTTCGAGGTCGCCGTTGAGATGTCCATGGACGATCGCCGTCGCCTCGATGGAGTCTGCGGCATCGTCATCGCGACAACCGGCGACGACTCCAGGATCTACGTCGGCAGCGAGGTGCCGGACATGCTCGTGCCGCTGGTGGCTGATGCGTTTGATACGGCGCCACTGCCATCGAGCCTGACCCTCGAGCCCGCCGCGATCTCCGCTGTCCGAGAACTCCTTGAACCTGCGTGCTCACCGCTCTCCCTCCACGCAAGTCTCTATTACGTGGTCGAGCCTCCTGTTCGAGTTGAAATGCGAACACGCGTCGTGCGTTCAGACTCGGCCGAGGCGCAGTCGTTGACGGATCTCAACCCTGGCAACTGGGCCACCGGCGAGTGGCAAGAGCTCCTGGACGGCGTCCTCGGCCCGTGGGCGATGGCGCTCGATGATGGACGAGTCGTCTCCATCTGCCATACGCCTCGGCCTATGTCCGACCGGGCAGCGGAGTGCGGCGTCTGGACACACCCTGACTATCGCGGTCGAGGGCATGCCGCAGAGGTGACAGCTGTCTGGGCCGACATTCTTCGTCCTAGCGGGCGATTTCTGTTCTACAGCACGCTCCCTGAGAACCTCGCATCGCAGCGAGTAGCTGCTCGCCTTCAACTGCGTTCGATCGGCAGAACCTGGAGCCTCCTCAGGCCCAAGCCTGCCATGGCGAATCAGCGCCATCCCCTCAGCCGGTCAGGAGCCTAGGCGGTGTGGGCCTGCGCCCCGGCGGCCTGGGCGACGATCGCCGCGGCCGGACGGCTGGCGAGCGTCGGCAACCAGTCCATCGTCCCCGCCTGCGATCAGGTCGCGGGCACCAGCAACGTCTTCTTTGCGCTCCCCTGGGTCATCGTCCATGCTGGCGGAACGCCCAAGTGCTCGCCGAGATGGTTGGCGCCCGCCTGGCTCCCGCTGGCACCGCACCCCCACTCTGCGTGGTCCCCGACCTGCTGACCGACGAGTCGACTGCGTCGGTCGAACTGCCGGACGTTGAGCATCGACAACCATCGACGGCGCCGACGGCGATCTCAACCATGATGCGCCAGCGTGCTCATCGGCCGCCACCGCAACCTGAGCGTCGCGGCTGACCCGCTGCACATGCTCCAGCATGCCTGCCGTCGCATGATGCGCGACGAGGGTCAGGATCTCGACGCGACGCAGGAGGCCCGCGCCGACGGGATGGCCACCGCCGCGCGCTGGGTCGGATGAGTCCGGACGAATCCGCGCAATCGCCAGCGAATGCGTCAAATCGCCAGCGTCGCGTCGCGCCGCACCCCGCTGGCTCGCAGGTGCTGAGTGCCTGGTCAGCGCTCCTCCGACCACGCGCTCGTTTTATATGCCTTCTCCTACGTTTTATGCCCTTCTCGTAACTACACGGTCGCCAAGACACCACGCCGCGCGAACATAAAAGGGACGCCGGCAGGCACATGAAAACGAGCCGTTCCGGCTCGCCAATTGCTCAGCCGGTCGTTTTATGGATTCTTTATAGGCCCCTGGTCAGGCTGGCGGCGTGCTCAGCAACCCAGCCGCCAGCAGGGAGCGGATCGACGGCCGCGACCTGCGCTGCGTTGTCGACGTCGCCGCGGGCAGCCGAGTTCAGAGGACGGCTACGGGACGGCTGCGGGTCGGCCAGGGGACGCCCAGAGGACGGCCAAGGGACGGGCCGTGTGCTGTGCTCAGGGCGTGGCTGGCACCACACGCCGCGGACACGCACCGCGCCTGCGCGTCGCAGTCTGGACAAGCAGGCCTGCTGAGGGACCAGCGGCCTGGACAAGCGGACGAGCTGCGCAGGGAGCGCTGCAGGCGCGGCGTTGCGGCCTTCCGCTCGCGCCTGGCCTGGCCGATTGGCAGGTCATGGCCGGCAGGATGGCCGCGTGGTGGTCACAAACGCTCATGGCACGCCGCGGGCACGGTCATGGCACGCTCGGCGGCACGGTCATGGCACGCCTGCTGTGTTCTGCTGGTCGCGTGGCTGGCGAAGCAAACCGCGGACAAGCGTGGCGCCTTCCGATCGGAACCTGGACAAGCACACCGACTAACGGATCAGCGGTCTGGACAAGGCGGCGACCTTCAGATGAGGCGCCGGCGACGCGGCGCGGTGGCGCCCCCGTCGCGCCGTGTCGGGCTGCTGGACGAGCCTTGTCCTGCTTCGTGCTCAGAATGGAGTGCGTGCACCAGCACGCCGCGGCTCGCAAGGCCGGCCGCGCCGGCCGCGTCGCCTTTGGAACACCTTCGGAACGCACATCCGTTCTATGTGCGGCTAACGCGCTGCTGGGAACGCACAATCCGCGGGCGCCGTTGCCAGCGCCCTGTGGGCCGGAACGCTTTCGGAACGCCTTGGGAACGCCTCGTCCGCAGACTAGTGGGCGTGGATGCCAATGAGCAACGCCAGGCGCCGACCCAGTCGTGGTCATCCGACAGAAAAGCGCCCTGCTCGGGAGGAGTGGTTGCGTATGGTTCGACAGTGGGGCAGACGCCCCAACAACGCGGGAGCTGAGGTGAAGCGCGTCCAACGGGTCCTGGGCGGTGGGGCGGTGGGGCGTGGCTAGCAGCCAGGTCGCGGTGTGCACGGACTTGGGGCTGATCCATCTGGCGGACTGCCTGGGCTCGCCAGCCAGGGCCGACCGCTGGCTGGCCGAGTTCCTGGGGGCGGTGCCGGTGGTCGAGCGCATCGTGCTCGACGTGGCGTCGGTGTCGTTCGTGTGCCCCTATGGCGCCGTGCTGCTGCTGTCAGTCTGTCAGCACCTGGCGCGGGAGCGTGGGCGGCCGGTGCAGCTGGTCGGGCTGCAAGACCACGTCCACGCCTATCTGCGGCGCCTGGACTTCTTCGAGACTGGCGCCGGCGCCGTGGTCGGCACCGGCCGGCTGCCCTGGGGTGCCCAGCTGCCGCGCAGCGTGGCCTCGCTGAACGTCCTGGAGCTGACCGTCGTCCGCAGCTTGCGCGAGGTGTACGAGGCCACGGCCCGCGCGCTGCTGATCGTCAAGACCTGGCTCGGTCTGGACGTGGGCGTGGCGCACCGCGTCGCCTGCTGCATCGCCGAGGCCTGCGAGAACGTCATCGAGCACAGCCAGTCGAGTGGGGTGGTGGTGGCTCAGAAGTACGAGTACGCCGGCTGGACGGAGGTGCAGCTGGCCATCGCCGACCTGGGCATCGGCATCCGCCAGTCGCTGCACCGCGCCTACGCCGGCCTCGAGGAGACGCCGGCCGGCTGGATCAAGCGGGCCGTGGCCGGCCTGAGCAGCCGCCCCGAGCGCGGCGGCCTGGGGCTGGGCGAGATCCGCCACCTGGCCACCCAGTCGGGCGGCAGCCTGCTGATCCGCTCGGGGGCCGGCAGCGCGGTCTACACACCGGGCCATACCCGCTACGCCAACCTGGTCGATCTGAGCGGCTTGCCCGGCACCCAGCTGGCCATCACCCTGCGCGACGGGGGTGGCGCCGGCCGCCGCGCGGGTGTACAGTAGCCCATCAACGATGGTCGTTGAAGTAGGCATCCAGCCCATCACCTTCGCCCTGAGCGAGTTGTTCGCGGCCCTGGACGTGCCAGGACCCGACCTGCTGCTGCGGGCCTACGGCGAGCGGGCGCTGCCTGTGCTCGAGGAGAAGCTCCTGAGTGTGCCCGTCGGGCGCGCCCTGGTGCTGAGCTTCGCAGGGGTGCGGATCATGTCGCCCTCGTTTGCCGATGCGACGATCGTGGCCCTGCTGCGCGGCCTGCGGGAGGGCCGCTATGGGGAGCGCTTCCTGATCCTGGCCGACCCGGACGAGGAGACGTTGGTCAGCCTGGAGGGCACCTTCGAGCGCCGCCAGCACCGCCGGCTGAAGCTGGCCGTCGTGCTGCGGTGCCGGGGCCAGGATCGGCTGTTCGGGCCAGTCGAGGACAACCTGCGGGAAGCCTGGCAGATGGTGGCCGAGCGGGGCACGCTGACGACCCGCGAACTGGCCGAGACGCTGGGCCTGGAACTCAACACGGCCAGCATGCGGCTGATCAAGTTGCATGGCCTGGGCTTGCTGGCCCGCCGCGAGGTCGTCGGGATACCGGGCCGCCAGCACCTCTACACGCTGCCAAAGTAAGGGGGCAATTGACCATTGACCATAGGGCCACAGCAACAGGCTTTTTCTTCAATAGGTTGAACTGATAATTATGCCCAGTATTTCAACAATAACCGCTGATAAATCTGCCGTGGTTGACGACCCGGTGTGGTCGTCACGGAGGCGGCAGGCCTGGTCGCCACTCCTTGAGTTATTGATCGGGCGGCGCGCGCAGCAGATCATCGGACTGGACGCCGAGCGCCTCGGCGAGCTTGGCCAGGGTGCTGATGCTGGCCAAGCCGCCCGCCTCGATCCGCGCGACCGTGGACAGGTTGACGCCGGCCCGGTCGGCGAGTTGCTGCTGCAGCAACATCCGTCTGATTCGCCAGTAGCGCACGCCCGGAAGAGGGACCAGCGTTCGGCGGGGCGGCATCGGCTGCCGGTCGATCGTAGCGAGCCGGGCCACGTTCGCGCCGTAGACACGCCCCACAGATGCATAATACGCTGCTGTATGGCTTCACATAGGCGTCTATATGGCGTCTATCGAGAGACCACGGCATGCTCGAGCGCTTCACTCGATCCAGTCCCCAGTTACCGCGTGCACATCGGAGGTTCTGTTGTTCCCGACTTACGGCCTCATCGATGTTGCCAGCGCGATCCTGGCGGCCTTGTGGTCGCTCCTGGTCTTCCTCTGGGTGCTGGGGCTGGCCGTGGTGGGCATGCGCCTCTGGCGGTGCTTCTGACGAGGCGCGCTGGGTGAAGCTCCTCCTCCTCCTGCCGGTGCTGGGCGCCCTCACTCTTGGCCTGGTAGCGGTGCCGCTGCTGGCGACGCCGGCGTTGGCCGAGCGGCCAGGGGCCTCGGCGACGGCCACGGTGCACGCCTTGGACGAGCTGGCCAACGCAATTGCCCAGGGTAAGGTCACCCGCACGCCGACCCCGACGTCGACGCCGACGGCAGTTCCGACGTCCACACCCGTTCCGCCGCCGGCCGATTCGCCGGTCCCCACCGCGACACCCGACCTACCCCTCCCAGTCCCCGACGTCGGCCAGGCGGTGGCCGCTTATGTGCGGCCCTCGCCGCGCGATCCGTCGCTGACGTGGCTCGAAGTAGCCACCCCGCAAGGCCGCTGGGCGGTGCTCTACGACACGGCGCTATGCGAGCCGCCGGCACCCTGGACCAATGTCTGGCTGGCGCTGGATGACGCCAGCACGCGACCGATCACCGCCGAGCGGTTGGGCACCGGGATGTGCGCCCTGGCGCAGTGGTCGTGGACCTCGGACGTGCCGTGTGCCGCGGATGGCGACGGCGTGTGCGACGCGGCGGCCGACCCGGCGGGCTGGCCGTCGGCCGCCGACGAGCCACCGTCCGAGGTGTTGGCGGCGCTGGCGCCATCTCCACTACCGCTGCCGACGGCCGTTCCCGCTCCCCGTGTAGCTCCCGCCCCACCGACGTCGGCGCCGCGCATGCAGGTGGTCGTGCAGACAGTGGTCGTCACGGCCGTGCCCACCGACACGCCGATCCCCGAGCCGACGGCAACGCCGAGGCCTGCGCCCACCAGCAGCCCACTGCCGACGGCCACCGTGGCCGGCCCAATCGCCGCGGCGACGGCGCCCACGCTTCTGGTGCTGCAAGCGGAACCGAGCCCGACGCCGGCGACCGCCGCGCCTCGGGCGGTGGAGCGGGTGGAAGCGCGAAGCAGCAGTAACTGGTTGGTCATGCTGGCGATGGGCAGCGTCGTGCTGGTGGCAGGCGTGGCCTGGTTCACCAGAGGCAAGCGGAGGTACGTCCTGTGAAGGTGCTGGCAGCCCTGATCGTGGCGCTGGTCCTGGTGCCGGCCATGTTCATCGCGCTGGTGGGCGCTATGCTGGCGACCTATCCCTGGATGGCCGGCCGGGCGGCGCTGGAGGCGCAGGGTTGGACGCCGCGCGTGGGCGCGGTCGTCTCTGTGGCGGCGCCGCTGGATCAGTGGGCGCTCATCACGGCGGCTGCGCAGGCATCGAGCTGCGGCGTCACGGCCCAGGACCTGGCAGCCATCGCCAAGACCGAGAGCGACTTCGGGCGCAACATGGCCACCAACGCCAGCGGGCACTTCGGGTATGGCCAATTCGACGCGCCGACCTGGGCTGCATACGGCACAGGCGATCCGTACAACCCCGCGGATGCATTGCCCGCGATCGCGCGCACGCTGTGTAGCCGCGGCTACGCGCATGACCGCACCCGAGCGCTAAACAGTTTCGGCGGCTGCACAACAGCAACGTGCCTCGGGTCGACTGATTACGCCACGCAGATCGGGCAGATCGGTGCGAACTTGCAACAGCAGGCCAGCTCCGATGTAGTGGCAGTTGCGCATAGCTGGTTGGGGGTGCCGTACCACTTCGGCTGGTGCTCGCGGGCAGGCATTGATTGCTCCTGCCTGATGGTGCAGGTCTTCGCGGCCGTCGGCGTGTCCCTGCCGCGCACGGCGGCGGCCCAGTACGCCGCCATCCCGCACGTGCCGGCCGAGCAGGCGCAGCCAGGCGACCTGGTCTTTTTCCAGAACACGTACATGCCCGGGATTAGCCACGTGGGGCTGTACCTGGGCGATGGCCAGCAGATCAACGCGCCGACCGATGGCCAGGTGGTGAGCGTCCAGCCGGTGTTCTCAGGCTATTGGGGCGCGCACCTGGTCGGCTTCGGCCGCGTGCCGCGCTATGGACAAGGAGGACAGGCATGACGATCGGCGAGATGGTCGTCGACGGCCTGAAAGGACTGGTGGCGACCGGCATTGTGGTGCTGCTGGTGTGCTTTGCCCTGGCAGCCAGTGTGGCCCTGCTGGCCGGGCTGGGCTGGGTGCTCTGGGTCGTGGAGGGAGGCGGGCACTGATGGCATTCCAGCAGCAGCCCGTCAACGTCACGGTCCAACTGCCCGAGGTGGACCTGACGAAGCTCATCCCCGACCTGGTGCTGCCGTTCCTGGCCAAGCTCAGCCAGGTCGTCGCCGACGCGCTCGATCACCTCTGGAGCGGCATCGTCGGCAGCGGGTTCAACGTGCTGACCCGCACGGCGCCGGAGTGGATCTATCAGCAGAAGGATGTCGCCCAACTGGCCAACGACGTGGTGCCGGCCATCAACGGAATCACCGCCCTGGCCGTGGTCCTGGCTGGCATCGGCCTGATTGGGCGCGAGTTCTGGGGCTGGTCGTGGGGGCCGGTCGAGTCGGGCGCCAGGATCGCCATGGGCGTCGTGCTGGGTCTGGGCGCCATCCGGCTGTGCACCTGGTCGATCGACCTGGTGGATCACGTCAACGACGGCCTGGGCGGTGTGGCGCTGGTCAAGCCGCCCGGCGTGCTGATCACCGGCAGCGTGCTGGACACGCTGGTCAGCGCGCTGCTGCTGATCCCGTGGTTCATCTGCGGGCTGTGGCTGTACCTGCTGATGGTCGAGCGGCTGGGCATGCTGGTGGTGCTGTTCATCATCGCGCCCGTCGCCCTGGGCGTCTGGGGCATCCCCCAGGCCCGCTGGTTCACCATCGCCTGGGTCCGCTTCTGGGTGGGCTGGCTGATCGGGCAGCCGCTGGCGCTGCTCTGCCTCAAGCTGGCCTCGGTCCTGGCCGGGTTGTTCGGCGGCGGCAGCACGGCGGTGTTCTTCGGGATCGCCATGCTGCTGACCGCGCGCAAGGCGGCGACGCTGTTCGTCGCGGGGGGTCACGTGGCCGATTGGGGCGGCACGGCTGTCCGGCTCGGCACGCAGGTGCTGTTCCGGCGGCACTGAGCCAATTCGGAAGGAGTCACATCGTGGGACAGGTACTCAGTGAGTTCTTCATCAGCATCGCGACCTGGCTACTGAACGTGGCCATGCTGTGGGTCGCGATCAGCATCGCCGCGATGGGCTTCACGCTCATCTGCACCTCGGCACGGCCGTTCGCACATACGAGAAAGAAGCGAGGTATGTAATGGGATCGGCACTCAACAACGGGACGATGGCGCTGGCGACCGACCTCTCGGCAGCCCTGACCGGCCTGCTGGCGCTGGTGGTGGTGATCGGCGGCTTCATCCTGATCACCGGCGTCGGCACGCGCGGCATGCAAGAGTTCGCCCACCGCTGGATCTGGCAGGGCGTGCTGGGGACGATCTTCGTCGGCTCGTTCCACACCATCGCCGACAAGATCACCAGCTCGTTCCGGTGACGGGGCCATGGCCGTAGCCGAGCGCACCGAGCGCTGGCGCGTCCCCACCCACCTGGATGTGCCGGACGGCATCGGGCCGCTGACACGGCGCCAGTTCGAGCTGCTGGCCGGGGCCGGGGTGTATCTCGGGCCGGTCCTGGCCTGGGCGCTGGGACCGCTCGGGCCAGACCTGGGGCTGAGCATCCCGCTGGTGAGCGACAACCTGACCGTCGGCCAGGCCGGAGCCATGCTCGGCCCAGTGGCCATCGCCGTGCCGTTCGCCTGCTCGGGCGACCCGCCGCTCGAGCACGGGCTGACCGCGTGGGCGCGCTATCACGCCAACCCGCGCCTGCTCGGCCCGGCCGACGCCGCGGTCGTCGTCGGCGTGCAGTCCGTGGATGGCCCACTGGTGCGGGCGGCGAGCGGGCCGCCGCTGCGGGCCGTCTGGGAGCTGCCGTCGGTCAACACGCGGCTGGCCGACGCGACGCTGCTGGGCGTGCTGCGCGAGCGCTACGCCGAGTTCCTGAACGCGATCGGCTTCCCGTTCCAGATCGTCGTGCGGGCGACACCGGTGGCCACCGCTCCGCTGCTGCGCGCGCTCGACGAGCGAGCGAACGCCAGGGCGGCGCAGTTGGCCGGCTGGCTGCGGGCACTGCTGATCGGCCGCGGCCTGGTCGAGCGGCGGCGGTTCCTGGCCATCGCGGCCGAGGACGAGGCCCAGCTCGAGGATCGCGTTGAGGCGATCGAGCAGGGCCTGGCCGGGCTGGACCTGGCCGGGCGACGGCTGGGGGTCGGCGACGATGGCCAGCCCTCGACCGAGCTGCGCGACTTGCTGCACGCGGGCTGGTCGCCGCGGCGATCTCGGCCGGGCAAGCCGCTCGGCGCGAGCACGATGCAGCTGGAGGCCGACGCGCTGGCCAGCGACGGCGTGTGGCAGAGCGTGATCGCCCTGGCCGGCTGGCCGCACGCCATCGACGACGACTGGCTGCGGCGGCTGGTCGCCGGTCCCCTGCCGCTGGACGTGGTCTGGCACGTCCGCCCCGTCGACAGCGACAAGGCCGCGCGCACGCTCAACGATCGGCTCAAGCAGTGGGAGACGGGCACGCCGTCGCTGGCGCGGCAGGTGGCCATCGAGGACGCCCAGCACCTGCTGGAAGCCCTGGAGCGCGGCCAGGAGCGCGTCTGGGACGTGGACCTGCTGATCCTGGCCCGCGGCCGGTCCCACCAGGAGGCGCGGGGTCTGGTGCGGAAGGCCGAGCGGCTGCTCGCCGAGCAGGGTGCCTCGGCCAAGCTGCTGCGCTGGGAACAGGCCGCGGCGGTGGCCGCCTGCCAGCCGCTGGCCGACACGCGGCTGCGTCGGCGCAGCCGCCGCGTGGACACGTCAAGCCTGGCGCGGACCTACCCGTTCGGGGCCGCCGAGTTGGTCCTGCAAGGCGGGGTGCCGATCGGTGAGACGAAAGAGGGCGCGCGGCCGGTGGTCTGGACGCCCTACCGGCGACCGATCCTGACCAACCCGCACCTGGCCGTGTTCGGCCCGCCCGGCTGCGGCAAGGGCGTGCTGGTCAAGGTGACCTACTCGCGGCTGTACCTGGCCGGCCTGGTCCAGCAGATCGACGTCATCGACCAGGATGGGGAGCACGCGACGGGCGAGTACGGCCGCTTCGCCGAGTATTGCGGCGGCGCGGTGTGCTACCTCGAGCAGCCGCGCGACGTGGACACGGAGCTGCGCTGGGGACGGCGGCACGACGTGATCGTGTGGAACCTGGCCGGCGTGCCGGTCGAGCAACGGCCCGAGACGTTCGTGAAGATCAAAGAGGCCCGCTGGAAGGCTTCGGCAGGCGGGCGCATCCGCTCGGCGTTGGTGCTGGACGAGCTGTGGATCTTCTTGCGCGAGGCGGCGGCGGCCGCGGCGGTCGAGGAGGTCGTACGGTTGGGCCGGCACGTGAAGGTCTCGGGGGTGTTCATGACCCAGCGCGGCAGCGACTGCCTGCAATCGACGCAGGGCCAGGTGGTGCTGAGCTCGGCCAGCTCGCAGTGGTTCGGCATGCTCAGCCCGAGCGAACTGACAGCGCTGGTGGGGCCGCTGCAACTGAGCAGCGCAGTGCAGGCCGCCATCCGTCGCTTCCGGCAGGGAGACGGGCTGCTGATCGCCGGCCCCTACCAGGTGGGCATGCGCGTGATCCCGACGCCCGACGAGCTGGCGATGGCGCAGACCGACTACGACAGTGAGGCCGACTTCGCCGAGTTTCGAGAGGACGACCAGGAGCAGGAGCCGCCCGCGGCTGGCTGGGTGGCGGCCGATTGAGAGGGGGCGGATGGATGCGACGGACAATCATGGCGATCGCCGCGGCAGCGCTGGGGCTGGCGCCGGCGGCCAGCCTGGCGGACGAGTCGACGTACCCCGAGCAGGTCTATACGGCTGTCTCGCCGGCCAGCGATGACTGGCTGGCGCTGTTCACGCTGGAGGGCACGTGGGCCGTTCAGGTCGGCGACGGCTGCCCGGTGATCGCTTCAGGCTTGGGCTTGAACAGCACGCTGACAGCGCCAGTCGAAGACGATGCTGCGGAGCTGGTCATGCCAGCGGACGCGCCGCTGGCGGCCGGCGAAGTATGCCCGATTACTGGCCGTATCTGGCAGTCCGCCACGCCATGCACGCAGCACAACGGTGTGTGCGACGTGGCCTACGACCGCGCTGACCCGTGAGCTGGCTTACTTCGCTGAGCGGCGAGCTGGCAGGCGTGCCGCTGACCACGCTCCTGGCCGTCGCGGTCGGCGTGCTGGTCCTGGTAGCGCGGGTCGCACGGCTGGGAACCTTCAGCACGCCCACGGCTGCGCGCACCAGCCGCGCGCTGGCCGTCCGCCAGCCGGGCTGGCTGACCAGGCGGCGCGCGGCCAGCGGGATTCAGCACGGGCCAGAGCGTGTGGGCGTGGGCTACGAGCGGGCCATCTTCGGCACGGTGCATCTGACGCTGGCCGAGCTCAACCACCACGGCTACCTGGGCGGAGCCACCGGCAGCGGCAAGACGACGCTCATGCGCGATCTGGTCGAGGGCTTCCCCGGACCGGTGATCGCGCTGGACTGCAAGGGCGACCAGGCCCTGGCCGAGACGGTCTGGAGCCTGCCCGGCATCGTCTGGGAGATCGGCGGCCCGCTCAAGCTGGACCTGCTCGACCCCGAACCCGCCATCCTCGCCCAGCAACTCCTCGAAGGCGAGGCCTTCGGCGACCGTGGGGCGGTCTATCGGGCCATCGCCGAGCACGCCATCATCCGCGCCGGCCAGGTGCTGCGCTGGCGGTCGGAACCCCTGGAGCTGCCCCGCATCCTGGAGCTGGTCAGCAGCCCGGCGACGCTGGCCGAGGCCATCCGCGAGGCGATGCCGGCCGAGGATCGGACGGCCCAGCGCTGGCTGGTCGAGCTGGACGCGGCGAGCACCACCATCCGCGAGGGCTTCCAGACCTTCGTCGAGCGCCTGGGCAGCCTGCTCGACTCGCCGGCCGGCCGGTCCCTGGGTACCGGCCCCGAGGCGGTGCGCCTGGCCGACGTGCTGGCCAGCCGGAGCAAGCTGTTGATCCGCCTCGACCCGCGCTACGGGGCGATCTCGCGCAAGGTGGGCGCCTGGACGCTGATCGCCATGCTGCGGCTGGCGGCCGAGCTGCGCCAGGCGGCCTGGCAGGGCCGGTGCCTGTTCATCGTCGACGACCCGCGGCTGCTGAAGCGTGAGGGGCGCTGGCTGGCCGACCTGTTCGGCACGGCGCGGGACGCCGGCATCGGCCTGGTGGTGGCCGACCAGGGCATCGCCGGCCTGGCCGAGATCGATCCAACCCTGCCCGACACCGTGCTGCGCTCGACGGGCTGGCAGCTGATCTTCCGGCAGGGGTCGGACGCCGACGCCGAGAAGATGGCGGCCCTGTTCGGCACGACCTGGCGCGAGGACGTGAGCTACAGCAGCGACGGGCGGACGACCACGCGGCTGCGCGAGGAGCCGGCGGTCTACCCGACCTGGCTCAAGGACCTGCCGACGGGCCACGCCTGGTTCCACGGCGCGCCTATCGGGCTCACGGCACGATCGCGCCGCGCGCTGCTGGTCGTCGCGGCGCCGGCGCCACCCGACAAGCGGGCTCGGCTGGCCCTGCCGCCAGGCCGGCCGCCGGCGCCGGCGGCACCTGCGCCCGAGGCTGCGGCTGCGCCCGCTGGGCCGCCGCCGACCGTCGAAGACCTCGCCAGGCGCGCGGTGTTGCGCCTGGTGGGGCCGCTGCGCCAGGACGGCTGCCGCGAGTGGCTGGGCAGCTACGACGGGGATGGTTACGGACGGGCCGCGTACCACGGCCACCAGCCGCAGGCGCATCGGCTGCTGGCGCGCTGGGAGTACGGCCCGATCCCGAGCAGTTGGGAGGTCGACCACACCTGCCGCCACCGCTGGTGCGTCGAGATCACCCACCTGGACCCCATCCCGCGCGGCGAGCATCGGCGCCGCGAGGCTGAGCGCCGGCGCCACCTGGCGGACGAAGCCGCCGAGATGGCGGACGTGGCGGACATGGCCGACGCCGACGAGCAGGCACCGGCCGCCCCGGGTGTGCCGGCAGCCGCACCCCAGGCTGCCCCCGGAGTCTCGACCGTCGAGCAGCGCCGAGCGGCCGTGCAGCAGCTCCGCGCCCAGGGCTGGAGCCTGCGGCGCATCGCCGAGCACCTGGGCATCAGTTACGGCACCGCGCAGAGCGCCGCACGGGAGACGATCAACGCCCACAACGGGGGTGATCAGCGAGGTGATCAACCTGATCACGTTGATCAGGCTGATCACGGGCCGCACGCGCCGACATCGGCCGTTTCTGAACTCAGGTCTGATAATGGCGTTGTCAGACGGAGCGGTGGCTCCACGCGTGCGGTTGTGGGAGAACCCCCGTCACTCGCAGACACCGCCGAGCCAGCCCGGACCGGCTTCGCCATCGCCCTGTTCGCCGGCGTCGACCGGCCACGAGTCGAGCCGCGGACGCTCAGCCTCGAGGACCTGGTCGACCTGCTGAGCACCTATGACGTGCTCGACGACAAACGGCAGGGCCGATGCTGGTCACCGACGCGGTATGCCGACGGCGCCCCCTCACGGCACAACGACGGCGTGGAGGCGGTGAGCTGCCTGGTCTTCGACTGCGACCGTGTGGAGCCCGACTGGGCACGGCTGGCGGGGTCCTGGTACGTGGCCCACACCACCTACCAGCACACGCCCGAGCACCCGCGCTGGCGCCTGGTCCTGCCGCTGGCCGCCCCGGTGGCGGCCCCGCAGTGGCGCGACGTGTGGCGACGGGCGCACTCGGCGCTGTGCCCCGAGGCCGACCCGAACTGCAAGGACCCCAGCCGGCAGTATTACCTGCCCGGCCACCCACCCGGGGTGCTGCCCCAGGCCAGGTGCCACGAGGGGCCGCTGCTCGACGCGGCCACGCTGCCCGAGTTGCCGCCCGAGCCCAAGCGACAGCCGGGGCGGCCACTCCTGGCCCCGACCGCCACGCCGCGCGAGCCCACCCAGCGCGAGCGGCGCCAGGCGGCGACGTACATGCGCAAGGTCATCACCGGCCTCGAAACGACGCCCGCCGGTGGGCGCAACGACGCGCTCAATCATGCCGCGTGGACGCTGGGCCACTGGGTCGCGGCCGGTGCGCTCGAGCAGACCGAGGTCGAGGAGGCGCTGTTCGCCGCCGCTGAGCGCAACGGGCTGGTCAGCGATCCGAAGGACGGGCCGCGGAAGACCTGGGCGACCATCCGCAGCGGACTGAGCAAGGGCTTGCAGCAGCCCATCGACCTCGACGCTGAGGACCGACGACCACCGTCACCGCGAAGACGGAGGAGCGTGTGAGGGACTTGGAGCGCGTGTTCGAGGAAGGACGGCGCGAGCGTGCGAGCTATCCGTACCCGCCGTATGAGATGGACTTCGTCCGCGTGCGGCTCCGGCCTGAGTGTCGCGATCGTGGCGAGCCGGGTACACACCGCCGCCGCCTGCCAGCGTGGTACGGCGCGGGGTGGGCACGGCTGACCGAGCGGTACCACTCACCAGCGTGGGACGGGGTGCTCGGCCAGGTGCAGACGCGGCTGGTGGTCGACGATCCCGACGAGCAGCACCCGTACCTCGTGCAGTGCCTGTTTCCGGGCCAGGCCGTGCGGCTGCTGGCCAGCGCCTGGTTCGCGGCGGACGAACTGGTGGAACCCGCACACGCTGAGATCGCCGTGTGGATTCCAGACCCGCCACGCCTGACCGATGCTGAGTGACGGACCCGATGAGCGCCGGCGACCGGGGCGCAGCGGCAGGCCACTCCTATCGAACGGATGTGCTATGGTAGGGGTGTTCGACGCCAGCCAGTCAGAGCGGCCAGCGGCGATCCCCCGCACGCCTCGCCGGCGCAGCCGTCGTTATGGGCGTGGCCTCTCCTCCCCGGAGGCCACGCCGGCTGGTCGGCCAGCCGCGGGCGTGGCGGCCGAGGGACGGTCGAGGACGAGGACTGGCCTCAGTGGGCCGGCTCTATGGTGGATGGCTGGCCACCACCACGGCGATCGCCTGGCGGCACGGCTGCTGACGGCCAGGCGAGCTGCGGCCAGGAAGCGGACGCGCCCGCGGCAAGGGCCGGCAGCGGACGACGGATGACCGTCACCACCCGCGACATCGCGCGCTATGCCGACGTCGACCTGTACGACGTGCTGCACCTCACCGCCCAGGCCGGCGCCGAGCTGATCGACCGCGCCTATCGGCTGCGCATGAGCGCGGTCCATCCCGACCACGCCTGGCGCAGCTCGCCACCAGCGCCGCTGGTGAACCGCCGCCGTGACGCGGCGCGGGCCGGCGTGGAGGTCAAGGAGGAAAGAACGTGATGGAGTCCATTCGACAGATCATCCCGGCCACCGGCTGGCGCGTGGTGACCGTGGACCACGACGACGACGAGGTGCGCGAGGAACCCGTGGTGTGCTTCGCGCTGCTCGACCCACCCTACCCGGAGCGGGACGATGGCCCGGAGCAGCCCGTCGTGCCGATGATCCGGGACCGGAGCTATCACGGCATCACGGGGATGGGGCTGGTCGACCTCGTCCTCGGGGACACGGCGTATTGGCACCATCAGCACGTCGAGTTCGACGAGACGTTCGTGGGGTATCTGAGCCCGGACGAAGATCAGACGACGCCCTGGGTGCGGGAAAGCATCGAGCGCGTGCGGCAGTGCTGGCCGGACGAGGGGCAACGGTGGCCAATCGACCTGCGCGCCGACCGGTGAGCACCACCCTCGAGGACGCCCGCGCCTTCGCGCTGGCGCTGCCGGAGACCACCGAGGTCGACCACCACGGCATCCCCTCGTTCCGGGTGCAGGGCAGGATCTTCGCCACCGTACCCGACGCTGAGCACCTCCGGATCATGGTCGACGAAGACGGCATCCACGCCGCCGTCGCCGAGCACGCTGCCGCCTGTCCGGAGCTCTACTGGGGCAAGCGCCTGGCGTGCGTCGTGGTCGAGCTGGCCGCCATCGCGCCCGAGCCGCTCCGCGAGCTGCTGATCGAGGCCTGGTTCCAGAAGGCCCCGACGGCGCTGGCACGGGCCTTCGCCGGCCAACGAACGGGCACCGCCCCGTAGCCACGAAGAGCGTCCTGGTGCGCGCCTGGTGAGCCGAGCTGGCGCCTGCTCTCGTCGGCGGCCGACACCGCCATCTGGAGGTGCCCATGCTGCTGCGCCACCCACGCGCCGCTCTCTGCCGCTGGTAAGTTGATCGCTAGCGCCCCCGTCGGCCGCGCACCCGACGAGGGGCTCAGTGGGGTGGCCGGACCTCGTCCGCGCCAGACCCCATCCCGCGCGTCGGCATGGATCGCCGCAGCCTTGAGGGGCGCCCGTCACAATGGGCGCCCTTTCGTGTTGCGCGGCGATGGCAGACGCAGACCCGCCGGTCAGGCGTGGGTGCGCCCGCGCCTGCTGAGTGCGGCGGGCAGACAGAACCGCGCCGTGCCGAAGCTACTCATCAGCCGCCGGTGCGACGAGATACACGCCGAGCGCGGTCGTCAGCACCAGCGACGCGCCAGTGTCCTCCCATTTCAGGGGCAGGCCGCCGGGAGCCACGGCGCGTGCATGCCGTTCGGCGAACTGCTGGGCCGCGTCGCTGGTGGCGAACACGGCCCGCGCGTGCCCGCCGGCACGGCCGTCGAACACACACCCCCAGTGCTCAGGCATGCGCCCGCCGCCCCCGCGGCACGGCGCCAACGCCGTCACCCGCTTGCTCCCCACGTTGGTCGCGGTCAGCCGGGAGCGCCGCTGCGCGCGACGGGTGCGGCGCCGCGGCCGACGGACCGGCCACGGACTGGCCGCGGCGCGCGTGCTCGTCCGGAGTGAGCAGCACCCGCCGCACCTCCACGACCAACTCGAACTGCTCGCGCCTGAGGACGCTCGGCCCCAGGCCGGCATAGACGTTGAGCCTATCCGCGAGGACCCGCACCAGGCCCTGCCGCGCGGCGGCATCCAGGCGCAGCACGGCGTCGTCGCCCGCCGGCCCGTACTCGATCCGGAGCATGGAAAGTCACTCCCCTCCGTCCGCTCCAAGACCCCGCACCGTGGCCGTCACCACGGCTGCGCCCAGGGTAGCGCCTGCGCGACCACCCTCCAAGAGTCTGGAGGAACCTACCGCCGACCGTCGCCCCGCGGCGGCTCAGCGGCGCGCTCGGTGGCCGACCCAACGGCACGGTCGAGCGCGGCGCCGCCAGCCCCACGCGGGCGGTGTTCGATGACCCATCCCGCATCGACCAGGTGCAGCACGTGACAGATGGTGTGCTCGCGCCGAGCGTGGCACGCGACGCAGTTCGAGGTGCGGACGGGTGGGGAGTCCTGCGGCGGTGGGGCGCTCGCCATGGCCGTACCATAGGTGTCCCGCTGCCCAGCCGCTCAGTTCTGCTCAATCGGGGATCTCGGTGCCACGCGCTGACCCGGTTCGCCGTGCACAGGGCCGACGGCGAGCGCTGGGCAGCGGGTCGACCGGCACGTGCGGTAAGCCTGGGGAGCACGCCGACCGATGAGCACCACCCTCGAGGAAGCCCGCGCCCCTGGCGCTCGCCTTGCCGGAGACCACCGAGGCCGACCACCACGGCCGCCCGTCGTTCCGGGTCCGGGGCCGGATCTTCGCCACCGTGCCCGACCAGGAGCACCTCCGGATCATGGTCGACGAAGGCGGCATCCACGCCGCCGTGGCCGAGCACCCGGCCGCCTGTCAGGCGTTCTCCTGGGGCAAGCGCCGGGCCTGCGTTGTGGTCGAGCTGGCCGCTATCGCACCCGAGCAACTCGCCGAGCAGCTGCGCGACGCCTGGATCCGGAACGCCGCGCCGGCGCTGGCGCGGACCTTCGCTGACCGGCGACGAGGGCCGGTTCGTGCCGCTGAGCCTCCGTGCGGGCAAGGAAGCGCAGGGCCATGACGCGCTGTCAAGGCGCCTGCGCGCCACAACCCGTCAGCAGGCGGACGATAGCCAGGTGAGGGGCTGCCCGACGCAGACCCAGCGGCTAGGCGCTGGCTGATCCGTAGCGCTCTGGGTGGGCGGCCTTGAAGTCGTCGCCGACGAAGTCATCGATCTCCTGCTCGCCCGGATCGGGTGCACCGAGGGCGAGCACGTGCTGACGGAACGCCGGGTAGTCGGTGGGGTCCTCACCGTTCTGGGCGCGCGCCGCGCGCCAGTCGTCGTACTGCTGGCGGAGGTTCGGATTGTCGGCCATGAGATCGGCAAAGGTGGGCATGGATGGGGCTCCCTTCCGCCGAGCGGTTGGTCACGCCGGGCAGACCGCCGCCTTGGCGCAGCTTGCGTGCCCACCGCCGCCCATGCAGGCCTGTGCCCCTGAGCCACCCGATGGGCTGCCACGGCTGAGCATGCCCGTTGGAGCGAACTGCAACCGCCGGGCGGCCGCTGCCCGCGGTGCGACCGAGCCAGCCGCCGAAGACGCGTCCAACGCCGGCAGCGCCAGCCGCCCTCGATCAGGAGGGTGTCGACCACCACGACTGAGGATGCCCTCGGCGCTGGCGCTGCCGACGTGTCGCGGGGCGACCTGGTCCATCGGCTCGCGCAGGCACGATACGGCGGCGGTCGCCAGGCTCCCTGAGGCGGGCTGCGACACCGCTCGTCAGGGCGGGGCCACACACCAGGGGAGACGCCTCACGCATCGGGGCCGGCACCCCTCGCTTCATCGGCGGCACGCCGCCACACCGGCGCCGCATGCCAGCCACGCCAGGACATCCAGGTCGTCGGCAGCCGCCGAATGGCGGCTTCGAGTGTCGCCGCCACGACCGCGGGCGAGGGGTCGATCGGCTCGCCGCACCACAGCTGCCAGGGCTGCTCCAGCCGCGGCGGCGGGATGAGCAGGAAGGGCACGATGGGCCGGCCCGACCGACGCGCTAGCCACACCGGCCCCGGCGCGACCGGGATGCGCTTGCCCAGGAGCGGGCCGAACACCTGGCCGTAGAAGTCGGCCAGGACGATCAACGAGCCGCCGCACCGCAGCAGCTCGAGGCCCTGCCGCGCCGCCACCATGGGCGTGTACAGGCGCTCGCCGAAGGTCCGGCGGTAGAAGCGGCCCAGGATACGCGCCCGCGGGCCTGGGGGCAGCAGGAAGCCGTCGGTCCCGGCGTTGGCCGCCGCCGGCGGCCGCGGGTCGATCATCGAGACCACCCCGAGGTCGGCGACGAGCTGCACGGCGCGGGCGGCAGCGACGGGCAGGTTGTACTGATGGACCGACAGCAGGATGCTGCCGGCCGGCGGGAGGCGTGCCGGCGCCAGCACGTGCCGCTCGGCCCACTCGGGCGTGAGCCGATCGGCCTGATAGGCCAGCAGCTCGTCGACGCTGCGCTGGTACCACCACTGCCAGCCGAATCGCCACACCACCCCGGCGGTCGGCTGCCAGCCCAGGGCCCTGACGGCGGCCGCGGCCACCTGGCGCATGTGCCGATTGCCGACCAGCCCCAACGTCGCGCCCAGCCGCGCCAGGTCCGCATACACGGGCTCGGCACTCGACGCCAGTTGGCGTGTGAGGGTGGCCAGCACGACCCGCTGGGCTGCCGCAGGCAAGGGCATCCAACTCCGTCCGTGAGCCAGCTCCCCACCTGACTCAGGTGCCATGCTAGCAACAGCGGGCCGTGCGCTCGGCTGCTGAGCGAGTCGCCGGGTGGGTTGCCACCTCAGCGGCGGGACCAGTGGGCGCGCGCTGCATTCCCGAGCACGACGACGACCTCAGCCAGCACCAGCATGCCGAGCAGGAGGGCCGCGCTGGTGGCGGCCACGCGACCGGCGCCGGCCGTGGCCGGATTGAGAAAAGGATAGGGGTACTGGCTAACCAGCGCACCGCGGACGAGGGTGTAGGCGGCCCAGACCAGCGGGTAGCTCAGCCAGAGGAGCCCGTGGCGCCGGGCGAGGCGGTGGGCGGGCGGGGCCAGCAGCCAGTCGAGCAGCATCGCCACCGGCAGGAGTTGATGGAGCATCACGTTGGCCCAGGGCAACGGGGTGTCCACCTCGGTGCCGGCCAGGAGCACGGCGGAGACGACACCCGTCACCAGCAGGGCGAGCACAGCGCCGCCGCGGACGAGGTCGAACGTCGCCGAGCGCACCATGCGCCACCGTGCCGCGCCGACCAGGAGTACCCCGCTCCCGAGCAGGGCGCTCTGGATGGTGAAGTAGCTGACGAAGGTCACCGGCCGCAACGTGCCGTGCAGGGCCAGGTCGACCAGTTGCCCGACAATGGCGGCGAGCGCCAGCCCGGCGACCAGCACCCGCGCGGCTGCCACGCCGCCACGCACAGCCCGACCGGGCCGCAGCTCCTGGGCATGGCCGCTGGGGTGACGGGACATCGGCGTGCCACTGTCGTCAGCCTGGGTTGGCGCGCTGTCGCCAGGCCGTCTGAGCGAGGTTGAGCGTGGCGCCTACCTGCACAGCATGCGCGAGACGCCAGCCGGCCCGCCGGACTGTCAGGCCAGCTCACGTGGGCGCGGCAGCACAGCCCCGAGGGGCTGTCCTTCCAGGTCATCGGCACACCAGCCGCCAGGCCGGCCAACGGCCGCCGACCGCGACGAGCCGCGCCGCCCAGCCCTGCGCCAGCGGCAGCGCCGGCGCCTGAGCTGACCGCAGCACGGGCGGGACGGGGCCGACGTCGGCGACCGGCCTAGCGCTACCGGTACGGCGCCAGGATCAACCCCGTAGCATCGCTGGCGTGACGAGCCACAGCAAGCGGCCACGCCGAACGGGGACGCTGACCGACGAGCAAGCGGCGCTCCTCGTCCAGCAGTTCACGGCCCAGGCCGACCGCATCAACGAAATCCTCGCCATGCTCACCGCCTACGCCAAGGCCGGTGGTCGCGATTGGGACACCTATGAGCGGGTGCTCGATCACTTCGCCCGCGAGGGCATGAAGCTCGTCCAGTACGGCCGCTCACTGCTCGACCCGCATCTCCAGGAGCGCGCCTTCGCCGCGGTCGCCGCCGCGGCCGGCCCAACCGCTGACCACCAGGCCGGGCGCGCGGCGATCCACCAGAAGCTCGCGGGCTCGATCCTGGCCACCGTCTCCTACGCCGGCTGGCACCACCTGGTCGAGCCCGAGGACTGGCCTGAGACGTTGCCCGCCGTCGTTCTCGACGCGGTCCGCCGCGCCCCTGGCATCAACGACGACCCGAGCATGCGCGCGCTGACGGACACCAGTAGCTGAACAGGGATCGCACAGGGCGGGGCTAACCAACTCCGCGGCCGGCGCGCTCACGCCGGGCAGGCGGTGCCGCCTGGTGCGTGGCCACCAGCTGGGGGAGGCCTGACCGGCGACCTGCGGGTCGGGACGCGGTACGCTGCGGGGGCCAGCCTGGCCCCTGGTCGGGCAAGGAATGCGCGCGTGCAGCGTCGGTCCGGGAGACGGGTCCCGCCACAACCTCGCTCGCGTGGGTGGCTGCGCCTCGTGTGGGGCGCGGTCGTGGTGGCTGGCGGCGTGTGGGTCCTGGCCCGCACCCAGCCGGTGGCCA
>Ga0213876_10000783_pt1 | contig 21636 bp, 14 predicted proteins | sample BarmaccomBMRX_R9_FD_160113 | JGI IMG/M metagenome (GOLD analysis project Ga0213876, IMG submission 160113) | Root-associated microbial communities from Barbacenia macrantha in rupestrian grasslands, the National Park of Serra do Cipo, Brazil - RX_R9 | ecosystem: Host-associated > Plants > Roots... | reverse complement strand
CTCGTTGATGCGGCGGAGCTGGTCGGGGTCGGGCGTCTTGGCCGAGGTCGTGATCTTCACCACGTCCTTCAGGTCGGCGAAAATCTTCTTCTCGATCGCCTCCTTCAGGCGCTCGTGCGAGGTGTACTCGAACTGTCTTCCCTTGCGCGCGTAGGAGGAGATGCGGATCAGTATCTCCTGGCGGAAGGTGTTCTTGGCGTTCTCCGAAATCCCGATCTGCTCCTCGATGGAGCGCATGAGCTGCTCGTCGGGCTCCATCTCCTCTTCCGTGATCGGGTCTTTGATCTTCTCCTTGTTGCAGTAGGCTTCGACGTTGTCGAGGTAGTTGTTGCAGATGGTGCGCGCCATCTCCTCGAACGAGTAGACGAAGGCGCGCTGCACCTCGACCTTCGCCAGTTCGTCGTACTCCTTGCGCGCCGCGGAGATGAGGTTGAGGTAGCGCTCGCGCTGCTCCGAGTTGATGCCCGTGTGCTGCTCGAAGCCGTCCTTGATGGCGCGCAGCGCGTCGATGGGGTTGATGCAGGTGATGCCGTCGCGCACGAGCGCGCCCGAGAGGCGGTTGATGATGTAGCGGGGGCTGATGCCGTCCATGCCCTCGCGCGCGGCCTCCTCCTTCAGCTCGCGCACGTCCTTCGACTTGTAGCCCTCCACGTCCTCGCCGTCGTAGAGCTTCATCTTCTTGGGCAGATCGACGTTGGCGCGCTTGGGCTCTTCGAGCCGGGTCATGACGGCGAACATGGCGGCGACGCGCAGGGTGTTCGGCGCGATGTGGACGTTGCGCAGAATCTCGGACTGCTTGAGGAGCTTGTCGTAGATGCGCTCCTCCTGCGAGACGCGGAGGTTGTACGGGACTTTGACGAGGATGATGCGGTCTTGCAGCGCCTCCGACTTCTTGTTGCCGGCGAAGGAGACGTACTCGTTCTCGTTCGTGTGCGAGAGGATGACCTCGTCGGCGTAGAGCATTGCGAAGCGGCCGGTCTTGATGTTCTGCTCCTGCGAGAGCGTGAGGAGCGAGTAGAGGAACTTCTCGTCCACCTTCAGCATCTCGATGAACTCCATCACGCCGCGGTTCGCGATGTTCAGCTCGCCGTCGAACCGGTAGGCGCGCGGGTCACTTTCGACGCCGACCTCGCCGATGGTCGAGAGGTCGATGGAGCCCGTGAGTTCCGTGATGTCCTGCGACTTCGGGTCTGAGGGGGCGAAGGTGCCGATGCCGACGCGGTTCTTCTCGGAGAAGATGATGCGGTGGACGCGCACGTCCTCGTGGCGCCCGCCGTAGGTGTGCTCTAAGGCGTAGCGGCACTGCGGGCAGAGGTCGCCCTCGATGTAGATGCCGTAATGTTTTTCGATCTCGGGGCGCAGCTCGGCCGGGATGAGGTGGAGCGGCTCCTCGTGCATCGGGCAGTCCTTGATGGCGTAGACGGCGCCCTGCTCGGTGCGCGTCCACTCCTCGAGCCCGCGCTTGAGCATGGTGACGATGGTGGACTTGCCGCCGCCGACCGGCCCCATCAAAAGCAGGATGCGCTTGCGGACTTCGAGGCGTTGCGCGGCGGACTTGAAGTATTCGACGATGCGCGCGATGGGCTCCTCGATGCCGAAGAGTTCCGCGGCGAAGAACTTGTAGCGGGCGATCTCGTCGCGCGTGCCCTCGTTCAACTTCTCCAGGCCGGCGGCGTGGATCATGTCGTTGATGCGCGCGTGGGAGAGCTCGGCGAGGCGTGGGTTCTGCGTGACCAGCTCGAAGTAGTCGCGGAAGCTCCCCTCCCAGGCGAGCGCCGCCTGCTCCTGGCGCAGCGCTTCGAGCCGCGCCGAAATGTCGAACTTGCTGCCGCTGCCATCCTGCTCTTGCATAGCCTTCTGTAAACCTCACACTCGGCTTCGCGCGCTCAGGGACGGCGTGTCTGCTCACGCCTCAAATGAAAAGTCAGGCGGCACCGCCGCGGGCGGGCCGCCCTTGAGGAACATCACTCGATGCGCGTGTGCGGGGCGAGACGCGCGAGACCGTTCCCGCCGCGCCGTCGAGTTCCGTTCAACTCCTCAACGAGCTGTTTTTCAAAGGGGAAAGGCTGTCAGCTTTGGCTCTCACGCCGGGTCACTCGGGACGACCACTGTTGACGCCAAGTATAGCACAGCGCCCGCCCGCCTCGGTCAACACTTATTTTTCGACCGCCAGCATCACCCGCGGCCGCAACAAGGACGCCGCGGCGTCGTACGCGCCGACCGCGAGCAGCGAGCCGCGCTCGTCGAAGAGCGCGACGTGCGCGCCGTCCGCCCAGCTTTCCTCAGACGCGACCGCCGCGCCGTGCCGCGCCCGGCGGGCGTCTTCGGCCGTTAGATGCGCCGAAGGGAGTTGCGGGAGCGCCGCTTCGAGCGGGAGCAAAAACTCCCTCCCCTCCTCGACGAGCGTCGGCAACTCTTCGAGCGAGACCGCGCGGTTTAAGCCGAACTCGCCGGCGCGCGTGCGACGGAGCGCGGCGAGGTGCGCGCCCGTGTTTAAGTTGTCGCCGAAGGACTCGCCCAGCGCGCGCACGTAAGTCCCGGCCGAGCAGACGACCCGCGCGCGCACGTCGCACGTCTCGTGCCCGTTCGTCTTGAGAACATCTTCGTTTTCGTCAGCAACAATCTCAAACTCGCTCACGCGGACGGGCACGGCCCTGCGCTCGACCTCTTCGCCCCTGCGCGCGAGTTCATAAAGCTTCTTGCCCCCGACCTTCTTCGCAGAGTACATCGGCGGCACCTGCTCAATCTCTCCGCGTAAGGGGACGAGCGCCGCCTCAAGGTCTTCGAGCTTGAGAGTCGAGCAGTCCACACTTTCACCGCCCGCGCGGCGCTCGCCGGTCAGGTCGCCCGTGTCGGTTGCAAAGCCCAGACGGATCGTCGCCTCGTACTCCTTCTCCGCGCCGGCGAGGAACTGCGCGAGCCGCGTCGCGCGGCCGACGAGCAGCACGAGCACGCCCGTCGCGAAAGGGTCGAGCGTGCCCGTGTGCCCGACGCGCTTCTCCCTCAAGACGCGGCGGACGCGCGCCACCACGTCGTGCGAAGTCCACCCCTCCGGCTTGTCGATGATGAGAATGCCGTCCATGCGCCTTCAATCTTAAAGCAATCGTTTGCCGGCCAGAAGGCGTGCGGGTAGAGTATTCGTGAAGATGCAGAAGAGTAGTAAGTACAAGCCGAAGTACAAGCCGCGGCCGTCGAAGACGGAGCGGCAGATCAACGCCGACCTCGAAGAGGAGAAGAGGAAGGCGCGCCCGCCGCGCGTCATCGACCAGGAGAAGGCGCGCGAGCGGACGCTGCAAAGGGCCGTCAAACTCCTCGCCGCCAAGCCGCGCTCGATTCAAGAGCTGCGCGAGCGCCTGCTCGAAAAACAGTGGGCGGACGAGACGGCCGTTGACTACGCGCTCGCCAAGCTCAAGGAGTACGGCTACCTCGACGACGAGCGTTTCGCCTTCGGCTTCGCCTCCTACAGGGTCAGGCAAAAACCCGTCGGCCGCCAGCGCCTCGCGCGCGACTTGCAAACGAAGAAGGTCTCGAAGGAGACGGCCGACGCCGCGCTCGAACTCGTCTACCAGGAGACGCCCGAAGAGGAACTCATCGCCCGCGCCATCGAGAAGCGCATCCGCCTCCGCGGCCGCCCCACCACGCGGCAGGAGACCAAAAGCCTCTACGACCACCTCCTGCGCCTCGGCTTCTCCTACGACCTCATCATCCGCAAGGTGCGCGAAGCCTCGGCCGCGCCGGAAGAGGAGGAGTAGGCAGTAGAAATACAAAGCGGCGCGCTCAGGTTTATAACCAGAACGCGCCGCCTGTTTTCCTACTGACTGCTGTCTACTCTTCAATCCCCAGCACGTCGCCGCCGAAGAGCGGCTGCCCGGCCAGGCTCGTGTGGAAGCCGTAGAGGGCGAGCGCGAGTCCGGCGAGGAGGATGGAGAGGCCGTTGGCCGCGTACCACAGCGAGAGGTCGGTCGTCAGCGGTGCCACCCTGAGGATGATCGCGGAGAAGAGGGTGGACATCGCGGCCAGCGCGCCGTGGCGCGCGTAGACGTAGACGAAGAGGGCCGCCTCCAAGAGCGCGAAGAGCCATTCGAGCGAGAGGTAGCTGAAGGCCAGGGGGCGCCCGGCGTAGATGAGCAGGCCGACGAGTAGCCAGCCCGCGACCGCCACCAGCCAGTCCTTGCGGAGCACGCCCGCGAGCAGCAGCGCCACGAAGAGGAGCGTCAGGCAGGGCATCACGGCGCCGAGCAGCGCGTCGGCGCCGTAGCCCATCAGCCCGCGGAAGCCGAGGAACGCCTCCGGCGCGGGGAGCGAAGGTCTCTCGGGCGGCAGGCCGAGCCACCCCGGCGCGAGGAAATAGCAGAAGTCCGTGACGGTGATCGCGGTGCCGGCCGCCGCCCCGATGAGCACGTCGCGGCCGACGAGCGGGTCGCGCCAGTCGCCCGCGAGCAGGCGGTTCCAGGAGATCAGCAGCCCGGCCCAGCGCCGGCGCACGAGCGGTTCGAGCGCGACGTAGAGCAGCCACGAGATGCCGCCCTTCGCCAGCGCGTCGGGGAGCCAGCCCGTCAGGAAGAGGTCTGTCTCGGCGAAGCCCGGGACGTGGTGCGCCAGGAGAATCCGCCGCGCGAAGGCGCACAGCGAGATGAAGAGCGCCAGGCGGAAGGCGCCCCTGCGGTCGCCGCGGCCGAGCCGCAGGTTGCGACGCGCGAGCAGGAAGGCGCCGAACAGCACCAGCAGCAGCAGGCCGACGCCGAGCGCCTGCGCGAGCCACTCCCTGCTCGCCGACTCGTACTCACCCTGCCGCCGCGGCCGATCCCAGGGGCGGACGATCTCGAAGTATGTGAGCCGGCCGCGGTAGCCGGCGGCCTCGACGCGGATGGGGATATCGGGCTGCTCGGGGAAGGCGCCCTCCCAAGCCTCGCGCGCGTCGTAAGCGTCGGGCGGGGTGTACTGCGACCGCGCCGTTTTGAAGCCCGAGGGGTCGAGCCCCGCGGCAGAGAAGGCCGCGGCCCAGTCGGGCGGCTGACCCGCCGCCCCCCCTTCGTCAACCTGCGGCGGCACGGCGCGCAAAGACGCCAGGCGGCCCCGCGTGTCGAGCGAGAGGCTCAACATCCCTGCGACCTCCGGCGGCGGGTCGTCCGGCGTGACCGCGGAGCGCGAGCGCGGCACGAGGTAGCGCGGGCTCTGGCGGTAGCGGAAGTAGACGACGGGCGGCGTGCCGGTCTTGAGTCTCGACCAGCGCGCGGGCGAACGGTCGTGCTGCCGGACGTAGCCGAGGTAATCGATCTCGAAGGGCGACAGGTCGTACCAGCTATCGACGGGCGGCTCGTCGTAGCCGAACCCGCGCGCGAGCCCCGCGGCGCGCTCGCGCAGGACTTCCGGCGGCTTGTCGAGCGCCACCCACCCGTTAACCAGGACGCGCCCCGAGAGCCACAGCATGACGCCGAGCCCGACGACGACGACGGCGAGCAGCGCCGCCGCGGCCGCGGGCTTGAGGCCCCCCTGCTTCGGCGCGGCGGCGACCATCTCGGGCGTGGGCGTCTCGCCCGCGGCCAGCGCGACCGCCAGCGGGTCTCTGCCCGGCATCGCCGCCGCCACTTCGAGCGCCGACGCGGGGCGCCGCGCCGGGTCTGTCTCAAGGCAGCGCATGATGACGCGCTCGACGAGCGGGTCGAGATTTTTGAAGTGGCTCGAAGGCGAGGACGGCGTGGCGTCGGTGCGGCGGCGGCGGACGACCTCCGCCACCGTGCGGGCGTCGAAGGCGCGGCGGCCGGTGAAGAGTTCGTAGAGGACGAGGCCGAGCGAGTAGATGTCCGAGCGCGGGGTCAGCTCGCGCCCCGCGAGCTGTTCGGGCGACATGTAGGCGGGCGTCCCCGACCTCTCGTCGCCGCGCAACTCTTCGGCCAGCGCGGCCAGCCCGAAGTCCGTGACGCGCGCGTCGCCCGCCTCGTCGATCATGACGTTGGCGGGCTTCAAGTCTCTGTGCAGGACGCCGCCCTTGTGCGCCGCGGCGAGCCCGGCGCAAATCTGGCGCGCGAGCGCGAGCCCCTTGTCCTCGGGCAGGCGGCCGAAGCGCTTCAGCACCGAGGCCAGCTCTTCGCCCTTGATGAACTCCATCGAGAGGAAGTGCAGCCCCTCGGCCTCGACGATGTCGTAGACGCGGCAGACGTTCGGGTGCGAAATCTGGCGCGCGATTCTCACCTCGCGCCGGAAGCGTTCGAGCGCCGCGCCGTCGCCCGCGACCGACTCGGGCAGGAACTTGAGCGCGACGGTCTGCCGGAGCGTCAGGTCTTCGGCGCGGTAGACCTCGCCCATCCCCCCGCGCCCGAGGAGGCCCACGATGCGGTAGCGCCCGCCGAGCACCACGCCCGGCACGAAGCGCGCGTCGTCAATCGACTCCGGCGAGGTGGACGTGTGCGCCGCCGCGCCCGAAAGTGACCGCCGCCCCGTGCCCGGCGCGTCGCCCGGACGCAGGCGCGTCGGCACGAGCGACGGGTCGAGCGCCGCGCCGCACGAAGGGCACGAAAGGCTCCCGCCCGCGACCTCCTTCCCGCACGTGAGGCACTTCAACATGGCCGCGGATTCTATCACCGAACCGCGCGGCGGCAAGAAGTTTTAGGGGGCCGTCTGAAGCCTCCTGTGCGCCCGTTTCGCCCGCCTCCGCGCCGCGTGCTAAACTTGCCGACAAGGAGATTGCGTCAAGTATTCACGCCGTCGAAGGGTCAGCCTCTACTGACTACAGGCCACTGACTACTGACTTTCTTTTATGATTACCGGAAACGAGCTACGCGAAAAGTTTCTCAGCTACTTTGAACGGCACGGCCACCGGCGCGTGGCGTCGAGCCCGCTCCTGCCCGCCAACGACCCGACGCTGCTGTTCGCCAACGCGGGCATGAACCAGTTCAAGGACACGTTCCTCGGCCTGGAGCAGCGCGACTACCGGCGCGCCGCCACGTCGCAGAAGTGCCTGCGCGCGGGCGGCAAGCACAACGACCTCGACGAGGTCGGCAAGACCGCGCGCCACCAGACCTTCTTCGAGATGCTCGGCAACTTCTCCTTCGGCGACTACTTCAAGGAGGACGCGATCCGCTTCGCGTGGGAGCTGCTCGTCGAAGAGTACGGGCTCGACCCGCGCCGCCTCTGGTTCACGGTCTTCGAGGGCGACGAGGAGGTGCCGGCCGACGAGGAGGCCGCCGCGCTCTGGGAGAAAGTCGGCGCGCCGCGCGAGCGGATACTTCGCTTCGGCCGCAAGGACAACTTCTGGCAGATGGGCGACACCGGCCCCTGCGGCCCCTGTAGCGAGATTCACTACTACATGGGCGAAGACCCCGAAGACCCTTCGCAGAACCGCGCCGAGTTCGTCAACGGCCCCGGCGACACGACGATGGAGATTTGGAACCTCGTCTTCATGCAGTTCAACCGCGAGGGCGAAGGCCAAAAGACGGCCGACGGCAAGTTCGAGTCGTACCGCCTGGAGCCTCTGCCCGCGCCGTCCGTGGACACGGGGATGGGGCTTGAACGCCTTACGGCCGTCATCCAGGGCGTGCCGACGAACTACGACACAGACCTCCTCCGCCCCATCGTCGAGTTCACGGCGAAGCTCGCCGACCGGCACTACGAGGCGGACACGCCCGAGGGCTTCGCCATGCGCGTCGTCGCCGACCACGCGCGCGCGACGGCCTTCTCCATCGCCGACAACATCCTGCCGGGCAACGAGGGGCGCAACTACGTTTTAAGAAAGATCATGCGCCGCGCCATCTACCAGGGCCGCCACGCGCTCGGCTTCGAAGGCCCCTTCTTCCACCAGGTCACAGACTTCGTCGTTGACCAGATGAAGGAGGCTTACCCCGAACTCGAAGCCGCGCGCGAGTTCATCGGCCGCATGGTTCGCCTCGAAGAGGAGCGCTTCGGCTCGACGCTCACCGTCGGCCTGCAAAAGCTCGAAGCCCTCTTCGCCGCGACGGCCGAAGGCGAGATGCCCGACTACCGCGAGCTTGCGCGCCTCTACGACACCTTCGGCACGCCGCGCGACCTCATCCGCGTCGGCTTAGAGGAGCGCGGCTTTACGGTTGACGAAGACACGTACAACGAAGAGTTCGACCGCGCCCTGCGCGAGATTCAGGGCGCGGGCGTCAAGGCTCACTCGCTGACGGCGTCGAAGGCCAAACCCGTCTACGCGTCGTTGGCCGCGCGCGTCGGCGCCTCCGAGTTCCGCGGCTACGAGGAGACCTACACGCACGGCGCGCGAGTCCGCGCGCTGCTGCGCGGCGAGCAGGAAGTTAACGAGCTGAAGGAAGGCGAGGAGGGCGAGGTCGTCCTCGACCGCACGCCCTTCTACGCCGAGTCGGGCGGGCAGGTCGGCGACACGGGCTTCATCACGCAGGGCAACGGCGAGGCGGTCGCCGCCGTCCTCGACACGCCGCCGGCCGCGTCCGGCCTCATCCTCCACCGCGTGAAGATTGATTACGGCACGCTGCGCGTGGGCGACGACGTTGACGCCGGCGTGGACATCTTCAAGCGCGACGCCACGCGGCGCAACCACACGGCGACGCACCTGATGCACGCGGCGCTGCGCGAAGTCCTCGGCACGCACGTCAAGCAGGCCGGCTCGGTCGTCGCGCCCAACTACCTGCGCTTCGACTTCTCGCACTACCAGCCGCTGACGCGCGACGACGTCGCGGAGATCGAGCGCCTCGTCAACCTTCTGATTCTCGACAACAAGCAGGTGCGCACCGACATCCTCTCGCTCGAAGAGGCGATGCAGTCGGGCGCGATGGCGCTCTTCGGCGAAAAGTACGCCGACAAGGTGCGCGTGCTCACCGTGCCGGGCTTCAAGGAGGACGAGGCGTTCTCGAAAGAGCTGTGCGGCGGCACGCACGTCCGCGCGACGGGCGACATCGGCCTCTTTAAAATCACGAGCGACGAGTCCATCGCCTCGGGCACGCGCCGCATCCGCGCCGTCACGGGCCACGACGCCCTCGTCCGCTTCCAGGAGACAGAGGCGCTCGTCGATCAAATCTCCGGCGAGCTGCGCGCGACGCGCGCCGACATCCCCGCGGCCGTCGCGCGCTTGCAGGAGGAGTTGAAGAAGGCGCGGCGCGAGGCCGACGAGCTACGCCTGAAGCTCGCGCTCGGCGCGGGCGCGCGGGCGCAGGACGGGCAGGAGGCGCGCGAGGTGGAAGGCGGAGTCCTCGTGCTCGCGCGCGAGGCGAGCGACCTCGACGCGTCCGCCCTGCGGCAGCTCTCCGACACGCTGCTCGCGCAGATTAAGACGGGCGTCGTCGTGCTCGGCCGCCGCGCCGACGGCAAGGCTTCGCTCATCGTGCGCACCTCGCCCGACATCTCGAAGCGCGTGCCCGCGGGCCAGGTCATCAAGGAACTCGCCCCCATCATCGGCGGCCGCGGCGGCGGCAAACCCGACATGGCCGAGGGCGGCGGCTCCGAGCCCCAGAAGCTCAGCGAGGCGCTTGAGGCCAGCTACCAGGTCGTCGAACGCCTCCTCACCCAGCAGGGCGCCGCGGCCTGATGTGAAGGCAAAAGGCAAAAAGCAAAAGTAAAGACGAGCGACGGCGCGGCCCTCATCCCTGATTGAGGATGAGGGCCGCGCCGTCTTCAGTTGAAGAGGATGAGAGGCAGCGTGCTTCCCATCCTCCTTTTGCCTTTTGCCTTACTGACTATGCGCGGCCGCCCACTCCTTCTGCTTGTCCGTGAGCACGACGTTCATCTTCCGAAGCGTCGCCGCGTTGAGCGTGCCCGTCACCTTGAGCCCTTCGGCCTCCTGATACTTCTTGAGGCCGTCGCGCGTCGCCGCGTCTAATTTGCCGGTGGCATCGCCCGCGTAGAAGCCGCGCTGCTTGAGAATCGCTTGCGCCTGCTTGATCTGCTCCTTCGTGGCGCGGAAGACGGGGCCGCGCTTCTTGGCCGTGTTGGCGTTCGCCGTGGACGTGTTGCTGTTCTGGGCGGCGGCGGCGCCCGCGGAAAGGCAGAGCGACGCCGCGAGGATCGCGGTCAGCAGTCTCTTCATCTGTTTCTCCTGTTGGGTGAGGTGCGCTGGCGGTCGCACGCGTTAAATGCCGGAGAATTAACCCGCTTGGAAAGCGGCTCCTATCATACACGCGTTGTCAAGACTTTGGCCCCGACGCCGCCCGGCCGAGTCTGACATTTCCTCAATGCCTGCCTCAACTGAATAAATATCTTAAGTTAAACAATGCATGAATCTTGTTGAACGATTCCCTCGGCGTGTGCTATTCTGTCTGAGCGCTCGTCCGGCGCGTCAATGACGCGGCGAGCGCCCCCGCCCTCAGACGAACTTTCAGAGCGCCCCGCCGACACACGGAACAAGCAAGGTCATGAAGAAACTTCCCGCCGTCTTCGTTCTACTTCTCCTCCCCTGCCTGGGCGCCTCCGCGCGGCAAGTCGGCCCCGGCGCCTACCGCTTCGACAACTTCGACGTGCCCGGCGGCGTGCGGGTCGAGACGCCCGTCACGGTCATCCCGGCCGCGCGCCAGGGCAAGCGCCTGAAGCTGACCGCGCGCACCACCGTGCCCGCGGCCAGCGCCTCCGCACAGCCCGCCGCCGCCCTCTCTTCCTCCGCCCCCGCGCTCCCGATGGCCGTGGGCACTGCGCTCGAAGGCTTCTCGACCGGCGACTCCAACGTAGACCGCTTTATCGTCGATTCGAGCAACCGCCACGGCGTAGACCCCCTGCTCATCTACTCGATCATGCACCGCGAGTCTTCGTTCAAGCGCTTCGCGACTTCGAACAAGGGCGCGCGCGGCTTCATGCAATTGATGCCGGCGACGGCCGCGCGCCTGGGAGTCCAGAACATCTACGACCCGCAGCAGAACATCGAGGGCGGCGTCAAGTACGTGCGCCTCCTGCTCGACATGTTCGACGGCGACGTACGCCTCGCGCTCGCCGGCTACAACGCGGGCGAGGGCGCGGTGCAGAAGTACGGCGGCATTCCCCCATACGCCGAGACGCAGGAGTACGTCCGCCGCATCTCGGAGCGCTACGCGCTGATGCGCGACCCCTCGACGGCGCGACTGGCGCCGCGCGTCTCGAGCACGCAGATCGCCAAGCTCAAGGCCGCCGAGCCGCCGCCGCTCGTCTACGAGACGCACGTCTTCGCCGTCCGCACGCCCGACGGCAAGCTCCGCCTCGTCAGCCAGTGACGACTTCAAGAAATTAAAAGACCGAATACGGGGGACGGACTTGGCGCCGTCCCCTTCGTTTATGCGCCCGCGCTGTTTGGCCGCGGGGAGTGTCGCGGTATGATTGCGCGGCAGGCGACGTTCGGCCCTAACACTTTCAACGAACGACACCGCGAGATGCCAGAAGTCACTACCGACGAAGAGACCAGAGGGGACGCGGGCGCGAAGGCGGCGCGCGTGCTCCTCATCGCGGGCGAAGGCGCGGACGTTGACGCGCTGCGCGAGCGGCTCGCCGCCGCGGGCTTCGACGCGGACTTCGCGTCGCCCGACGAAACGACGGCACGCGTCAAAGAACTTAAACCGGCCGCAGTCCTCCTCGCCTTCGGCGAGCGCGAGGGCGAGGGGCGGCTCGTCTCGCTCGCGCGCAGGCTGCGGACGGAACCTTCGAGCTTCGCGATGCCCGTCCTCTTCCTCTTCCGCGCGGACAGCCGCGCCCTGCGCAGCGCCGCCCAACACCTCGGCGCCGACGACTACTTCGGACAGGACGCGCCCGCCGCAGAGCTGCGCGCGCGCCTCTCGTCGCTCCTCTGGCGCGCGGAGTCGGGGCGCCGCGCGGCGCCCCTGGTCGCCGACCAGCGCTCTGAGATCGACAACTTCCTCTTCCTGCTCGACGCCGTCGCTTCGGACGCGCGCGCGGGCGCGACCGGCTCGCTCGCGCTCGTCGAGGCCGGGGGCGCCGTCGAAGACGCGCAGGACGAGGACGGCGCGCGCGCCGCGGCGCTCGCGGGCGCGCACGGATTCCTGAAGCTTAACCTCCGCCGCGTTGACGCCGTGGCCTTCTACGGCCCCGCGACGCTGCTCGTCTACCTGCACGGCGCCGACGGGCCTTCGGCGCGCGCGACCCTCTCGCGCCTGCGCGAAGAGTTCGCCGAAATTTATCGCGGCGGCGAACTCTTCGTCGGCATCTCTTCGTTCCCCGCGCACGGCTCGGAGGTGGAGCGGCTGGTGGAGCAGGCCGAGGTCGCTCTCGGCGAGGCGCGCGGCGAGAACTCCGCGGCGCGCGTCGTCGTTTACGGCTTCGCGGAAGCGGGCGCCGGCAACACGCACGACGCCGAGCGGCGCACGCAAAGGCAGAAGATGACAGCCGCCGGGAATGAACCCGCGTCCGTCGCGCCGGCAAGCGTTCTGCGAACTGGCGGAAAGCACCGCCGCGTGATGCTGGTCGTCTCGGACGCGGAGCGGATGGCGCAGGTCAACCTGCTGATGCGCTCGGCCGCCTACGAGGTGCGCGCCGCCTTCGACGGCCAGCACGCGCTCAACCTCCTGCGCATCGACCGGCCGGACGCGCTCGTCGTCGATTTTGAACTGCCCGGCTTCGACGGCGTCGAGATGTTGAGGCGGCTCGCCAAGCAGTCGCGCGTTGAGGGCGGGCCGCCCGCGCTGCTGCTCCTGCCGCCGGGCCGCGAGGAGCTGCGCGCCGAAGCACTCGCGGCCGGCGCGCGCGGTGTAGTAGAAATGCCTTACGACGCCGTCGAGCTGCTGGAACGTCTGCGCGAACTCTGCGAGAGGGAGTGAGGGAGTAGATGGAAAACTGCCACGTCTGCGGCACGCGCCTGACCGACGGCGCGCGCTTCTGCGCCTCCTGCGGCACGCCCGCCGGCTCCGAGGAGACACGCTACGCCCCCGACTTGGCCGGCGAAGAGACGCGCGTCGCCGCGCCCCCGCGCCCGCGTCCCGCCCAGCCGATGCAAGTCCAGCCGCTCCCCACTTCCCCCCAGAGGCTCGACGCCGGCCCGCTCGACGCCGGGGAGGAGCGGACGATCTTCACGGTCGGCCCGACGCTCCTCTTCGTCAAGCTCGGTTACCTGCTCGCGGCGCTGGGTGCGATTTTGCTCGTCGTGCTGCTCGCGTGGCAGCCCTGGGTGAGCGTGCCCGTCTACGTCTCGATCCCGCTGGCACTCGCGCTGCTGCTCATCCCCGCCTACAAGCACCTGATGCGCAACACCGTGCGCTACACTTTGACCGACTCGAAACTTGAGATCGACCAGGGCCTCATCTCGCGCACGACGCGCAACCTCCCCCTGCGCAACATACAGGACGTGTCCGTCACCACGACCATCCCGCAACGCCTGCTCCGCTTCGGCAACGTCGTCATCGACAACGCGAGCGAGACCGGCGGCACGACCGTCCTGCGCAACATCCCAGACCCGCGCCGCCACGCCGACCAAATCTTGCGCGAGCTGCGCCGCTGGCGCTAGACGCTCCCGCGGACTTATCATCCACGGAGCGGAACAAGCACAACGGCGCCGTCGTCTAACTCATCCAAACGCTTTGCCGCGAGGGCGCCCCAGGATTTGGCTTGGCGCCACTTTGTCCGCCGGAAAGGTTTAGCCGTGCAATCTTCGAAGCTGAAGAAGTTATTCTCCTTGCTGTCCCTCCTCGTGCTGTGCGCGGCCGCGGTTGTGGCCCAGCCGCGGCCGGGGGTTCAGGCGTCGGACACAGGGGGGACTTTGGACGTTCCCGTCCTCGTCATGCACCTGCCGGACTGGGAGAAGAAGGTTCGCGAAGAGTACGGGTACGCCACGACTCTGCCCGAGTTGCAAAAGGCCGCCGGGAGTCAGCCGGGGCTCGATGCCTTCGAATTCGAAGAGGGAGTGGAGGCCGTCACCGCGAAGTACGAGGGCGGCCGCCTCGTCATCGTCGAGTTCCCGACGCCGCAGCACTCGGTTGACGCCGACGCCGCCATCAAACGGCGCATAGAGGAGTTAAAGGCCGCGGGCCAGCCAGCGCCCTCGCTCTACAGCCGCGTCGGCAACTACTCGGTCTTCGTCTTCGACGCGCCCGACTTTGCGGCGGCCGAGACGCTCGCCTCGCAGGTGAAGTACGAGAAGGACGTGCGCTGGCTCGGCCGCAACCCGCACGCCGAGGAGATCGCGACGCGCGCCTACACCCAGACGATGGGCGGCGTCATCCTCACGACGCTCAAGACGACGGGGCTCGCGATTCTGCTCTGCCTCGGCGTCGGCGGCGCCGTCGGCGGCGTCATCTTCCTTCACCGGCGCTCGCAGCAGGCCGCGCAGCAGGTCTACACGGACGCCGGCGGCATGGTGCGGCTCAACATCGAAGACCTAAACACCCCGCCCGCCACGTCGAACCTGCTCGGGCGCGGGCAGGATTGAGAGTTGTTGAGGAAGGGATCGTCCGGGCGCCTTTACCGCCAAAACAAGAAAGCGCCGTGAGTCGAAACTCACGGCGCTTTCTTGTTAATAGAGTGACCGGTCACAAATATGCGGGTTACTGATCTAATCTGCGGGGCTCCCCCAAACCCCTACAGAAACGGAATCAGTAACCCGCTGATTGATGGCCTTCGACGACTCTGCTGACGACAACTCTGTTCCCCCAAAGAGTTGTAGCCCGCAAGAAGTGAGAGAAAGCCTCCCCCAAAGCTTTCACTCGCTAGCCGTCTCCGAGCCTGACCCGATAACTCTATTTACCCCTTACATTTTATCTGTTCCCTGTCTGAGCAACGACCATGCCACCAGAACGTTACTCAGTTCCTCCAAATCTACAGGTCTTCAATTTTCCCCGTAAAAGAGCGCGAAATAAAAATTCCCTGCCTTTTCAAGCATTTACGAGACAGGGAGAGCTAACCGGAAAATCTGTACAGATTTAATGCTATAGAAATATTGCGCGTACGACTCTGTTGCACAGCGGTCTATTCTTGCAAATGAGAACCGTACGTTTACGTGCGTTCAAGCTCGAAAGAGGCTCGAATTTGCCCAACTTTTTCACCTCTATGATTCTGAACCGGGAAGCTCGCGTAGGGCGAGAGGGTTTTATACGCGTCCTCATCCAGTACACCGAGCTGTCTCAGAGCCTCGATGGCGATGGTCGAGCGGGCGCGACGGTCTTCGCCGTCCTCAATCTTGAAGGCCAGGCCCATGCCCTCCGGCCAGCGCTCGCAAGGCAAGAGGCCGGCGGTGTAGACGCCCTCGGCGCCGATCTTCGAGACGAGACTGCCACGGCCGGCGCGCATGACCTCCGTGTCGAAACGCTCGTGCGTCCCGCCGACCAGTTCCGGGCGCGCGTTCATGGCCGCGGTGAGGCGCGCGCAGGCGGCACGCATCTCCGCGTCGAAGTCTTCGGGCGGTGCGACGAGGCGCGCGTACATGAGCGCCATCGCGCGGACTGGGAGACCGAAGACGGGGACGCCGCAGCCGTCCGTGCCGAGGGCAATCTCGTCGGCATTCATCCCCGAGAACTGCGAAACGGCGCGGAGGATGGACTGCTGGACGGGGCCCGCGGGGTCGTCGTAAAGCTCGGGCGGGGCTCCGAGTTGGAGCGAGAGGGCGAGCATCCCCGTGTGTTTGCCCGAGCAGTTGTTGCGCAGGACGCCCGGCGACTCGCCGCGGGCGCGCAGGCGCTCGGCCGTCGCGCGGTCGAAGGGCTCGTGGACGCCGCACTTGAGGAAGCTTTCGTCGAGGCCGAGCTTTTCGAGCATGCCCGCGACCGTCTCGACGTGCAGGTCTTCGCCGCTGTGCGAGCCGCAGGCGACGGCCAGTTCGGCCTCCGTCAGGCCGAAGCGTTCGGCGGCGCCGCTCGTCAGGAGCGGGAAGGCCTGGAAGGGTTTGCAAGAGGAGCGAAGGTAAGTGACCGTCTCGGGCTCGCCTAAAGACGCGACGAGGCGGCCGTCGCCGTCCACGGCGGCGACGTGGCCGCGGTGGCGCGACTCGACGATGGGGCCGCGCCAGACTTCGACGAGCGGCGCGGGCCTGGGCGCGGGTCGGGTTTGATTTTCGGGCTTCAAGTGAGTGGAATCTTAAACGCGTAGGGCGAAAAGCCGCAACCGGCGGCCGCGTCCGAAGGATTTTCCGCCTGTGGAAAATGGCTGATGAAAAGCGGCGGGGCCGCCTTCAGTGCGTCTGAAGGCGGCCCCGCTCTCTTTCGATACTCTTCAAATCGAAAGCTTCGACCCGCTTGTTCTTACTTCAACGACCGCGGGGCGGTCGTCCTGGGGCGCGTGCGCGTCAGGACTGTGAGCCTGACGGGGCGCCGGCCGAAGCGCATGGCTTCGGCGGTTTGCGGCACCCAGATGTCGATCTTGCGACCGCGCACGGCGCCGCCCGTGTCGGCGACGACGTATTCGCCGCTGTAGGAGCCTGCTTCGAGCCTCACGCGCGTCCCGATGGGCAGAACCCTTCGGTCGGCGGCGATGATGCCGCGCCGGACGCCGCCGCCGTCGGCGGTGCGCCCGTGCAGGGAGTAGGCCGTCGCCGTAAAGGTTACGGCCGTGGACGCTGCCTCCGCTTCGGCTCCCGTCTCTGTCTTGTCAATCGCGGCCTTCGTTTCATTCAGCGGGGCCGCCTCCGCCTCTTTCTCTTCCACGACGCCATCCTCAGCGGCGTCTGTCGTCTGTGTAGTCTCGGCGCCGGGGTAACTTGTCTCCGTGACGGCGCCCTTCTGTAGCATCTCCTTCGGATTTTGCCCGAGGGGTTCTGCGACTGAAGTCTGGACTAAAAAGAGCAAGGAACATGAGAGGAGAACGGCCGCGGCCGCGCCCCCCCCAATCAGGGGTTTAGACATTCTCGGTCCTCCTACCGATTCAAGTCTCTCAGCGGCGCGCGAGGAGGTAAGTGACCTCCCGTCCTCGACCTCCGGCTCTAGGAGTTTGAAGAGTCAGCCGGAGTTGGGGAACAACGTCCTTGATGCGGAGCGCTGAAAGAATCCGATACAAAAAGAATGACAAGCGAACATTAAGCCCGCTTGCCACGCAAGGGAAAGTAACACAAGGATTTAGCGCCTGTCCAGTTGCAATGTGCCCTAAAAATCCGTACCGAAAGGGGACTCCGAGAGCCGTTTTTTAAGCGTACGTGGGCGCACGAACCCTTGCCCTTTCAACCCGTTAGACGCCCCCTTTAAACAGCCTTTTCCCCGAGCCACTCGCCTCGGTAGACGACCTCCGCCTCACCCGTCAGGAGCACCTCGCCGTCCTCGCGCCAGAGGACTTCGAGCAGGCCGCCGGGCATCGAGACCTTGACGTGCCGGTCGGTGTGGCCGCCGACCATCGAGGCGACGGCCGCCGCAGAGGCGCCCGTCCCAGACGAGAGCGTCTCGCCCGCGCCGCGCTCCCAGACGCGCGCTTCGATGTTCCTGCGGTCTAAAACCCGAATAAATTCGACGTTCGTGCGCTCTGGGAAGGCCATGTGCGACTCGACGGCGCGGCCGAGGCGGCGCCAGTCCACCTGTTCAAAATCGCCGACGAAGGCGCAGCAGTTCGGGTTGCACATCTGGAGCGCAGTGACCCGGAGGGTCTCGCCGCAGGGGAGCGCCAGGGGGTATTCGCGCACCTCCGCGAGCGGCTCTTCGGTCAGCATCGGGATTGAGGCGCTGTCGAAGCGCGGCCGGCCGATCTCCGCCTCGAAGCGGAACGCGCCCTCGCTCATTCTTTCGCGCAGACGGTAGCGCTTGACGCCCCCGCGCGTCGAGAAGCGCAGTTCCCCGGCCGACCAGAGTCCCGCGTAGTGCAGATAGGCGGCGGCGCAGCGCGAGCCGTTGCCCGACATCGCCGCCTCGCCCCCGTCCGGGTTGAAGATGCGCAGGCGAAAATCGCCCTCCTCCCCTCCCCCCAAAGGCTCGACCACGGCGACGCCGTCCGAGCCCGCGCCGAAGTGCCTGTCACAGACGCGCCTGACGAATTCGACGAAGGGCTCGCCCGCGCCCAGACGCTCAAAGCCGGCGCTCAGGCCGACGCCTTTGAGTTCCGCCGCCTCGAAGACGAGGTAGTCGTTGCCGTAGCCTTGGAATTTGGTGAAAAGCATAGGGTTTAAAGGCTCAACTTTCACTCTCCGAAAGCCGAACTTCACCCTCGGAGACTCAAATTTCCGTCCCGGAGAGTGAAAATTGACTCTCGGAGAGTGAACGTTGACTCTCGGAGAGTCAACGTTCACTCTCCGAGAGTCAATTTTCACTCTCCGAGAGCCAACGTCCACTCTCGGAGACCCAAAGTTGACTCTCCGAGACCCAAATTTCACTCTCGGAGAGTCAACGTCCACTCTCGGAGACCCAAAGTTGACTCTCCGAGACCCAAATTTCACTCTCGGAGAGTCAACGTCCACTCTCGAAGAGTCAACGTTCACTCTCGGAGAGTGAAGTTTCCCTCTCGGAGAGTCAAAGTTGACTCTCCGAGAGTCAACTTTCGGCTTCGGAGCATCGAGAGCGACCGGGTCAGTCCACGACCCACCCGCTACCGCGGGTGGTACTGACCTCTTTACCGCTCAAGAGCGCCCGGCGAAGGAGGCGAGGAGGACGGCGACGGCGTCTGTGAACTCTGTGCGCGGGTTGGCGTCGCGCGGCGGGTTGTTAATCATCAGCGAGAAGACGAGCCGCTCGCCCGCGGCGCTGAAGAGATAGCCGGAGAGCGAGGTCGCCGTGCCCAGAGTCCCCGTCTTCGCGCGGACGTTCCCCTGCGCCGGCGTGCCCTTCATGCGGTTGCGCAGCGTCCCGTCCACCCCGGCGACGGGCAGCGCCAGGCGGAACTCTGAGCCGGAGCGGTGCCGGCTCATGTAGACGAGCAGTTGCACGGTCGTGTCGGCGGTGACGAGGTCTGAGCGCGAGAGGCCCGAGCCGTCGTTCATGACGAGGCCCGAAGGGTCGATGCCCGCCTGCGTTAGGAACTTCGCGACGGCCTGCTCGCCCGCCTCCTCGCTCGAAAGCTTCGGGTTGGTCGAGCCGGAGACCTTGCCGAGCGTCCGCAGCAGAAGCTCCGCGTAGAGGTTCTGGCTCGGCTTCAAGGTCTGCGCCGCGATGACCGAGAGCGGCGGCGACTTGCGCGTGGCGATCTCGACCAGCGAGGAGACGGGGAGCGGCTTGTCGGCGCGGCCCTGCGCGTCCACGGTGCGCGTCTGGCCTGTGAAGACGACGCCGCGGCGTTCGAGCGACGCGCGCAGCATCGCGGCGAAGAGCGCGGCCGGGCGCGAGACGGCGAGGCTCGCCGTGTAGCCGCGGTCGTCGATGGGGAGTCGGCCGCGTATCTCGATGGTGTTCTGTCCGGGGGCGCGGTTGACGCTCAGGTCGCGCGTCGTGCCGCGCTCCGAGGTGTTCGTGCGGTCGATGATGGTGACAAGCGGGGTCGAAGGGCCGAGCGTGATGCGCGCGGGGGAGCCCACCGAAGCGCCGGGCTTGACCGAGAGGTCTACCGAGTTGTCGTTGACCGTGAGCGCAGAGACCTCCGCGCCGTAGTACCACTGCAAGTCGTCCCACTCCCAGCCCGGGGGGATGGGCGCGCCCGTGAAGTAGCTCTCGTCGCCGACGAGGTCGCCCTCGACGCGGCGGACGCCGGCCGCAAACACGTCCGCCGCGAGCGCGTCGATGGCGAACGCGTAGTCCGTGTTCCCCTCGGGGTTGAAGCGGACGGCGAAGGTCGGGTCGCCGCGGCCGTAGACGACGAGGTCGCCGCGCACGGTGCCCGCCGCGTCCGGGCGCGCGGGCGCGTAGACCGACGTGACGAAGCGGTAGTCGGGCGTCAGGCGGTCGAGCGCCGCGGCCACCGTGTAGAGCTTCATGTTCGAAGCGGGCTGCATCCACTTGCGCGAGTCCTGCTCGAAGAGCACGCGCCCCGTGTCGAGCGAGGCGACCTTGACCGCGACGCGTGACGCGGCGAACTCCGGCCGCGCGATCAGGTCGCGGATGCGCGCGCGCAGCTCTTCGAGCGTCTGCGGCGCCGCCGGGGTCGTTTGCGGAGTCGGGGCCGGCGTTGGAGTCGGGGTCGGAGTCTGAGACGCGGCCGGCTTCGGCGTCTGTGTCGGACGCGCGGGAGTCGGCGTCGGCGTGGGCCTGGCCGCGGGCGTCTGCGTCGTGACGCGCCGCTCCCGCTGCGTCTCCTGCGCCGCCGTCGCGCGCAGAGGCGCCGAGGACAGGAGCAGCGCGAACAGCAGCAGCGTCTTGACGAGAAGCGGCGGCTGCATTGAAGTTTGATTCATCTTTGAAGGCATAGTCGGACGCTACGGCTTGATCTTGACGGGCGTGCCCTTGGGGAGGGTGTCGAACAGTTCTTTAATCTCCGGGTTTTCGAGCGCGACGCAGCCCCACGTCCAATCCCTCGCGGTGCCGCCGCCGTGGATGAAGACTTCGCCGCCGAGCGCCGTGTTCCAGGGCGGGCAGCGCCCGGCTTCGAGCGCGCGCGTAATGCTCTCATGCTGCGCCCGCGTGATGAGCCCGTCGCGCAGGCCGCGCCCGGCGTCCGACGCGTTCGGGTAGGTCAGGCCGAGCGAGAGGTAGTAACTGCTCTTCTCATTCTTCATGCAGACATTGTACTCGCCCTCCGGCGTCCGCCCGTCGCCCTGCCTCACCTTCTCCCCCTCCGGCGCGAACCCCAGCGCGACGCGCCGCACGCGCACCAACTCGCCCCCCGCGTACAGCCTCAGACGCCGCGCGCCCTTCTCCACCACGACCCTCGGCTCCGCCAGCGGCAGCTTGAGCGGCCGACGGTTCAACTCCTCCTCCTCCCTCGTTAACGGCGCAACGCCGTCAGGAACAGGCGCCGGTGCCGCGCCCGCGGGCGTGACTGTATTGGCCCGCGCCCTCTGCCCCACGCGCGCGCCGCAAGCCGCCCCGGCCGCAACGCACGCACCCGCGACAAGCACGAAGAGAAGGCCGCTGCTGTTCGTCATCCTTTTCTACCTCCCCGCCCCGACGCTGTGATGCACTCCACCGGGCTGAAGGTTTTCAACAAGGCACATCCGGCGGGAACGAGGCGAGGAGTTCTTCGGTGGTGGCGGTGGCGGTGCCGAGTTTGCCGACGACGACGCCGGCCGCGTGGTTGGCGAGCACCGACGCCTCGACGAGCGTCGCGCCCGCCGCCACCGCGGCCGCCAGCGTCGCGATGACCGTGTCGCCCGCGCCCGTCACGTCGTAGACCTCGCGCGCGGCGGTCGGGACGTAGGTGGGCTCGCCCCCCTCGCTCAAAAGCATCATGCCGCGCTCGCCCCGCGTGATGAGGACGGAGCCGCAGCCCAGGCGTTCGAGGATCGCCCGCGCCGCGCGCGCCATGCCCTCGTCCGTGTCGTCCTCCGAGTTCGTCACGCGCAGAGCCTCGTGGTGGTTCGGCGTCACCAGAGTCGCCGGCCGGTACGCGTCGAAGTTCCGCAGCTTGGGGTCGATGAGCACGGGGACGCCCGCCGCCTCCGCCGCCGGCAGCACCTCGCCGAGCACCGCGGGCGTCACCGCGCCCTTGTCGTAGTCCGAGACGACGAGCGCGTCCGACTCCTTCAAAAGTCTCCTGAGCGCCGCGACGATGCGCTCCTCGACGGGGCCGTCCACGTGCGCGCGCCGCTCGCGGTCTGCGCGCACGACCAGTTGGTTGTGCGCGATGATGCGCGTCTTGAGCGTGGTCGGGCGGCTGACGTCCGTAATCAAGTTCTCTTCGCGCGCGTCGGCGCCCGCGTCGCGCAACTCCGCGCGCACCCGCTCGCCCGCGCGGTCGGCGCCGACGACG
>Ga0213876_10000782_pt1 | contig 21677 bp, 20 predicted proteins | sample BarmaccomBMRX_R9_FD_160113 | JGI IMG/M metagenome (GOLD analysis project Ga0213876, IMG submission 160113) | Root-associated microbial communities from Barbacenia macrantha in rupestrian grasslands, the National Park of Serra do Cipo, Brazil - RX_R9 | ecosystem: Host-associated > Plants > Roots... | reverse complement strand
GCAAGATCCCGAAAGGCACCCCACGCGCGGCCGCGAAGCGCGCTGCGATCGAGCTTTCCATATCAACCGCGATCGCTCCGGTTCCGGCGCGCAATTTTGCCTTGGCCTCGGCGGTAAGAACCGGCGCCTCCGCCGCGGCGAAACTTCCCAAAAAGCTCCTCCGTCCGGCGAGCTCGAGGTTGCGTGCGAGCTCGTGCCGGAGAAAGCTGTCCGTGGCGAGCCTTTCATTCTTCGCGATCACCTCCGTCCCGAGAACGATGTCGCCTCGGCGCAAGCCTGGATCGAGTGCGCCGCAGATTCCTACGCTCATGACCAGGCTCGGAGGGGTCGCCAGCTCGGCAAGCTTCGCGCGGAGCGTGGCTGCGTCGCCGCAGATCGCCCTCGCGCCGGACCCTGCGAAAATCGCGGCCTCGCGCCTCAACCCACTGACGATCAACAGGCCCGCGGGAGCTTTCATCTCGGCTTACATGCCGAACGCAATGTCGCGGCTGTTGCCACGCTTGAGGTTGCGGAAGCGCGCCAGCGCCCAGAGCGGGAAAAACTTTGAGTAACCGTGGTAGCGGAGATAGAAGACACGCGGGAAACCCGTGGCCGTGTGAAACTCCTCGGGCCAAAAGCCGTCCGCGCCTTGCGTGGCCGCCAAATAGTTTATGCCACGCTCTACAGCCAGATTTTCCGTCTCGCCGGCGGCCATCAACCCCAACAAGGCCCAGGAGGTCTGAGAGGCCGTGCTGGGCGCGGCCTCAAAGGCCTTGTAGTCGAGCCTGTAGCTGTCGCCGGCCTCCCCCCACCCGCCGTCGGCGTTCTGGATGGCCACGAGCCAATCGACCGCCCGTCGGATGGGTGGCGCTTCCCGATCGATCCCTGCGGCAGCGAGCGCGCAGAGCGCCGACCAGGTGCCGTAGATGTAGTTGATGCCCCATCGTCCAAACCAGCTGCCATCCTCCTTCTGCCTCGAGAGGAGCGCGTCGATGCCGCGAGCCAGCGCCGGGCTCGTGTCGCGCGTGTCGCCGAGCTGCGCCAGCATGGAGACGCAGCGTGCCGTGACATCTTCGGTGGGCGGGTCAAGCAGCGCGCCATGATCGGCGAACGGGATGTTGTTGAGGTAGTGATAGGTATTGTCGGCGTCGAAGGCAGCCCAGCCGCCATCGCGGCTCTGCATGCCCTCGACCCATTCCTTGGCGCGAGCGATCGCCGCGGCCTCCTGATCATCGGGCTCGCCGGAAATATGCTGTGCGGCCCGATCGATGGCCATCGTCACCACCGCCGTGTCATCGAGATCGGGGTAGTGCGGATTGGCATATTGGAAGGGCCAGCCACCGGGACGCGTGGCGGGCCGCTGCGCAGCCCAGTCGCCCTTCACGTCGAGCACCTGCAAAGGCTTGAGCCAGCCCAGGCCGGCCCGTGCGGCGGTCCCGCAGGCATCGCCTCCGACCTCGAGCAGGGCATGGACCGCAAGCGCCGTATCCCAGACAGGCGAGACGCAAGGCTGGCAATAAGCCTCGTCCTCCTTGAGAACGAGCAACCGCTCGATGGAGGCCCGTGCGGTCACGAGATGGGGATGATCAGGCGCATAGCCGAGCGCGTCGAACATCAGCACGCTGTTGACCATGGCGGGAAAGATGGCGCCGAGCCCATCCATGCCGTTAAGGCGCTCGGTGACGAAGGCAATCGCGGCATCGATGGCGCGCCTCCTCGTCGCCGACGGGAAGATCGGCTCGGAAAGCTTGAGCAGAATATCGACCGCGCCGAAGAACTTGGCCCAGCCCCAAGGCTGATGGGCGGCACCCTTGGGCCAGTCCCGCACCTTTTCCGGCTGAATCGGAAAGAGCTCGTCGATGCGCACGCCTCGCGGATTTTTCGCCTTGGGCTTCAGCACCTGCAAGACGAGCAAAGGCACGAGGACGGTCCGCGCCCAGTAGGAGATCTTGCCGAGGTGGAAGGGGAACCACTTCGGCAGGAGCATTATCTCGACGGGCATCGACGGCACGCCGCGCCACGGGATCGCGTCATAGAGCGCGAGAAGAAAGCGCGTGAAGACATTGCTTCCCGCCGCACCGCCATGCGCGAGAATGGCCTCGCGCGCTTGGCGCATATGCGGCGCTTGCGAATCATCGCCGATCATTTTCAAGGCGAAATATGCCTTGACGCTGGCACTGATGTTGAAGGCACCCTGATGGTAAAGTGGCCAGCCGCCATGCGCGCCGCGGATGCGACGCAGATAGGCGCCGATCTTCCGCTCGAGTTCCGGATCCGGTGCTTCCCCGCGGAAGTGGCGAAACAGGATGTATTCCGCCGGAATCGTCGCATCCGCCTCGAGCTCGAAGCACCAATGCCCATCGGGCTTCTGGCAGGCGAGCAGCGCCTCGGTCGCCGACATGATCCTCGGCTCGATTGCGTCGAGCGCCGAGGCATGCTCGCGCGAAAGCTCAATGGATCGCAACTCGGCCATGCGCAGTCTCGTACTCCTTCATGATGATCGACGCCGCTCTGTAGCCTGAGCGCACCGCGCCTTCGATGGTGGCCGGCAGATCGGTCTGCGTCCAGTCCCCCGCCAAGGCGATATTCGTCCAGCTTGTACGTGCGGAAGGTCGCTTGGCGTCCTGTTGCGGAGTTGCGGCGAACGTGGCACGCCTCTCGCTGAGAATTTGCCACGCAGGTTGGCGCGCCGCAAAGCCGAAAATTTTGGCGAGTTCCTCCCAGATCCGCGCTGCAAGTCTTTCGCGGGGCTCGCTGAGCAGGCGGTCCGCGCTGCTGATCGTCACCGAGACGTGGTCCCTATAGGCGAAAACCCACTCGGCGAGCCCATTCACGACGCCAAGAAGCAAGGGCTGGTCAGCGCTCGGCTCGACGCGAAAATGAATGTTGAGAATCGTTCTGAAATCGTCAGGCACCACGAGACTCGGGAGCATCTTCTGCGCAATCCAGGGAGGAACCGCCATGACGAGCGCATCGTTCTGCGCGAGCGCTTTGCGCTCCTTCCCGAATGAGAGAGCGACGGCGCGTCCGTTTTCGATCTCAACTCCGCTCAACCGCTCGCCGAGACGGATCCTCGCGCCTTGGGCCGCAAGGTGCGTCAACGCCGGATCCACAAAGGTGGAGGAGAGCCCTTCAAGCGCGACCATCGGCCGGCAAGCCTGACCGCCGGCCCCGAGCGTTTCCCGCAACATCGCTCCCGCAAGCCTGGCCGAGCTTTCGCGCGGCTCATTGTTGAGTCCGGCGAGGAGCACCGGTCGCCAAAGCCGCTCGTAGAGCGGACCCGAGCAATTCATCACGTCGCCAAAAGGGGTATTGGTCTTAGCCCGCAGAGCGGCGAAGGCTGCAAAATATTCGCGTAAGCGCGTGCCGGGAACGCGGTGGCCGGCCTTGAACAGCCACCATGGCACGCGGCCGTCATTCAGGCGCAATTGCCAATGCTCGCCACTCGCGAGATCCGCGAAATCGAAAATGGCCGAGTCGGGGCCCTTCAACCTTTGGCTCGAGCCGATGCGGCGCAGATAATCGATGGCCGCATGGTTGCCCGAGAGCAAAAGGTGGTTGCCATTGTCGATCCGAATATCGAGCGTCCGATCGTGATACGATCGACAGCGACCCCCGGCAAAGCGCGCCGCCTCATGCAGCACCACCTTGCGGCCTTCGTCCGCCAGGCGCACCGCCGCGCTCAGGCCTGCGATGCCGGCTCCAACGACGTGAACCGTTCCGCCGTTCATGGAATGGCGTGGCGCAGGATGGCGCCGAGCATGCGCAGGCGACTGACACGCACGCGCCGTCGCGGTGGCGCGAATCCGCGCGTGACCATGTTGTCGAGCAGGGAACGATAGGCGGCGGCCATCAGTCGAGGCGCCCGAACCGCGGCTCGCGGCTCGCCCGCCATGATCCGGCGAGCCTCGTCGAAATGCGCGCGAGCGCGCTCGGCGATCTCGAGACAAGCGCCCGACAGCCGCGGATCGGCCGCAACCGACAGCGGCTCGTCGGCCGTGATCCCGGCGCGCAGCAGGGCCTCGTGGGGAATGTAAAGCCGGCCGATCGCGGCATCCTCATCGATGTCGCGCAGGATATTGGTAAGCTGCAGCGCGCGTCCGAGATGATGCGCCAAGGTCGCGCTCGTCTCTTCTCCCAAGCCGAAGACACGTACCGACAAACGGCCGACGGCGCTCGCCACTCGATCGCAATAGAGGTCGAGCGTCGTCCATTCGGGAGCTCGAATATCGGCCGCGGCATCCATCGCCATTCCGTCGATGATCGAATTGAAGTCTTCCTGCCTGAGCCCGTATCGCCGCACGGCTCGCGCAAGCGCCTCGAGATCCGCCGGCGCCCGGCCGGAGAAAATCTCGCCGATCTTGCTGCGCCAATTTTCGAGGGCAAGGAGGCGCTGCGCGAACGCTGCGCTCCCGTCGGCAATGTCGTCGACCACTCTGCAGAAGTCATAGATCGCGTACATGGCCTCGCGCCGCTCTCGCGGAAGGATTCGCATCGCCAAGTAGAAGGAACTTCCTGTCGCCCTCACGACCGGCGACGACGCTGTTTCATTCATCGCGGCAGATTCCTGCCCGTGACGAAGGAACGCGCGATGATCGCCGCAAAACCGCGGGCGACGCCGCATCCACCGAGTGCCGCAAAGCCGAACTTGCCGAGATGGACGCGTTCGCTCAACGGATCGCGTGTCGCGAGGCGGCGAACCAGATGCTCTGCAAGCATCTGGATGGCCGCGATCTCCAATGAGAGCCGCACGTCGCGGACCTGTCGAGACAGCGAAGCCGATTGGCGGAGCAGTGCCGAGGTTTGCGCTACGAGCTCGCGGATCGCGCCGAGCAATGCGGGCCTGGATTGTCTCTCCGCAAGCATTTCGGGGCGCGCGCCATGGCTCGCGAGCACATCGAGCGGCAGATAAACTCGATCGAGCTGTCGATAGTCTCGAGCGCAGTCCTGGAGATGATTGATCACCTGGAGCGCCGCGCAAAGCGGGTCGGCGGCCTGCCAAGTCGCGCGATCCTCCTTGTGCACGTCGAGAACGAAGCGACCGACCGGCATTGCCGAAAGCCGGCAATAGTCCATGAGATCGTCCCAGCTCGCATAGCGCAGCTTGCGGACATCCAGCCGAAACGCGTCGAGGAGATCGTAGGCGTGACGCGGCGCAAGGCGGTAGTCGCCAAGCGCCGCGCGAAGGGGCTCGGCTTCGGGATCGGCGGGACCTTTGCCGGAAAGGGCTTCGCCGAGCCGATCGAGGAGGGCGAGCTTTTCCTCGGGCAGGAGCGTGGGATGGTCGGCGACGTCGTCTGCTGCCCGCGCAAAACGGTAGAACGCGAGAACGGGTCCGCGGTACCTTCTGTCCAAGAGCCAGGACGCGACAGGAAAATTCTCGTCGCGGTGGCCCTTGCCGGAGCGGGCCGCGGTCGCGGTCGTCATGCGCGCTCCGCCTTTTTGGCCGGGGCCTGGAATCGGTCTTTCCAATAGCCGCCGCGCCCCCGCCAGTGCTGCAGGGCCGAATCCACGGTGAATGCCGAATATAGAACCGCGATGGCGGGTAGCGCCAGCGCGGACCAGGCGGAGCGGCCATATAGGCGAAGTGTCGGAGCGAAGCAGACAACCATAAGCATCCAGGCGATCGCGCCATCGAGCTGTGCCACACCACGGGCAAAAAGGGTGAACAGCGGCGGCAGCAGATAGGTCGTGATCATGCCGATGAGGGTGCCTGCGAGCCGGACCGGCGAGTAGCGCAGTTGCGCGTAAGCCGAGCGCGCGACCATTCGTCTGATGTCGCCCAGCGCCGGATAGCGACGAAGGCTGCGGGCCTGCTGACTGAGTCCGAGCCAGATCGGACCCTGCCGCTTCATCAGCGATCCGAGCGCACAGTCGTCGATCAGCGCGCCGCGCACGGCTTCCAGGCCGCCGGCACGCTTCAAGGCGTCGCGCCTCGCGAGCATGCACCCGCCCGCCGCGGCGGCCGTGGCCTGTCTTGCATCATTGACCCAAGCGAATGGATAGAGTTTTTGAAAAAAGAAGATGAAAGCGGGAATAAGCCAGTTCTCCGCCGCGCTTTCGCAGTTGAGCTTCACCATCAGAGAGGTCAGGACCCTGCGCTTCGCGCAGGCGATGGCGAGGAGGCGGCGGAGCGTTCGCGGCGAGAATACAATATCGGCATCGCTGAACAGGACGAATTCGGGTGGTTCATCCTTGTTTTCCAAAATCGAGAGCCCCTGCTGCATCGCCCAAAGCTTTCCGGTCCAGCCCGGCGGCAGATTCCCTCCCGCAACTACAACGACGCGCTGGTCAGCACGCTGCGCCAAAGCCGCGTCGCGTGCCTTAACGGCAGTGTCGTCCGTGCTTTGGTCATCGACAATGACGACGCTGAGAGCACCAGGATAGTCTTGCCGCAAGAGCGAACTAACGCTTTGTGCGATCGACTCCGCCTCGTTGCGCGCCGGTATCACAGCCGCAATCCTGGGCCAGCCCCCATCGGGAGGCATTGCGGCTTCCGTGACGCTCATCTCGGCCGTGTCGTCGCGCTCACGGCAGAGCCAGAACCATCCCCTGCCGAGAAGGAGATACGCCCAGATCGCCAGCGGCACAAAAGAGATCGCAGCAGTGATCATCTCAGATAGCCGTGCAGGCGAAACCAGGCCAGAGCATCGCGCAGGCCCTTGCGGTAGGATCTTGACGTGTATCCGAGCTCGCGTCGCGCCTTGGCGTCGTCGAAGAACATTTTGTAGCGGGCCATGCGCAGGCCGTCGATCGTGACGAAGGGCTCGCGGCGGCTGAACTTGGCGAAGAGCTCCGCCGCATAGGCTACGGGATAGATCACAGGGCGAGGGATGCGCAGCCTAGGAGGGCGACGGCCAACGATAAGGGCGATTTCGGCCAGCATGTCGGCCAGCAGAATGTTGTCGCCGCCCAGGATGTAGCGCTCGCCGATTCGGCCATGCCGGAGGGCGGCAACATGGCCGGCCGCAACGTCGTCGACGTGCACGAGATTGAGGCCGGTGTCCACGAATCCAGGCATGCGCCCGCAGGCCGCTTCGATGATGATGCGGCCCGTGGGCGTCGGCCTGACGTCGCGCGGGCCGATCGGCGTCGACGGGTTGACGATGACGGCTGCAAGCCCCTCGCTCCGTACCATTTTTTCCACGAGGCGCTCGGCCACGACCTTGCTGCGCTTATATGCGCCGATCGCGTCCTCCTCCGAGAGCGGATCGCTCTCAGCCGCGAGCTTGCCGTCGCCGAGCTTCAAGGTCGCGACGCTGCTCGTGTAGACGATGCGCTCAACGCCTGAGCGAAGGGCCTCTTCCATAATCAGCCGGGTCCCCTCGACATTCGTGCGCCTGATCTCATCGGGATCGCGCGCCCACAAGCGATAGTCGGCCGCTGCGTGAAACAGGAAGCGCACGCCCTTCAGCGCCGCCGCCAAAGACGAGCGGTCGTGCAGATCGCCTTCGCAGATGCTGTCCTCCCGCGCGAGATTGACGCGGGGACTCGAGGGGCGCACGAGAACGCGCACGCGATAGCCCTGCGCCCGCAAGGCGGCCGTGATGGCCGATCCGACGAAGCCGCTGGCGCCCGTGACGAGCACCTGCGATGCCTCATGCGCGCTCCGGGGGCTCGCTCCCACGGCGCGTCGCGGAAGTTCAGCCTCCGAGCAAGCTCTCCGTTCGCTCGCGAAGCCGCTTGATGAGGGCATCGGCGCCGCCCGAGGCGATGATCGACGCAAATTCGTCCCGTCGTGTCGCAAGATCGCTGATCGTGCCGTTGAGATAGACGTCGATCACGCGCCCGCCGCGCACCAAGTAGTTGATGGTCACGGTCCGGCCGCCCGCTTGAACGAGCTTCGTCTTCACGAGGTCTCCCCCGCCTCGCGGTTCAGGGCTTGTTTGGGGATCGACCACGAAGCTCTCCCCGGAATAATCGCTCACCTGGCTCGCATAGTCGGCGATGATGAAGCGCGCGAATGCCTCGCGGACCGCCGCCTGTTGGGCCCCCGAGAAGCTTGACCATGCCGGTCCCACGGCGAGCCGCGTCATCGTCGCGAGATCGAAGGCCGAGGAGATTGCGGGCGTGAAGCGGCGGTCACGCTCGCGCACGCTGAGCCGACCGGCTTGTTGGATCGTAGGGAGCAGCTGCTGATAATAGGATTGGATATGTCTTGCGGCGGGGCTCGCCGTCTGCGACTGCGCCGGGAGCGGCGCGAATAACAACAAGGCAAGAAGCATTTTCGCCGAAACCAAGGCGGCTTTCATGCTCGGTTTGATGTGTTTCACTTTCATAGCGGGTATTCCACTTTCCGGAACGGATGACGCGTTGCTGCCCAGTTTACAGGCTCAAGACGAAGTCTCAATTGGAAGGCATGCGGTCCTCGGGCAAGCCCCATCTCCTTCAATCCCGACGAGCCGAGCCCGCTACAACAGCTTGCGTTGACCGAATTGCGGCGCGACGCAATAGAGGCGCTTCCATCACTCGAGATCCACCGCGATGCTGTCGTGACGATTACCGCAGCTACCTTCCTCGTGCGACTTTCCAGCCGTTACGCATGGCTCGCGATCCTTTGTTTTCTCGGCCTGACGGTCCTTTGTGCCGGCTGGTTCGTCCATCATTTCGCGATAACCACCGACAGCAGCAAGCTCCTCTCGAAGGATCTTCCATGGCGACAACAGGAGATCAAGCTCGATCGAGCCTTCCCGCAACGTACCGACCAGATCGTCGCAGTGATCGACGCGTCGACACCGGAAGGCGCCGACGAGGCAGCCGACGCGCTCGTGAACGAGCTCTCAGCGCGCCATAACCTGATCCGCAGCGTGGCGCGTCCGGATGGCGGCGAGTTCTTCGCCAGGAACGGCATTCTCTTTCAGACGACGGCCGAGGTGCGCCGCGATGCCGCAGATCTCATTGCTGCCGAGCCGTTTCTCGGCACTCTTGCAGCCGATCCGACATTGCGGGGGGTACTGCGCACATTGTCCCAGTCGATCGAGGGCGTGCGCCTGGGAAGGTCGAAATTTCAGGACCTGCAGGTGCCCGTCACCGCAATTGCCGACGCGCTTGAGCGCCTCGAGGAGGGGAAGGATCCGGCTTTCTCCTGGCGAAAGCTCATCACCGGGAGGGCTCCGGAAATCTCGGATCTGCGACGCTTCGTCAATATCCAGCCCGTTCTCGACTATGACGACCTTCAGCCTGGCGGGAAGGCGACGCGAGCCATCCGTGATGCCATCGCGAAGCTTGGGCTGACACCCGCCGCCGGCACGACGGTGCGCCTCACGGGGGCGATTGCCCTCTCGGACGAGGAGTTCGGCACCATCGCCGAAGGTGCCGAGCTCAACAGCATCGTGACCCTGCTCGTCGTGGTTTTGCTGCTTTGGCTTGCGTTGAAGCAGCTGCGCATCGTGCTCGCGGTTCTGCTTACACTCGTCGTGGGTCTCGTCATCACCGCGAGCGCCGGGCTGTGGATGGTCGGCGCGCTCAATCTCATCTCGGTCGCCTTCGCCGTCCTGTTCGTGGGCCTTGGCGTTGATTTCGGCATTCAGTTCAGTGTCAGATATCGCGCCGAGCGGCTGAAATTGCCCGATTTCCATGAGGCGCTTCTCGCGACGGCGCGCATGATCGCAACGCCGCTTCTGCTTGCCGCCGCCTCGATCGCGGCGGCCTTCTACTCTTTCCTGCCGACCGCTTATCGAGGGCTTTCCGAGCTTGGCCTGATCGCTGGAACCGGGATGATGATCGCCTTTATCACGACGGTGACGCTTCTTCCCGCGCTGCTGACGGTGCTGCGACCGCATGGCGAAAAAGAGCCGATCGGTTACGCGGGGCTGGCTCCACTCGACAGCTTTCTGGAGAGACGGCGCAATCTGGTGGTCGGAACGACGCTCACGGCGACGATTTTCGCGTTGCCTTTGCTCGCGGGGCTGCGCTTTGATTTCAACCCGCTTGATCTTCGCTCACCGAGCACGGAGTCCGTTTCGACAGTGCTCGACCTGTTGCGAGACCCCAAGACCAGCCCGAATACCATCGACATCCTGGAGAGCGATCTGCCAAAGGCCGAAGAGGTCGCAGCAAATCTTCGGCGGCTGCCCGAGGTCGCCCAAGCGCTCACGCTGCAAAGCTTCGTTCCGGGAGAGCAAGAGGAGAAGCTCGAAATCATCGAGGATGCAAACTTCTTTCTCCAGAACACGCTCAATCCTATCGAAGTCGAAGCTCCGCCCTCGCAGGACGATACGCTCCAATCGATCGAGACGACGGCCCGGGACCTGCAAACGATGGCGGGCGAGGCCGACACTCCCGCGGCCCGCCAGGCACGGCGTCTCGCGGACCTGCTCTTCGATCTGGCCAAGTCTTCGCCCGACGCACGCGCGAAAGCTGAAGCCGCTCTAACAAAGCCACTCATGACCACGCTGCGGGAAGTGCGCGAGCTTCTCTCCGCCGAGCCGGTGAGCATCGACACGCTGCCGGCCGACTTGAAGAGAGATTGGATCGCCGAGGACGGCGAGGCGAGAATCGAGGTCGCGCCCAGCGGCAACGGCAATGACAACGCGACGCTGCATCGTTTCGTCGAAGCGGTGCGCAAGATCGCGCCCGAGGCGTCGGGATCACCGGTCTTCATCATCGAAGCCGCAGCGACGATCGTGCGCGCGTTTCTCGAAGCTGGCGCCTTCTCGGTCATTTCGATCGCGCTGATTCTTTACGTCGCCTTGCGACGCTGGACCCATGTCGCGCTGACGCTCGTGCCGCTTCTCGTCGCCGTCGTGGTCACGCTCGAGCTCTGCGTCGCGATAGGGCTCGAGTTCAACTTCGCCAACATCATCGCGCTGCCTCTCCTTCTCGGGGTCGGCGTCGCCTTCAAGATCTACTACGTGTTGGCGTGGCGTAACGGAGAGACGAATTTCCTGCAATCGAGCCTGACCCGCGCCGTCTTCTTCAGTGCCTGCGCCACGGCCACGGCCTTCGGCAGCCTCTGGTTCTCGCATCATCCGGGCACATCGAGCATGGGCAAGTTGATGGCGCTGTCCCTCATCACGACGCTGTCGGCCGCCGTCATCTTCCAGCCCGCACTGCTCGCCACCCAACGAAAAGGCGAGCGAAAAGCCGCAGAATAGCCGGCCAAAAACTGCGGCAAACTGCGGCAAAAAAGTGACAGTCAGGGTCGGCAGCGCCTGCTAGGCTGGCACGTTTCCTCAATTGATTCGAGCGCGCCGCCGCTCGTTGCTCAGCTTACGAATTTTCATTCCTCCCAAGCGGAGATTTTGTTTCGTGGAGATAACAAAAAGTCGCTCGCGGCGGCCTCGCGGCGCCAAAGCTTGGGTTGCGCTATCGATCATGTTGTTCGCGCCGGCTTTGCTCTCGGGCTGTGCAAGCGTCCAACGGGACGCGTCGCTCCCCATCAACGATCCCAATGAGAAATCCAATCGCGCCGTATTCGCGGCGAACCAGGCGGTCCTCCATCCTTTGTCTCAAGCGGTCAAGACCGTCACGCCCGGCCCCATCCACGATCGACTGCACGATTTGAATGCGAACCTGCAAGAGCCGCGTGTTTTTGCAAACGACGTTCTCCAAGGGCGCTTTCAAGCGGCAATCACGACATTCGGACGTTTCATCACGAATTCATCGATCGGCATCGGTGGTCTTTTCGATGTGGCCACGCTTGGGGGATTGCCACGCCAAAGCGGCGACTTCGGCCAGACCTTGTTCGTCTGGGGCGTCAGCGAAGGCCCTTATATGCTGCTGCCCTACTTTGGTCCGTCGACGGCGCGCGACGCCTTTGGCACGATTGTCGATACGGTCGGCGATCCCGTCGGCTGGTTCTTAGGCCAACGTTTCGGCTGGGGGGCGACGGTCGGCACCGGCTTGTTGGACGCCTCCGTCCGGCTATCGGAGCTCAAGGAAGCCGAGGACGTATCGATCGATTTTTATGCCTTCCTGCGTTCCGCCTATTACCAGCAGCGCCGCGCGGATCTGCGTGAGGCGCTAGGCCTGCCGCCGGTCGTCGAATCGCCGGCCACCACGCCAGTCCCCCAGGGACGAGCCAAACACGCGAAATCCCGCTGACCTTCCGAGTGGTCGCGCAGGCGATTACGCGTGACTTGATTAGACGCGGAAAACGTAACTTTGCGTGCCGTCCCGATCGATGTCGGGTGGGAATGACGCGTGCTTGTCCGCATAGTAGCGAGCCCGTTGATCACCGTATTTCGCGAGATTGTAGGTGAGGTAGAGCACGCGCCTTGCCTGAGCCGTGTAGTTGGGTTTCGAGGCGTGCGGCACGAAGGAATCGAAGAAGATCACGTCGCCGGGCTCGGTTGGAATTGCGCGCAACGGCAAAGCGTCTTCAGCCATCGGACGCCACTCCTCGCCGAGCAATCCCTCACGGTGATGTCCGGCGGCGATTTCAAGACAGCCATTCTCGATGGTGGTGGGATCGATCGTCACCATGGCGGTGACGAAGAGCGGGGCATATCGGGTCCACCCTGCCTGCTGATCCTGATGCAGCTTGAATCCCGGACCACCGGGCATCTTGAAGTTGATCTTCTCCTTGAACAACAACGCCGGCCCACCCATAAGCCCGCCCACCCAGCGGGGCAGCGCGCCCTTACGGACCAGCCGGTCGAATCCTTCGTGAAATGGACAGAAATTCTCGATGCGTTGGACGAGCCGTCGCCCGGGCTCGGTCAAGCTGTCCTCGTGGTAGACCCAGTGGCGCCCCGAGATCTCCGGCGCGGCAGCAAGTTCCTCGGTCCAGGCGAGAATATCGGCCGTCTCTTCGGCGCTGAAAAAGCCGCGGGTTACGAGAAAACCGTCCGATTCCATGGCGGCTCGTTGCGTCGCGTCGGGCTCGAATGGCGCAGTATCCTGCATCTTTGGCTTCCTCATTCTCCGAGCAGCGGCAGAAGCGCGCGCGCCTTGATCACGTCCTGCGGGAAGTCGATCTCGGTCCAGGGCAAGCCACTGATGTCCTCGAAGCCGAAGCGGTCCGGCGGACTTGCGAGAATCATGTCCCGGATGGGCTCCTCGTATTCGAGGCTCGTCAGCCCCGATTCCACATAGGCTTGCGCACGCTTGGCCAGCTCCGCCGCCGCATCTTGCGTGAAGCGAAAGAACCCGACGGACTCGCCGTGCCATTCATGGGGTATTTTTGGCCGTTTGTGAAAATCGACGATGTGGCCATTCGCCACGCATAGTTTGACGGGCTCGTCGCCCGGTTCGATGTCGCGATCAAGCAGAAGGCAGTTCGGCTTATCGGCACGAAGCAAGCGGGCCAGCAGCCGCACGTCATAGAGCACATCGGCATCCATCAGGATCACCGGCGTGCCGCTTTCCAGGATTTCCCGGCCCGTGAGCAAGGAAACGATGCTGCCCTTTTCGAAATCAGGATTGACGATGAGCCGCGCCGATGCACCTCCATTGCCATCCAGTTCCTTGCGAATCGCGTCCTCGCGATAGCCGACCACAATGCTGATGTCGGTCACCTGCGCCGCGCGCAGACTCGCGAGATGCCGCTCGAGCAAGCTGCGCCCACCGAAGCGCAAGAGAGCCTTGGGCAATTCTTCCCCATTCGGCCTGCCGTCATGCAGCCGCACACCCGCGCCCGCCGCGAGGATCAAGGCGCGTGGGGCCGCTTGACCGGAATGGCTCGACACGGGATCGTCTTCCCGTGTTCGACAGACGATGTCAACGCGTGGCCGCATCGCGCGATATGATGACAACCGCGGGAAAGTGCTCAGGAAGACGGATGAAGCTCGGTGCACTGCTCGGAGTTGTCGTGCTTGCTGCCTTGGTCGCCTGGATGCTGGCGAATGAAGGGGCGGTGTGGCGCATACTCGATCTCGTCCGACAAGCCGGTTGGATCGGCCTGACCGCAATCGTGCTCTTCCATGTCGTCCAGCTCGTATTCTCCGCTGAAGGCTGGCGCGTCCTCCTCGATCCGGCGACGAAACGGCCGAGCCTTTTCTTCTACATGGTAGCACGCTGGATCCGCGAGGCAGTCAACAATCTTTTGCCTGTTGCGCAGATCGGCGGCGAGTTCGTCGGCGCCCGTCTGCTGAACAGGCGTGGTGCGGAGCTGCGAGCATCGATTGCGAGCGCAATCGCGGACCTCACCGTTGAATTGGTTACGCAGATCGCGTTCACCCTCGTCGGGCTCGCGGCCTTGCTGCTCACCGCAGGCAATGGGCCGACGGCCCGCCTGGTCGCCATCCTCCTCTTTGCCGCCGCGGCGGTTGCCGCCGCATTCGTCGCCGCGCAATGGATGGGCCTTGCGCATCTGATCGAGATCTCGGTGATGAGAATCGGCCGCATGATCGGCTGGAAGGAGTCTGGCGAGGAGCCGGCTCTCCACGCGGCGCTCATGGAGATCTACGGCGCGAAGCGGCGGCTCCTGAGGGCGGCACTCAACCATCTGATTTCCTGGCTCCTCGGAAGTGTCGAGGTGTGGTTGGCGTTCCGCCTTATCGGGAGCGACGTCGAGCTTGCCACCGCGCTCGTGATCGAGAGTCTCGGCCAGGCATTCAAGGCGGTCGGTTTTGCCGTTCCGGCCGCCCTCGGCGTGCAGGAGGGAGGTTACGTCATCGTCTGCGGGCTTTACGGCCTGTCGCCGGAAGTCGCGATCGCGCTGTCGTTGATCAAGCGCCTGCGCGAGATCGCGCTCGGACTGCCGGCCCTCGCGGCGTGGCAATGGCTCGAATCGAGGCCCGGGCGAGAAAAGGCGTCATTTCCATCGTCGAGAGGCGCCTCGTGATCGGTGGTTCCTGGACGCATCTCCTCGTTCGCCAATTGATCAGGCCGCTGCTCGGCACGCCGGTCAAGCCCAACCATCTGACAACCTTGCGTCTCGTTTCCGGTCTTGCCGCGTGCGCCTGTTTCTCGCTCGGCACTCCTTCCGGAACGGGATGGGGCGGCGCGATCTGGCTGATCTCCGCCCTCCTCGATCGCGCCGATGGGGAGCTTGCGCGAATAGGCGACATGCGCAGCGAGAGCGGCCATCGTTACGATTACGTTTCGGATGTTCTCGTCAACACGGTTTTTTTTGTCGCCGTCGGCGTGGGATTGCGCAATTCATGGCTCGGCGCCTGGTCGATACCGCTCGGCTTGCTCGCCGGCGTCGCTCTCTTCTTATGCATGTGGTGGTCGGAACTTTTGGAGCGGCAGAGTGAGCCGGACACGCGCGCCTATGGCGGAAAATGGGGTTTTGATCCGGACGACGCGCTGATGCTGATGGCACCCTTCGCTTGGCTTGGATGGCTCGCGCCGATTCTGGTCGGAGCCGCAGCGGTCGCTCCCTTCGTGGCGGCCGCCACGGGAGTGCGATTGCTGCGGCTGAAAAACGCCAGCGCCTGAGTGGTCCGGCCTTAGATCTTCGTGCCGCGCAAAGGGGAACCGCTTGAACGCAGCGTCCAACGTCCGTCGCATCGCGAAAGCACCGTCACGGTCAGCGGAGCCACATCGATGCGCCAGAATGAGCGAGCGTGCGCTCCAATCGCGTGGATGATCGCGGCTCGCACGACGGCGGGATGCGTCACTGCGGCAAAGCGGCCAGGTTCCTCCAGCAGCGTGTTCAACCAGTGAGCCACCCTGGCGAGCACGGCGCAAATCGATTCGCCGTCGTGAGGAGCAGCGCCGGGATCGCTCAGCCAGTCGCCGATGGCTGCTGGCTCCGCCTCTTGTACTTCGGCCAGTGGACGGCCCGTCCATCGTCCATAGTCGCAGTCTCGCAGAGCCAACTCGATGACCGGCTCAAGCGCCAAGGCGCGTGCCGTCTCAATCGTGCGCAGCTCGGGACCCGTCCAGGCGCGCCGCAAACGAAGCGCCAGACCGAGCTTCGCCGCTTTGTCACGCGCGGACGCGTCGATGCTCTCGTCGACAGGAAAGGCTGCCCGGCGCAGAGCGGGCGTCGAGGCATGACTGATCAGTATTACGCTCGTAACCAACGATGTGTTTTTCTTGGCGCGCACTCGTTTGACATGCCTTTATGAAGTACCTAGCCTGAGCTTGTCAGGAGTCGGGAAGCCGGTGCAAGTCCGGCACGGTCGCGCCACTGTAATCGTTACGAAACCCAACGAATCGTATCGTCAGTCAGACCCCCTCCGGGCGAGGTGAGCATTAGCGGGACGCGCTATCCCAAGGAGCATCACATGACCCACGCCGCGCTCGAGCGGGTTGCCGCTCCCACCGCTATTCCGCTCAAGGATCTTGTTCCCTGGGCGATCTTTGGCGGGTTGCTGATGCTGCTCGCGATCTATTTCGTGGGTGCCGAGCAGGGGGCAACCTCGATCTTCTCCGGCATGTATGTCCACGAATTCGTTCACGACGGAAGGCACTTGTTGGGGTTCCCCTGCCATTGATCATCGAGGGCGTTCACAATGGTCAGCCGCCTTCTCGTCCGGGGGATGCTCGTCGGGGTCGTGGCGGGATTGCTTTGTTTCGTCTTCCTGAAAACGTTCGGAGAGCCGCAGGTCGATCGCGCCATCGCCTTCGAGACCCAGCTGGATGAAGCCAAAGCAGCCGCTCACAAAGCCATGGGCATGGATATGTCCAAGGAGGAGCAGCCTGAGCTCGTCAGCCGAGAAATGCAGGCTGGCCTGGGTCTCTTTACGGGCGTGCTCGTCTATAGCACCGCCTTCGGCGGCTTGTTCGCCCTGGCCTTCGCCTTCGCTTATGGTCGCGCGCCCGAAGCGGCAACGCCTCGAGCTCTCTCGGCGCTCTTGGCGGTCATCGGCTTCGTCGCGATCTATTTGATCCCGAATCTGAAATATCCCGCCAATCCGCCGTCGGTCGGTGAGCCCGACACGATCGGTATACGCACGGCTCTCTACTTGACCATGATTGCCGTCTCCATCGCCGGCATGATCGCTTCCGTATCACTCAAACGGTTCGTCAGCGGCAGTTGGGGGGCTTGGAACGGGACATTGGCCGCGGTCGGCACATATCTGGTCCTCATGGTGCTGGCGGGGCTTTTGCTCCCGTCGATCAATGAGGTTCCGGACCAGTTTCCCGCCGTGGTGCTGTGGAATTTTCGCCTCGCCTCCGTAGGCGCTCAGCTGATCATGTGGGCCGCCCTGGGCGTTCTGTTTGGAGCCCTGACGCAGCGGGCTTCGGCGCGAGGCGCTCTGGTGGGCTGAGGTCCGGACTCCGGTTCGTCGCGATTTTGCCTGCTCGGCTAGTCAATGCCCGGCGCGCCGAGTGTCGTGCTCCGATTGCTCATCATCCACGTCATCCGGCAATGCTTGGCGGTCGAAGAAGGCGCTCCACGCCGAGAGGGATGGAGCAGGTTCGCCACTGGCGCGCATCTGCCTCAGAGCGACTCGAATGCCGGTCCTGGCGAATTTGGTACTCGGGAAATCGAACCTTGCCGCATCCAAGCCCCGGCAGACCGCCTGTCTGGCGCGTTCTTTGAGCGCGAACAATTCCGGATCGCCATATTTCGCGAGAAGCGCTTGGAAACGCCTGTGCAGCCGCTGATCGAAGCACCGCTCGCTTCCGTTCCGTTCCTTGGTGGGATGGGCCGGATAGAGATGCGCGCAAGGGACGAGGCCAGCGGGGATTGGATGGGTTGCCGCGTGGGTTCGCCCGCTTTGAAGCAGCTTGGGCAGGACATGCGTGTGGGGTCCGTCCGGGCTTTGGCCGCCTGACGCGGGGATGGGCTGATAGACCTCGACGCGGCCGAGGCGTGTTGCGAACACCCGATGCGGGCCGTGGCTGAGGATTGCAGCGATGGCCGGATTCCCCGGCGCGAACAGGCTCCTTTTTTCAGCCGCTCGCAGTGTTTGAATGAGGTCTGCATTCGCCGTTCGGACGCAAATATCGGCCTGCAGGATGCCAAGTCCGAGATCGAAGAGGATCGCACCGCGATCTTGATCGCGGAGCGCCGCCGTGTCAGGGCCGAGCTCCGTGACAACATGCCGTCCGTGCATGGCGCAGTCGCTCAGGCTCGAGCAGAGTGCGACCGCGTGGTTCCATTGCGTCGGATTGGCACTCAACGTCTCGTAGGCGACCGGCTGCAGGCCCGCGAAACGTTCAAAGCGGATGCCGCCGAGCTGGGTTGCAACGCTCAAGGCCGTGCCGTCGACAGCGACCTCGACCGCTTCGTTGGGATCGCGGACGAACTCGGCGATCGCGCCGAAGGTGCCTGCGCTCCAGCCCGTGCTCGCATCTTGCAGCTCGCGTGCGAGCCAGTTCTTGATGTCGTCAGCCTCGCTCTTCATCGCCCCGCTCCTCCTCCTTGTCATCCGCTTGCAGCGCGCGCCACGTCACGAGATACGGCGCGCCATCATGGTGGCCGCGAACCACCTCGACGCCATAGATTTCCGAAATCAGATCATCGCCGAGCGTCGTCGGCGCTCCATCGAGAACGATGCGGCCCCGGTCGAGGAGCACGATGCGGTCACAGTAGCGCGTCGCGAGCGTCAGATCGTGGAGAACGACGATGACGCCGGCACCGCGACTTGCGACGGAGCGCAGCAAATCCATGGCCTGAAGCTGGTGCAGCGGGTCGAGCGCTGCGGTCGGCTCGTCGGCCAGCAGCATCTCGGCCTCGACGGCGAGCGCACGGGCGAGCAGGACCCGCATGCGTTCGCCTCCCGACAAGGTGTGGAATATCCGTCCGCGCAAGCGAGCGGTTCTCGTCGCATGAAGCGCGGCCTCGACGGCCCGCTCGTCACCGGGACTGTCGGCGGCGAAAAGTCGTCGATGCGGCAGGCGCCCGAGCGCGACGAGATGGTCGACGCGAAGCGACCATTCAACCCTGCCGTTTTGGGCAAGGTAGGCGATCCGGCGCGCGAACTCTCGGCGAATGAGATCTGTCGAGAGCCTGCCATCGACGTGAAGGGCCCCTCGGTCAGGCTGGTGAAGGCCGGCAAGTACGCGCAGCAAAGTCGTCTTGCCCGCACCATTCGGGCCGATGAGGCCGACAAGCTCGCCCGGCTCAAACGCGAGCGACACGCGATCGAGCACCTGTGCTCCGCCAAGTGAAACGCTGACCTCGTCGGCTGCAATCCTCATCAGCGTTCGCTCCTGTGGCGATAGACGAGGCTGAAGAGGAAAGGGGCGCCGATGAGCGCCGTCACGACCCCGAGCTTCAGCTCGGGGTGGATGGGCAGGAGCCGAACCACGATATCGGCGCCGAGCAGCAGCGACGCACCCCCAAAACCGCTCACCAGCAGCAGACGCCCTGGCCGGTTTCCCACATAGGGGCGCAGCAGATGCGGCACGACCAGGCCGACGAAACCGATCGTACCCGTGACCGCGACAGCGCTTCCGACCGCAAGTGCTGCACCGCCGATGACCTTGAGGCGCAGCTTTTGCAGATCGAAGCCGAGGCTCGCCGCCGTATCTTCGCCGAGCGTCAGACCGTCGAGCGCCGGTGCGGTCGAGACCAGGAGCGCCCAGCCGATCGCCATGAGCGGCAACACGAGCCAGAGCTGCGGAAGGCTGCGATCGGCGAGCGATCCCATGAGCCAGAAGATGATCTCGAAAGCCGCATAGGGGTTGGGAGAAAGGTTGAGCGCAAGCGTGGTCAACGCGCCGGCGAAGCTGTTGATGGCGATGCCCGCGAGGATCAGGGTGGTCGTGCCGGCACCACGTCCCGCGACGGCGAAGAGCAAGACGGTGGCGAGGATCGCACCGGCAATGCCGCCGAGCGGCAGCGCGAGCAGAAAGGCGCCAGCGAGCCCTGAGTAGAACACGAGCACGGCGCCGAGCGCGGCTCCCCCCGACACGCCGACGATACCAGGTTCCGCCAAGGGGTTGCGAAGCAATCCCTGCATCGCGGCTCCGGTGATGCCAAGACTGAAGCCGGCGACGAAACCGAGCGCAGCGCGGGGGACACGCAGTTCGAGCAGCACCAACGCGGGAAGGCTGTGCGTGCCGCGCAGCGCATCTGACGCAGCAGCCACGATATCGAGCCTGGCATAGCCGATCACCAGGGAGGCGAGCGCCATCAGCACGGAGAGCAGCGACAGCCCGAACAGCAATGGGAGAGAGCCCGACCTTCCGGTTGCCGCACGTATTGCGTCAGCGCTCATGAGGGCGGGCGTTCCGATGAAGGCGCGCGCGTGCGCTCGATGAGGAGTTGGACGGCATCGACGATCGACGGACCGGCGCAGGTCCACAAACGTGACGGCATGTCGAAAAGACGCAGCTTCTCGGCCAACGCCGTGACGATCGGGTGATGCAGCGCTTGCGTCGCGAGCGAGGGCGCGCTCTCGCTGTCGCCGTTGAGGATCAAGATTTCGGTCTTCTGCAGCACGACCGCTTCGAGCGGAATTTGGAGATAGTTGTCGATCTCGAGCCGAGCGGCCAGATTGTCGAGGCCCGCGCGTTTCAAGATCTCGTCGATGAGCGAGCCCCGCCCCACGGTGAAGCCGTTCGGCCGCAGCACGATAGCCTTGAGCGGCGGGCCGGCGACTTGGGCGGCGAGCTGCTCGAGCCTCTCATCCATTTCGCGGATCAGCGCTTCGCCCTTCGACTGCTGCCCGAGGGCTCGCGCGATGTCGCGAATGTTCTGGCGAGTCTCGGCGAAGCTGCGCGGCACCCCGACCTCGATGACGCGCATTCCCGTCCGCTTCAGCAGCGCGACGGTCGTGCGTGTGGTGAACGCACCCGCGAGGACGAGATCAGGGTCGTAGGAGAGCACCTCCTCCGCGAGGCCGTGATTGGCCGGGTGGAGTTTGGCTTCGTCCGGCAGGTTGGCGTTGCGCGGATCTTGCGAGAGCCAGCTCACCGAGGCGATCTGTCCCGGGTCGGCAAGCCGCAGGAGCAACTCGTCCGTGCACATGTTGAGCGAGACGACGCGCTGGGGCCGCACCTCGTCCGCATGTCCGAGCGTCGCGGTCATGAGAGCGAGGCAAGCCGCGAAGATGAAGGCGACGGCCTTGGCGCATCTCATTGGGCAGTCACCTTCACGCCCCCATAAACGCCAATTCCCGGTCGATCGAACCCGACGGGATCCTGGTAGTGGCGGTTGAGCAGGTTGTCGATGCGCCCGAACACGGTCGTGCGCTCATTCACCTCGTAGTTCGCCGCCAGGTTGACGACCGCGTAAGGATCGGATTTCAGCCTGGTGATCGTGAAATCGCGGTTGCCGTCAACCCAGCTCCCGACAAAGACGAGCGAGCCCGAGAGCTTGAGCTGCGGCAAAGCTTGCCAGTTGGCCTGCAAGCTCGCCTTGTTCTTGGGGCGGCGCAAAAGCTCCTGGCGGGCGATGTCGTCCTTGGCGACCGTGAAGGTATAGTCGGCCCGCAGGCTGATCGTTTCGGTCAGCGCCAGCGTGGCGAAATTCTCAAACCCCCAGGTTGTCGCCCGACCGACGTTGATGAAGGTTGTGAAATCGGCATTGTCAGTGATGAGGTTGCGGATATCGTTATGAAAATAGGTTGAGCCGAAGCTCAAGATTCCCGCTGCCTGCTCGAAACCGACATCATAGCCCTTGCTTTGCTCGGGCTTCAGGTTCGGATTGGCGAAGAACCCAAACGCCGGAAAATCCTGGAAGAGCTCGCTCAGGGTCGGAGCCTTGAAGCCGGTGCCGTAGCTTGCTTTGAACTTCGTGCCGGTCTCTTCGATGAGGATCGCCGGAGCGATGCGATAAGTGGAGTGACCGCCGAATGAATCATTGATGTCGTGGCGGATGTTCGAGGTGAGATAGAGCCAGGTGGCGTAAGAGGATTGCAGCTCGAGATAGCCGGCCTTGTTGGCGTTCGAGGCCACGAATTGTC
>Ga0213876_10000781_pt1 | contig 21705 bp, 16 predicted proteins | sample BarmaccomBMRX_R9_FD_160113 | JGI IMG/M metagenome (GOLD analysis project Ga0213876, IMG submission 160113) | Root-associated microbial communities from Barbacenia macrantha in rupestrian grasslands, the National Park of Serra do Cipo, Brazil - RX_R9 | ecosystem: Host-associated > Plants > Roots... | reverse complement strand
CCGAACTCCGAACTCCGAACTCCGAACTCCGAACTCCTTCCCCCCTCTTCCCGCCGTGGTCCGCCGTGTTCGCCGTGTGAACTCTTACGTTGTGCCCGCCAAACCCGCTGTGCCCGCCGTGTGACCGTGTGAACTCTTACGTTGTGCCCGCACCGATCTCGTGATCTGCCAGCAATTCGATCGCGTGAACCAGAGCGGAATGGTCCGATTTGGAAAGGCCGTGCGCGGCGCAGGCGTTGAACAGTTGCTGGCACGTCGCGGTATTCGGCAACGCCATCCCGAGTTCTTTGGCATTTGCAAGGGCGAGCCCCAGATCTTTCTGGTGCAATTCGATCCGGAATCCAGGTTGGAAGTTTCGTTTGAGCAGACGTTCGCCATGCACTTCCAGGATTCGCGACGAGGCGAACCCGCCCATCAGCGCCTGCCGGACTTTCGCGGGATCCGCCCCGGCCTTTGACGCGAACACGAGTGCCTCGCAGACGGCTTCGATCGTCAGGGCAACAATGATCTGATTGGCTACCTTGGCGGTCTGGCCGTCCCCGTTCTCACCGACGCGGGTAATGTTTTTGCCCATCAATTCGAATAGCGGCTGCGCGCGCGCGAAAGCGGCTTCGCTGCATCCGGCCATGATGGTCAGCGTCGCATTTCTGGCGCCCACGTCACCACCGGAAACGGGTGCATCGATGTAGTCCGCCCCTAGTTCACGAATCCGGGCGGCGAACCGTTTGGTTGCCAGCGGCGAGATCGAACTCATGTCGATCACCAGCTTTTGCGGCGGCCCGTCCGCATCGCTTCCGTGCCCCTCGTGCGACCCTGCCGTAAGGGTGGTTGCCACGCCATTGTCGCCGAACAACACCGATTCCACGTCCGGCGTATCCGGGACCATCGTGATGATGAACTCAGCCGCCTGGGCAACTTCCGCGGGAGAACCGCATTCCTTCCCACCCCCGTCGAGCAAAGCCCTGTCTTTAACCCCGTGCCGGCTATGCAGAAAGAGGTGGTGACCGCCCTTCTGAAGGTTAAGCGCCATCGGCGCACCCATGATGCCCAAACCAATAAAACCGACGTTCGACATACAGGTAACTTACACGTTTGGCCGGCAGGTAAATCATCTCCGGACACGAACCGTGACGGCCGCCGGCGGATGATCCGGCGAGGATCACCCGCCCGTGCCGGGTTCCTGGCCCGGACCTTACGTTTCAGCCCTCGTTTTTGGACTGAGCCGACTGAGCTTTCTTCTGTTCCGCCCGGACGAATTCGGCGGAACGGGTCGCTTCTTCATCGAGCTTGTCGTGACCGGGCAGGTAGCGATAGACCGCGATATCCCGCCCGACCTCGCCGCCCGGAATCAGGAAAGGCTCCATGACCACGGCACCCTGATAATTAATCTGGTGCAACGCGCCGAAAATCTCCGGCCACGGCATCCGGCCGCGCCCGGGCGGGCGCCGGTTCGCTTCGCCGATGTGAAAGTGCCCCAACCAGGGTCCCGCTTCGACGATGGCGCCTCCGATGCTGTCTTCCTCAATGTTCAGGTGGAACGTATCCAGATGGACTTTGCAGTTGGGGCTCCCGACCCGTTGAACAAAAGCGATCCCTTCAGCAGCGGTGTTCATAAGAAAGTGCTCGAAGCGATTCACCACCTCGATACAAATGTAAACGCCGCAGTCTTCGGCACCCTTGACCGCTTCGCGCACACCCTCAACCGCCCGGTCAGTGAGAAGTTGTTTATCCTCACCCGGCAAAGGCCGGCGCGGCCACGAACTATAATTGATGCCGGCCATGATGGTGCCCCCCAGCTGCTGCATACCCCGGCATACCTCGTGCAGAAACGTAATCGCGTTTTTGCGGATTGCGGCGTCTTCCGAGAGCATGTCCATATCGGCCGTCATCCCGATGCTGTAGGTGAGCCCGATGCCGGCATTCGCTGCCGCGCCTTTGAGTGTGTCCCGCTCCGCAGTGCTCATCCGGGCGATTTTCTGGGCGCGAACTTCGAGCACGTCAAAGCCGCATTTTTTTGCTCGCGCGATAAACGGGAGCGGATCCACCTCCCAATACTGGGTCCAATAACCGAAGTGTATTCCGACGGGGTTCATAAATTAACTCTTGAAAGGTGCCGGGGTTACCGGCTCTCGGCTGCGGTGAAGCACCTTTTTGTTCGAGGTTCTGTGGGGAAATGCGCTTTGAATGCCTGCCTCTTTTTCAGTTGTGGCCCTCTTCGGCCTGTGGCATCCGTGGCCTTTCACGGTCGCGCCATCGTCGAGCCCGACGCTCGGGGAGGTGCAGTGGAACCTCGAACGACGACGCGGGTAGGAAGGAGCGCACTTTGGGGCTCAAATTCAAAATCATGATTCTGGTCGCCGCGAACCCAGCGCGCCTGGACGAGCTGCAATAACCGGTCCACGGTTCGCTCTCCCATTTCCGTGATCGGTTGAGCGACTGTGGTCAGCTCCGGCGAAACGTATGCTGCCAACGGGATGTCGTCAAAACCCGTCACCGACAACTCATCGGGCAACTGGAGGCCCGCCCTGCAAGCCCCATGGAGCACGCCCACCGCCAGCCCGTCGGTGAGCGCGACGATGGCCGTGGGTGAAGGGCGATGACGCAGGACACCTTGTGCGGTGCTGAGGCCCAAGCCGAACTGTTCTCCCGAACCGATCACCACCCATTCCTCCCTGAGTTCGACTCCGGCTTCATCCAACGCCCGCCTGATCCCGGACAGCCGGCGCCCCATCGACTCGCTGTGCGGTTCTGCACCGACGACGGCAATCCGCCGGTGCCCCAGGTCGAGCAGATGGCGGCCGATCCCGTAACCACCCTGAAGGTTGTCACTCAATACCCGGTCGACCGGGAGTGCGGGAAGGTCACGGTCCACCAACACGACCGGAACCCGGGTCCGCAGCAGCCGTTCGACGTTGGCCACGCTGTGACCGGTCGGCACCAGGATGATGCCGTCCACGCGTTGCCGCAGCAACATCTCGAGGTAAGCCGATTCCTTTTCCGGGTTTTCTTCGGCGCTGCATAAAAAAGCGCGGTACCCCTGTTTGAATAGCGCCTGTTCGATCGCATAACCGAGCAGGCTGAAAAACGGCTGTGAAACTTTCGGGACCAGCACACCAATAGACTGCGTTTTCTGGCGCCGGAGCCCCCGGGCCAAAGCGCTCGGTTGATAATTAAGCGCTTCCATGGTTTGCCGCACCTTGTCCTGGACGGCTTGGGTCACGTACCCGTTCTGGTTGATCACCCGCGAAACCGTGGCGGTCGATACACCGGCAAGGGCAGCGACTTCCTTTATCGTGGGCATACATGATCGGTTGAAGGTCCCATTAACTCCCGGCTCTGTGTCCGTCCACGAACTCCGGAGCCACGCCACCTGCCGCCTCATTTCAACGTTCCGCGTAACCAGAGGCGGGCCATCCAGCGGTCGCGCACCAGCGCGATGGCAATCGCCAGAATCATCGTCGCGCCCCAGATGGCTTCGGTCAGGTGCGGGCTGAAGCCCAGCAAATTAAAGCCCGTGGAGATGATTTGAAGCAGCACCAACGAAAGAAACAGCCCCAGCACCTTGCCGAACCCCCCGTTCGGATCCACCCCCCCCAGCACCGCCGCCAAAATCGTGATCAGCAGGTAGGATTCCGCGTAGCCCGCCCGCGCCGAGTTAAACCGCGCCATCATCACCACCGCCGCCACCCAGCACAGCACGCTGGAGGCCACGTACACCCCCACCAGCATCCAGTCGGTGGCCACCCCCGAGTAGCGCGTCGCCCGCTCGTTCGAGCCGATCATGCGCACCGACACCCCAAAGGCCGCGTGGCTCATGAGCACCGCCACCACCACCGCGCAGACCACAAACAGCACCATCGGCACGGGCACCCCCCCCAGCGTGCCGTTGCCCAAATACAGGATCGCCGGGGGAAACCCCCCGATGACCCCGCCGTTGGTGGCGTAGACGGCGATGCCTTTGACCGCCGTCATCGTGCCCAGCGTCACCAGGATGGGGTGCACGCCCAAAAAGGCGACGATTACCCCCGTGATGAGCCCGACCACCAACGAGGTTGCCAGGCCCGCGACCAGCGCCAGCGCGATGACCCCGGCCACCGCCGACGGCGCGCTGGCGGGCCCGAGCAGCTTGGTCAGGATCGCCGCCATCACCAGCGCCGACAGGTTGGCCGTGGCAATGATCGCCAGGTTCAAGCCCCCGCTCATCAGCGGGATCATCATGGCCAGCGCCAGGATCCCGAGCTCCGGCATCTGGAACGCCATGGCCCGAAGCGTCTCGCCCGATAAGAACCGCGCCGGGGCCAGCGCCCCGAAGAAGACCGCCGCCAGCACAATCAAGCCGATCAGCATCGTGATGGTCGGATCCCGCCCCAGCCAGCCCAGGGCGGAGGAGGGCCGGGGCGCGGGGGCGGCGGGCGCGGGGGCAGTGGCGGCTTCAATGGGCATGGCGAACGGTCCGTTTTTGCTGGCGTTTGGCGGCGTAAGCCGTGGCGCTCACGCTGATGAGGATGATCAACCCGGTGACAAACCCGAACGAATACGACGACACGCCCCGCAGGGTGAGGCCATTCTGCAGGATCGCCAACAGCACGATGCCCAGCACCGTCCCGCCGACGGTGCCAATGCCGCCCAACAGGCTGGCCCCGCCCAGCACCACCGCCGCCAGCACGTCAAGCTCGCGCCCGATCAGGGCATTGGGCACCACCTCTTCGACCCGGTGGGCTTGAACCAGCCCCGCCACGCCGGCCATCAGGCCCGAGTAGCCGTACACAAAACACTGCAGGCCCAGCAGGTTGCAGCCGACGCGCTTGGCCGCTTCGGGGTTGCCCCCCAAGCCGTAAATCTGCCGCCCGACCGACAACCGGCTCAGCAGCAAGGCCGTGATGAGCAGCACGATCGCCGCCACCACCACCGGAAAGGGGATCCCAACCAGCGACAGGTCCGCCGTGAACCAGTCGGGTAAATCGTAGATGGACTTGCCGTCGGTCACAAACATCAGCATCGCGAAGTAAAAGGTCATCGTCGAAATGGTCACGATCACCGGCAAGGCCCGCAGGTAGTAAATCAGCAGGGCATTCATGACGCCCAGCAGCGCGCCGAACAAGGCCGCCAGCCCAAAGGCCATGACCCAGTTGCCCCCGTAACGCACGAGGAGGCTGGCCACCAGGTACTGGCTGACGGCCGCCATGGCGGCGAACGAAATGTCGATCCCCCCCGAGATGAGCACCACCAGCAAGCCGGAGGCCATGATCGCCATCACCGAATAGTTCTCCAGCAAGGTGACCAGGTTTTTGCCGCTTAGAAAGCCGGGCGAGACCGCCGAGAAAATGACCGCCATCACGATGACGATGCCGGCCAGTTGGGCGTCGTGGCGCCGAAATGCCGTCCGCAAGGAGGCCGAGGGACCGGAGACGGAGCCGTTCTCAGGCATAGATGACCTCCCGGAGTTCCCGCTCGCTGACGCGCTGCGGATCGTAGGCTCCCACGAGCCGGCCCTCGCGCATGACCAGGATGCGGTGGCTCTGGTAGAGCACCTCTTCGATCTCATCGGAGATCAGCAGGATGGCCAGCCCCCGCGCGGCCAGCGCGTCGACCGCCTGGAAAATGCCCGCTTTGGCCCCGACATCCACCCCTACCGTGGGCGAATCCAGGATCAGCACCCGCGGATCGGTCGCCAGCCACTTGGCCAAGACCACCCGCTGCTGGTTGCCCCCGGAAAGTTGTTGCACCGGCCGCTCGGCGGTGTTGGTCTTGACGCGCAGTTCCTGGAAAATCCAGCGCTCGATGGTCTTGGCCCGGCGCGCCCCCTCGATGAGGCCCAGCCGCCCCGTGAGCCGGTCCAACACCGAAATGACCGTGTTATCGGCAATGGTCTGCGGCATCACCAGGCCCAGCGAGAGGCGGTCTTCGGACACGTAAGCGATCTTCCGGCGGATGGCCGCGCGGTTGGTGCGCAGCTGCACGGGCTTGCCGTCGACCCGGATCTGGCCCGAATCGGGCGGGTTCATGCCAAACAGCGACAGGGCCAGCTCGGTGCGCCCCGCCCCCAGCCGCCCGATCAGACCCAGGATTTCGCCGGGCCGCAACTCCAGGTCAACCTCGGCGTACTGGCCCGCGCGGCTCAGGCCGCGCACCTCCAGCACCGGGGCGGCCTGGCCCGACCACGGGGGTTTGAGGCTGCTTTCAAACACGTGGCCGGTGATCAGTTCGCCCAGGCGGCGCCGGTCGAGTTCTCTCACCCAATAGGTGCCCAGGTTGCGCCCGTCGCGCAGCACCGTCACCCGCTCGGCGATGGTCAGCACCTCCTCGAGCCGGTGGCTGACGAACACCGTGGCGATGCCCTGACGCTTGAGTTCGTGGATGGTGGCCAGCAGCGCCGTCACCTCCTGGTGGGTCAACGACGCGGTCGGCTCGTCCATGACGATCAGGCGCGCCTGCTCGCCGGCCAGCGCCCGGCAGATGGCCACCAGTTGGCGCGTGGCGATGGGCAGCGCCCCGACCAGCTCGTCCAGCGGCAGAGCAATCTTGAGCCGTTGCATGACCGCTTGCGCCCGACGGCGCATCGCCGGGCGGTCCACCAGGCGCACCGGCGTCGGGATGTGGTGGCCGAAGGCGATGTTCTCGGCCACTGAGAGGTTGGGAAACAACGAGAGGTCCTGGTAGATGATCTGCACGCCGAAGCGCTGCGAAGCGGCCGGCGTCAGGTGGGAGTGCGCCTTGCCCTCCAGCATGATCTGGCCTTCATCGGGCGCGTGCACCCCCGAGAGGATCTTGATTAGGGTGCTCTTGCCGCAGCCGTTCTCGCCGGCCAGGCAATGAATTTCGGCGGCCCGAATCGAGAAACTGACATCGGTTAACGCCCGTACGCCGCCGAAACGCTTGCTGATGCCCCGCATCTCGATGAACTCGGGGCCGGGCGCGGTTTGCAGGCTCTCAGGCGCGGGGCTGCTGATTAGGTCCGCCATGTTCGGGTGTTCGTCGCGCCCACGGCACCGGCGCGACGAACGGGTAGGTTGGTTAACGCGTTAGAGCCCCAACGAGGCGAGCTTATCAACCGTGTCTTTGTCTATCTTGAGCACTTTGATGACCCGAATCACCCGTTTCTCCGGATCCACGCTTGCCTTACCCAGGCCGGGTATCTCCATACCGTCTGTGATCGGCGTCTTGTCCACCACCATCTTTGACACCGTTACGATCGCGGCCCCCGCTTCGATCGGGCTCCAGATGTAACCCGACTTGATGATACCCTCTTTCACCAGTTTCCGGCCCTGGCTGGGTGAGCAGGCCCCGACCAGCACGATCTGGCTTTCTTTGCCGCGCTCCTTGATCGCGCGGCCCGCCCCGATGGGCCCTTGGCTGCCGAAGGTCAGGATGCCCTTCAGATTAGGGTGCGCCAGCATCGCGTCCAACGCGGTGCGATAGCTGTCGTCGACGCTTTCCGCCACGCCGTAACGATCGGCGACGAGCTTCATTTTAGGGTAATGCTCCTTCTGGTAAGCAATGGCGGCGTCCGCCCAAAGGTTGTGCAGCGGCACCGTCAACGAACCGACATAGACGATGTACTCGCCTTCTTCCCCCATGTACTGGGCAAAATCCTTCATGTGCTGTTCACCGAATTCCTTGTTGTCGATCATCTCGATGTCCCAGACGTTGCCTTTCTGATCAGGCGACTCGTGGGTGATGACCGGAATACCAGCCGCCTTTGCCCGGTCGAAGACCGGTTCGAGTGCCTTGGCGTCGTTCGGCACGACGCCGATTACACTCACCCTTTTGGCGATCAGGTCCTCAACCGCACGCACCTGCTGAGCCGGGTCAGCCGTGGTCGGCCCAACCATGTAAGCCTTCACGTGGTCTTCGGTTCCAGCTCTCTTGATGCCTTGTTCCATGGCGTTAAACCATGGGATACCGCCGATCTTGACCACGACGGCAATCTCCGGTTCGGCGGCTCGGAGCTGGGCATTGAACGTTGAACACAGAAAGAGCAGCGCTGAAAGGGCTGCATGTTTGGGGGTAACGCGCATTTTTGTTCCTTTGAGGGGGGGTAGAGTGACGGGGTATGTAAAGCTTTACCTAAGGCCAAACACGTTTCGTTTACAAGGCTGGACACGCGTTTTCTAAAACTTTTACCCTGACGGGCATCGTGCAGTGAATCACAGCCGCACCTTGAAAATCGGAATCAATCCGGCGCGGCAAAACACCAAGCGGCCCGGAGTCACGCCGGAGATCCGTTCACGGCGCGTTTGCACGCGCATGACCGATACGGCTTGGAGGCAGGTCCAAGGCGTAAACCAAGATGACAACCATGAAAATGCTTCCTCAGGCCGACCCCGTCGTGCCCGTGATTCCGGTAATGCCCACGAAGAGTGCAAACGCACTGCGCACCCTGCTCCCCAGCAACGAGGAGCGAAGGGCCGCGGGGCGCGCACTTCGAGACCGCATAAAACGCGGTGATCTCGGCCGGTGGCGACCCGCAGAAGGCCGCCCAGACCCGGTCCACCTCATCGAGCAATCAAACCTGGGACGCCTGGAGAGGCTGATCTCAGTGCGGATCAGCCGGATGCTGGCGTCGCCGTACGCCTTCCTGCGTGGCTCGGCCGCCCTGATGACTAACGACTTCGCGCATCTCCCCAGAACCGGGATTGAGCCGGTAATCTGTGGCGACGCACACCTCGGCAATTTCGGCTTCTACGCCTCCCCGGAACGCAACCTGGTGTTCGATCTGAACGATTTTGATGAGGCGCACCCCGGTCCTTGGGAATGGGATCTTTGGCGGCTGGCGACGAGCATCTGGGTAGCCGGTCGGCAGAACGGTCTGGCCGACGCCACCTGTGAGGACGCCGTGCTCTGGTGCGCGTCGGCTTACCGCCGGCAAATCGAGCGGCTGGCCGGGCAACCGCTGCTGGCCCGCTCCTTCGAGCGGATGGACATCGACCGCATGCGACAGGAGATGGCGGACTGGTCACTGCGGGCGGAAGTCGAACGGGCGGCAACTCTGGCCCGCCGGAGAACCACCGACCGGGCCCTGCCCAAGCTGACGGCCGAACACGACGGCGTACGGCACATCGTGGACCAGCCGCCCGTCGTGATGCACGTGTCTGATGACGAGAAGGAATGCCTCGTGGACGGCCTCCAGGCTTATCTGACAACCCTCCCACCCCACTGGGCCCGGGTGCTCAGTTCGTACGTCGTGGTCGACCTGGCCCTGAAGGTGGTCGGGGTCGGTAGTGTGGGCCTTCGATCGTTCGTGGCGCTGTTGCAGGGTAACGGGCCTCATGACCTGCTCTTTCTGCAAATGAAACAGGCCCGGCGTTCCTGCGTGGCAGAGTTCGTCCACGGCGCCACTGCGTGGCACGCGCATCAGGGCCAGCGGGTGGTGGAGTACCAGCAGACCCTGCAAACGGTCAGCGACCCGTTGCTGGGCTGGACCACGGTTGACCACCGTGACTATTACGTTCGGCAGTTCCGCGACATGAAGGGCGCAATCACCGTAGAGGGCATGGATGGCTCGGCGCTCATGGATTACGGTCGGATCTGCGGCGCCCTGCTTGCCAAAGGCCACGCCCGCACAACCGGCGCCACGATGTTGTCCGGTTATCTCGGCAAAGGAGACACTGCCGACCGGGCATTCGCGCGGTTTGCCCGCGCCTATGCGGATCAGACAGAGGCCGACCACCAGGCCCTCCAACGAGCCGTCAAGTCCGGCCGGTTACCCGCCGAACACGGGACCTAGCTTCGAACCCTGTCCCAAAACGTGTAACGCGCAGCCGGCCGGTTCGTTGGGGCTCATTGTTCCGCCGGAACAGAATGTGCCGTCTCCCGGTGAGCCGTTCGCGTTTGTCCAAAGAAATGTGTTGCGAATGCAAAACTTATTGACTGAGCCATATGCCGAATGTTTGCTGAGCATAGTTCTTAATTGTGCCTAGGGTTCCTCCGTATGAAAGTTCCTCCCTCACAACGCAAGTTCCTTTGTACCCACTGATGTTGTGCGAAGATTTGTGTGAATCCGGGCCCGACGATTTTTGTTCCGGCCGGACCCAAGTCGAACCGCACATTGAACCGGAAGGGGTACTGCTCTCCTTACCGGTGAGCGACTGTCCAAACCCCGGGTTAAGGTCGCCCAAGGCGAGCCAGCATCGCAAACTGACAAGTAGGGCCTGCCGGGTAAGGTGGTCCCGGTCAGCGCGATCGAAGATGGCGACCTGAGGCCGGAGAGGCCATGCCGGTGTGGCTTCCACCGGCGCGCTGGTTGCGTTCGCGGCTTCTGCAGCCTGCGCATGAGATAGTTCTTCTTCTGCTGAAACGAAGAGGCCGCCCGGAACTCCTGGAATTCTACCCGGAATCACTAACTAACGAATCGGCCGCTCCGGCTGCCGTAAAGGACATCTGATATGAAAGCCGCGCTGTTATACGAGTACGACACCAGCCTGGCCAGCCCCGACTACGTCAAGCTGGAAGAGGTGCCCGAACCCCGGCTGCTCAACGACACCGACGTGCTCGTCCGCATCGGCGGCGCCGGCGTCTGCCGCACCGACCTCCACGTCATCGAGGGCATCTGGCGCCAGAAGGTCGACGTCAAGCTGCCCTACGTCCTGGGCCACGAAAACGCCGGCTGGGTGGAGGAAGTCGGCAAGAGCGTCCACGGCCTCAAGAAGGGCGACCCGGTCATCTGCCACCCCCTCATTTCCAACTGCCACGCCCTGGAAGCCCGCCGCGGCCAGGACATGCACGTCGAGGGCAGCGAGTTTCCCGGCATCAACACCAACGGCGGCTACGCCGAGTTGTTGCGCACCGGTTGGAGCTCGCTGGTCAAGCTGCCCCAGACGCTGGCCCCCAAGGACGTCGCCCCCCAGGCCGATGCCGGCCTGACGGCTTACCACGCGGCCAAAAAGGCCGCCGCCCACCTCTTGCCCGGCCAGAAGGCCGTCGTCATCGGCGTGGGCGGCCTGGGCCACATCGGCATCCAGGCCTTGAGCGCCTTGTGCGCCGCAGAGATCATCGCCGTGGACCGCTCCGACCTGGCCCTCTCGCTGGCCAAAGAGTGCGGGGCCCACCACACCGTCAAAGCCGACGAACATGAAGTCGAGGCCATCCAGGCGCTCACCGGCGGCAAGGGCGCCGAGGCCGTCATCGACTTCGTCGGCGAAGGCAACGCCATCAACGTCGGGCTGGCCGTCACCCGCAACAACGGCGCTTACTACGTCGTGGGTTACGGCGGGGAGGTGCGCATTTCGACCCTCGACCTGATCACCAGCGAAAAGCGCATCATCGGCAACCTGGTGGGCACCTACACCGAGTTGGTGGAGCTCATGGAGTTAGCCGATCAAGGCAAGGTCCACCTGGCCACCAAGCATTACAAGCTCAGCGAGGCCAACCAGGCGCTCCACGACCTGCACGCCGGCAAGGTCAAAGGCCGGGCCGTGCTGGTGCCCTGAGCCAGCCGTTAACCCCAAACCCGTACGCACACGCACCCACCCACACCCCCCCTCCTTACCAGCATATGTTTACCACCAAGAACGGAGAGAACATCTTCGTCATCGACGCCCACATCGCCCTGTGGGATGGCAGCCCGGCCAACCAGCGCAACCGCCACGGCGAGGAATTCATCAACTGTTTCTACAACTACCACAAGATCAGCCCCAAGGAATACCTCTGGCCCCGCGACAAGTTCGAGCGCTACAGCGAAGAGGACCTCATCAAGGACATCTTTGAGGACGGCTACGCCGACATGGCCATCTTCCAGCCGGCCTACTTGGGGGAGTTCTATAAAGAGGGCTTCGGCAACCTCAAGCGCAACTGGGCGCTGACCCAGCAGCACCCCGACCGGCTGATCCACAACGGCTGGTGGGACCCGCGCAACGGCGAAGAGGGCCTGGAGCAGTTGGAACGGGAGGCCGAACTCTACAAGCTCAAAGGCGTCAAGCTTTACACCGCCGACTGGAACGGCAGCTCCAAGGGCTACAAGCTCTCCGACCCCTGGGCGCAGCGCTACCTGCAAAAGTCCATCGAGCTGGGCATCAAAAACATTCACGTCCACAAGGGCCCGACGATCCTGCCGCTCAACCGCGACGCCTTCGACGTGGCCGACGTCGATGACGCGGCCAGCAGCTTCCCCGAGCTCAACTTCATCGTCGAGCACGTGGGCCTGCCGCGGCTGGACGACTTTTGCTGGATCGCCACCCAGGAGCCCAACGTCTATGCGGGCCTGGCGGTGGCCAGCGCGCTGATCCACACCCGCAAGCGCTACTTTGCCGAGATCATGACCGAGTTGCTCTACTGGCTGGGGGCGGACCGCATCCTGTTCGGCAGCGACTACGCCATCTGGCAACCCAAATGGATCATCGAGCAGTTCATGGAGCTGGAGTTGACGGAGGACCTGGCCGCCGAGGCCAACCACACCCTGAGCCTGGAGGTCAAAAAGAAGATCATGGGCGAAAATGCCGCCCGGCTCTACGACATCAACATCGCCAAGCAGTGCGCGCGGCTGGGGCTGCCGGTCATCGAAGAACCCGTGGGCCAGGACGTCGGGGTGGGCGTGGGTTAAGGCCTATGGAGCCGGGGATGAAAGATCGGCCTGAGGACCGGGTGGAGCAGGTGCGGGCCGCCCTGGAGACGGTGACCGATCCGGAGATCGACGAATCGGTCACCTCGCTGGAATTCATCAGCGCCCTGGAGGTGGGCGAACGCGGGGAGGTGTCAATCGAGTTTCGGCTGCCGACCTACTGGTGCGCGCCCAACTTTGCCTTCCTGATGGCCAGCGACATGCGCGACGCGGTGGGGGCCTTAAGCTGGGTGCAGGGCGTCTCGGTGAAGCTGTTGGACCACTTCAGCGCCGGGTTGATCAACCGGGGGGTGGCCTTGAAGCAAGGCTTCCGGGAGGCCTTCCCCGGCGAGTCAGACGACGACCTGGCGGTGGTGCGCCAGAAGTTCCTGGGCAAATCCTTCGAGCGGCGCCAGGAATTGTTGGTGCGCCACCTGCTTGAGCGGGGGCAGCGGGCCGAAGGGCTGACGGCGCTGAGCCTGCGGGGGTTGCTGGGGCTGGCGCTGGAGGCCGAGGGCGACCGGTTGCGGGCGCTGTACGCCTTTGCTTGGCGGCGGCTGTGGCCGGCGTGGGGGGAGGAGCGCCTGGCCTTTGTGACGCTTGACGGGCAGGCCTTGGTGGCCGGGGAGCTGTCGCGCTACCTGCGCAGGCTGGCGGGGGTGCGGCGCAACGCCGAGTTTAACGGCGGCATCTGCCGCAGCCTGCTGGCTGAACGCAAGGCAGACCTGCTCACCGCAACGTGAAACGTTTCACCGCAGATCTGCGGTGGTGACGAAGGCACAATTGACCAATCACTCCAGGACGGCATAACTGCTGTCCTGGAGATTGGGTATTTACCGCCTTCGTTCTCAAAGAGGCCGGCCGGTCCCTCCGGGGCCAAAAACAAAACTTGCCGGTCGCCCTCACGAAATGCCCATTGGGCAAACCGCCCGGCGAGGTCTGCCGGCCCCTTTCACGACCCGGCAGGACACCTCTGTACCCCGGCAACGGCCTGGCCAAGGCTCGTTGAGCCACCCCGAAAACCGTTACCCCGCCGGGACAGATTTACAAAAGTTCATTTAAATAAACTAATATTTGACATGCCCAAGAGTTTCTCTATCATTCGGGACCTTATCTTCCGGCATCCTTGCGGAGATATAAATAAAGTTCATTTATTTGAACAAAATGAATACGGATCCGCTCATTACCCCCCTTGGTTCCGAGGAAAATCTTTCGCGCGGTATCGACTGCGCCGCGAAATCTGCCTGGCGCCGGAACCGCCGGCAGCCCGATACCCCTCAGGGCGTCGCGTTGCGGATCGCGGAGGATCGCCTCTGCCCGGTGCTCCCCGTCAAACGGCACCTTGAACTTTTAGGTCTCCTTTGCAACCGCGGTCAGTTGACGGTCAGGGAGGTGGCGAATCGTTTTGGAATTTCCGTGGATACGGCCCGCCGGGACCTCGACCTTCTGGCGCGTCAGGGCCGGCTTGCCCGCGCTTACGGGGGCGCCGTCGCGATCGAATCGCAGGTGCCGCAAGAACGGAAGCTTATGCCGCGAGCACCCGGCCATCGCTTTGAACCAACGCCCCTTGCGCAATCCCTTCACCAACTCGTTAAGGACGGCGAAACGCTCCTCTTAAGCGGCGGTTCCGCCACGTGGTGTTGTGCCGAAGCGTTAGGCGGCCGGAGCATACGGATGGTCACCAACAGCCTCGACCTGCCCTTCGAACTGGTGACCAGTGCCGACGTTTACGTCCTTGGGGGAAAATGCCGCCCGGACGCGCGGCTGACGGTCGGCCCGGTGATGCTTTCTGGAATGAACATCAACGCCGACTCTGCGGTCATCGGCGTTGACGGGATCACGGCAAAAGACGGGCTCACCGCAGACCGTCCCGAAGACGCCTTGATGGCTTCAGAAATGATCGCCGCCGCACAACGCACGATCGTCATGGCGGATTCTTCCACGCTCGGCAAAAGGTCCTTCGCCCGGATCGGACCGATCGCGAGCATGCAGGTGCTCATTACGGATAAAGCGCCGCCGGCCGATTTAGCAGATGCCTTACACGACGCGCGCGTGAAAGTGATCGTTGTTGGGCCGGAAGCGGCGAACCCGCTTGACGGTGACTGATGTCCAGCACGTCCCAGAGCACAAAGATAACTCTAAGCGACCGTTTTTCGAAGGTAGGACGTGCCGTTCTATGCTGCACCATGCCATTCTATGCAGCTCACCGTCAACTAACCATGCATCTATACCGGCGAATGGTGAATTGTGGTCCTAAACTATCTCTGCCAACAACTCCCGTCTCTCTGCAGCAACGTGCCGTTCTATGCACTTCTGAACGCGGAAGCGCACCGCACGGGCGGCGCGGCGATGGGCAAAGGAAGGAAAAAATCTTTTCTGTCAACGTAAAATCGATTGACGTAGGCGCAGCGTTAATCTTAGCTAGGTTCGGAGCTTAAGCTTACCTAAAGTTGCTCTTTATGAATGTCTCCCCCCTGAGTTCCTTCCCCCTTAAGAAAGCCCCTGGTCAAGGTCCTTTCGGAGGATTGACGTCGTACGACGAGCTACCCGCACCCGGTTGAGTCATCTTTCGTTCCGGCAGGACGCAAATCAGGTAAACAACACACCAGCATACAGCCAGGCACGCGTGAATGGCCGCCGCATAAAGGCCACGTTAGTTAGGTTCGATCAAGGCGGAGCCGGGGCGGCTGTTGGCCGCAAACCCGCGCATATTTTCCTGCCGATGAATGACGCGGATGCAGAAGTGGGATTCGGTGCCTGGCGGCGGAAGGCGAACCAAGCCGCCGATCGACTCCTTTTACGCAGCGGTAGGTCCGTTGAAACGTTCAGGGGCTGTCGGCATGCAGAACGGGACGGACGGCAAACAACTTAACAACATACAATCTGGGTCATAATAGGTAATAGGACAAGCATATGAAAGCGCTTCGTTTTCACGGCCGGAAAGACTTGCGGGTGGACGACGTGGAGGATCCGAAGTCATGCGGGCCTCACCAGGTTCTGGTTAAAAACTCCTATTGCGGCATTTGCGGGACTGACCTGCACGAGTATTTGCACGGTCCGATCCAAATCCCGCAGAAGCCCCACCCCTTCTCAAAAGCGGTCCTCCCGTTGATACTCGGGCACGAATTTTCCGGCGTGGTTGAGGCGGTTGGGCCCGAGGTGCAAAGCGTCCACCCCGGGGATCACGTTTCCATTCAACCCAACGTCATCCCGGGCGGAGACTACTTCGACCGGCGCGGCTGGAGTCATCTGAGTGATAACCTGTCGGTGGTCGGCTTAAGTTACCCGTGGGGCGGCATGGCCGAGCGCTGCCTGGTCTACGATTACAACGTCGCCAAACTGCCGCCCGAGGTCTCCGATGAGCAGGGCGCGATGATCGAACCGGCCGCCGTCGCGGTTAATGCGATTGAAAATGGGGACCTGAAGGCCGGAGACACGATCCTCATCACCGGCGGTGGGCCCATCGGGGCGCTGGTTGGGATGGCAGCCTCCGCAGCCGGTGCATCAAAAATCTTTCTTTCGGAACCGAACCCGGTCCGCCGCGAATTCCTGGCCTCCTGGGACGTGTTCACCGGCATTTACGACCCGTTAAGCCAGGACGTGCCCGCGCTTGTGCGGGAACAGACCGAGAGCGGCGTCGGGGTGGACGTCGCGGTCGAATGCGTCGGCAACGAGAGAGCGCTCGCAACGTGCATGGATGCGGTGCGTCGTCGCGGGACCGTGGTTCAGGTAGGCCTCCCCACGCGCCCCGCAAACATAGACTTGCACAAGCTCGTGACCAAAGATCTTTCCTATCGCGGCAGTTGGGCCTATAAGAACACGGCATGGCCAAAGGTGATCGGCCTCGTTGCCTCCGGCAAGCTGCCCGTCGAAAAGGCCATCACCGGTAAGGTCAAACTCGACGCGGCGGTCTCGCAAGGCTTTGACGCGCTGGCGGCCCCCGACAGCGCTCACATCAAGATCCTCGTGGAGGCACCTTCACATACAGCTACCCCGTAACCCTAAGCAGGCAACCAATCCCCAGGTATGACAGATAAATTCCCAATGGACGTTTCGGCTAGGCGTTACCGGCTGACGTTTCATTCGAGGGAACAACAACGTCTACCCCGCCCTCTTCGACGGAGCCGGGCATCGCGTCGCTTTACAGTACACCATGGCGGCGTTCAACCGGGATATCGAATCTAACCTTTTGCTGAAGTACCGGGCCCACGTCCAAACGCCAGGTCTTCTGCTCTGCTTCATCGGCTTTAGTGAGGGGATCATAGCGGCTTGACATCTTTTTGGATTCCGTCTATCTCTATTGTCGCGTATTCCCCTCATTCGAACATCGTGCACATCCCGCATAGGGGTCAGCAGATGAACACGCGTAGCAAATCGGCGGACATTCCATGAAAGCGCTTCGTTTCCACGCCATTAAAGAGTTGTGGGTGGAAGATGTGGACGAAAACCGCGCCGGGGTGAACGTTGCTATTGAATGCGTAGGAAATGAGAAAGTGCTCGCCACTATGGATTCTGTGGGTCGTCGCGGGACTTTGGTGCAGGTCGGTCCTCCCACGCGCGGGACGGCGATCGACTTGCACAAGCCGGTTGCCGTCCTAAGCAGACGGCCATCACCCCATCGCACATAACTGCCTGCTTATACTTATCTGAGCTACTGAATTTATGATGAAACGTTTCATCGGTAAGACTGTGGTGGTCACCGGGGCCGGCCGCGGCATCGGGTTCGGCATCGCCGAGCGCTTCGCGGAAGAGGGAGCGAACCTTGTGGTGGCTGATCGGGATCCGAAGGTGGAGGAAGCGGGCGAAAAGCTAAAAAAATCTTTCGGGGTCGGCGCCTTGGCCGTGGAATGTGACGTCACCAACAAGGCGCAAGTCGAAAGCCTTTATGAGCGGGCGGCGGCGCAGTTCGGGACCATCGACGTTTCGGTCCAGAACGCCGGTGTCATCACGATTGCCCAACTCGAAAGCCTCACCGAAAAGGATTGGAACTTCGTGATGGCCGTTAACTCGACGGGCGTCTTTCTCTGCTGCCAAGCCGCCGCCAGATACATGATCAAGCAACGTTCCGGACGCCTGATCAACAGCTCTTCGGCCCAGGGCCGGCAAGGCTTCATCTATACCCCTCACTACGCGGCCAGCAAATTCGCCGTCATTGGCATGACCCAAAGCCTGGCCAAGGAGTTGGCGCCTCACGGCATCACCGTTAACGCCATCTGCCCTGGGATTATCGAGACTGATATGTGGGCTTACAATGACGAACATTGGGGGAAGCTTCTTGGCAACTATAAGCCAGGCGAGCTGATGAAAGAATGGATTCAAGGGGTTCCCCTGAAACGTGGCGGTAATGCCAAAGATATCGCCGGGTTGGTCAGCTTTCTGGCTTCTGACGACGCCTCCTACATCACCGGCCAAGCGGTCAACGTCGATGGAGGGCTGGTGATGTCTTGAGTGCGGAGCGACTGGAGAACCGGGCGGCGGCCAACGCACCGGAGCGCCGGCCGCTGCTTTGTAAAAAAGGATAAGAAAAGAGATAAACACGAAAGACGACAAATCATAACTCAGTCGATGCCATCATGAAGACGACAAAAATTGTTCCCCTGCTCGCCGTTGCGGGTCTGGTTTTTTGTACCGCGGCAATCGCGGCGGATCAGCCCGAAGCCGCGCCGCTGAAACCGATCAACAAAAAGCTGACTTTCATTTACATCCCGAAGCTTGTTCACCCTTGGTATGAGGAAGTAAAGCGGGGCGTCGAGTACGGCATTCAGGAAGTGAAAAAGGAAGGCATTGACGTTGAGTACATCTGGGACGCACCGGCCCAGGCCGATGTTGATGAAGAAAACCGGAAGATCGAGGCCGCCATCTCCCGCAAGCCGGACGGATTGTGCGTTTCGTGTCTGGACCCGGCTACCAACGCCCAGTTGCTGGACGAGGCGCTCAAAGCGAAAGTCAACCTCCTGACGTTCAACGCCACGGGCGGCCCGAAATACCCGTTTGTCGGTCGAAACAAAGACACTGACGATGGCTACCAGTGCGGAAAGTACGTGGCCGAAAAGCTGGGGGGGAAGGGAAAGGTGGCCATCCTGTTGGGCAGCCTGACGGCGCCCGAGCACCAGGGGCGCGTCCAAGGTTTCAAGAAGGCGCTGGCGGAGTACCCGAACATCAAGATTGTTTTTGAACAACCTGACAACGACAACCTCGAGCAGGCGGTATCGGTCACCGAGAGCGCCTTGCAGGCGCACCCGGACCTCAATGCCATCTTGTGCTGCAACGCCAGCAACCCGATCGGGGCGGCGCGGGCCGTTAAAAACGCGGGCAAAGCGGGCAAGATCCTGATCGGAGGATTCGATAATCTTCCCGAGACGCTGGATTTCGTCAGGGAAGGGGTGATCCTGGTCACCATGGCCCAGCGCCAATGGGAGATCGGTTATTGGACCCTGCGATACCTGGTTGCGATGAACCGGGGCCAGACGATTCCCCAGGATCATGATACCGGAATCCTGATGGTAACCGCCGACACCCTGAAGAAGATAGGGCAGGCTCAGGCCAGCAAGTAGCAGCACGCGCCAACAAGCGGGCGTTGACGGATCAATCACGACTGACGCCCGCGTTAATCACGCGAGAACTAACCGGCCTAGACGGCGCGAACGCAAACCCAACAAACCAGCCGACCGACATGCAGGAGTCCCGAAGCAAAAAGGAGCTGTTTTTTGAGGTCCGCAACATCTCCAAAAGCTTCTCGGGAACGCAGGCTCTCAAAAATGTAAGTTTGAACGTTCGTGCCGGCCAGGTCCACGCGGTCATCGGTGAGAACGGGGCGGGCAAAAGCACGCTCATGAACATCATCTGCGGCAAGCTGCAGCCCGACACCGGTGAACTCGCGCGAGACGGCCAGATCTTGAACTTCCGCTCCCCCCTGGATGCGCATCGCGCCGGGATCGCGATCGCACCTCAAGAACTGAATTTGTGCCCGCAGTTATCGGTGGCAGAAAACATCGTGCTCGGAAACCAGCTCACCGCCGGCATCAGCATCGACCGGAAGGCGACCCGGCGCGTGGCGGAGGAACACCTCGCCGAGATCGATGACCGAATCGATCCGGGAACCAAGGTTGGCGACTTAAGCGCGGCCGCTCAGCAGCTCGTGCAGATCGCTCGGGCAACGGCCACCCGCGCGGATATCCTGATTTTCGACGAACCGACAGCGGCACTGACCGATCGCGAAGCCAAAAGTCTTTTCGGGTTCATCTCACGTTTCCGCGAACGGGGCGGAGCCATCTTTTACATCTCCCACCGCCTCGATGAGATCCTTGAGTACGGGGACCGCATTTCGGTCCTCCGTGACGGGGCGTACATCACGGAGCTCGACCCGCGCCGGACGAACAAGGACGAAATGGTCCGCCACATGGCGGGCCGGCAATTCACGAAGGCCGATCTGCGGTCGGGGGTGAAGGACGCGAAAACAAGCGAAATCGTCTTGAGCGTCGAGGGACTCAGCCGGAAACGCGAGTTCGACAACGTCAGCTTCGAACTCCGGCGGGGCGAAATCCTTGGGGTGTCAGGCCTGATCGGATCCGGACGAACGGAAGTGGGCAAGTGCATCTTCGGTCTGACGAAGGCGGATCGGGGGCAGGTTTTCATTGATGGTAAAGAAGTGGTTCATCGCGGTCCTGCCGACGCGATCAAGAGCGGCCTCGTCTACCTCCCGGAGGAGCGGAAGAAAGAAGGAATTTTTCCCATCCTGAGCGTGCGGGAAAATCTTTGCATTGCCGGCTTTGAGCGGTTTAGAAATTTTTACGGTTTGAGCCGGCGCCGGATGGTTAAAAGCACGAAGGACTACATCACGCGCATCGGCATCAAGACGTCACGCACCGAAACACCCATCAGGAATTTAAGCGGGGGTAACCAGCAGAAAGTCATTATTGCCCGATGGCTGCTGAAACAGTGCCGCATCTTGATTCTCGATGAACCGACGAGGGGCATCGACGTGAGGGCTAAATTCGAAATTCAGTCCTTCCTGCGGGAACTGACGAAGCAGGGGTTATCCATCATCTACATCTCGTCGGAAATGGAGGAAGTGCTCGAAGTGTCGGACCGGATCATGGTGATGCACCTGGGGCAAGTCAAAGGCATCGTGGATGCACACAGCGCAACCCAGGAAGGGTTGCTGGGCATTGCGATGAGCTTGAACGAGGACCTCCATCGTACACTCGTCCGGCCGGTTACCAAACCGCTCACCTTCACTTACATCCCCAAGCTGGCTCACCCCTGGTATGACGAGGTGAAACGCGGGATTGAGGATGCCATCAGGGAAGTGAAGAAGGAAGGCGTCGAAGTCGCCTACGTTTGGGATGAAACGGCCCAGGCCGACGTCGACGAACAGAACCGCAAGATCGAAGCGGCCGTTTCTCGCAAGCCGGATGGGTTGTCCGTGGCCGCTTTGGATCCGGTGACCAACTCCCAGGTGCTCGACGAGGCTCTCAACGCCAACCTTAACGTCCTGACGTTCGGCCAGTATGCCGGGCCCAAGTACCCCTTCGTTGGCCGTCGCGACGACTTGGCCGATGGGTATGATCTGGCCAAACACCTGGCCGAAAAGCTGGGCGGCAAGGGTAAGGTGGCTATCCTGTCCGGAAGCTTGACCGCCCCCGACCACCAGGGGCGCGTGCAGGGATTCAAAAAAGCTTTGGCGGAGTACCCGGACATCGAAATCATCTTCGAGCAACCTGACAACGACAACCTCGGGCAGGCGGTGTCAATCACCGAAAGCGCCTTGCAGGCGCACCCGGACCTTAACGGCATCTTGTGCAGCAACGCCAGCAACCCGATCGGGGCGGCGCGGGCCGTAACAAGCGCCGGCAAGGCGGGCGAGATCCTGATCGTGGGCATGGACAACCTTCCTGAAACGCTGGAACTCGTCAAAAAGGGCGTTATCCTGGCCACCAAGGTGCAGCGTCAGTGGGACATCGGCTACTGGAGCTTGCGTTACCTGGTCGCGCTGAACCGGGGTCAGGCGATCCCGCAGGATCATGACACCGGCGCCACCCTGGTAACGGCCGAGCTACTTAGGTGAACGCAGCGGTAAACGCCGCGAATCAAGAGCCATGAGCATAAAGAATCCTCCTTCAATCGGCACTACCACTGACCTGCCGGCCACGGCAGACACGCCGAAGACC
>Ga0213876_10000780_pt1 | contig 21722 bp, 20 predicted proteins | sample BarmaccomBMRX_R9_FD_160113 | JGI IMG/M metagenome (GOLD analysis project Ga0213876, IMG submission 160113) | Root-associated microbial communities from Barbacenia macrantha in rupestrian grasslands, the National Park of Serra do Cipo, Brazil - RX_R9 | ecosystem: Host-associated > Plants > Roots... | reverse complement strand
GGCGACCACGGCGGAAAGAGGGGGAAAGAGTTCGGCGTTCGGGGCTCGGAGTTCGGAGTTCGGAGGCGTCGTAGAACCGGGTCCGATCTTCCCCGAAGGTCGCGCTCACCCGGCGGGAAAACCGAATGATCCGCAGAACACGCAGAAGAACGCAGGAAAAGATCCACGAAACCGGAGCTTGACACCGGCAGCTCGCCCCCATGCTGCCGCTCCGAACTCCGAACTCCGAACTCCGAACGCCGAACCCCGAGCTCCGAACTCTTTCCCCCTCTTCCCGCCGTGGTCGCCGTGTTCGCCGTGTGAACTCTGTCGCCGTGCCCGCCCAACCCGCTGTGGCCGCCGTGTGACCGAGCGTCCTTATCACAGCAGTTTCTCGACGAACTCGTCCCGGTCGAAATAGGCGAAATCTTCCAGGTGTTCTCCCGTCCCGATGAATCTCGGCGCCAGACCCAGTTCATTCTGGATGGCAACAGCGATGCCGCCCTTGCCGGAGCCGTCCAGTTTGGTCACGATGAGGCCGGTCAGGCCGACCGCCTGCTTGAATTCCTTCGCCTGCACGAGGGCGTTGCTGCCGGTTGTGGCGTCAACGACGAGAAGGCATTCGTGAGGGGCACCCTCATCGTGTTTTTTAAGGCTGCGCACCACCTTGCTCAGTTCCTGCATCAGGTTGCTTTTCGTGTGCAGCCGTCCCGCGGTATCGCAAATCAGGAATTCGATGTTGCGCCGGTGAGCGGCACTATACGCATCATAACAAAGGGCGGCAGGGTCGGCGTTGTACTCACCGGCAATGATCTCGACCGCGATCCGGTCCGCCCAGATTTTGAGCTGCTCGATCGCAGCCGCCCGAAACGTGTCGGCGGCCGCCAGCATCGCGGTGTGACGCTCCTTTTTCAGAAGGTAAGCAAGCTTCGCCGTGGAGGTCGTTTTACCGGTCCCGTTCACCCCCGCAACGAGCACCACTCTGGGCCGGTTCGGCAGCGGACGCAGCCTCGGGTTCGATGCCGGGAAAATGCTCTCGATGTGGGCCCGCGTGACGTTCACAATGTCGCGCGCCGTCACTTTTTCGGGCCGCTGCTGCAGCTCGCTCACGATCTGGAGCGTCATCGGCACGCCGATGTCGGAACGAATCAACATCTCCTCCAGTTCGTCCCAATCCACCGCTTTACCGGCAAATCGATCGATGATGTCTCGAAAAAAACCGAACGCCATAAATACCTTAGACCTTACACCCGGATTCGGGCGGGCCGCCCTAGCCGCTTTCCGCTCCCTTGCCGGGGAGGGACGTGCGCAGCGGCCGCTTCAGGTCCATCTTGACGCGGTCCAGAACCCCGTTCACGAAGCGGCTGGACTCTTCCGTACCGAACTTTTTGGCGATGTCGATCGCCTCGTTGATCGCGACGACCGGCGGGACGTCGGGCACGTGCCACATTTCATAAATCGCCATTCGGAGGATATTCCGGTCCACCGCGGAGATGCGCTTCAGTTCGTAATTGGCCGTGTAACGCGTGATCTTTTCGTCGATGTCCGCCTGGTGCAGAATCACCCCTTGAACAAGTTGTACGGCAAACTCCTTCAGGCCGGGCGCAACGCTGCGAAGGCTCCAGAAACGAGAGAGATCTTCCTCCGTGAGCTGCTCGTGACGGTTTAAGTCCCAATGAAACAGGAGTTGGAGCGCGACTTCGCGGCCTTCTCGACGTTTGCCCATACTACTTCTTGGTTGCAGCAACCTCAGCCAGAGCGCCCAGCATTCTCACCGTAGCGCGCGCCGCCTCGACACCGCGGTTAAGTTTGTCATCCAGACACCGGGCACGCGCCTGCTCGTGCGTCTTTACCACCAGAATTTCATGGAGAACCGGAAGGGCGTGCCGGATGCTGGTCTGCAGCAAACTCGCCGTCACCGCCTCCGCAATCAATGAGGCGTGCAAGGTCTCTCCATCAAAAATCACCCCAAAGGCCAGAATCGCGTCCGGTCCTCGCAGGGCGGCCACTCGTTCGACGCCCAGCGCAATCTCAAACGAGCCCGGAACCCGGAACACATCGACGGTGGCGGCGGGTGCGATCGTCTCCAGTTCGCGGCGGGCTGACCGGATCAGGCCGTCCACGTATTGCTCGTGGTACTCGCTGGCCACGATCGCCAACCGGTGCACAAGCGAGGTAGAGACCGGTCGTGGAGGTAGTTCCGTCGCCATGAGTGGGTGACGATACGCCTAATGGCCGTACCCGCAACTAAATGCCACAAGCGGAAAAATGCCACAAATGCCACAAATGAAAGAAGATCTGGCTCTGACGTTTCTTGGTGAGACCTCAAGGACCGATCAGGAGTGCTGGCAGCGTTCAACGCCGTGATGGGGAGCCCGGAAGGTCTTTCATTTGTGGCATTTGTGGCATTTTTCCGCTTGTGGCATTCCCTAGAGGATATGGCCCATTTTAAGCCGTTTGGTTTCCAGGTAACGCTCATTAAACGGGTTAGGCACGATTTTCATGGGTACCTGCTCGACGATGTTCAAGCCGTAACCCTGCAGCCCGACGACCTTCTTGGGATTATTGGTCAAGAGGCGGATGTCGCGCACGCCGAGGTCCACCAGGATCTGTGCGCCGAGACCGTATTCGCGCAGGTCAGTCGGGAAACCCAACCGTTCGTTGGCTTCGACGGTATCGAAGCCGGCCTCCTGCAATTTGTAGGCATGGATCTTGGCGGCGAGTCCGATCCCGCGTCCCTCCTGGCGCATGTAGACCAGGACGCCGCAACCGGCTTCGTGGATCTGTTTAAGGGCGGTGTGTAACTGATTGCCGCAATCGCAGCGGCGCGATCCGAAGACATCGCCGGTCAGGCATTCGCTGTGGACGCGAACCAGCGTGGGCCGTCCGCTGACCACACTGCCTTTGACCAGGGCGAGGTGATGCATGTCGTCGACCACCGAGCGGTACAGGTGCAGTTGAAAGTCGCCGTAATCGGTTACCAGCGGCGCCACTTGCTCGCGTTTGATGAGTTTCTCGCGCGACCGGCGGTAAGCGATGAGGTCCTCGATGGAGGACATCTTCAGCCCGTGCCGTTTCTTGAACTCGATCAGATCAGGAAGGCGCGCCATCGTGCCGTCATCATTGACGACTTCCGCCAGCACCCCCGCAGGACGCAGGCCGGCCAGACGGGCCAGATCGACGGCGGCTTCGGTGTGGCCCGCGCGCCGCAACACCCCGCCGGGGCGGTAGCGTAGGGGAAAGACGTGGCCCGGCCGGACCAGTTCCTCCGGGCGAGTGTCCGGGGCCGCGAGCAATCGGATGGTCCGGGCCCGGTCTGCGGCCGAAATCCCGGTCGTGACGCCCTCGCGAGCGTCTGCGGAAATGGTGTAAGCGGTGCGCATCGACTCCGTGTTGCGAACCGTCATCAGCGGCAACTCCAGGCGATCCAGATCTTCGCCGGTCATCGGCACGCAAATCACGCCCGACGTGTACCGGATCATGAAGCTGATCAAGGATGGCGTGGCCTTTTCTGCGGCCAGGATGAGATCACCCTCGTTTTCCCGCTGGGCGTCATCCGTCACAATGACCAGTTTGCCTCGCCGGAGATCTTCGAGGACTTCCTCGACCGGATCAAACTCGACATTCATAAGTTTGGAAGGCTTTCACCATACATCACGGAGTCCCGAAACCAAAACCGGGGTGCCGGAGTTCGTTGACGCCGCCGCCGAAAGGGATTAGCTAACCCACCTCATGCAGACCGAGTCGATTTTCGTGGCCGGCCATCGCGGGTTAGTGGGAAGCGCGGTCGTACGCAACCTGCAAGCGTACGGCTATCGTCGCATCCTCACGCGTGCCCGGTCAGAGCTGGACCTGCGGGACCGGGCGGCCGTCTGGCACTTCTTCCGGCACGAGAAGCCGGCCCTCGTGGTGGCGGCGGCGGCGAGGGTCGGCGGCATCCAGGCTAATCACCGGTACCCGGTTGACTTTCTGCTGCATAACCTGGAGATCCAAAATAACCTTATCTCGGCCAGCTACGAGCACGGCGTCCGTAAACTTCTCTTTCTGGGCAGTTCCTGTATCTACCCGAAGTTCGCCGAACAGCCGATCCGGGAAGAGGCGCTGCTGACGGGGCCCCTGGAGCCGACGAATGAGCCGTACGCGATTGCGAAAATCGCCGGCATCAAACTTTGCCAGGCGTACGCCCGGCAGTATGGCGCCAATTTCATTTCGGCCATGCCGACCAACCTTTACGGGCCGGGCGACAATTTTGAGCTGCAAACGTCGCACGTGCTTCCGGCGTTGCTTCGCAAAATCCATGAAGCCAAGGTTGCCGGCCGGTCGGAAGTCGTCGTTTGGGGTACCGGCACGCCGAGGCGGGAGTTTTTGCACACCGACGATCTGGCGGACGCGTTACGCTTTCTGCTGGAAAACTACGATTCTCCGGAGATCATCAATGTCGGGTGGGGCCAGGATGTGACCATTCGTGGATTGGCCGAGTTGATTTGCGACGTCGTCGGATTTCAGGGTTCACTGGTTTTTGATCCGGGCAAGCCCGACGGAACACCCCGGAAGTTGCTCGACACCTCGCGCCTGCAAGCCTTGGGATGGCGTCCCGCCATCGGCTTGAGGGAAGGCATTGAACAGGTCTACCGCTGGTTTTTGCAAAGCGATTGCACCAAACCCGAGTTGATGAGTTTGCAAGCGTGCGCGCCTGCCGGCCATGCTTCCCCCCTGTGATGGCCTCCGCTGGTGCGCAACAACTTCACCGTGGAAACCAAACTTTCTCCCTTACGCATTGCTATCTCCGGCCACAGCGGGTGTGGCAACACCACGGCTACGAAAAACGTGGGTGAAACCCTCGGACTGGCGGTTGTTAATTACACCTTCCGTGACCTGGCGTGTGACCTGCGAGTGCCGTTTGAGGAAATCCAGCGACAGGCGTCGGAAACGCGGGTGTTTGATTTCCTGACCGATTTGAACCTGATCCGGGCGTCATTACGGCCGCGGGTGGTGGTCGGTTCGCGTCTGGCGGCCTGGTTGGTCGATGCCGACCTGCGGGTATGGCTGCAGGCGCCCCTGGAGACCCGGGCCAGCCGCATCTACCAGCGCGAGAAGGAAAAAGCTCCCAGCTACGAGGCCGTGCTTTACCGTACCTTGCAGCGCGACGAACAGAACCGTCGAAGGTACCTGGAACTCTACGGGCTCGACATTAACGACCACAGCGATTTCGATATCATCATCAACACCGAGAAGCTTACCGCCGAGCAGGTTTCCAGCCTGATCGTGGCGGCTGCCCGCTGGGCCAGTCAGAATCGTTTGGACCGGAAAAACCTGCACGTAGACCGGATCCGGAAAATCATCGCCGAAGAACTGCGGGTTGACCTCAGCATCTTGAGCGACGGCGCATCGACGCTCATCCTGCCGGAGGTCTACCGCAGAGCGAGCGCGCTGGTTCACGCGGCCTGCCCATGATCACCGCCACGAAAGACAGCCGGCCACGAAGCATCGACGCCCGGCATCGGATGCTGGTGTCCCTGGGGGTCGCCGCCGTCGTCACCCTCTGCACCCTCGGGCGCTTGTCGCGGGAAGTGCAGCTGATCACCATCTGGAACAGTTTCGCCGTTACCACGCTCGTGCTGGCCTGGCTGCAAATCATCACGTCCGACGCGTTCACCGCCGTGCGAACCGCCCGGATCCAGGACACCAGCCGCATCGCCATCTTTTCTGTGGTGGTAATCGGCGCCCTGGCCAGCCTGGCGGCCGTGGTCAGCGTGCTGGCTACAGCCAAGGCCTTCCATGGTCGAATCCTGCTTACCCACCTTCTGCTGGCGGTCGGAACCGTCCTCTGCTCCTGGACCCTGCTTCACACGATTTTTGCCCTGCACTACGCGCACCTCTATTATCAGCGGGGCGACGAGGATGATCGCGACGATGAACCCGGCGACGGGCTCGAGTTCCCCAACACAAAGAGGCCCGATTTTCTGGATTTTACGTATTTCTCGTTTGTGATCGGGATGACCTTCCAGGTGTCGGATGTTCAGATTACCGCTCCGGCAATCCGCCGCCTGGCGCTGGTGCACGGCCTGCTCTCGTTCATGTTTAACACCGTCATCCTGGCGCTCGCAATCAACCTGGCTTCCGGCCTCCTCACGCCGGGCTCTTAGGGAGAATGCCGCAAATGGAAGAGAGTGGCGGGTAACGGGTAACGAGTAACGGGTAACGGGTAATGAGTAGCGGGTGTCGGGTGTCGGTTACACGGCGGGCACGACGTAAGAGTTCACACGGCGCCACCGCGGAACACGGCGACCACGGCGGGAAGAGGAAAGAGTTCGGAGTTCGGAGTTCGGAGTTCGGAGTTCGGAGCGGCAGCATGGGGGTGGGTGCGAGCGTCAACCCTTAGAGTTGCCGCCAAGTCCCCTTAATCTGCGTCAATCTGTGTAATCTGTGGATGTTTTCTCTTTTCTGCGTTCTTCTGCGTGTTCTGCGGATGATTAAATCTTTTCGCTGTCGTCGCCGGGTTCCACCGTGACACCCGACACTCTCTTCGATTTGTGGCATTGTCCCGCCATGAGAACCTTTATCGGTCTGCTATGTCTATGTTCCTTTGCCGCTCTGGCACGTAGCGAAATGGTGACCAAAACCATCTCGTACGACGCCAATGGAACTTCCTTCCGAAGTTTCCTGGTCTACGATTCGGGGCAAACCACGGGGAAAAAGGTGCCGGGCGTTTTGGTCTTTCCGGAGTGGTGGGGGTTGAACGACTTCGACAAGCAAAAGGGTGAGGAACTGGCCAGGCTGGGTTATGTGGCTCTGGTTGTCGATATGTACGGAGACGGCCGGTCCACAACGAATCCGGAGGAGGCGAAAGCGCTTGCGGGCCAGCTTTACGGCAAGCCCCTCATGGCCGAGCGCGCGCAGCTCGGTCTCGATCAATTACAGAAGACCGGTCTGGTGGACGACAGTAAGCTGGGGGCGATCGGCTTTTGTTTAGGCGGCGCCGTCAGCCAAGCCCTGGCCTACACCGGGGCGCCGCTGAAAGGCATCGTCAGCTTCCATGGCGCGCTCATCCCGGCGCCGGCGGATGCCGGGGAAAAGACCCGGGCCAGGTTTCTCCTGCTGCATGGGGGGTTGGACCCGTTGGTGACAAAAGACCAGGTCGAGGCCTTTCTGCACGCTTTGAACCAGCAGAAATTGAACTACGAATTCATCGTCTACTCAGGGGCGGTCCATGCGTTCATGAATCCGGACGCCGATAAAATTCACGCTGCCGGGATGCAGGGCGTTGGCTATAACCCTGAAGTTGCCGGACGGGCATGGCACGAGATGGAGGAATTTTTCCGGGAGGCGTTTGGCGCTTCGCAAGGCTGAGCGATCACGGGCACGGTGGCCTGGGCCCGCCCCCCTCCTGTAGCATTGGTTACAGGATCTGGGGTGGGCTTTGTCCCTTGGGGAAACACCTTTGACGGCAGAGAGCAATCAACCCGCACCGGCCATTCGAACGACGCGAGCGATACGCTCCGGGAAACGCCACACGCCAGGATTCGTCATTCGCGGCATTTTTCCGCTCGTGGCATTTCCTCACTCTTTCAGCTTCGCGTAGAGTTGTACAATCTGCTGGCCGGAGACGGTGATTTTGTCGCGCAGTTGCTGGTAAGTGTCGGCCAGTTTCGCGTTGTCGAACGTCGGAACACCGGCACGCCCGCTCGCCTTCCAAGTGCCCCAATTCGTCTCATAAAAGCTCAGCAGTTTACCGTGAGTGTCGATGAACTCGCTGACGACTTTTTCTTTCTTTTGAATGACGTCCCAGGGCATTGAACCTACGATCTGCTTCTTTATCGACGTTGCCAATTGGCCGCTGATCCGTTGTGAAACCAGCGCATTCTCGAAATTGTCCGACATGTTCGCGTAGAGTTTCTCGACGAGTTCCTCGTCGCCGCGAAACTGCTTCAGCGAATCTTTCCAGGCTACCACTTCGTCCCTGGAGCCGAACGTGTTCGGATCGAGCCGTTCCGGCTTCTCAAAGTAGGTGAAGCGGTTGTACAGTTGACCTTCAGCCTGAACCAGCGGCTTCATCACCTTGTCGGCCGCGTACGCGATGCGCTGTCTCAGCTCATCGGACATCGCGGCGAACTTTCTTTGGGCGTCGGCGTCGGTCTGAGGCGAATTCGACGCGGCCGGTCCGGCCGGTCCGACTGCTCCTGGCAGCGGCGTGTTGGCCGCGTTTGGCGTCCCGGCAATTGACGTTGCTGCAGGCACCGGTTTGCCGCCGGCGGCAGCCGCGCGGGCGGCGTTGCCGGGCGAAGCGGATTGCGCAGAAGCCGACTGACAAGCAAACCCCGTCAGAAACAACAGGGCGAACGGCCGGCTGGAACAGATCAAATGGCGGGAGAAGGTGGATTTACTCACTGCAATGATGGGTTTAGCGGGGACGAAGGCGGAAGATTCCGTTACTCAGCCATGGCTTTATACTGTTGGTCCAATTCCTTGCCAGCCGAAACGACCTGGTCCTTGATTTTCTGATAGGCGCCCGCGAGTTGGCCCGTCTTGAACTTCAATGGCTGCCCGGCATCCCAGGCGCCCCAGTTTTTCTCGTAGAAGGCAAGCAGCTTGCCGTGAGCGTCCACGTATTGCTGGAAGCACCGGTTTTTCTTCTGGATGGTTTCCCACGGGAAACCGTCCAGGACCATCTGCCGGACGCGTTGGGCGATCTCGACGTTCACCCTCGCGTTAGTCAGTTCCGCATCCAGGTTCTTGCCGGCGTTTGCGTAAAGGCTGGCCACCAGGTCGCCCTTGTCGTGCAATTGCTGCAGCAGTTTTTGCCAATCCTGCACTTCGTCGACCGATGCGTAACTGTTCGGATCGAGGCGTTCCGGTTTCTGGAAATAAGAGAGTCTTCGGTAGAGTTGGGCCTCTTCACCCTGAATGCGGTCGAGAACTTTGCTGATGGAAGCCGTCACGCTTTGGCGCAGGGCGACAAGCCGGGCATCGTCCGGAGACGGCGAAGCGTCCGGCTTGGCCGGCGCCTGCGGTGACCGGGGCTGGACCTGACCGGGAACGGTGGCTGACGGGGCAACCTGTCCTCGAGTCTGGGCCTGGGCAAGCCCGGGCCAGGCTGCGCTGAAGAGGAGCAGACTCAGCGCAACACTGATTTTGGGAAGTGCGGGTCGGATCATCACGGCGCGACTCTCAGGTGGTCAATTCGTTCGAGGGCCACACCTAAGCAGGCGCGATCCGCCGGACGCAAGCCTAATCTGGGCGGGCGGCCGGTGCGACGCTGCGCGGTTGGCGCGGTTCAGCCGCCCGGCTGCAAGATCCGGTTGTCCAGCGGTTGCTGCCGTTCGAACCGGTGCAGGTTACGAACGAAATGTTCCACCAGGCGCTCGGATTCGTCGGCGTGGCCGCCGCTCGAGTGCGGCGTGATGTAACAATTGGGAGCCGACCAGAGCGGGTGATCCGGCGGCAACGGCTCCGGTTCAGTCACGTCAAGGTATGCGGCCGAAAGGCGGCCGGAACGCAACGCGCCCAGGAGCGCATCCTGGTCGGTGGTGGTGCCGCGTCCGATGGCGCAATAGTCGGCGCCCGATTTGAACTGTTCAAAACGCGCGGCGTTAAAGAAAAGGCGCGTGGACGGGTCATCCGGCAGCAGATTCACGACGTGATCGGCACCGGCGAGCGTAGCGGGCAGCTCGTCGATCGTGATGAGCTCAACGTTGGCCAGGCTCTGCCGGCGGCGGCGCAGCCCGTAGACCGTGGCCCCGAATGGCGCAAGCAACTCGGCGAGGCGAGCGCCGATCGAGCCGAATCCGGCCAGCAGGATCGTCTTGCGGTTGAGCAACCGGCTCCGTGCACGGATTTCGAGGTGCTCCCAGGCGTGGTTGGCGCGCTGCGCGTCGTACGCCGCGTGGAGTTGTCGCGCGCTTGCCAGGATGAAAGCCAGGGCGTGTTGAGCGCACGGTTCAGCGTAAACCCACGAGCTGTTGGTGACCTGCAGTTTGCCCGCCGCGACGAGCGCGCGAATCGCCGGGGTGTCGTATCGCGTGAATCCTGCACTGGAAACCTGCACCCAGCGGAGCCGCGGGCACGTAACGAGCGTCTCGGGATCGGGTTGGCCGAACGCGACGTCGGCCTCGTGCATCGTCGGGTCCGGCGCGCCCTCGGCCAGTACATTATCGGTCGAGGAAGCGATGATCAGCCGATGCTCCCCGGCAGCTTGGCGCAATTGCTGCCGTGCGGCATCGTCGAGGAACGCGTTGGTCCAGATGGTAAGTTGGGCCATGCCCTACGATGCGAAGAGTGCAACGGAAGTCCAGGGAACGTCGAGCAATTAGGGCGTGCCCTGCGCTCGCGCAAAAGGTAGAATGCGTTTCGGCCCGATGTTCTAAGGTGTTCAACCCCATTCAAAAGCGTACAGGTATAGTATGAACCCGAAGTATCTCCCAATCGAATGTCATGGGATAATCGGTAATCTGCAGACGGTGGCGTTAGTGGGTACGGACGGCTGCATCGATTTTTTGTGCATGCCGTATTTTGATTCGACGTCGATTTTTGCGGCGTTGCTCGATGCGCACAAAGGCGGCTCTTTCAAGCTCTCGGCCCTCCTGCAGAATGCGACGCCGAAACAGATCTACGTTGCGGATTCCAACATCCTGATGACCCGCTTTCTTTCATCCGACGGTGTCGGCGAGGTGAGCGATTACATGCCGATAGTGGTTGAAAAGGAGAGCGGCAATACGGATGCCGAGCACCAGTTGGTCCGGCGCGCGAAGTGCGTCCGGGGAGAGGTCCGGTTCGAGATGACGTGTCATCCCCGGTTCGATTACGGGCGCACCGGTCACAAGGTTAAACAGGTCGCCGCGAATGACGTCCTGTTCCTTCCGGCAAACGACCGGATTCCGCCTTTCCGCTTGCGCGCGCAGCCGGACCTGACCGTTGGCGAAGACGGGTCGGTACGGGCGGATTTTATATTGCGAGCGAACGAGAGCGCGCTGTTTGTGTTTGAGCTCGAGCACGGTGCGCCCTCCGGGATACGTGAGCACGAAGAGACCGCCTCGTTCAAACACACGCTGAACTACTGGCAATCGTGGATCAGCCGCTCCAATTACCAGGGGCGTTGGCGGGAGGTGGTCAGCCGCAGCGCCCTTGTGCTTAAACTGCTCACGTCCCAGCGTTACGGATCAATCGTGGCCGCACCGACCTTCGGGTTGCCGGAGGCGATCGGGGGCGGGCGCAACTGGGACTACCGTTACACCTGGATTCGGGACGCCAGTTTTACCCTTTACGCCCTGAGCCGGCTGGGTTTTGAGTCAGAGGCTGGGGCCTTCATGAACTGGCTGGAAGACCGGTGCCGGGAGGTAGGTCCGGGAGACGGTCTGCAGATCATGTACGGCATTGACGGCCGCAAGGACTTGCCTGAAGAGGTGGTGGAACAGTGGGAGGGTTACTGCGGCAGCTACCCGGTGCGAATCGGTAACGGCGCCGCCGGCCAGCTCCAGCTCGATATCTACGGTGAATTGCTGGATTCGGTCTACATCTACAACAAGTACGGGCAGCCGATCAGCCATGAGCTCTGGACCAGCCTGTCACACCTCGTCGATTGGGTGTGCGACCACTGGGATGCGCCGGACGAGGGTATCTGGGAAGTGCGCGGCGGACAGCAGGAGCTTTTTTACAGCCGGCTCATGTGCTGGGTGGCCATTGATCGGGGGTTGCGGCTGGCCGATAGACGTAGTTTTCCCGCGCCGCGGGCCCGCTGGTTAGCGGCTCGGGACGCGATCTATAACCAGATCCACACGGAGTTCTGGAATCCTGAATTACAGAGTTTCGTTCAGGCTCGGGGCGGGAAATTCGTCGATGCCGCCTGCCTTCTGGCGCCGCTGGTGCGTTTTGTCAGCCCGACCGACCCCCGCTGGCTTTCGACGATGAAGGCGATCACCGAGTACCTGGTTGACGATTCCCTCGTGTACCGGTACCGCAACCCGGACGGGCTCCCCGGCCAGGAAGGCACGTTTTGCATGTGCTCGTTCTGGTACATCGAGGCGCTTGCGCGCGCCGGCGATGTGTCGCGTGCGCGGTATATCTTCGAAAAGATGCTCGGCTACGGCAACCACCTGGGCCTGTACGCAGAGGAACTGGGGCCGTCCGGGGAGCACCTGGGCAACTTCCCCCAGGCGTTTACCCATCTAGCGCTGATCAGCGCTGCCTTCGAGCTTAACCGCCGCCTCAACGAACGCCGGGCATGACGGAAAATGCCACAAATGAAGACGTGGCGGGTAACGGGTAACAGGTGTCGGGTGCCGGGTGCCGGGTGAGACGGCGGGAAGGCAGGAATCATCCGCAGAACACGCAGAGAACGCAGAAAAGAGAAAACATCCACAGATTACACAGATTGACACAGATTAAGGTGACGGCAGCGGCGCTTCTTCATCTGTGGCATTCTCTGCCGCTCCGAACGCCGAACCCCGAACTCTCTCCCCTTCTTCCCGCCGTGGTCGCCGTGTTCCGCCGTGGCGCCGTGTGATTCTTACGTCGTGCCCGCCGTGTGACCGACACCCGACACCCGCTACTCATTACTCGTTACCCGTTACTCGTTACTCGTTACTCGTTACTCGTTACTCGTTACTCGTTACTCGCCACCCGTTACCGTCGTCATTTGTGGCATTTTCTTTGTTGAGTCGCCTGCCAGGTGCAGGATGATGTCGGTCTTCGACACGCTGCCGATCAGGCGTTGGGAGTGCAGACTGTCGACCACCGGCAGACGCTCAGATTGGGTATCGGCGAATTTCTGCAGCGTTTCACTCAGGCCCTGGTCCGGAAAGATGCGTGGAAAATCTTCGACCATGATGTCGGCAGCAATCACGACCGTCTCGAGCTCGGGCCGATCGAGGAAAGTTTTCACATCGTGAAGGGAGACGGCTCCCAGCAGGCGCCGGTCTTCATCCACGATGTAAACGTGCTGGAACCGGTGTTGCACGAAGGTCCGTGCGACCTCGGCGAAGGAAGCGCTCTTGCCCAGGGTGATCGGATCCTTGCGGATCAGGTCGAGGAGGTTAAGGTCCGCCAGTTGCCGGCTGAAGAAGGCCGCACCTTTTCGCTCCAGGGATTCGCCATACAGAAACCGGCGTTCGAAGATGCTGCTGCAGTAGTAACCGAGCACGCAGGCGACCATCAGAAATGGTACAATCCCGTAACTCAGGGTCAGTTCAAAGACCATGAGAATCGCCATTAATGGGGCACCGGTGGTCGCGGCCAGAAACGCGCCCATTCCGACCAACCCGTAGATTGTCGGGTCAGGCTGAAGCTGGGGCGCCAGATAGAGGACCGTCTGGCCGTAAAGCACTCCGGCCGCCGCGCCGATAAAAAGGGTCGGGGTAAAGACGCCGCCTACCGCGCCGGAGCCGAAGGTGATGAGCGTGGCCGCCAGCTTGGCGAGAACCAGCGTCAGGACAGTGTCCCAAAGCCAGTTTTGGTGAAAAAGGGAGCGGATAAGGTTCTGGCCGTTGCCGCACACATCTGGAAAGAAGACGGCGATCACGCCAACCGCGGCCCCGCTTAGCGCCATTTTCACGGCCACCGGCACGGTAAACCTGGTAAAAAGGCGTTCCGTCTTGCGCAAAATTCGCAGGTAAACCGGGGCAAGGAAGCCGAGTATGATCCCCATCAGCGTCAGGGGCAGGGCCTCCCAACGCGTGTGCAGGTCGAGGTCGGCCGACTGGTAGAGCGCGGCGTTGCCATGGATGGCGCGGGTCGTAAACGTCGCGACGACCGAGGCCAGGATGAGGGGTCCGAGCGAATCGACCACCACGGTACCAAGCACGATTTCCGAGACGAAGAACGCACCGGCAATCGGCGCGTTGTACGCGCTGGCAATCCCGGCCGCGGCCCCGCAGGCCACCAGTTGGCGGCGCCGTGGCACGGGGAACTGCCGCGACTGGCCGATCACCGAAGCGATGAGCGTTGATAGCTGCACCAGAGGCCCCTCACGCCCGATTGACGCTCCGCTGCTGATCGAAAAAAGTGCGGACAACGTCTTCACCAGGGTGGCGCTCGCGGAGATGCGCCCGTTGCCGATCACTACGGCTTCCATGTAGTCGGTCGTGGATTTCTGCCGGATCGAAGCCAGGAGCCGGTTCCCGATCCACAAAGTTGTGCCGGCAAGCAAACCCCCGAACGCAGGGACCAGCAACCGTTGCCACCAGGGCAGGCGGCCGAACGTCTGGATCGACGAATGCGTTGAACCCGTCAGAAACTCCGTTACGAGGTCGGCGGCCTTGCGAAACCCGTCTGAGGTCAGGGCGCCGGCCAGCCCGATAAACACCGCCCAGAGCAGCGTAACCTGGCGTTCGCTGGGACGAAGGTGCTCGACGACCCAGAGTTTCAGGCGCAGCAGCGCGCGCAACCGGGGAGACAGGGCGAGGCCGGCCCGGCTGGCTCTGGTGGCACCCATACGATCCCGGTCAGCTCGCCGCCAGCGCACCCAGGAATTGATCCTTATCGGTGATCCGGCATAGCTCTTCGACCGCGCTGGGCGTCCGCAGGTTACGGGTCAGGAACGACATCAGCTCCAGGTATTCCTGGGTGGCGGTTTTGGGTATGCCGATCAAAAACATCAACCGGATGTTGATCGCGTCCGCCGGCAGGGGAGAGGCCAGGGTTGCGACCCCGACCACCAGCGCCTGCACCGCATCCGTGCGGGCGTGCGGAAAGGCGACGCCGCTCGGTGCGAATGGAGGATTCATTTTCTGGCGCTCGAGCACCGCCCGGCGGAAGCTGTTCAAATCCAGCACCGCAGGATTGCCGGCCACCGCGGCAAGCATTTTCTCGATTCCGTCCAGGATGGAGGGCGCGCCAAGTTTTGAAATAAACGTTGCAGAACGCAATAATTCGACTGCTTTTCGATTCAAAACTCCTGACCTCCAGCCCTTTGGTATACCAGTTAATCGGAAGAAGTCACCTTGGACGAGTCGAAAAAATGCGCTTGGTTTGCGGTTGGAATCGTCATTCGCCGGCCGCGTGCGGCAGACGCGGTGACCCCGGACGCAAGTCGCATTTGCGCGTGCGAATGTTCGGCACTACTTTTTGCACCCTTATGGTGCTGTGACGATCGGCCTCGCGAGCAAGTCGCCAGGCTGGGCAGCCCGGCGACCCGAGAAGCCAGGCATGCCGCCGGCGCAGCTTTTTTGAGGAGCCAGAGCGGGCCGTTAACCCGGCGCGGACGGTTGCGGCACCTAAAGCGTTTCCAATGAATGTCGAAGTTGAGAACCTGCCAAATTGTCTTGCCTCACTCCGGATTGAGCTGCCCTCCGACCGGGTCAAGAAAGAGTGGAGCGAGGTGGTGCGAAAGTTTCGCCAGGCCGCGCGGATCCCCGGATTCCGCCCCGGCAAAGCGCCCCAGAACGTGGTCGAAGCCAAATTCCGGAAGGAAATCCAGGACGAGCTTACCCGTAAACTGCTCAACGAAGGAACTCGCGAAGCAATCCGGGAAAAAGGGCTCAAGGTCCTCTCCGTTTCTGAAGTTGAAGACGTCGAGTTTGCGCCGGATCAAACGATGCGTTTCACGGCAACGTTGATTACCGCCCCCGAGTTTGAACTGCCGGAGTACAAAGGGATCCCGGTGTCCGTGCCGCCGGAGGAGCTCATGGAGGAGGAAATCGACCAGGCCCTGGAGCGGCTGCGCGAGCGCCAGGCAAGTTTTTCCGACATTGAAGACCGGGCCATCGAGATGGAGGATTTCGTGGTGCTGGACTATGAAACTACCGTCGACGGCCTGCCGCTGCTCGAGGCTGTGCCGGCTGCCTCCAAACGGCTGGCCGGCGGTCTGGATTTCTGGCTGAAGCTTGAAGAGGATACGCTCGTGCCCGGGTTCGCCCCAGAGGTGGTCGGCCTGCGGGTGAACGAAACCCGCGAGTTCGACGTTACGGCGCCGGAGACTTTTCCGACGGAGGCGCTGGCCAACCGGACCCTTCATTTCAAGGTCACCGTTAAGGCGATCAAGCGGATGAACCTGCCGGAACTCGACGACGCCTTCGCCAACCAGATCGTGCACGGGTTCGATCTGGACCGGTTGCGCAAGTTGGTTCGGGCCCAGTTGCAGTCCGAAAAGAGTGCCTCCATCGAGAACCTTAAGCGTAACAGGGTCATCGATTACCTGGTCAAAAACGTCGAATGCGAGCTTCCGCAGTCGTACGTCAAGGACGAGACCCGCCGGATCATGTCGGAAATCGTACAGCAGCACCAAAAGCGCGGCATCTCGGAGGAAACCCTGCGCGAGAACCAAAAAGACATCGTCAACACGGCATCTCGCAGCGCCCGGGATCGCCTGAAGGCCAATTTCATCCTGTTACGGATTGCTGAGAACGAAGGGATCGAGGTCAGCCCGCAAGACCTGAGGGCGAGGATCGAGGCGCTCGCCGCCCAGTACCGCACAACCTATGAGAAGACGCTTTCTGAACTGGAATCCCAGGGGGCGGTTCCCCAGATCCGCGAGGAGATCCTGATCGGTAAGGTTCTTGATTTCCTAACCTCGAATGCTAACATCGAAACCAGTTCCGAAGGGGTCGCGAACAGCTGATTCTGAGGTGTTGATTTAATGGCTGATCCAAAATATTACGCGCAAAATCTGCTCGTTCCCATGGTCATCGAACAGACTGGCCGGGGCGAGCGCAGTTACGACATTTACAGCCGGCTTCTGAAGGACCGCATCGTGTTCATCGGTACGGCGATCGACGACCACGTCGCCAATCTGGTGGTGGCGCAGATGCTCTTCCTGCAAATGGAAGATCCCAAACGCGACATCAACCTTTACATCAATTCTCCCGGTGGTTCGGTGACGGCGGGTCTGGCGATTTATGACACGATGCAGTTTGTGACCTGTGACGTTGCGACCTACTGCGTGGGCATCGCCGCGAGCATGGCCGCCGTTCTGCTGGCGGCCGGCAGCCGGGGCAAACGTTACGCGCTGCCGAATTCGGACGTCATGATCCACCAGGTTTCAGGCGGTGCCCAGGGCACGGCAAGCGATGTCGAACGCACCGTCGAATGGATGTTCAAAATGAAACGGCGCCTGATCCACATCCTGGCCAATCACAGCGGCAAAACCGAAGAGCAGGTGGCGCATGACTCAGACCGCGATTACTGGATGTCGGCCGAAGAGGCTAAGGTCTACGGATTGGTCGACGAGGTGGTCCGGTCCCGCAAAGACGTGCCCGCGCAAGCCCTTCCCGTAAACGGCGACAGCATTCTGCCCGCCTGATCACCCCTTCGAGCGATTAGAGATTAGATTATCATGGCCCGCGCTTCCAACCTCACCATGTGCTCCTTCTGTGGGAAAAGCCATGCGGAGGTTCGTAAACTGATAGCCGGACCGGGCGTTTATATCTGCGACAACTGTATAAACGTCTGCAAAGGCATCCTCGATAAGGAACTGAGTGAAGACGCGCGCCGGCAGACGGCGGCGCTCCGGGTTCCCAAGCCGGTCGAAATTCGGCGGCAGTTGGACCAGTTTGTGGTCGGACAGGAGAACGCCAAAAAAGTCCTGGCGGTGGCGGTTCATAACCATTACAAGCGCATCCTGCAGGTTAACCCCGGCAAGGATCTGGCGCTCGATCCCTACAGCGACGTTGAGATTGAAAAGAGCAACATCCTGCTGATCGGCCCGACCGGGTCGGGCAAGACGTTGCTCGCCCGCACCTTGGCCCGTATCCTCGACGTGCCTTTTTGCATCGCGGATGCCACGACGTTAACGGAAGCCGGTTACGTCGGCGAAGACGTCGAAAACATCATTTTGCGATTGTTGCAGAATGCGGATTACGACGTCAAACGGGCCGAGATCGGGATCGTTTACATCGACGAAATCGATAAGATCGGTCGCAAGACGGACAACGTGAGCATCACCCGGGACGTGTCCGGGGAGGGGGTCCAGCAGGCGTTGCTGAAAATTCTGGAGGGCAGCAGTTGCAACGTTCCGCCGCAAGGCGGCCGCAAACACCCCCACCAGGAATACATCCAGGTGAATACGGAGAAAATCCTGTTCATCTGCGGCGGTGCGTTTGTCGGCCTCGAGAAGCTGATCCAACGCCGGTTGGGCAACAAAGTCCTCGGCTTCCAGGTGGGCGAGACTCAGTCGCAGTCGCTTTCGGGCCAGGAGGCATTGCGGTGTACCGAACCTGAAGATTTGATTTCCTTTGGGATGATCCCCGAGTTCATCGGGCGCTTGCCGATCGTGACCGCACTCGACACGCTGACGGAAGATGAGTTGATGCTGATTCTGACCGACACTCGCAACGCGATGGTCAAGCAGTACAACAAGCTTCTGGCGATGGAGAACGTGAATCTCGTGGTCACAAAAGACGCCTTGCGCGCGTTGGCTCAGGTGGCAGCCAGCAAAGGCACGGGCGCACGAGCTTTGCGTTCGATGTTCGAGAAGATCATGCTCGACGTGATGTACGAGGTCCCGAGCCGGGAGGACATCGCCGACGTCGTGGTGAATCGCGCCGTGGTTGAAGGGAAACGAGCTCCGCTGATCCGGCGCAAGCAAGACAAAGATGCGGCGTGACGGCGCCTTTCCCGGCCCGTTTCGGGGCTTGTTGCCGGTTGCGGTTGTCATGGCTGGCGTCCTCGCGGGCTGCGATCAACCGTCGGCGACGAGGGATGAGCAGCTTACCCGTCGGCTGGTCGGGACCTGGGTAACGGATCAGAGCGGCGCGAATTATCGCTTTTACGCAGAGAACAACTTTCATCGGGACGGTTTTCATTCGGCGGACCGGGTGGTTCACCGGGGAGGTGAAACGACGCGCTGGAACTATGCCGGCAGCTGGGACGTTAAGAACGGCAAACTGAAGGCCTCGGGTCAGGTCGAGCGCAGCGATGCATCGACGGTGGGGTCTTATGACGTTGAAGAAAAGATCGAAAGCCTCACGGATGACGAATTGGTGTTGCTGGACGCCGCGGGCGGACGGCAGGTGCAACGTCGAAAGAAGCTGGCTGCGGATCAGTAAACCGGGGTTCTGAGTTCTCACGGTTCACCGGTGACCGCCTTACAGCCCGCCGGGCCGGAAAACGGCCGGCTGATCTGCCATCCGATTTTTGATCAGCCAATCAACTGTGTTATACCATTTTGATGGCCATCGAGGTAACATTTTGTCTTAGGCCCAACGGGCCGCCAGACTTTAGCCCAGGGTTCCACCCTGGGAACGCGCCCCTCCCCCGATCGAGCCCTGAAAGGGCGGCAGAAGGCGTCGCTTCCGGGTTCTGCCGCCTCTTCAGGGCTCGTCGTCCTTTTACGGTTACCCAGGGTAAACCCTGGGCTAAGGTCTACCGCTCCTTCGGGCCTGAAACCTGGTCGAAATTCCACCAGGATAACTGTCTACACGGTATTAGGGTGCAACCCCGATGAAACGGCAGTTCCTTTACGCTTGTCTGGCGCTCATTCTGGTGTTTGAGCTCGGAATCGGCTGGAGATTGTTCACCGCCAGCGCCTCAGCAGATACGGACGAGGCCGGTTACGCGAACCTGACGGTTTTCACGCGCGCACTGCAGTTGATCCGGCAGGATTACCTCGACGAGAAAAAGCTGGCTTACAAGGATCTCATGTACGCGGCCGTGCGCGGGATGCTGAGCAGTCTCGACCCGCACAGCCAGTTTATGGAGCCGTCGGATTTCCGGAACATGCAGGATGACACCCGGAGCGAATTTGGAGGTCTCGGCATCGTCGTATCCAGCAGGGACGGCGTCCTCACCATCGTGTCCCCCCTGGAAGACTCGCCCGGATTCCGGGCCGGCCTGGTGCCCAATGATCAAATCCTGCGGATCAACGGGAACACCACCGAACGGATGAGCTTGCAGAACGCGTTGGAAGCGCTCAGGGGCGAACCCGGCCAGAAGGTCAGCCTGACCATCTTTCGGCCTTCCACAAAGGAGACCAGGGACTATACCCTTCAGCGTGAAGTCATCAAGGTGGCGAGCGTAAAAGACGCAAAGATCCTGGATCCCTCGCTGGCCGGAAACTTTAAAATCGGGTACGTGCGCATTACGCAGTTCAACGAGCCGACTGCGCAGGAGCTCGCTCAAAAGGTGGACGCGCTTTTGAGCCAGGGTATGCAGGCGTTGATCATGGACCTGCGGTTTAATCCGGGCGGTCTCCTGAACAGTGGGGTCGATGTCTGCGGGCTCTTTGTCCCACCGAAGACCATGGTGGTCTACACTGAAGGGCGTGATGCCGGCCAGCACCGGGAATACTTGACCGATCGGAATGCAAAACCCCGGTCGAACTTTCCCTTGGCCATCCTGGTCAATAACGGAAGCGCCAGCGCAGCCGAGATTGTTTCCGGAGCGTTGAAGGATCTGAACCGCGCCATCCTCGTCGGCGAGACCACGTTCGGCAAGGGCTCCGTCCAGAGCGTGATTCAGCTTCCCGACGGTTCGGCGCTCCGGTTGACCACCGCGCGGTATTACACGCCGGGCCGGCAGGTGATTCACGAACGGGGCATCACGCCGAACATTGTCGCCTCCTTGACGCCGGAACAAGAGAAGGCGCTGCTGTTGCGCCGCCGGGAGGGCTCCCTTTCGCCGGCGGAGCAGAAGGTTGTAAACGAGCAGCGCGACCCTCAGCTCGAACGGGCAGCGGATGCCATCAAGGGCATGATGATCTACAGCCAGAGCGGTTCCGCCGCTTCGGTGCCGCCGTCCAAATCCGAGGACGCTGTCCGCGAGAGGTGAGTAGACCGCTGATCCTTGCGATCGAAACCTCATGCGACGAAACCGCCGTCGCGCTGGTGCACGGCAACGACCTGGTCACCAGCGAGGTCGCCAGCCAGACGGCACTGCACCAGCCTTTCGGGGGCGTCGTGCCGGAAGCGGCCTCGCGCAGTCACCTGGCAAAAATCAAACCCCTGCTCGATCGGACGCTTGCCACGGCCGGGGTTGCACCGGGGGCGATCGACGCGGTGGCCGCGACCCGTGGACCCGGCCTCCTGACGGCGTTGCTGGTCGGGCTTGCGGCCGGGAAAGGGTTGGCCATCGGGCTGAATCGCCCGTTCATCGGCGTCAACCACCTTGAAGGCCACCTGCTCTCGCCTTTCTTTGACGCGGCTGCCGGACCGGTGCGCTCCGTCGGTCTGGTCGTGAGCGGCGGCCATACCCTGCTGGTCCTCCTCGAGAAAGTAGGCGATTATCGCCTGGTCGGCCGGACGGTCGACGACGCTGCCGGCGAGGCTTTCGACAAGGTTGCCAGGCTGATCGGGCTGCCTTACCCGGGCGGCCCCGAAATCGACCGGCTGGCGCGTAAAGGGGACCCGACCAGATACCGGCTGCCCCGCAGCATGCCCGGAGGATCCAATTTCCAGTTCAGCTTTAGCGGCCTCAAGACGGCCGTACGTTATCTCTTACCTCAGCTGTCGGGAGACTTTCAGGCTGATCTGGCCGCTTCGTTCCAGGAAGCGGTCGTCGACGTCCTGGTGCGCAAGACCCTGGCGGCAGCCCGGGCGCACAATTGCGAGGTCGTTGGGGTAAGCGGCGGCGTCAGCTGCAACTCGCGCCTCCGGGACCGGATGGAAAAAGCATGCGCCGCGGCCGGGGTCACGTTGAACCTGGCCCGGACCGACCTCACCACCGACAACGCGGCGATGATCGGGTTCGCGGCGGTCCAGCGGCTTCAGCAAGGGCTCATCGATGACCTCGGCGTTGACGCCGATCCGAGCCTGCCGTTGACGGTAACGGGTAACGGGTAACGGGTAACGGGTAACGGGTAACGGGGGGCGGGTGGCGGG
>Ga0213876_10000779_pt1 | contig 21764 bp, 24 predicted proteins | sample BarmaccomBMRX_R9_FD_160113 | JGI IMG/M metagenome (GOLD analysis project Ga0213876, IMG submission 160113) | Root-associated microbial communities from Barbacenia macrantha in rupestrian grasslands, the National Park of Serra do Cipo, Brazil - RX_R9 | ecosystem: Host-associated > Plants > Roots... | reverse complement strand
TGCCCGCCAACCCCGCCGTGTGACCGAACTCCGAACTCCGAACTCTTCCTCTTCCGCCGTGGTCGCCGTGGCCCGCCGTGTTCGCCGTGTGAACTCTTACGTTGTGCCCGCCAACCCCGCTGTGCCCGCCGTGTGACCGAAGATGAGTTCTAGTAAAGCTCAACGGGTGAGCGTTTCCCATCTTCCGCACTGCGTTCCGCGGCGCGCTCGGGACCCAGGACGGCCAATCGCAGCGTCCAAACCTGCGCATTCAAGTCTCGAAAGGCTTCTTCTGAAAAGGCCGTTGGGGGTGCCAGTCGCGCCCGGAAACGTTCAACGGCATTCAGGGCACGTTCGAGCCGTCTCGGCTCGAGTTTATCCAAGACCGCCGCGGCGTCGGCTGCCAACGTCACCCGATGGCAGATCATGGCCAGATCGTTGCCGGCATGGACAGCGTTCCGGATTGCATCGTCGAACTGCACTTCATTCAGGATGGCACCCATGTCCAGGTCGTCAGTCATGACGAGACCTTCAAAGCCCAGTTCATCGCGCAGCAAGCCCGTAACCACATTCCGGGACAGCGAGGCCGGCAGCCGGCAGGGGTCAAAAGCGGAATACCAAGCGTGACAAACCATCATGCTCGACACCCGCTTGCTGAACGCGCGAAATACGGCGAGCTCCGCCCGGTCGAGTTCAGGTCGTGTCCGGTCGATTTTCGGCAATTCATGGTGGGGGTCCAGTCCGGCCGCGGCGTAGCCCGGGAAATGTTTACCGCAGGAGAGCACGCCCGTTGCCCGCAAGGCATCGTCGAACGCACCCGCCAGCTCGACGGCCTGGTCGACGGTTCGGCCGTAGCAGCGCCCGCGCAACGAGTTATCGGCTTCGTCGTCAAAGGAGAGGTCCAGAACCGGACACAGATCGAGATTGAATCCGAAAAGCCGGAGTAACTGACCGGTCAGGGTCCCGTGCCGGCGGACGAGGTCGACGTCGCCTTTGTCGCGTAACTGTTGGGCGTTAGGCGGCTCGTTGCCGATCAACCGGAGCCGTGAAACGCGTCCCCCTTCCTGGTCAATGGTGATGATAGGCTCCACGCGGGAGAGGTCGCGCAGGTCGTCGGTCAATTTACGAAGCTGTCCCGGATTACGGATATTCCGTCCGAAAAGGATGTAGCCGCCCGGCTGAATGGTCCGGAACGACCGGGCGGTGGCGGCATCCAATTCGGGGCCGGGAACGCCCACCAACAGCAGTTGACCGACGCTTGCGGGTTTCATACGTTCGGGCGCATGATACGACGCTCCGGACCGTTGACGACGAGAAAAGGGTCCGGATCTGAAAAAAGGGAATTACGGGGGCGGGCCGGCCTGGAATTGCAGGCGGGCAGCCATAGCGGCGCGCAGCCGCCAGCAGGCAAATACATTCTGGGCGCCGGTTTGCAATGAAAATCGGACTCTACGGCGGAACCTTCGACCCGATCCACCACGGCCACCTGATTCTAGCCCGCGCAGCGCTTGAGCAACTCGGGCTCGACCGGCTGGTCTTTATCCCTGCGGCCCAGTCTCCGTTCAAAACCGGCCAGGCACTCACTTCCGGCAGACACCGGTTTGAGATGGTGAAACTGGCGATCGAAGGTGAAACGTACTTTGCGGCGGACGACCTGGAACTCGAGCGCACCGGCCCGTCTTACAGCATCGACACGGTGAATACCTACCGGCAAGCGTTTCCCGGCGCCGGTCTTTTCTGGCTGATCGGGGAGGATCACGTTCCAAGTCTGCCGAAATGGCACCGGATCGACGAACTCAGGGAGAGGGTACGTTTCGTCGTGCTGTCGCGGGGCGACTGGGAAAGCGCCGGGCCCTACCCAGTCATCCCGCGCCGAATCGATATCTCGGCGACCGAGATCAGAAACAGGGTTGCCAACGATTTGCCGATCACGTATCTGGTTCCGGAGCGAGTGCTTCGCTACGTCCAGGCTGTGAAATTATACGGAGGAGACCAGCATCGAAGCTAAGGAGCTAGCCCAACTCTGCGTCAGGTTGGCCGAAGACAAAAAGGCGGAGGAGATCGTCGTACTCGACCTCAGGGAGATTTCCACCTTTACTGATTACTTTGTGATCTGCTCCGGCACCTCCGAACCGCACCTCAAGGCAATCAGTTCCGGGATTCGAGAGGGGCTGCACACGGAAGCGAATATCTCGCCGTTATCCTCGGAAGGTTCACCGCTGAGTCAGTGGATTGTGATCGATTATAGCGATGTTCTGGTGCATATATTTCATTCAGAGAAGCGACGCTTCTACGCCCTTGAAAGCCTCTGGAGCGATGCACCTCGAATGAACCTGAATGCTTAAACGATTCCATTCTCCCCCGGCACCATGCTTAAACATCGCGAGGCCATCATTCGCCTGCTGAAGGATGACGATCCGGAAACGGTGCTGCTCACCAAGAATCAGCTTGCCCAGGGCGGGGCGGATACCATCGCGGACCTTCGTGACCTGCTCAATCTTGACGATGAGGGAGTCACATTTCATATCCGCGACGTGCTGGGCGAAATCGAGAGTCGCGAGGCGAAGCAGCGGCTCGAGGTGATTTGCCGCGAGATCAGGACGCAGGAAGAACTCGAAGAAGCGTGCTGGTTGCTGGCCCAGATTTTCCTGCCGGGAGTTGAGATCAGCCATTACAACGCCCTCCTCAACAGCTGGGCACGGACGCTGCGTGAACGTTTGCCGGGCGGGGCTTCGGACCTGCAGCAAACGCAGGTGCTGACCCATCTGATGAGCCGTGAACTGGGTTTTCACGGGAACTCGGATGACTACTATAACGTAAAAAACTCTTTGCTGCCTTGCGTGATTGATTCACGCGTCGGGATTCCGATCTCGCTTTCGGTTCTGTACATTGCCGTCGCCCGGCGGGCGGCGGTTACCATCGAGGGGATCAATCTGCCGGGACATTTTGTCGTGCGGCTGGGCAGTGTGTTGTTCGATCCGTTCCACGAGGGACGCATGTTGACGCCGCGGGATTGTGCAGAGATCCTGGCCCGCCAGAGCCTCACACTTGAATCGGCGCATCTGCAGACTGCGTCGCCTCGCCTGGTGCTCATGCGGATGCTGGCTAACCTGCTCTACATCTTCGAAGGCGAAGACGACAACGAATTGCACCAGCAGATGGCCGCATGGATCCGGCTGCTTGACCCCAGGTAATGAGACGAATCGCGACGCTCGAACTGCTTAACACGGGCACCGAACTGCTGTTCGGCAGCGTCGTGAACACGCACCTGACCTACCTCGGCCAACGATTGTTTTCTCTCGGCCTGCGGATCCAGCGGCAGACGGCAGTACCCGACGGCTACGCCATCCGGGACGCCATTTTGGAAGCAGCGCTGCGGGCGGACGCACTGCTCATCACCGGCGGCCTCGGCCCGACCTCCGACGACGTGACGCGCGATATCGTCGCTGAACTCACGGGCCGTCCCCTCGAGTATGTCGACGGGATCTTCGCGAAGATTCGGGCCCGTTTCGACCAGCGCGGCCTCCGGATGTCCGAGCGGATTGCGCGTCAGGCCTACGTACCGCGCGGCGCGACGGTGTTGGACAATGATTTTGGCACCGCCCCCGGTTTATACGTGCCGGCGACCGGGCAGTTGCCGCACATGTTCCTTTTACCGGGTCCGCCCCGGGAGCTAAGGCCGATGTTCGAGGTGAAGGTTGAGCCCTTCCTGCGGGGGTTGACGGCTGAAACGGACTTGCAGGCGATCATTTACCGGACGAGCGGGCTCGGCGAATCGTACCTTGAGGAAATGGTCGGGAAAGACCTGGAAAATTTTCCCGGCATCGAAGTCGGTTATTGCGCCCGCGTCGGCGAAGTCGATCTGCGCCTTATCGGCGGTGCGAAGGTTCTGGCGGAGGCCGACCGCCTGGTGAAGGAAAAGCTCGGTGATTACATCGTGACGACCGAGGCGAAGGAACTCGAGGAGGTGGTTGTGCGGCAACTGACGGAACGCCGGGCGTCGCTCGCCACCGCGGAATCCTGCACCGGCGGGCACCTTGCGGATCGCTTGACTGATGTCCCAGGGGCCAGCGCAGTACTTCTGGAGGGACACGTAACCTATTCCAACGCCGCCAAGGAGAGCACCTTGAGCGTACCGCGGGAGTTGCTCGAGACGGTCGGCGCAGTCAGTGAAGAGGTGGCGACTGCGATGGCCGAAGGGGTGCGAAGCCGGGCAAACGCCGACTTCGGCTTGTCGACCACCGGCATTGCCGGGCCGGATGGTGGTACGCCGGCAAAACCGGTGGGAACCGTTTTTATCGGGCTCGCGGAGAAAGGGAAGAATACGCGCGTCGAAAAATTCTTTTTTCCTTCAGACCGCCAAACCTTCAAACAAATGGTGAGCCAGTACGCTCTGAACCTGTTACGGCGGCGACTGGCAGGCGCGGCGGGGTAAACGCCACAAGCGGAAAAATGCCACAAATGAAGAAACCTCTAATCGCGGCGGGAGACGGAAAGCTGCCTATTGGGGCGCTTCCGGAACCGGACAATACCGGGAAACGGAGGAAGCGCATTACCGCTTACGTTCCTTGTTTGAAGCGCCACCTTCCCGGGTTGCTGCGAAAAGTGTCTCTTCATTGATCGGACTTGTCTGCTTACGGCATTCGCGTCGCTTCCTGCCCGGGTACCGCAAATTGTGACTCTTCATTTGCGGCATTTTCCGCTTGTGGCATTTGTGGCATTCCCCCCGCCGTGTGACCGAACTCTATGCCATAAGGTGAAGCAGTTTTTCCTGTGAAAAGTCGTCGTAATTGAGTTCACCGGTCTTGAACCCTTCGCGCAGCACGATAATGCGCCGGCTCAGGTTAAGTAATTCCGGCAGCTCGGAAGAAATCATCAGGATCGCGACCCCCTGGCAGGCTATCTCATCCAGCAACTGATAAATTTCGGCCTTGGCCCCGACGTCGACGCCCCGGGTCGGTTCGTCCACGATCAACAGGTCGCAGCTGCGCGTCAGCCACTTGGCGAGAGCCACCTTCTGCTGGTTTCCACCACTCAGCCCGGCGGTAATGGATTCAACCGAAGGCGCTTTGACCCGCAAGCGCTTTGAGAGCCGCTCGACTTCAACGAACTCGCGGCGCGAATCGATGAAGCCGCCTTTGCTGAAAAAGTCGATGTGCGGCAATGAGATGTTGTCCGCGATGTTCATCCCGAGGACAAGCCCTTCACGTTTGCGATCTTCCGGCAAAAAGCCGATTTGCCGGCGCATGGCCTCGTTCACGTTGCCCAGGTGCATCTCCTGACCCTTGATGTAAACGCGGCCGGCCGCGCGCGGGTCCAGGCCGAAAATCGCCTTCGCCGTTTCAGAACGCCCTGCGCCGACCAGGCCGGCCATGCCGACGACCTCGCCGCGTCGCACGTTGAAGGAGACGTTCTCGAACTTACCGATGGAACTTAGATTTTCCACGCGCAGAACTTCTTCCCCCGGTTCGAGGTCGAGGTGCTTGGGCCGTTTCGTGAGGACCTCGCGGCCGACCATCTGGCGGATCAAACCCTCGCGGGTGATGCTCGCAGCCGGCTGGGTCGCGACGTGTCTACCATCGCGCAAGACCGATATCGTGTCGCACAACCGGAAAATCTCGTCCATGCGGTGCGACACATAGATCATTGCCACGTTCCGCTGTTTCAGCCGCTGGATAAGGCTGAAGAGCTGTTCGCTTTCGTTCACCGACAAGGAACTGGTGGGCTCGTCAAAAATGATCACGCGGGCGTTGGTGCCGACGGCGGTCGCGATCTGAATCATTTGTTCCTGACCAGTGGTAAGCTGGGCCACCGGCGTATCAACGTCGATGTCAGCGCCGATTTCACCCATCAGCGCACGCGCCCGCTCGCGCAGTTTAGCCCGGTTGACGAAGCCGGAGACGGAGGGCAGCATTCCCAACTGCAGGTTCTCCGCCACGGACAAGTTAGGGCAAAAGGCCAGCTCCTGGTGGACGATGGCGATCCCGAGCTCCTGCGCGATTCTTGGGTCGGTGGGTCTGACTTCCTGCCCTTCGATCTTGATTACGCCTTCATCGGGCGTGGTCACGCCGGCGATGATCTTGCCGAGGGTCGATTTTCCAGCGCCGTTCTCACCCATTAGGGCGTGGACGGAGCCGCGCTCAAAGTCGACGCTGACGTCGTCCAGCGCACGGACGCCGGGGTAGCGCTTCGAGATGTGTTCAGTGCTCAAAAAAGCCATGGATCGTCGATGGCGTCAGACGCCTCCCTCCCTCCTCCATCCAGCAAAACGGGGCTCACCAGCCATCCTGAGAGCCCCGTTCCGCGGTCTGAGTCGGTTGTTAGTTAGTTAGCTAAGTTAAATCAAGTAAGTTGCGCCGACCAGTGCGTCGAGCTGATCACCTGCTTGCTGACTTGTTCCGGGTCTTGCCCAGCCATTTATCCCAATTTTTGGCGAATTCGTCGACGTTCTCCTTGGTCACGGGAATCAGATCGGCCTTTACAAAGTTGGGCGGCTTGGTGCCGTTGGCGACGTAATTGTAGAGTTCGTCAACCGATTTGGTGCCCCACTCATAAACCTGCTGCGCAAGCAAAACCTCCACATGACCGTCTCGCAGGTAACCGAGTTCGGCCGGAAGGGCATCCACCGCCACGCATTTCACCGTCCCGGCCGGCCATTTCAGCGCGTTATCCGTAAACAGGGGCCAGCCGCCGATCATTGCCCACCCGGTAATCTGGGGGTTAGCCTGCTGAACCTGCTCAACTTTGGCGGCCGCGTCCTGAGGCGTTTCCTTGTGGTAATAAGTGTCCAGGACCTTGACGTCGGGGTACTTCTTGGCTTCATCCTTTACGCCTTGCACACGCTTCTGCAGGTTGGGCGCGTTCTGGTTGCCTCCCAGGATCGCCACGACGCCCTTGCCTCCCATGGTCTTGGCCAGCTCACTCATGACCTGCTGGCCGCATTCCAGGTCGTCGGTGCCGAAGCACGTCAACCGCTTGCTCTTGGGCGCATCGGAGTCGAACGTCACGACCGGCACACCGTTGTTGACGGCTTTGTCGATGGCGTCGGTCAGCTTGTTCGCATCCGAGCAACTCACCGCGATCCCGGAAGCGCCGGCGTTGGTCAGCTGTTCGATGGCTTCAACCTGCTTCTGGGCGTCCTCCTCGTTCGGCGTGCGCCAATCGATCCTGATGGTCACCCCGTTTTTCTCGCTGAGCGCCTTCGCTTCATCCTCCGCGCCGGTTTTGGCAGCCTGAAATACGGGGTTGTTGTTCGATTTGGCGACGACGCCAAATACATAGGTCTTCCCGGCCGCGAAACCAGTCGCAACCGCCAGCCCGAGAAGGCTGGTTAACACTAGAGCTAATTTTTTGATCATGATTTGGGGGGTGAAGTGAGCCAGGCGACTCCGGTCACGGTTTCGCCTGGACAGTGGTTTCGGCCGCGGCAACCACCTCTTTCTTGACGCGGGCCGTTTTGGCTAGAAGCCGGCGATTGCCGAGCCAGCGATTGAGCTGGTCAAGGAGGACAGCGGCGATGACCACGGCACCAGTTACGATCTGGCTGTACTCTTGCGGGATGCCGAGAATGACCATGCCGGCCGAGATCATTTGCAGGATGATCGCACCCAGCAGGGCGCCCAACGCCGTGCCTTTGCCGCCGGCCAGGGACGCACCACCGACCACGGCCGCGGCAATCACGTTCAATTCATAACCTTGCCCGTCACCCGACGAAGCGGCCCCATAATAGCCGAGGGCCAGCGTTGCCGAGATGGCCGCCGTCAGCCCGGACAAGACGTACACCATCAGTTTGATCGGGCGCACCCGGATGCCGCTATACCGGCTGGCGGTCTCATTGCCCCCGATAGCATAGATCTTGCGCCCGAGCGTCATCCGGCTCAGGAAAATGCTGCCGATGACGCACACGATGACCATCACAATCAGCGGCACCAAGCTCAGGTCGCCCACGCCGCTGCGCATAAACGTACGGAACTCCTGCGGAAAATCCCCGATCGATTGGCCCTTGGTCAGGACGAACGCAATGCCGCGGTAAATGGCCATCGTGCCCAACGTGATGATGAACGGGTGCACGTTGAAACCGACGATCATCGCTCCGTTGAGCAGCCCGCAGAGCGCACCCACTAAAAGCGTCAGGGCAACGCCCTGCCACGCCGCGCCGGCGCCGGCATTCGAGCCGTAATGATTCATCAACATGGCGCCGGCGACCGCCGAGAGCGCGTAGATGGACCCTACCGAGAGATCGATGCCCAGGATGATGATCACCAGCGTCATGCTGATGGCCATGATGGCAAAGAAGCTGGTGTCTTTGGCTATCTGAGTCAGCGTCTCGGCATTAAGAAACTTGTTGACCTGAATGGAAGCCGGCACTTGGTCGCCCGCTGCGTTGGTCGTCATCACGCGCCGGGGCGCCCCGTCGGGGCCCTTCTCCAGCTTCGGCCGCTGAACCGAACCGCCGAATGCCCAGAGCAGAATACCCAGGGCGATAATGACCAAAATCAGACCACCTTCGGGAAACTTCGACAGACTGAAGCTGAATTTCGGGGGGGGCATTGCAATCTACCTTGTGACACGTAAACAGTTTGCCTGTCAAGCCGCAGGGCACAAAAACGTCGGCGCAGCTGCCGGTATTCCCCTGCCGCCGTCATCCGATTCCGGCAGGTACCCGGACCGCCCTAATTGACGACTCTCACCGGCGTACCGACCCGGACCCGGTAGAAGGCAGCCTGGGCAACCTCAAAGGGCAGACGAATACACCCGTGGGATGCGGGGTAGCCCGGCAGGATACCGACGTGCAAGCCGACCCCCTCCCAGGTGATACGCATAAAGTAGGTCATGGGCGCGCCTTCGAAATGCGTTCCGCTCGGCGCAGAGTCGATCCGTGCACTGACGCCGGCGCGCACCACCCGGCCCGCGGAATCTACAAAGTTTCCATAGACCGTCGAGCGATGGTCTTTGTCTTTCTGAACAACGGTAAAACTTCCGGTGGGAGTCATGCCGGCTCGTTTGCCCGATGAAATCGGGGAATCGATCGCAACCTCAGGTCCGGCCATGACGTAGGCACGCTGCCGCCCCAGTGAGACCACGATGGAGGCATTTTCAGGCCCGAGGCGGGGGAAGATGGCACGGTTGAAGAACGGTGGAAGTTGTCGCTGAAGCAGATCCTGTGGCCTTGCCACCGGCACTGTTCGGGCCTTTGCGGTGTGGCATAAGGTGAGCCAGGGTACAACCAGTCCGACAATAAGCAGGCGCCGTACAAAAAAGTTCATTGAAGGTTCGTAAAAGGCATTACCGATAATAGATCTTTCCTCCCGGAACAATGCAAAAACCCGCGTATCAATGTAAGCGGCGCGGTGGACCGCGGGTGGACGCGCGCCGCCTTCTGCGTTACTGGGACCGGATGAGGGTTCACGTCATCGACTCCAACCATCTCGGTCGCACCAATGTCATCGGCGTGGCAGCGCTCGAGGGTGAGGATGGATCCATCGCGTTGATTGATCCCGGACCGGCCGTGGTCTTCGAGGAGGTACGGCGCGGGCTTGAGCACGCCGGGCTCGATCCGGGCCGAGTGAACCGGGTACTCGCCACGCACGTCCACCTGGATCACAGCGGCGGCGCCTGGTGCTGGGCGGAAGCCGTACGCGCCCACATCTTTGCGCATGAACGCGGCGTGGCGCATCTGCTTGATCCCGAACGGCTGGTCGTGAGTGCAACCCGGATTTACGGCGATGACATGAATCGGCTGTGGGGACCGGTAAAACCGATCGACTCCCGGCAGGTCACGCCCTTGGGGGACGGCAGCGAGGTTGCGATCGGAGATTTTACGGTTCAGGCGCTCGATACACCGGGCCACGCCCAGCATCATCTGGCCTACTGGATCCCTGAAGAACGGCTGGTTTTTACAGGGGACGTCGGCGGTGTGGCGATCGCAGGCGGTCCGGCCATCCCGCCCTGTCCGCCTCCGGACATCAATCTGGAGCGGTGGAAAAAGTCTCTGGAGCGTTTGCGGGCCTTGCTTCCTGCGCGAATGTTTGTAACGCACTTTGGCGAGGTACGGGACCCGGCTATCCGGCTTGAGGAGGCTGAACGGCGGCTGGAAGCATGGGCACTCTGGATACGCGAAGGCTTGCGAAACGGATTCACGGAGGAACAGCTCGTGCCGGGGTTCGAACAGCTTGTAACCGATGACCTGCGATCGGCAGGCGTCAAGCCTGAGTTGCTGGCCATCTACGAACAGGCGGACCCGGCGGCCATGAGCGTTGCGGGACTCGCCCGTTACTGGCGCAAGTTTCATCCGGAAGCGATCACTTAAAACCGAAAGTTTAAGACCGATGCCCACAGGGCAATCCGGGCTTTGCCGCCATCTTCGCTCATAGTTCGCGAAACCGGGGAAGTAAATTCACACGAAAGTGTCAAAGGAAACCGCAAAGGAGAACATGCAGAATAACCTACAATCACAGTGGAACGAATATCAGCGCCTGTTGCAGGACGACCCGCTGAAGGCCGGCCTGGTCGCATTCAGCGCCGGATTGCTCTTTAGCCTTGTTCCCATTCACCGGCTGATTGGCCTCCTGCTCAAGCTCGTGCTGTTCGCCGTTAAACCCACCTTGCTCGTCCTGGGTGGCATCAAGGCATTTGAGTACGCACAGCAGTACGGCAACAAGGGTAACCCGGGCTCCTGACCTGGATTTGCCACGTGAGTTGCGTCATCACTGTCGCCGCCTGAAGGGAGCCGGGCCGCCCGGTTGAGCCCGGGCCCGGCGCCTTCCACCTCGGGATGGGTTGCGGCTCGGCGGCTCTGCTCGCGCGGCGGTCGAAGCGCCGGACTGATCCCCGGCCGCCCTTTCCGACTCGGTCGGCTCCGCCTGTGACCGGTGCAAAAGCGAATGCGGACTGGGCCCAGCAGGATTCGAACCTGCGACCAAGGGATTATGAGTCCCCTGCTCTAACCGCTGAGCTATAGGCCCCTGTACAACGAAAGATTCGCGTTCCGAGCCGCTTCTGTCCCGGATTTTCTTTTCTGCCGGCGGTTCCGGCCGCGCGGCATACCGGCGCTCCAAACCGCTTCAGAATCGGAAAAAACCGAGACCCGGTTCCCGTTAAAGAACACGCACGCCGGGATCTACTATGTCCGCGCTTTCAGGGGGAGCAAGGAAGTGTGGAAAAGTTTGCGGGCGGACGTCTATTCCGTCGTTGACGCTCCGTGCGGCTAATGCCGGGGGCTTCCGGCCGACTCCGCCAGACCGGCGGAGGCATTCGGATGCCGAGATTATTTGCGATATTGATCGTCGCTGACCTTTTCCATCCAGTCCACGGCTTTACCCTCGAGCACCTCGTGAATGGCGATGTGCGTCACGGCGGTAGTCGGAGTTGCGCCATGCCAATGCTTCTCGCCGGGCGGAATCCAGACGACGTCGCCAGGGTGAATTTCCTGAATCGAACCGCCCTCACGCTGCGCCCAGCCGCATCCAGCGGTGACAATCAGGGTCTGACCCAGCGGATGGGCGTGCCAGGCGGTGCGAGCACCTGGTTCGAAGGTCACGCTGGCGCCGGCCACGCGCGCCGGCGCGGTGGCCTGGAATAGCGGGTCAATACGGACCGTGCCGGTAAACCAGTCAGCCGGTCCTTTGTTGGAGGGTTGTGAGCCGCTTCTTTTTATATCCACTTTCCGGGTTCCTTACCTGATTCGTTCGTCAAGGTTAAATCAGGAACCCACGACCACGGCAATGATGAGTTCGCCCTGGCGCCAAGCGGGGCCCCGGATAAAAAGGGGGCTGCCCTGGTTGAGTCTTGCCTGCGTTAAAAGGAGTTGTTTTTCCCCGCGAAACAGTTCAAGGCCGACCAGTATCTTACCGTCAGGACTACGGGAAATGCTGGTGACGGCTATCCGCAGGTCGCCCGGAAAGGTCAGCACTCCGCTGTGGCCGCCGGTAAACTGAGCTTGGTTTTCGCCCAGCGTCTGGAGCGAGCTGAACCCGGTTTCCTGTTCGAGCTTCTTATCGTACCGGTTGAGCCGGCCCGGGGTTTGCACCGGGGCAGTAGAGTTCGACGCGTAAATGAGGCAGCCCCATACATCCGGGGCGGCGGGATCAGCGCGAGCGGAGAGATGCAGCATGAAACAGAGACTCAGAAGAGTCAGGAAGGCCCCGCTGCCAAGAGTTTTCCTCATGGCAGTAACTGAGTTGGTGGCCGGCGTGACCGCATCTGGTTATTTCAGGTCTTTGTCTGGCGGCACCGTTTCCAAGCCGTCGAGTTTAATAATGGTTACGTCCTTCTTGGCGTCAACCGTGGCTTTTACGCCCGGTTGGCTTGTCTGAGTTTTAAGGACTTCGGCTACGTAGCCGTTTCGGTCGTCCTTACCCTGCTCATGAGGAACCAACGCCACCATCAGGCCGATCGCCGCCAGGGCAGAGCCGATACCGGCCCAGGCCAGGCGAGGCAGGCTGAACCATGTTCGGCGCACTTTACGCTTTTCGGCGCCAGCCTGTTCGTGCTCGATCTGGGCAAGCAACTGCGAATTAAAGAAATCCGGGTTTGGAAGTTGGGGGGCACTCAGGTGTTCACGAAGCAACCTTCGAAGCACAGCCCCTTGTTCGCGTTCGCCGGCGAGATCCGGGTGTTCCTGCTCGAACGCCTCTTTTTCTGCGTCCGGAAGCGCGCCGTCCAACCAAGCGGTGTACCGTTCTTCAAAGGTTTTCATACACGTCTTTCAAGAGCGCTTGAAGTTTTTTTCGGGCATAAAACAAGCGCGACATCACCGTGCCGATCGAACATCCCAGGATTTCGGCGATCTCACTGTATTGCAAGTCTTCCAATTCTTTCATAACGATGACCGCCCGATGCTCCGGGGTGAGCTTGGCAATAGCTTCATCAATTTGCTTCCGGATTTCATTCTGCTCCAGTTTCCGGGACGGGAGCGGCGTTGCGGACGGTGTTGTCCGCGACCCCGGCTCCACATTGACCGGCATAACCCGGTCATCAAACTCAGCGTCACCATGAACTCCTTTCCGGCGAAGGGAATCAATCGTGACATTCGTCATGATCCGGTACAGCCAAGTATAAAACGAGGACTCTCCTTTAAATCGGTGGATCGACCGCCACGCTTTAACAAAACCCTCCTGAGCTAAATCCCACGCATCCTGCTCATTCTGGACCATTCCGTAGATCATGCTGAACGCCTTTCCACGGTATTTGGTCACTAAATCGTTAAAAGCAGAAGCGTCGCCGGCCTGACACCGTTTCACCAACTCACCATCATCTACCTCAACTGCGTCCTGCAACCGGTGCCCCGTTACAGATTTAGACGCAGACACGCCAAGTTCATTCAAGAGCTTTTGCCTTTTTAAGCGCTAGGCGCCGTACCGCCGACGCCACTCTGCCCGCAGCTCGCCCATGAGCACGATGATATGATCACGCACGTGAAACAGCCGTTGAAAGAGGTCGCTGAACTGCGCGCTCTTCAGGGTGCCGTTCCGATTCATCTCGGTCGCGGCCTCGACGGCGGTGCAGATCGCCCGCAGAGCGCGTTTGAGGTAGGCGATCGTCATGCCGATCTCTTCGTTTTCCTGGTCACTCAACGCCGCCGCAAGCTTAGCGCTCGCCACGGCGACATTTGAAGCCAATTTGACCCCGAGCGGGCTCGACTGGCTGTTCGGGACGCTGTCAAGCAACTGATCGATCCAAACCGTCAGGGCAAAGGCGCTCTGGTAAAGCGGATGGGCCTCGAAAGACTCGCGAGGTTCGGCCTCTTCGCTGTCCACATCATCGACCTCAAATTCAATTTCTTCGACGTTTTCGCCGGATTGCTCGAGCAAATGAGTCCAGCCCATCTCCCGAGCGATGATCTGGTCGCGGTTGGGATCGTCGATGTACTTTTCGAACAGCTCCATGTAGCGGTCCGTCTTGCTGTCCTGTTGCTGGAGAAAGCGCTCCCAATCGTATTCATCCCAAACGCGCTCTGGCTCATCGAAGTAATCAGCCATTTGGTCTTCTATCGCAGTTTGGAAACTGCTGCAAAAGTTTTAATCAACCCTGACGGGTTCAATGACCCGGCCGGCAGGTCACGCAAGCGCCGCGGCGGGCGTTTGCTCGCGCAGGGTCTGCAGCCGCAACTGGCCGCAGGCAGCATCGATATCGTGCCCCTTTTCTCGCCGGATCGTAGCCGTGACGCCTCGCGCCAGGAGGGCATTATAAAAGTGCTGTTGCCGCGTTTCGGACGGCCGGCTCCAGGGCAGGCCTGCCACCTGGTTGTAAGGGATCAGGTTGACCTTGGCGTTGAGACGGTTCGCCACACGGGCAAGGGCCGCCGCGTGTTCCGGTCGCTCGTTAAGATTCTCAATCAAGATGTATTCAAGGGTGATGCGCTGCTTCTTTTTTGAAACGTAATACTCGCAAGCTTCGACGAGCGAAGCCACGTTGTATTTCCGGTTAATCGGCATTATTTGCTCGCGGACCTCATCGGTCGCCCCATGCAAGGAAATGGCCAAGCGGACCTGCAACGGCTGATCGGCGAGCTCACGGATCTTCGGCGCAAGGCCGCTGGTGGAGATGGTGATGTGCCGCGCGCCGATCCCGACCCCCCATTCGGCGTTAATGATCGATACCGCTCGCATGACCTCAGCGAAGTTGGCGAGCGGTTCGCCCATGCCCATGAACACCAGGTTGTTTACCTTTTCACCGGAAAGCTCTTCAACCCGCAGGATCTGCTCAACGATTTCCCCGGCACGCAGGTTCCGCGTCCAGCCCGCGAGGCCGCTTGCGCAGAATCGGCAGCCGTAAGCGCAACCGACCTGCGTCGACACACAAAGGGTCCGCCGGTCAGACCTGGAGCCATAAAGCGCCGGGTTGGCCGGAATCAGCACGGTTTCAATCAGGGCACCGTCACCCAGGCGAAAAAGGAACTTTCGCGTGGTGTCCCCGGAGCCGGTCACGCGCGCCGGTTCAAGCGTGCGCAGGGCAAATTCTTCCGCCATCTTGCGCCGAGTGGCCGCCGGCAGATTCGTCATTGCGTCCACCGTGGTAGCGCGCCGGCGGTAAACCCAGTCAAGCACCTGCCGGGCTCGGTAGGCGGGCTCCTGCCGGGAGGCGAACCACTGCTCCAGTTCGGTAAGGTTGAGCGCGCAAATCCCGATCCGTTCTTCCATTCGTTCTCCGTGACAGCTAATTTCCCACATCGGGACGCAGATTCAACGGGTACGCCTTTGCCTGGCACGAAAGGGAAAGGTCGAAGCCTATTTTCGGCTGGACGGCCGTGCCCAACACGCTAATGCTTCGGGCCGATCATGCTGAAGTGTTACGAAATTTTTGAGCGTTCTTCACCTGAGCTGATTAACGAGGTTTTTGCCCACCTCCATGATAAGGAGAAGGCGGTCTACAAAGCGGCAATTCAGAATCTCGCCGCGCAATGGAAACTTCGGCCGGTGTTCGTTGAGCGGAAGCCGAAAGCTGAGCGCCACCTCTGGCTCAAGCGGGCCCTCTCCCGAAAAGCAGCGGACGAGTTCGCGATCCAGGTCCTGCAGATTTGGCTCTTGGGCGCGCAACGCGATCTCATTTGTGAGTTTCTGGACCGACTCGGGATCCCGCATGACGGCAAAGGCGTGGTCGACAATCTGCCGCCGGAGCCCAGCCGGGACCACCTTGAGCGGGCGGTGAACGCCTTGCTGGAAAAACATCCCCCTGAGGTAGTCGCTGTTTACCTGAACGCTTTTCAGGCGATGGACGACCATGCCTGGAGCGGCCTCGACCAGATCCTGGCAAATGACAGCCGGCTGGCGTTGGGAACGGGCCGCATCAGCCTGGAGCGACCGGCGCCGGCCACGGATTTGGCGTGACCGGATCGATGGCCGGTGCGTTCGCGGCAGCCAAGCGGCCCTCCCCTTGATTTCGGGCCGTGAAAGCAGATCTTCAGCTTCAGGTGGAACGGCGAATCAAGGAAGTGTCGGTGCACGATGAAAACCTTGAGGAAAAGGTTCTCCGCTTCATCACCGCGCCGGCAGACGGGGCCGGATTTGAGTCGCTGGCGTTTGAAATCCACGGATTCCAGCGCTGTCACAACCTGGTCTACGCACGTTATTGCGAGCAACTTGGCATAGGAAGTTCGCTGGAATCCTGGAAGCAGATTCCCGCTTTGCCCCAACAAGCGTTCAAGCGGCAGCGGATTCTGGCCTTCCCGGAAATCGACATTCGTTTTGAATTTCGTACCAGCGGGACCACGGGTGAGGGCTATGGACGCCACCTTTTGCCTTCACTGGCACTTTACCGGCATTCAGTCCTTGCCGGCTGGCGGTATTTCGGCCTGCCGGAGAAAGGAATACGGTTGCTCATGCAGGCGCCGGAGTATGCGCCGTACTCGTCCCTGGCCCGCATGGGCGCGATCCTGACCGGCAATCACGCCGAAGCCTTTCTGGTTGATGCCCGTGGAGGGATCGAACGCGACCGCCTGGCGAAGGTTGCCGCGGAAACGCAGCGACCGGTCATGCTTTTCGGGACCGCCCTGGCTTTCGTGAACCTTCTCGAGCAATCTAGCGCCATGCCGCTGCCGGCGGGCAGTTTGCTGATGGAAACCGGCGGGTTCAAAGGGAGCAACCGCGTGATCGACAAGACCGAGCTCTATGAGCGGCTGGCGAACCATTTTCAGGTCCGGGTCGAGGATATCTGGAACGAATACGGCATGACGGAACTCACGTCTCAGTTTTACAGCCGGGGTACCGGCGGCCCGCACTTCGGCCCGCCCTGGCTCCGCTTTCTGGTGATCGATCCGGAAACGAACCGGCCGGCGCCGGCGGGTCAATCCGGCGTGCTTAGGATTATCGATCTGGCCAATCTGTGGTCGGTCCTAGGCATCCAGACCCAGGACCTCGCGGTGGCACAACCGGACGGCGGTTTCCTGCTGCTGGGACGCGATCCGGCTGCCTTGCCCCGGGGCTGTTCGCGAGCGGTGGACGAGTTACTCCGGACGGTGCGGGCGTGACCCTGCCCTTTCGGGAACGCCTGGAGCGGATCTCGGACGCCCTGCTCGGCTGCCCGATCGTGCAGCCGGCGTCGGTCGCACAGCTGGCGCAGTGGGTTGACGCCGAACTCGGTCCCGGGGCGCTCAGCGAGGACACCATTCCGTACGGCGGCCGGCGCCGGCGGCTGCAGCCCTTGTCCCCCATCCTTCATGTCGTCTCGGGCAATACCCCGCACGCCGCGGTCCAGAGCCTGGTTCGAGGCTTGGTGACCGGCGCAGCCGTGCAGTGGATCAAAGTCCCGCAAGCCGTTCGCCTGGCCGAACTGGAAAACTTCGTGACGGCTTTGCCGGAATGCATGCGACCGGCGTTGGCGCAGGAGCTTCCCGCTGCCTGGTTAGAGCGGGCTGCAGCGGTGGCTGTCTTCGGTGCTGACGAGACCATTCGTGAGTTCGCCAGGCGGATTCAACCCTGGCAGCGCTTTCTTCCGCATGGGAACAAGGTGAGTTTTGGATGGATTCGCGGCCGGTACGATGAAGAGTTGTTGGCGGCGCTCACCCGGGACGTCGTTGCGTTTGATCAATTGGGCTGCCTGTCCCCGCAGTTCTACCTCGTGTCCGGTGACGCCCGAAATTTCGCGCGGGATCTGGCTGCGATTTTCAGCCGGGAGGAACCTGATTGGCCCCCGCTCCGGCTTACTACTCAGGAGGCCGCCCGGCTGCGCGAGTTCCGGGATATGCACCAACTGAGGGCCGCCTGCAGAGACGGCACGGCCGTCTGGGGCAGCGCCGAAGGGCTGGCCTGGACGGTGATTTTCGATCCACGCCCTGAGTTTGCGTGGACGCCGCTCCTGCGAACGGTCGTCGTTAAAGCGGAAACGGAAGGCGTGCTGGAGCGGTTGCGGCGGATCGCCCCTTTCCTGAGTACCATCGCCGTTCATCCGTACACCGAGGAAGGGCTCACGCTTGCGGTGCGCCTCGGCGCACAGCGGGTTTGCCGGGCGGGCGCCATGCAAAACCCGGATTGGCTCTGGCACCATGACGGCTGGCCGAGCCTCGGGGCCTTTCTCCGTTACGTGGATGTGGAGAACTGAGGGTGCGGTCACACGGCGGCCACGGCGATCTGGCGGGCACCACGTAAGAGTTCACACGGCGAACACGGCGGGCCACGGCGAACACGGCGGGAAGAGGGAGAAGGGGAAAGGGTTCGGAGTTTGGAGTTCGGGGTTCGGAGCGGCAGCATGGGTGCCGGCCATCCGTGTCAAGTTCGGGATTTCTGGATCCGTTTCTGCGTTCGTCTGCGTGTTCTGCGGATGATTCCGTCTTCCCGCCGCGTTCCGCCGAAAGATTGGATCCAGTCATAGGACGTCTCCGAACCCCGAACTCTTTCCTCTTCCCGCCGTGGTCGCCGTGGCCCGCCGTGTTCGCCGTGTGAACTCAGTCGTTGTGCCCGCCAGATCGCCGTGTGACCGTGTGAACTCTTACGTGGTGCCCGCCGTGTGACCGAGCCCTTTTTCGCTTGTGGCCTTCGTGGCATCTGGTTACGTGCCCGGATGTTCCGTCATTGTTTCCGGATTACTTTTCAGAACGAACAAGCGGCATATTACCAGTTCCATGTGTTTCCACCGGTGGTGCACCTGCCGTGGGTAAGCGGATGGGCCCGGAAACGCGACACGAACACGCAGCTGGTCCTGGTGGAATTAGCCGAGGAAGGTGACCGCGATCGTTTCCTGGAAATGTGCTGCGAAAACCCGCACGTGCTTAAAATCGAGGAAATCAGCGAAGACGAATTTACGTACGCCCCATCGCACGACATTTAGCCCGGCCGTTTCTGTCATGAACCTCAGGAAAGATCCACCCGCCATTACCGTACTGACGCGCACCTTGAAGGTGACCAACCCCAGCGGTCTGCATGCCAGACCCACGAGCGCGATCGTGCGGTGTGCGATGCGCTTCAGGAGTGAGATTACGATTGAAGCGAACGGCCGGCGTTGCTCTGCGGTAAGCATCATGGACATCATGACCGCTGATATCCGGTCCGGAACGGACATCGTGGTGACGGCGGCGGGCCCGGATGCCGAAAAAGCGTTGCAGGCCTTGGAGATCTGCCTCGGAGAACTCGAGGCGAAAGGTCTGTAGTGCCGCCGAATCCGGCCGGCTGCCCCCAGCGGCCTGAACCCTGGGTTCGCCCCGGTTTTTTTTAGCTCTTTCGGGTTACGGCCTTACCCGCAGTTGGCGAGAGTGGTGCGAAATTACTCACGTGTGAGCCATAGCAGCCTATTCAAGACACGAACGCGCTCTATGCCGGACGTTTAACATTTTGTCGCGACTCAAAACTGATCCCAGCCGGAGGCAACATTAGGATGCGGAAGGTTCAAGATACGGCCGGTAAAGCTGCCGCCTTGTGCGCCCACCTTAACCAATTCTCCGTTCCTGCGGCCGTTTTAAACCAGGACCGGCGGCACTTTCAGAGCTGGAACCAAAGCTTTTTGGACCTGGTCGAGCTTGCGCACGACGAAATCATGACGGCGCAGGTCGACTCGATCTTCTCGTTCTTCCCGGCCTGGAATGAGCCGGCATCGGGAATGCGCATCGTCGCAGCCGTGATTCGAAATCCCTCCTCGGCCCGGAAGCCGCGGACGATCGTCGGTATGGAGCACCCGGCGGTCCAAGGCCGGACGTCGCTCCTGCTGGCGCACGACCTTTGGTTGAGGGGCGCCGCGTTTGAAGCGGGTAAACAGAAAGGGGAGCACGAGACGAGCCAGCAATTGAAGCAGCGGCTGGACGCGGCCATCCAAGGTAACCTGCGAAAGCTTACCCCGATGCTGACGCACTTACTGGAGTCCGCACCCGCGGCGAGCCGCCAACGGAGCGAAATCCAGAAGATGGTGACCATCCTGCAGAAAATGCAGGATTTCGTCCGAAGTGATTTTGACGCATTGTTCTTGGCCGGCAGTGCAGAGGAGATCAAGGGCGGCAATGCTCTGGAGGAGGAGCCGGGAGGCCGGTAAACCCGGAGGTCGCGCACGGACCCGGGTCGGAAAGGGTTTGACGGTCAACTCCGGAGAGATTGAGAGTGCAGGAATGACGTCTGCCGTGGAACCGAAGCCAGACATTCTTAATCTCATCGGCAACACGCCGATGGTCCGGGTCTCGCGGCTGGACACCGGGTCCTGCGAACTCTTTGTCAAACTCGAGAACCAAAATCCGACCGGCTCAATCAAAGACCGCATGGCGCTCGCCATGGTCGAGGCCGCGGAGCGGGACGGGAAGATTCGACCGGGCGGCACCCTGGTGGAGGCTACGGCGGGCAACACGGGCTTGGCCCTGGCGTTGGTGGCTGCCGCCAAAGGTTACCGCCTGGTGCTGGTGATCCCCGACAAGATGTCACAGGAAAAAGTGCTGCACCTGCGTGCGCTGGGCGCCAGGACGGTCATCACCCGCTCGGACGTAATTAAAGGGCATCCGGAATATTACCAGGACCTGGCCGCCCGGATCGCGCGCGAAACGCCCGGAGCATTCTTCGTCAACCAGTTCGCCAACCCGGCTAATCCCCTCGCCCACGAGCAGACAACCGGTCCGGAGATCTGGCGTCAGATGGGCCAGCGACTCGATGCGGTGGTGGTCGGCGTCGGTTCAAGCGGCACTCTGACGGGCCTGAGCCGTTTCTTTGCGAGGGTCGCTCCGAAGTGCGAGATCATTCTGGCGGACCCGGAAGGTTCAGTGCTGGCGGGCTACGTCCACGAGCATCACGTCGGGCGGGCCGGTTCCTGGATGGTTGAAGGTATCGGCGAGGATTTCGTGCCGGAGATCGCTGATCTTTCGCGAGTAATCAAGGCCTACAGCATCCCGGATGCGGAAAGCTTCCAGGCCGCACGCGACATGCTTAGACTTGAAGGCATCTTTGCCGGTTCGTCCTCGGGAACCCTGTTTGCCGCCGCCCTCCGGTACTGCCGGGAACAACCCACCGCCAGGCGCGTGGTCACCTTTGCGTGCGACAGCGGCAACAAATATCTCTCCAAGATGTACAGCGATATCTGGATGGCAGACCAGGGCTTCCTGCCGCGGACTCGCTTCGGGGATTTGCGTGACCTGATCTCGCGCCGCTACCAGGACGGGACCGTGGTCGCCGTCGGGCCCTCCGATACGCTGCTCACCGCGTTCAACCGAATGCGAATTGCGGACGTCTCACAGCTGCCCGTACTCGACCAGAATGGATTGGTCGGCATCATTGATGAATCGGATCTCCTCGTCCGGGTCCAGGACGGCGGAGGCTCGTTCCAGGACCCGGTCGGCATTGCGATGGCCAGCCGGGTGGAAACGCTGCAGGCGGACGAACCGATCGCGGCCGTCCGAAAGATCCTTGACGAAGGCAAGGTGGCCATCGTGATGGCCGGCCGGGAATTCGTCGGCCTCATCACCCGCATTGACCTGCTGAACTTCCTGCGCAGACACGTTTGATGATGCGTAAACCCGACGCTTTTGGTTTTGCAACGCGCGCCATCCATGCCGGTCAGGAACCTGACCCGGCCACCGGCGCCATCATGACCCCGATTTACCAGACCTCCACGTACGTCCAGCAAAGTCCGGGAGTTCACAAAGGGTACGATTATGCCCGCAGCATCAACCCTACCCGGCTTGCCTATGAACGGTGCGTTGCGGACCTGGAAAATGGGACCAGGGCGTTTGCGTTCGCGTCCGGCCTGGCGGCCATGGCAACCGTCCTGGAACTGCTGAACTCCGGCGCCCACGTCGTTGCGAGTGACGACCTGTACGGCGGAACGTTTCGCCTGTTCGAACGCGTCCGCCGGCACTCGGCCAACCTTAGCTTTACCTTTGTCGA
>Ga0213876_10000778_pt1 | contig 21847 bp, 21 predicted proteins | sample BarmaccomBMRX_R9_FD_160113 | JGI IMG/M metagenome (GOLD analysis project Ga0213876, IMG submission 160113) | Root-associated microbial communities from Barbacenia macrantha in rupestrian grasslands, the National Park of Serra do Cipo, Brazil - RX_R9 | ecosystem: Host-associated > Plants > Roots... | reverse complement strand
TACCACCGCGAACGTTTTGTTCCTCTTGAGCTGCCGTAGCGCAAACACGAGATCCTTGGCGAAATGATCCATCCATGGCACGCGCCGCGATTCGTAGAACCGCTCCTCTGCGCCCAATACGTTCCCAAAAGCCTTCTGGGCTTGCGCGCGAGCCTCGCGTTCGCTCAAGCCCTGCTCACGCAAGCGTTCGGCTTCGAGCTCAATGTGACTCTGCACCTCAGCCGCAAAATCACGCTGAGTCCGCCTCCACCACCGCGGCATGCTAAGTCTCCTGTCCCTCGGGTCCCAAAACGCGCGCAATCGCGACCGCGAGTGTTCTCCACCGGCTGGCCTCTTGCATTAACTGCTTACGGCCTTGTTTGGTCAGCGTGTAAAAGCGCGCCTTACGGTTGTTTGCCGACGTGCCCCATTCCGCCGCAATCCACCCCTTCGCCTCCAACCGTTGCAGCGCCGGATAAAGTGCTCCATGTTCAACCAGCAGCACATCGTCTGATTGCTCCTGAATCGCCCGCGCGATCCCCTGCCCATGCTGCCGCCCCATGCGCAGCGTGCGCAGAATTAGAAGGTCCAGAGTTCCCTGTAAAAGCGCCATCCGCTTGCCGTCGCTATCGTCTTGGGTAACCATCTTGCCCAAGTATGCTCCTGCTCAGGTAAGCTGTCAACCTGAGAGGTCGATTACGATAACTGCTTGCCGGACGCGCCAAACTTATTACCATGAAGAACGCCCTCCTCCGGCCCTGGATCCCTATGCGTTCTCACGAATTGCGGGCACTCGAAGCAAAGGTGCGCTCCCAACCGTGTTGGGCCCGCGCTATCGCAGCAGTTCAACACTTGAGGCAAACCGTGTCTCCCCGTTGGCCGAAGGACGCAACGAAGTTCCTCGACCTCGACCAATGGCTGAATGTCAATGTGCGCCGGGCTATGATTCTGGGTCTACATCGCCTAGCGGGCTTGCAGGTGGTTGACTTGGGTTGCGGAGCCGGGCTGTTCGCCTGCGTTTGCCGCGCCCTGGGCCACACGGCTGTTGGCGTGGATATCCCGGAAAGCGAGCTACAGTCTCCCGAGCGGGAGATCTACGGTGGCCTCTGCGAAGCGTTGGGCGTGCGCGTCATCCGGCAATCCATTCGACCCTTCGAGCCATTGCTACTTGCGGGAAGCGTAGATCTGATCACCTCTTATATGGTTCGCTTCAATAAGCTCGAAAAAGGGCGCGACTGGGGCCGCGGCGAGTGGAAGTATTTTGTCGACGATATGCTCTCTCACCTGCAGCCGAGCGGCCGTCTCGTACTAAAGCTCAATCCCCGCCGCCAGCGGCTCTGGCTTCGTCAATACCTGGACAGAGAGAGCCAACGCTTCTTTAAGAGCGTCGGTCAACTTGCCGACGGCAATATTCTGATCAGGAATCCCGCATCGCGAACCTGAGCCGCTTCCTCCGCCTTCGGCATTTTTGAGAGCGCACCACCTTACCCAGGTGGCTAGCTGGGCGCGGACAACTCCGATGGCGTAACAAAGGCGAAAACAACAACTTACAGAGAAAAAGTCTGAGAAAAGTCTTGCAATCCTCCACCGCCGATGCGACTATCGACTCAGTGGTCTAAAGTGGCGTGAAAGTGGTTGGAAGTGGAGCCCGAAGGACAATCAGCGCAGCCGGAAGGTCAGTCATCGTCGACGCCTCCCATCGAGGCCCCTCGCGGGACACTCACCGGTCGTGTGGACGAAAAGGGTCGGCTCAAACTTCCGGCGGCGATGTCCCAATACCTGGAAGCGATCGGAGAGCGTAAAGTTTTCGTCACGACAGTCAATCTCGAAACAGCTCTAATTTACCCGATTTCCGTGTGGCGCGAAACGGAAAAGATGTTGCAGGAAGCGGGCGAAGACGCCGATACGCGCTCTGACGTCGCCTTCGTCGCCAACCACTACGGTGAGGACGTTGAGATGGACGCGCAGGGCCGTGTGTTGATGCCAACCACGCTGCGTCGCGATTTGGGATTGGAAAAGGACGATGTGTCGCTGCTCTTCTACAAGCAGCGCATTGAAGTATTCGGCAGCAAGGTTTACGCAGAACGCCTGGCGAAAGCGAAGGAAGGTCTGGCCCAAAAGGTCGGCGCCCTGCAGAAGAAGGGATTGCGGTAAGGCCTATGTATGGGGTCGGAGCATCTTCATTACCCGGTTCTGTTGCAGGAATCGCTCGAGTATCTCGCGATTCGGCCAAATGGATTTTATGTGGATGTGACCGCCGGGTTGGGCGGTCATTCGCGAGCCATCGCGGCGCGCTTGGATTCGGGCTTGCTGCTCGCCTGCGATCGCGATGCCGAATCGCTCGAACAGGCGAAAAGCAACACGGCGGAGTTTCGCTCGAAGGTGCGTTATTTTCACGGCGCCTTCTCGAAGCTGCCTGAAGCGCTCGCGCAAAACGGTTTTACAGAAGTGGATGGAGTGCTGGCGGATCTCGGGGTGAGCCGATACCAGCTTGGCACGGGTGAGCGTGGCTTCTCGCTGATGGAAGATGGTTCGCTCGACATGCGGATGGATCGAAGCGCGGAGTTGACTGCAGCGGATCTTGTGAACGAAATGCCCGAAAAGGCGCTCGCCGACTTACTTTATGAGCTTGGCGAAGAAAGGAGGTCGCGAAGAATCTCCAGAGCAATCGTTCGCGCGCGGCCGATTCTGACGACAAGCCACTTAGCGCGGGTCGTCGAACAAGCCGTGCCGCGAACGGGGAGAATTCACCCTGCGACGCAGACCTTCATGGCGCTGCGTCTGAAAGTGAACGACGAGTTAGGCGAGTTGGAAAGTTTGTTGGAAGAGGCTCCTAAGCGGCTGAAGAGTGGTGGACGATTCGTGGTGTTGACTTTTATGTCGCTCGAGGATCGAAAAGTGAAGCAGGCGTTTCAAGCGTTGGCGAGAACAGGGCAGGCGCAAATCCTGACGAAACACGTCGTGAAGCCAACGGAACAAGAGATTGCAGTTAACCCGCCCTCGCGCAGCAGCAAGCTCCGGGCGATCGAAAAGCTTTAGGTAATACAAGGAACAAGACATGGCGTCATTTGCAACCTTTGTCAATCGTTTCGTCGGAGTCAGCGAGTTCGCTGACGCCCCGCCTGCCGTCTGGACTCGCACCGAGTCCCCGCGCCTGCGCCCGCTTCCCAATGAGGACGTCTACCTCTTTGTGAAGCGCATCGACAACACCACAGTCGAGCGTGCCATCGACCCTGCCGCGCGCCGCGCACGCAGCCACAGCGTGCTTGTCGGCTTCACCGCCGCCGTGCTCGTCATTGCCGGGCTCTTGCCCATCGCTTACAACACCCTCGCCGGGTTTGCGCTCCAAACCCTGCGCCAGGAACAGGAGCAGCTCAAGCAGGAACGCACGATGCTTGACGCCTCCGAAGCTAGCCTCTTGAGCTACGATCGCCTCGAAAAGCTCGCCGTTTCGTTGAAGATGGTTGATCCCGTGCCGCAGCAGGTGCAGTTTCTTGAAGGCAAGTCGAAATCAACCGAAGCGCGCAACAATCTACCGGCCGATGTCATTCTGCGCTAATAAAAGGACCACCAGCTAGCGCCTAAAACACCTTGGGGGTGCATGGAAAACGCGCCGTTCCGGCCATCGGCTAAATCCATCGACCGGCTTTTAATCACAGGGCTCATCCTTTTCGGATGGGCCCTCATTGCTGTTCTGCGCCTCATAGATCTGCAAGTCTTCGCGCACGACAAATACGTTCGTGCCGCCGAAGCGCAGCAGGATAAGCGCAAACTCATCGAAGCGGTTCGCGGCCCCATCCTCGATCGGAATGGCGCCTATCTCGCCCTCAGTTCACCGTCTCTCATTGCAGTGGTCAATCCGCTGCGCATCTCGAATATGAGTGCTGCTGCCGGCCTGCTCGGAACCACGCTGGGAATAGATCCGCAAAAGCTCCAGCAGGATCTCGAGGCGGCCGTCCACTCCAACCATCCCGGTTATCTCGTCGTCGATTCCTACGTCAGCGACGAAAAAGCTGCCGAACTGCGCGATCTGAATCTCGAATGGCTCGACATACGTCAAGGCAGCGTGCGCAGCTATCCGAATCATCAACTAGCGGCCCATGTGGTTGGCAACGTCGGTGGGGATGGCCGCGGCGCTGCCGGCATCGAAGCCAAGCTAAATAGGGACCTCGCCGGTAAGCCCGGCTGGCAGCGCGTCAAAGTTGACGTTCGCGGCCACGCCTATGATTCCGATGTCGCGAGCGCTCCCACTCCGGGCAAGACCGTCGCGCTCACCATCGATAGCGAAGTGCAGCACATCGCCGAACAGGCGCTTGAGCAATCCGTCACCAAGTACCACGCGACTCACGGCAGCGTCGTCGCCATGGACCCGAACACAGGTGAGGTCCTCGCGCTCGCGAATTACCCCACCTACGATCTCGAAGAGCACTTGCATGCAGGCGAAAAGCAGCATGGGCGCGAAGACCTGGCCGTTGTCTCCCCGTTTGAACCAGGTTCGGTTTTCAAAGTGGTGACCATCTCGACCGCGCTCGAAACAACCAATCTCACGCCCATGAGCCTGTTCAACTGCAGCAACGGTTCGTTCCCGCAGTACGGTCGCGTCATCCACGATGCCGAGCGTCACGGTACGTTAACCCTCGCGGATGTCCTCGCCAAGTCCAGTAACATCGGTGCCGTTCGCATCGGCATGGTGGTGGGTCCCACTAATCTCTACCAATACATTCGCCGATTCGGCTTCGGCCAGCGCACGGGAATCGAGCTGCCGGCCGAGGCGCGCGGCATGCTTCGCCCGCTCAAGCGCTGGACGCCTAACAGTATGGGTTCGGTTCCCATGGGCCACGAAATCAGTGTCACCTCTTTGCAACTCGCGCAGCTCGGCAGCGTCATCGCCAACGGCGGATTTTTGGTTCACCCGCACATCGTGGCCTGGAAGCAAGCGCCCGGGGGCGAAAAGGAATACACGCATCCCGCTGCGCCCTCGCGGGTCCTGAAACCTGAAACCGTCATGACCATGCGCGCGCTCATGCGCCGTGTCGTTCAACCCGGCGGCACCGCGCAACGTCTGCATGTCATTGGTTATTCACTTGCCGGAAAGACCGGAACTGCGCAAATATTTGATTTTGCCCACAAGGTCTACACGCACAAATACAACGCCTCGTTTATGGGATTTGCGCCCAGCACCAATCCGAAGCTGATTGTAGTCGTGACGATTTCGGGCACGACAGGCGAAGCCGGTTTCGGTGCCTCCGCCGCCGGACCCGTTTTTGAAAGCGTGATGTCGACCGCCCTCCGCTGCTTCAGCATTCCACGTGACGTGCCCGAAGAGGTTGAGACGCTTCTCGCGAAAGAAAAAGCCAAGGAGAAGCCCGAGCGCGATATTGATGACGCCTCAATCGCCTCACTGAATCCGCCCACCGAAGAAGAGCTAAAAGCCGCCGCGGGCAGCGATTCCGACAACGATACTGCCGATCCAAATGCCCCGGTTGTGGTGGATGCCGATCCGAACGCCCCGAAAGTGCCGAACTTCGTAGGCAAAACGATAAAAGATGTTGTACAGCAAGCCGCCTCGAACGGAGTCGAAATTGAACTCGTCGGCAGTGGCCTCTCACGCACGCAATCGCCTGCACCGGGAGCGTTGCTGATGCCCGGCCGGCCGGTTCAGGTGAGGTTCGCGCACTGATGCAACTCGCCCGCGTGCTGGAAGCAGTTCCACTCATTGGAGCGGTTCCCGCTCAACTCGAAAATGCCGAGGTGCGCGGCCTCGCCTACGACAGCCGCAAGGTCGAATCGGGGTTCCTTTTCTTTGCGTTTTCCGGCGCCAAAACCGATGGAGCGCAGTACGCGAGCGCAGCTCTCCAGAAGGGCGCATTAGCCGTCGTGAGCGACCGACCGGCTCCGGGCGGGTTCGCCGGACCGTGGATTCAAGTCACGCACGGACGTCAGGCGCTCGCTACCGCTTCCAAGAACTTCTTCAACCGCCCGGATGAGCATCTCGCACTCACCGCCGTCACCGGCACCAACGGCAAGACCACCAGCTCGCAGTTGATCGACGCCATGCTGCGCGCCGCTGGAAAAGTCACCGCGCTCATCGGCACCATCGAGTATCATCTTGCCGGCCGCGTTCTGCCCGCCGTCAATACCACGCCCGAGTCGCTCGACCTCTTCCGCATGTTTGCGGATCTCGAACAGATGGGCGGCACTCACGTGACGCTCGAAGCGTCCTCACACGCGCTCGATCTCGGCCGCATCTTCGCCATGCAGTTCCACACTGCCGCATACACGAATTTCACCCGTGACCATCTGGATTACCACCACACCATGGAAGCGTACTTCGCTGCCAAACAGTTGTTGTTTACGCCGCGAAGCGGTCCTCCCCCCCGCTTCGCGGTATTGAACGCTGACGACGAATCAGTCCGCAAAGTCCAAACCGCGCCCGAGACCCAAGTCTTCTGGTATGGCATCGAGAAAGAACCTCCGGTGCATCCCGGCCGATCCAGTCAGGTGTGGGTGCGGGCGGAAAATGTCGAATCGAGTTTTAGCGGCTTACGCTTCGCCGTATCCTCAGGCGACCGAAACTTCCGCGTAGAATCGCCGCTGGTCGGGCACATCAACGTCTACAACATTCTGTTGGCTTGTGCAGCAGCATTCACTCTCGGCTTGAACGAAGAGCAGATCAGAAAAGGATTGTCAGAATTGCGAAATGTTCCGGGGAGATTCGAACAGGTGGAAGAAGGCCAGCCGTTCATGGTGGTCGTCGACTACGCCCATACCGATGACGCGCTGCGAAACGTGATTTCCGTGGCGCGCGCGATGAAACCCAAACGCGTCATCACTCTATTCGGTTGCGGCGGCGATCGGGACCGCTCCAAGCGTCCGCTCATGGGCATGGCCGCAGCCGAGCTAAGCGATTACGTCGTCCTCACATCCGACAATCCGCGCAGCGAAGATCCGCTCGCCATCATGAATGACGCCATGGTGGGTGTGCGCCGCTTCGACACGCCGCACAAAGTAGAGCCAGATCGCGAACGCGCCATTCGCGCGGCAATCGAAACGGCCGCTCCCGGCGACGTCGTTATCCTCGCGGGCAAGGGTCACGAAACCTACCAGGTGTTGCGCGACGGCCCAATTCCTTTCGACGACCGCGAAGTGGCGCGCCGGGTATTGCGGTCTTTCGGATTTCGCCGTTCAGCGAACAGCGCGTGAAAACATAAATCGATGCTTTATTGGCTGTTGTTTCAGGTGCTGCACCACTACATCCCCACGTTTCGGGTGTTTCAGTACATCACCATACGCGTTGCGCTCGCGAGCTTGACGGCGCTTGCCATCTCGCTCGCCTTCGGACCGTGGATGATCCGAAAACTGAGCGAAATGGCATTCGGTCAGCACATTCGCGAAGACGGCCCGTTGACGCATCAAAAAAAAGCCGGAACTCCCACCATGGGCGGGTTGCTGATCATTGCCGCGATTGCGATTCCCACCCTATTATGGGCGGATCTCAGCAACCAATATGTATGGTTGGCGCTGCTTGGGCTGCTCGGGTTCGGCGCCATCGGCTTTATCGACGACTACGCGAAGATCACCAAGAAACGCAACCTGGGCCTCACCGCGCGGCAAAAATTCTGGTACCAGATCTTCTGCGCCATGCTCATCGGCTTTTGTTTGCTGTTGTTGCATGCGCACCAGACTTACTCGACCGCCATCAATTTCCCGTTTTTCAAACAGTTCAAGCCCGACCTGTTGATCAATGGCTGGACGAAAAACTTCTGGACCTACCCGCTCGCATTCGTTCCGTTCTATCTGTTCATCGTGTTCATCATGGTGGGCTCGTCGAACTCCGTGAACCTGACTGACGGCCTCGACGGCTTGGCAATCGGCCTGATGATCATCGCCTCAGGCGCGATGACGGCGCTTACATACGTTTCGAGCCACGTCGCGTTCTCGAACTATCTCGACCTCGCGCGCTTGCCAAATTCGCAGGAGCTGACCATCTTTTGCGGCTCCATGTTCGGCGCCAGCCTCGGTTTCCTTTGGTATAACTGCCACCCCGCGCAGGTCTTCATGGGCGACGTAGGCTCCATGGCATTGGGCGGCGGCCTCGGCATAGTCGCCGTCCTCATCAAGCAGGAAATCCTGTTGGCTTTCATCGGCGGCATCTATGTCATCGAAGCGCTCTCGGTGATTTTGCAGGTCGGCAGCTACAAGTTTCGCGGGGGCAAACGCATCTTTAAGATGGCGCCCATTCACCATCACTTCGAAGCGCTCGGCTGGCCGGAATCGAAAGTCATCGTGCGTTTTTGGATCGCCGGCCTCTTCATGGCGCTGTTCGCGCTCACCACGTTGAAATTGAGGTAATGCGGGGCAAACACGTAACCATCATTGGCGCAAAGCGCTCCGGGCTCGCAGCAGCAGAGCTATTGCGCGCCCGCGGTGCAGACGTCCGTCTCATGGACGAGCAGCCTGCAACGCCCGACGTGCTTCTGCAATCCGACGAGAATCTCTTGGCGTCCGCGCCCGATCTCATCGTGATCTCGCCCGGTGTCCCGTACGATTTGCCCCTGCTGGCCTCCGCCCGCAAACGAAGCACCCCCATCATCGGCGAAGTCGAGCTCGCCGGCTACTTCCTCAAAGGACCCATCATCGGCATTACCGGCTCAAACGGCAAAACCACCACCACCGCGCTCACCGGCCACGTATTGAAAGAGTGCGGCATCGCCGGCCAGGTGGGCGGAAACATCGGAACCGCCGTCACGTCTTTGATCGATTCCTCTCGCGACGATCAGTGGAATGTGCTCGAACTCTCGAGTTTCCAGCTCGAGACGATTTCGCAATTTCGCGCCAAAATTGGCGCCTGCCTGAACGTCACGCCCGATCATCTCGATCGCCACCATACGTTCGAAAATTACGCCGCCGCCAAAGCGCGCCTGTTCGAAACGCAAAACCAGCAAGACTTCGCCATCTTGAATCACGACGATCCTGTGTGCCGCAGCTACGCCTCGAAAACCAAAGCTCAGGTCTACTGGTTCAGCCTGCATGACAAGGTTCCAACGGGCATCTGGCTCAAAGGAGACGAACTCTGTTGGTCTAACGAGCCCTTCATGACCCGCTCACAGATCCGCCTGCGCGGTCTGCACAATGTCGAAAACGTCGCCTGTGCGGCAGCAATCGTGCATCTCGCGGGCGCGCCCCTCTCAAAAATCGGGCCCGCGGTCCAATCCTTTCCCGGAGTCGAGCATCGCATCGAATTTGTTCGAAATCTCAATGGTGTGGATTATTTCAACGACTCGAAAGCCACCAATGTCGACGCCACACTGAAAGCCATCGACGCATTCGCTGGCGGAATCTGGATCATCCTCGGCGGCAAAGATAAAGGGAGTGACTACTCAGCGCTACTGGCGCCGCTGCGCGAACGCGCCAAAGCCGCGCTGCTGATCGGTGCTCCGCCGCCCTACGAATACGCCGCCGCGCCGCTAATAAAAAAAGAGCTTGACACGGCCTTGCCCGTTCACGATTGCGGCACCTTATCGAACGCCGTCACTTTTGCCCGGCAACATGCGCAGCCCGGCGATACGGTTCTTCTCGCCCCCGCTTGCGCCAGTTTCGATCAGTTCCAGAATTACGAAGAACGCGGTAGAACATTCAAACAATTAGTGGCAGGATTATTTTAAAGATTTTTTTCAATGGCTCAGCGGCTCAAAACAGACTGGATCCTCTTCCTCACCGTCCTGACGCTCGTCTGCTTCGGCCTCGTCATGGTGTACAGCGCGTCCTCCATGATCGCCGAGTTGAAGTATCATCTCTCGAGCACCTTCTTCTTGCTCCGTCAACTCGGCTGGGCCGTAGCCTCCGTCGTCCTTCTGCTCTACTGCATGAAGCGCGATTACCGCAAATGGAACGATGCGCGCTACGCCTTCGCCGGACTCGGAGTCGTCCTTTTGCTTCTGGTCGCGGTCTATTTCCTCGATTCGGGAAGTCATCGGTGGCTGAAAGCCGGTCCTTTCTCGCTGCAACCCTCTGAGCTCGCCAAACCGGCTTTGGCCCTGTTCCTATCCTTCTTCTTATGCCGCCGGCTCGGCGCCGTGAATGACCGCCACACGTTGGGACCCATCGCCATCGTGATCTCGTTCGTTGCCTTGGGGGTTGCGATCGCAGACCTGGGCACCGCGATTGTGCTCGTTCTGACAACCATCGCGGTGATCTATGTAGCCGGCGTCGAACATCGACATCTTGCCGTTTGCGCCATTCTCGGCATCGTTCTCGCCATCGGCTTCATTGCCATGAAGCCCTACCGTCTCGCTCGCGTACTCGAGTTCGCGGATAAGGACCACAAACTGCTCGCCAAAGTCGATCCCCACGGCTGGCTCGAAAAGCACGCCAAACAAACTGGTTCTACCAGCGATCCCGGTTACCAGCAGCGCCAGGCGAAAATCGCCATCGGTTCCGGCGGCTTGACCGGAGCCGGCCTGATGCAGAGCAGACAGAAAATGCTCTATCTACCCGAAGCGCAGAACGATTTCATCTACGCGATAGTCGGCGAAGAGACCGGGCTCTTCGGATCCGTCCTCCTGCTGGCCGCGTTCATGGTCGTGCTCTGGCGCGGCATGCGCACCTATGTGCGCGCGACGGATAGCTTCGGCCGATATCTGGCGTTGAGCGTCACGGTTTGCGTAGTGGTGCAGGCGCTCATCAACATGAGTGTTGTGCTGGGGCTGTTGCCCAACAAAGGCATCCCGCTTCCGTTCATCAGCTATGGAGGGAGTTCACTGCTCAGCACCCTGCTGCTCATGGGCATGCTGCTGAGCGTCAGTGAGCATGCCGCATAAGTTTGTGATGACGGGCGGAGGAACGGGCGGGCATGTGTTCCCTGCGATTGCAGTCGCCCGGGTCCTGCGCGAGCGTGGCCATCACATTTTGTTCATCGGCACTGAGCGCGGCATAGAATCGCGCCTTGTACCCGACGCAGGCTTCGAAATGCGGCACATCCGCATCGGACAGTTCAATCGCGTTGGGATACGGCGGAAAGTGCAAACCGCCGGTCAGCTTCCTTTCAGTGTTGGAACTGCTTCCAGAATTTTGCGCGATTTCGCGCCCGCTGCCGTGTTCAGCATGGGTGGATTCGTGGCCGGGCCGGTCATGCTCGCTGCGATTCTGCGCAAAACGCCACTCATCGTCATGGAACCGAACGCGGTTCCCGGCTTCGCGAATCGCCGCACCGCACGTTACGTGCATCGCGCTCTCCTGGGGTTCGATTCCACACGCCGTTGGTTTCCCGCGCAGCGCTCCGAAGTCACCGGCTTACCGATCCGTGCGGAGTTTTTTTCGGTCCATCCGAAGACCGCAGGCGCGTTTACCATCCTCATCACCGGAGGCAGTGGCGGATCCCGCACGCTGAACCGCGCCTCCCGCGAGAGCTGGCCGTTATTTCGCGACCGCGCGCCTGACATTCGCCTCATCCATCAAACCGGGAACGCCGAGCATGAAGCCCTGGCCAAAGAATTCGCCTCTTCCGGACTGCGAGGCGAAGTGGTTCCCTTCATCCGCGACATGGCCGGAGCGTTCGCACAAGCCGACGTGGTTATCGCCCGCTCAGGCGCGGGGTCGGTCAACGAAATTGCCGCAGCGCGCATGCCGTCCATCCTCGTCCCGTTTCCGTTTGCCGCTGACGATCACCAGAAAAAGAACGCCGAAGCTCTTTGCCAGGCCCGTGCTGCGCACATGGTGCTCGACAGCGAGATGAACGGCGAGCGGCTGTTTCAAGAAGCGGCCTCATTGCGAGCCAATCCTTCCGAGCTGGAGCGAATGCGCGAGCGCGTTACCCCATTCGCCCGCCCCGGCGCTGCCGAACGCGCGGCTGACGTGATGGAGGAAGCCGCCGCCGCAGGCGGGCGATAAAAATGTTGCTGCGAATGTGGCAAATCGGAGCTTTGCTCATTGACACGATTCTGGAAAGCCGAAACAATACTGTAGAAGAATGTTTTTTAGGCCCCAGCATGTCCATTTCGTGGGTATCGGGGGCATTGGGATGAGCGGAATCGCAGAAGTCCTGCTCACTCTCGGCTATCAGGTCTCAGGTTCGGATCTCAAAGCGAGTCCCATCACGCAGCGCCTCGAACATCTCGGAGCAACGGTCCACGTCGGGCACAAAGCACAAAACGTCGCGGGAGCCAAAGCGGTCGTCGTCACTTCGGCACTCGACGCCGCGAATCCGGAAGTTGCAGAAGCGCGCCGCCTGCAGATTCCCATCATTCCGCGCGGTGAGCTGTTGGCCGAATTGATGCGCTTGAAATTCGGCATCGCCATAGCGGGCAGCCACGGCAAAACCACCACCACTTCGATGGTCGCCTCCATCCTGAACGCCGCGGATATGGACCCAACCGTCGTTGTGGGCGGCCGCGTCGCCGGTTTGCAAGGCTCAAACGCCCGCGTAGGCAAGAGCGCCATCCTGGTCGTCGAATCCGACGAGAGCGACGGCTCGTTCCTAAAACTCGCGCCCATCGTCGCCGTCGTCACCAACATTGATCGCGAGCATCTCGATCACTACGCCTCGCTCGAAGAAATTCAAACGGCCTTTATGGACTTCGTCAACAAGGTCCCCTTTTACGGCGCAGCGGTTCTGTGCATGGAAGATTCGAACGTCCAGCAGATCTTCCCCGCCATCCGCCGCCGCACCATCACCTACGGCCGCAGCGCCCAAGTCGATCTCGAAATTCAAAATGTTTCGCTGTCGTCAGCCGGAAGCGGCTTTTCGGTTCGCCGTCAGCAAGGTGAACTGGGCGAATTTTATCTGGCCGTTCCGGGCGCGCACAACGTCCTGAACGCAACCGCCGCCATCGCCGTCGGCCTCGAAATGGAAGTGCCGCTCCCGAGAATTCAGGAAGGCCTGGCAGCTTTCACCGGCGTCGATCGGCGTTTTTCTATTCGCGGCGTCGAGCGCGGCATCACGGTCATTGACGATTACGGTCATCACCCCACGGAAATCAAAGCCACCCTGGCCGCGGCCCGGCTCTCGCCGTACAAGCGCATTCACGTGCTGTTTCAGCCGCATCGCTTTTCGCGCACCCGCCATCTGTTTGACGAATTCGGAACCGCGTTTCACCAGGCCGACAATCTTTTTCTGCTCGATATCTACGCTGCATCAGAACCCTCTCTCGAGGGCGTCTCTTCCCAAGCTCTGCTCGAAAAGATCCGCTCGCTCGGCCATCGCTCCGCACGCTACGCCGGCAGCTTGGACGAAGGTGTCGACGCGATAGCGCAAGCCGCCGCGCCGGGCGACCTCATCATCACGCTCGGTGCCGGCAACGTCTCGCAAGCCGCCGAAAAAATTCTCGACAAACTGCGGGAGGCGACATGAAAGCCAGCACCGCCGAACCGTCCGGCTTCTTAGACGACATCCACTGGGGCAAGTTCACGTTCTGGCTCGTCTCGGGCGTGCTCCTGATGGTCGCCGTGCTGTTCGCCTGGCACAAGGTAGAGGACTTCCTGATCAAAGACCCGCGTTTCCGAATTGCGGAAGCGGAAGAATACCCCGGGCAAAGCCCGGATCTCGTCGTGGAGGGTACACACTATGCGTCGGCTTCCCAAATCCGTCACATTTTCGCGGAGGACTTTGGCCGCAGCCTTTACCTGGTCCCGATACAAAAGCGGCGGCAACAGCTTCTGGAAATCGATTGGGTGGCGAACGCAACGCTCTCGAAGATTTGGCCGAAAACGATAAACGTTCACATCAACGAGCGCGTCCCCGTGGCGTTCGTGCATATGCGCGCGAACGCACGCGACGGCATGTCCCGCTTCGCCCTCATCGATGCCGACGGACACATTCTGCGCCCCCGCGTGGCCGCGAAATTTACCTTGCCGGTCATCACGGGCATTCGCGAAGACGAGTCGCTTTCAAATCGCCGCGCGCGCGTCCGCCGCGTCATGGGAATGCTGAAAGAGCTAGGTGGACTTTCAGCGCAAATTTCCGAGATCGATGTGGCGGATCCGAACGACCTGGTGCTCGAAGAGCACATGGATAACCGTGTCGTGAAGCTGCTCTTAGGAGACGAAAATTATGCCGAGCGCCTGCAAAATTTCTTGAGCAATTACGCCGAAATCAAGACGAAGCGGCCTGACGTAACCACCATGGATTTACGCGTCGACGGAGTCATCACTGCTGTAGGAGCTGACAAACGTGGGGAGTAAGACCAAGCTCGCCGTAGGATTGGACCTCGGCAGCACGAGCACGCGCGTAGTCATCTGCGCGCTCGAAGAAGACACACTGAAATTTCTGGGCTACGGCGCCGCGCCCGTTCAGGCGTGGAGCCGTTCGCGATTGTCGGATCAGGAAGCGCTCGCTCATAGCATTCGCTTCGCGCTGCATGAAGCCGAACTGCGAGCGCAAGTTTCGCCCGAATCTGTCGTGATCGGTGTGGGCGGGTCCGTTTCCGGCATGAACAGCCGAGGCCTCTACGAATTCGGGCGTCGCCGCGAGATTGAGCCTGACGATCTGCGTTACGCGGTCGAACTCGGCGCGCGTGTGCGCCTGGTCGACGACCGCCAGGTGCTGCAGATCTGTCCACAAGATTTTACCCTCGACGGACGCGCCGGTTATCGCAACCCCAAAGGCATCTTATGCGCACGGCTCGAGGCCAATATCCACGTAGTCACCGCGTCCATTCAGGACCATCAGGCGCTGATTGCGGCCGTGCATCAGGCGCATTTGGCAGTCGAAGAATCGGTCTTCGAAGGCATCGCTGCTGCTTACGCATCCGTTGTGCCTGAGGATCGCGCCCGCGGCGTTGCTGTCATCGACATGGGCGCGCAGTCCACCCATGTTGCGGTCTACGATGGAGACGCGCTCCTGCTTGCGACCGCGCTCTCCGTTGGCGGCGATCATCTCACGCGCGACATCTCCTGGCTGCTCAAAGTCAACTACGAAGATGCCGAATGCCTGAAGCGCGAGTACGGTTCGCTCAGCGCCGACGAGCTTTCCGATCACAGCATGCTCGAGATTCCTTCGGCCGAAGGCCGCGCCATGCGCGAGGCGCCGCGCCGCCAACTCAACGAGATCTTGGAAGCGCGCGTCGAAGAGATCTTCGACCACGTCTACTCGGAGATCTTGCGCGTCAACATGGAGAAATCACTGCTCGAGGGTGCGATTTTGACGGGGGGCGGCGCGATGCTGCCCGGCATGTGCGATGCCGCCGAACGCGTGCTGAATTGCCAAGCGCGCAACGGTCTGCCAGTCGGAATCGATAAATGGCCGCAAGAACTCGACAATCCGGTGTGGACCGTGGCGGCCGGTCTTGCGATGTACTGCGGGCGTCTGCGGCTCAAGCGCGAATGGAAGCGCACATCGGCGGGACTAGCGGGTTTGGTTTCAAAGTAGACAGTTCAAAAAACAGGAAAGGCGGACAAGATGGCGGAAGATTTGAAGTATTTGCTCGAAGAAGATGAGGCGGCGCTCGGCACCAAGATCAAGGTCATCGGCGTTGGCGGCGGCGGTTCGAACGCCGTCGCGCGCATGATGCAGGAAGGCCTGAAGGGTGTCGACTTCTACATTTTGAACACCGACAAGCAGGCTCTCGCCGCTTCGCCGGTTGCGAACAAGTTGGCAATTGGCACCAAGCTGACGAGCGGCCTCGGCGCCGGCGCCGATCCTTCAGTCGGGCGGCAAGCCGCGCTCGAAGACACCGAGCAGATTATCGAAATTCTCGAAGGTGCCGATATGGTGTTTGTCACGGCGGGGCTCGGAGGCGGCACCGGCACCGGCGCCGCACCCGTTGTGGCTTCTCTCGCCAAAGAACTCAACGCCCTCACCGTCGCGGTAGTGACCAAACCGTTCGCCTTCGAAGGCCCACGCCGCATGAAGCAAGCCGAACGCGGCCTGTCCGAAATGGGCGGAAGTTGCGACACCGTAATCAGCATCCCTAATGAAAAGCTGCTGGCGCTCGCGCCCAAAGGCACGAGCTTATTCGACTCGTTTCGCCTGGCCGACGATGTGCTTCGTCAAGCCGTCCAGGGCATCTCGGACATTATCCTTACGCCTGGTCTGATCAATCGCGATTTCTCAGATATCCGTACCATCATGGCGGGCATGGGCTACGCAATGATGGGCACCGCTATTGCTTCCGGACAGAATGCGCCGGTCGAAGCGGCTCGCCGCGCCATCAACAGCCCGCTCATGGAAGAAGGCGGTGTGCAAGGCGCGCGCGGCGTGCTCATCAACATCACTGCTTCCAGCCAGCTCGGTCTGCACGATGTCAATGAGGCCTGCAACCTGATTCGCAACGCGACTGAAAACAACGACGTGCAGATCAACTTCGGCGTCGTGCTGGATGAAAAGATGGGCGGCGATGTCAAGATCACGGTTATCGCAACCGGCTTCCAGCGCGAGAGTCTGCCGGAGATAGATCGTCGCAATCCACACTTCCCCTTCACTATCGCGACTACGCCTGAGGCGGCGCCAATTCCCGCGCCGATCAACGGCGACGGGCACGCCGAACCCTCGATCTTCGTACGCGAGCCCTTTATCGAGGATCCGGAGTCGGAATCCGCGGTGGAGGAGGTGCCTCCGCCGGACGATTACGACACGCCCGCTATTTTGCGCAAACAGCGCCGTTTGGTGCAGTAGCCGTATTGGCAGCAATCGCGCTAAGCCCGCGTATCGCTGAACGGACTGGCGTTGCGCTCCGGTTCCGTAGTTGACCTGCGGGTTGAAATACCCATGACGAACCTGCGGGACCTGGGCAGCAGCTCCCACGACTTACCTTTTGCGGAGCCGGCGCCGTTCACGGAGGGCCGCGGCCTGCCCCTTCCCACCCAAAGGGGAATGCTGGTATACTATTGGAGTCTTTGCTCCGCATCCGTTTGTTATTCGAGTGCTTTCCGGCCGCTATCTCTCCTTCCCTCGAGTTGGTTCAGAACCTGGCAGTCAGACAAAGATAATTTCACTTCTGAAAAGGACCTACTGTGACCAACATATTTGTAGGAAATCTCAGTTATCAAGCAACCCAAGCTGACCTCGAAAGTGCGTTTGGACAATACGGCAGCGTGGAAAGAATCAACGTCGTTACGGACCGCGAAACCGGGCAACCGCGCGGTTTTGCGTTTGTCGAAATGAGCGACTCAGAAGCAGCGCAGAACGCGATTGCTCATTTGAATGGCGCGGAATTGCACGGCCGTGCGATGAACGTAAACGAAGCGCGACCGAAACCCGCAGGTGGCGGTTATGGCGGCGGACAGCGCCGTGACTCCGGTAATCGCGGCGGTGGTGGTGGTGGACGAGGACGCGGGAACCGCTGGTAAGCGCCCGTCCGACAACTTACAATAGTAGATAACAACGCTGCTCGCCTGGCTCGCAGCTTGGCGAGCGGCTTTTTATTTGGAGGAGACCGATATGCCTGGTCGCGGGCCGCAAACTTTCAAAAAACGTCAAAAAGAGCAAGAACGAAGAGAGCGCCAGCAGGAGAAATTCGCCAAGCGTTTGCAACGCAAGGCGGACCGAGCCGCAGGGGTGGTGCCGGCTTCCGACGAATCAACGGACGAGCAAACGCTCGAGGAGTCGACAACTACCAGTGAAGAATAGATACGATGTCTCAGCACGGTGCTAACCGATCGCCAATCAGCAACCCACTCGCACTCTGAATTCACGCGCGCGATCGCGTGCCACGGTTAGATCAGTTCTCCTCGCATCCTTTAGACGAACGCTGAGCATTCCCCCAGGGAGCGAGACGACTTCACTGATCCACTCCAGATTGACAACCGTACTGCGATGAATGCGAAAAAACCTCTGAGGATCAAGCTTCTTCTCTAAGTACGTGATCGATTGGTCTACACAATAGGATTTCCCGTCAGAGACCGCGTACGTCAATTTGTCCTGAGCGCAAAAGTGGGTTACATCAGCGAGATCCAAAAACCAAATGCGATCGCCCAGCCGAGAAGCGATTCTATCTAGATAAACCGGGGTTGCATCGCGGACGGACTCGGCAATCTGCTTCAGCAAACTGTGAAGAGCAGGCTGAGCAGTCAGTCCAGATTCCCGCAGCATCTCAACCTTGTTGATCGCTCGTTCTACCGCTTCCGGTTCTAGCGGCTTCAACAAATAATCGACAGAATTGACGGCAAATGCTTTCAGCGCGTACTGATCGTACGCCGTCGTAAAAATCACGATTGGCTGCCGAGGCAATTTCCCTAGCACATCAAAGCCGGTCAGCCGCGGCATCTGAATATCAAGGAAGCACACGTCCGGCGGGTCCGCTGTAAGTGCCGCGACGGCTTCCTCCGGCACCGTCGTGCTGCCTATCACGTCCACTCTCTGCGTCTTCTGCAGCAGGCGGCGCAGGCGTTCCAGCGCCAAAGGCTCGTCATCAACCAAATATGCGCGCAGCCTCATACGCGGGGCAAAACCATTTCTACTATCGACTGGCCATCTCGCCGAAAGGCATTTAGCCGGGCTTTCTCGCCGAACAGGGCGTGCAATCGTTCAACTAAGTTGTCCAAACCGTGACCGGGGACGACGACGCCAAGTTCGAAGCCAGGACCAGAATCGCAGACTTCGATCCGTAGGTCGCCTCCCCCGTCGGACGCGGATACGCGAACCTCGCCGCCGCCCGCCTGCGCAGCGATTCCATGTTTGAGCGCGTTCTCGACGAGCACCTGCACCGACATGGGAGGCACTTTCGCATCCTGGAGGGCCGTCGAGACGTCGATCGATCCGCGCAGTTCATCGCCGAAGCGCGCCTTCTCGATGTGGAGATAGCTTTGCACCATTGCCAATTCCTCGCGCAATGGAATCAGCGGGCGGTTGCTGGTGTCGAGCGAAGTCCGCAGCAACACCGCCAGGCAGCCTACGATCTGTTCAGCCCGACCGGGGTCCGCGGCAATGAGCGCAGAGATCGAGTTTAGGGTATTAAACAAAAAGTGCGGCTGGATTCGCGATTCGAGGGAACGCAGGCGCGCTTCAACTGCCAGTTTTTGAGCTCGCTGTTCAGTCAGTTCCTTTTCCCGCAGCGCCTGCTCCGTGACTTGCAAGCGAGTTCGGAGTGACGCATGCACAAAAGCCCCCATTCCGAACACCACCGCGAGCGGCACCGACACCCGCAGCATGAAAAAATATTCGCGCCAAAAATGTTGCGGCACAACAACACCGATCACCATCAACAAGATCTGAACGAAGAGACAGCCCATCGGCACAGCCACAGTTATGCCGAACAGAACAGCAGGCAGCGGAAGCTTCCCGCGCGCCAGTCTCTCTAACACTTCGCCGACCAGTAGCGTGCCGAGGAGCGCAACCCCATTAGCGTAGACCAGCGCGTAAGCCAAGAAGCGCAGCAGTCCCGGGGCGTCCGAGATCTCGTTTGTTAGAAACAGGATCAGCGCCACGAGGGCGATACTCGAGTTCGCCCAGAGGACGGCGAGAGCCCAGTTTCGCCCTGTCGGTTTCAAGTTCCCTCCGCCGGCAAGGTTCCCGTTACTTCGCGTTGATTGGTTCCAAATCGCCCGTTCGAAAGACATTCACGACCTGCGGTGTATCCCGCCCCGGAAGTTTCATCTCGCCCACCACGCTTTCATAGAGACTCCCGTACTCAATCTGCTTCGTCGCAAGCGCTACCCAGATTCGGCCCCAATAGTCGCTGCGCCCTTTCATATTCATCCCGCCCACGGCAAGCTCGATCCGATTGAAAAACGCCTGGTATTCGATGACGGCGCAATCAACCCCATTCCTCCGGGAGCGCCCCACCCACTCGAGCACAATATTGTGGTTATGAAACGTGCCCACACCAGGCATGTCGGTCTTATCGTCGGAGGCCTCCTGGTAAGGCTGATTCAACTTCAGCCGGTCGAAATAGTTTTGGCCGAACTTTTCAATCATCCCCGTGTCCCAGACCAGGTTGCGCTCCATCACCGCCCCAGGTGGAAATCCCCTAAAGAAATCTGGTTTAAGCGTACTGTCCAGGTCGTTGCGATAACGAAAACCTTCCATGAAATCGCGCGTTTCGGGAGCACCAAACGAGCCCGTCGCGCCCTTGGCGGTCTCCGCGGTCACGTCCTTCCATGTGACTTCTCCGCCCGGCAATCCACGAGTGTAGTCGGCCGTGAAGCGCTGGCGCTGAAGAATCTCCCCTGTGCTGTTCGCCGAAGTGTACTCCACCGTGAACCTGTAAGAGCGTGGACCAGCGTCCTTCACCGCAAGCCCGAGCGGCAGGGTCCACTCGGTTTCCGCTACCGGCTGCGTCTTCGAATGACCGCGCATACCCAACGAAGCACAGCAAATAGTGCCCGCAACCACGATGAATATGTTTCCGACTCGCATCACATTGTGCCTCCTGCGACTCAGTCTGCGGCACGCCAACATCTGGCGCACCCATTTAGCGATGAAAGGCCGGAATTCCCGATAGACGGCATTCAGGTGTGAACGGATCGGGCTGATAAACATCTCGCGTTTGGGAGAGCGCGGGGGTGCCAGCGGAGATTTCGCGTGCTTCCGGCGAGCCGGCCGTAAGCCATGGAGGCGTGCGATTGGGCCTGCACAGAAGCCATCGTGAGGTACTTTCCGCAATCAAAACTGCGTGATACACTCAGTTGTGCGGACGCGGATTTTGGGAATTATCCCCGCCCGATTTGCCTCCTCCCGATTTCCTGGAAAAGCCCTCGCTGACATCGCCGGTAAGCCAATGGTGCAGCACGTCTACGAACGTGCGCAGAAGTCGCGGTATTTGACGGACGTTCTGGTTGCGACTGATGACCATCGAATTGCCGATGCGGTGCGCGCCTTTGGTGGACGCGTGCGCATGACTAGCGCGGAGCATCCGTCGGGTACCGATCGTCTGGCTGAAGTAGCATTCTCAGAGCCGGCTTCACTCTACGTCAATATCCAAGGCGATGAGCCGCTGATTGATCCGGACGCGATCGATGCCGCGATTCTCGCACTGCATTCAGACGAAGAAGTCTCGATGGGAACGCTGAAAAAGCAGATCCTCGACCCCTCTGATATTTTGAACACGAATGTCGTCAAAGTGGTCACGAATCTACTGGGCGATGCCATCTATTTCTCGCGCTGCCCGATTCCGTATGAGCGTGACGGACGTGGTAGCGTTCCACTGTATTTCAAGCACATCGGAATTTATGTTTATCGCGGCGATCTGCTGCGGCGATATCCCGATCTGCCCGTTGGCCCGCTCGAGCAGGCGGAGCGGCTAGAGCAACTGAGAGCAATCGAAAACGGCTTTCGCATTCGCGTGGTGGAGACCGAATACGAATCTGTCGGTGTCGACAGCCAAGAAGATCTGGAAAGAGTCAACCAGTTTTTTTCTATTTCCGCGGAAACTTTCGGTTATAGCTGAATGAAGAAAGAGGCGCTCTCGGAGGTAACTCATGCCTAAGTACATATTCGTCACTGGTGGTGTCGTTTCGTCCTTGGGGAAGGGAATCGCGGGAGCGTCGATCGGGTGTCTTCTCGAGAGCCGCGGGCTGCGTGTCACGCTACAGAAATTCGATCCATATCTGAACATTGATCCGGGCACGATGAGCCCGTTCCAGCACGGCGAAGTATTCGTGACGGATGACGGCGCAGAGACCGATCTTGATCTGGGGCACTATGAGCGCTTCACTCACGCAGCCTTAACGCAAAGCAACAATCTGACCTCGGGCCGCATTTACGAGAACATCATCACGCGTGAGCGCCGCGGCGATTATCTCGGAAAGACCGTGCAGGTGATCCCGCACGTCACGAATGAAATCAAGGCCGCATGCCGCAAGGTGGCCGCGGACGTGGATGTTGCGATTGTCGAAATCGGCGGCACTGTGGGTGACATCGAATCGCTTCCTTTTATCGAGGCCATCCGCCAGATGCGGCATGAAGAAGGCCGCGAGAATACGCTGTTTGTTCATC